>JADMIO010789685.1_pt1 | contig 76338 bp, 79 predicted proteins | sample 8958161 | NCBI WGS metagenome assembly JADMIO01 (sample SAMN16585339, study PRJNA669376) | soil metagenome | isolation source: Crop rotation soil | place: USA: Cullars Rotation, Alabama | collected 2011
GCCGCGACTTCAAGTCACGTGAATTCCAAGCTTCGGATCCCACTGTGCTGGAAAGCCTGAGGGCGCCCGAGGTGGGCCGCCTCGAGTTGCCGCCCACGATCGGCGCGCATACGACGTTCCCGATGCTCGGCATGGAGGTGGCGGAGTTCGCGAAGGACCAGGTCGGCGCGAAGCGCGACTTCGCGCTCGTCGTCAACGAATCGCTGGTGAACGAGTGCGCCGAGGCGCGGCAGATGGTGTGGATCGCGGACATCACCGCGGAATCGAAGCCGTTCAACGTCTCCAGCTGGACGGTCCCGGAGGCGAGCGGCAATTTCTGCGCGCGCGGCGGGCGTTTCGGCGCGCACTCCTCGAACGAGAGCATGGCGCCTGTGTACTACAAGCGCGTGGTCTTCATCGCCTTTTTCAACGCGGGCGTGCGCGCGCTCGACGTGCGCGATCCGTACCATCCGCGCGAGATCGGGCACTACATTCCCGCGATGAACGAAAAGACCGACAAGCGATGCGTGGGCACCGGTGCCGCCGAGCGATGCAAGGTGGCGATCCAGACCAACAACGTGGAGGTGGACGAGCGCGGCTACGTGTACATCGTCGACCGCGCCAATACCGGCCTGCATATCCTGGAGCTCACCGGCGAGGCGCGGAAGGCCGCGAACTTCTAGCGCTTGAAGCACGCGATCCCCGAGCTGGACGGGTTGCGCGCCATCGCGATCCTCGCGGTGCTCGTAACGCACTTCTCGCACCAGAGGGTGCTCATCGGCGGCTATCTCGGCGTCGACCTCTTCTTCGTGCTGAGCGGCTTCCTCATCACGTCGCTGCTGATCTCCGAAGAGCGCGCGGGAGGTGTGGCGCTCGGCAACTTCTACGCGCGGCGCGCCTTGCGGATCCTGCCGCCGCTGTTCGGGAGCGTGGCGATCGCGCTCGTCCTGGGTTTCGCTTCCGTCCCCGCGGCGCTCGCCGCGATCTTCTTCGCGGCGAACATCGTGGACATCCCGATGGGCGCCCTGGTGCCAATGTGGTCGCTCTCGGTCGAGGAGCATTTCTACGCCCTGTGGCCGCTGCTGTTCATCCTGCTCGGTGGCCACCGCCCGCGCTTCGTCGCCTACGCGATCCTGGCCGTGGTGGCCACGCGCGTGATCCTGCTGTCGATGAAGATCGGCATCTACGAGCAGACGTACGCGCGGGCGGACTCGCTGCTGATCGGTTGCGGCGCCGCGCTGTTGTTCGCCAAGAGCCCGCCGCAGCTCGGGAAGTGGGTCGCTCCGGGGACCCTCGCCGCGGTGTTTGCGACCTTCGCGCTCATGCCGTGGCGAAGCTTCGAGATGATGTCCTTCGGCTTCACGATCCTCGCCTTCGTCTGTGCGGGGCTCATCGTGGGCGTGCTCACGAACCAGACCTTCGTGAACCGGATGCTTCGCTGGGAGGCGATGCAGTACGTAGGAAAGCGCTCTTATGGGCTATACGTTTATCACGCACCGCTTTTCGTCGCGTTCCAGGAATTGAAGTTCAAAGGCGTCGTGGAGAGCGGCGCAGTCGCAACCGGCGCGGGTGTCGTTGCCACCTTCGCGGTGGCGGAGCTCTCTTATCGGACGATCGAGGCGTGGTCGCGGCGCTGGTCGGCGCGCTTTCGCGCGCAGCGTGGCGGCTTTCCGTCACTGGCGCCAAACGCGCAGGAGTGGCGCCCCGAACACGAATCGAACGTGCGACCTGCCCCTTAGGAGGGGGCTGCTCTATCCACTGAGCTACCGGGGCGCTGCGCCCCGGATTATCTCAAAGTCGACCCTCCAGTGGATCAGCGCTTCTTGCCCCCCGGCGACGCGGAGGCCGGCTGTTGCGCGAGCAGGCGCTTGAAGAGCGCGATGAACTTTTCCTTGATGAACGCCTGGTCGATCTTGTCCACCGGGAAGTCGCCGATCTTCGACTCGACCCCGCCGCGCGAGGTGATGTCGCAGATCGTGACCTGCACCATCTGCGAGCGGTGGTGCGTCTCGAACTTGAGGTAGGGACGGCGCTCGGCGTTGATGACCGTCTTGGTGCGCTCGTTGGAGAGGTAGATGTCGATGCGGATCGAGGATTCCTGCGGCAACGGCCGCGTGTCCAGCCGCTTGAAGGGGAATTCGATGATGTTGAAGTCGTGTTCGCGCTTGCGGACTTCCTGGCCGAGCGCCTCGAGCGTCGGCCTGATCACCTTGCGCTTCTGGTCCTCGAACTTCGCGACCCAGGCGTCCTCCGTCTTGGCGGCCTGCGCCTTTTCCTCGCCCTTGGGTTTCGCAGAGCTGTCCAGCTTGTCCAGCAGCCCCTTCAGCGTCTTGTCCGACATTGCGTGTTCCTTTGTGGCCTGAATGCTTAGCGTCCCCGTCCGCGGCCCGACGACGGCTCGTTGGGTAATTGCGCGAGCAAGCGCTTGAAGAGGGCGACGAACTTGTCCTTGATGAACGGCTGGTCGATCTTGTCGATCGGGAAATCGCCGATCTTCGAGGTCACGCCGCCGCGCGAGGTGATGTCGCAGATCGTGACCTGCACCGTCTGCGACCGGTGGTGTGTCGCGAACCCGAGGCCCGGCCGCCGGTCCTGGCCGATGATCGTGCGCGTGCGCTCGTTGTTCAGGTAGAGGTCGATCCGGATCGAAGACTCGATCGGAAGGGCCCGGTTATCGGTGCGGGAGAACTGCGTCTCGACGATGTTGTAGTCGTGCTCGCGCGCGCGCACCTTCTGCCCGAGCGCCTCGAGGGTGGGACGGATCAGCTCGTTCTTGAGCTTGTCGAATTTCGCGACCCAGGCGTCCTCGGTCTTGATCGCCGCCGATTTGCTCTTCGCTGAATCCTTCTGCTTCTTGTCCAGCTTGTCCAGCAGTCCGCTCAGCTCCTGGTCCGACATGTGCGCCTCCCCTTGGTGGAACGCTTGCCCCATTTTATGGCATCCGGATCGGTGGTCAAAAACGATATAATTGCGGGCTCCATTCGGACCCCGGAGAGGTGGCAGAGTGGTCGAATGCGCCGGATTCGAAATCCGGTTTGCGGCTTGCCGCAACGTGGGTTCGAATCCCACCCTCTCCGCCAGTTTTCCCCCACCGTAGCTCGTCGCGCGCGGCCGTATTTCGGCCCCCGAGGACCGTATCGCGTCGGATTCCGGCAACGGGGCCGGCCGCCGGTCGGTATCCTCGCGCTTCATGACCACCTCCCCGCAGCGGGGCCTTGCCCAGGTGTTCGGCTTGCGCCGCATCCTCGTGACGCTCGTCGCATCGATCCTGATCGGCCTGCTGAACAGCCTCACGTACGCCACCACGCCGGCCATCGTCGTCGTCGGGCGTTCGATCATCGTCGGCCTCTCAGCCATGCTGGCGTTCGGGATCCTCGAGCAATGGCCGGCGAAGCTTCCCGCGATCCTCTCCCGGTGGGGAATCCAGGTGGTTGGCGTAGCCTGCGTGATACCGCTGACCGTGCTCGCGATCTATCTCGTGAACACGCCGGCCGGCGCGCCGCCGTTCTGGCGCGACGAGTTCCGGCTGAACGGCTTCATGCTGATGACCTTCACCGCGCTCGTCGTCGGGCCGTGGATCGCCGTGGCGGCGGTGTTCCGCAAGACCGAAGTGGCGATGCGTACCCAGGCGATGACGTTCGAGCTCGAACGCAGCGAGCTGGAGCGCAAGGCGCTGGATTCGCGCCTGCGCCTTCTCCAGGCGCAAGTGGAACCGCATTTCCTCTTCAACACGCTCGCCAACGTGCGTGAGCTGGTGGATTCGGGCTCGGCGCAGGCTTCCAAAGTGCTCGATAGCCTCATCGCGTATCTGCGTGCCGCGGTGCCCCGCCTGCACGATCCCGTCACTACGATGGGCCAGGAGGTCGTACTCGTGCGTTCGTACCTCGAGCTGATGCACATGCGCATGCCGGATCGGCTGCAGTTCAGCCTCGAGGTGGACAAGGAAGCGGAATCACTGCGCTGTCCGCCGACCACTCTGCTTACGCTGGTGGAAAACGCGGTGCGGCATGGCATCGATCCCAGCGAGGAGGGCGGCCGCATCGACGTGCGCGTCCGGGTCGAAGGAGGACGCTGCGTGGCCGAGGTGCGCGACACCGGCGTCGGCCTGAGCGAGGCGGGCAATGGCCTGGGTACCGGAATTGCGGCGTTGCGCGAGCGCCTGCAGCTCGTGTTCGGCAGCGATGCGCACCTGGCGCTTTCCCGCGTCGTTCCCCGAGGCACGTCCGCTCGGGTGGATTTCCCAGCGCAGACGAGCGCGCCATGACCGGCAAGCGGCCCACGGCGCTCATCGCCGACGACGAGCCGTTGCTGCGCAAGACGCTCATGCGCTTGCTGGCGGAAATGTGGCCCGAGCTGGAAGTCGTCGCTCAGGCGCGCAACGGCCGCGAGGCGGTGGCGCAGTTCGAGGCGCTCCAGCCCGACATCTGCTTTCTCGACGTTCACATGCCTGGCATGTCCGGCATCGACGCTGCGCGCCAGATCGGGCGTCGTGCACGCCTGGTTTTCGTGACGGCCTATGACCAGTACGCGGTGCAGGCTTTCGAGCAGGACGCGCTCGACTACCTGGTGAAGCCGCTCGATGCCACGCGTCTTGCAGACACCGTGGAGCGATTGAAGGCGCGGCTGCGCGCGACCGAGGCTCTGCCCGACACCGAGGCGCTCCTCGAGCAGCTCGCCGCGCACCTGGACCGCAAGGCCAAGCCCGCGCACCTGCGCTGGATCCACGCGACGGTGGGGCAGGCGTTGCGCGTGATTCCCGTCGAGGACATCGACTTCCTGCGCTCCGACGAGAAGTACACCCTGGTGGGGTGGCGGGGTGAGGCGGGAAAGCCCTCCGAGGCTCTCATCCGCACGCCCTTGAAGGACCTCGTGGACCAGCTCGATCCGGCGCTATTCGTGCAAGTCCACCGTTCGGCCGTGGTGAATCGCCGCTCGATCAGCCACGTGACGCGCGACGCCAACGAGACGGGCATCATCCATTTGAAGGGCCGTGACGAAGTGGTGCCGGTGAGCCGGACTTTCATCCACCTGTTCCGGCAAATGTGAGCTTCGCGCCCCGCATATAATTCTTTCTTTTCCCGCACACTCCAATGCCATGGCAGAGCTGAAAAAAATCGATGTCGTCGTCGGGCACGGATCCGAGGCGAAAGCCGGACCGGTCGTCGTGCATTACACCGGCTGGCTGCACGATCCCGGCACGGCCGACGGGCACGGCCGAAAGTTCGACAGCTCGGTCGATCGCCGCCAGCCGTTCGAATTCACGCTGGGCGGCGGCCAGGTGATCCGCGGCTGGGACGAAGGCGTGGTGGGAATGAAGGTGGGCGGCAAGCGCACCCTCGTGATCCCGCCTGAGATGGGGTACGGGACGCGCGGCGCAGGCGGAGTGATCCCGCCGAATGCGACGCTCGTCTTCGATGTCGAGCTGATCGAGGTGCGCTAGCGGGGGCCTCAGCCCTCGCCGTCCAGCGCGGCGATGATCGGGCAGGTTCCTCGGCCCTTGCCCTCGCGGGATTTGTCGATCATCGCCTTCAGCGTGTCGCGCATTTTCCGCAGCTGCCCGATGTGGATGTTCAGGCTGGCGAACTTTCGCTCGGCGATCTGGCGCGTTTCCTTCCAGCTACGCCCGTCGGAGTAGCGCAGCAGCGACTCCACCTCCGCGAGGGAAAAACCCAGGGCCTGCGCCCGCCGGATGAACGCGATCCGCTTGACGGCCGAAGTCTGGTAGCGCCGCTGTCCGCCGCTGGGCTTGGGAGGCTCGTCGAGCAATCCGCGTCGCTGGTAGTAACGGATGGTCTCCACGTTGACGCCGGCCTCCTTGGCTAGGCGGCCGATCGTCATTCCCGCTTGCGGCATCGACTTCTTCTTCCTCGAGCGCGATGTGAGCCGCAAAGCTTACAACCGTACCAAGGTACGCCTTCCATCCAGGGGCGTGATCCATTCGAGCCAAATCCCGTGAAATCCTGTACCACAGTACGGAATTCGGTCAAAATGGCGCCCTGACGCCGGGGAGGCATGGCAAGAAAATGACGAATTCACCCGCGGGAGGATGGCTCTCGCAGATCGAAACCGCACGCTCGGGCCCTGAGCTGGTGCGGCTGGTGAACGAATACGTGGCGGGGTTGAGCGAGGAGGAGCGCGCGCAGCTGCCCCCGGGTTGCGGGGCGGAAACCCTCAGGGAACCCGGCGACATCCAGGCATGCGCCGTCGCCCTGGCGCACAGCGACCTGAAAGCGATCGGGTCCGCGGCATCGACGGACGCGCTTCGACACGCGGCGGTGGTGTTTGCCGCCGCCGCTGCGAAGCTCGCGAAAGTCGCCGGGTAGTCGAAGCCTAGCCGGCTTCGGTCGACAGGTCGTAACGACCCAGGAAGTCCTCGATCACTGCATCCATCACCTCGCGGCAGCCGTAGTCGCAGGCGTCCGGGATGATCACTTCCCAGTTGGGCGCGCCGTCGTGCGGGCGGTCGATACGGAAAGGCAATTGCACGTAGCACGAGGTGCACTGCGGAACCTGCCGCCTTCGGAATTCACGCTGGAGCAGCACGTACAGATCCGCTGCCGGGATCGGGGTCCTGTTCTTCATTCTCCGCTCGGATAAATGGGTCATTGAGCGGTTTGACCGGACCCCCCCGAAATGTGCGACAGCCTGAATTTCCGATGTCACACTTTTCGGCAAGTCCTACAGCTAGATCGATTCGCATGCGCCAACCGGATTACGGCGCGTTGCTCTCCACGTGGCGAGGTCCGACCACGCGACGCTGGACGTCGTACAAGCGGTCGCGCCAGTGGTCGATACGAAAACCGGCCCTTGCCGCTTTGTCCTCCGCGGAGGCATCGTCGTACTCGGCGTCGTGGAAATGCACCGTGAGCGTCGCGCTGTCGAAAACCGCGCACTCCGCGCGCTTGGCGCCGCGCTTGCGCGCCGCGTCCACCGAGCCGGGATTGATGAAGTACTCGCGGTCGGACCGCAGCTGCACGGCCGGGCGTTCGGCGAGATCGTTGCCGCGGTTTCCGTCGATCTCGAAGACGCGCTGCTCGTGAGTATGGCCGAAGAAGCAGATCTTCATGCCGGGAAAATCGCTCCGCAGCAGCTGCGCGTTCTCCAGGAAGTGCTTCGGGCGCGTCATGTACTGCTGGACGTCGCGCACGCCGCCGTGCGTGAGGACGAACCGGCCCTCGAGGACGCGATGCGACGGAAGGTTCCTGAGGTACGCGGCCGCTTCCTCTCCGAGGATCCGGCGCGTGCGCTTGAGGGAATGCATCGCCTTGTTGGAGCAGCGTTCGAAGCCCAGCGACCCGGTGCCGATGAGGTCGTGGTTGCCGGCGATGCAGAGCGCATCGCGCTCCTGGAGGATTCTCACGCACTCGTCCGCGTCGGCGTTGTAGCCGATGAGGTCGCCCACGCAGACCAACTGGTCGACGCCGGCCTCGTCGAGTCGCGCGAGCGCCGCCTCGAGGGCCTCGCGGTTGCCGTGGATGTCGCCTAGGACGCCGTAGATCGCCATTGCCGCACCATCGAGAGGAGGCGCGCGGAGCCGCGCGTGGAGAGCCGCTTGATGCGCCGGACCCAAAGCGACAGCCAGGGTCCCGGATCGCTCCAGGCGAAGATGTTGTAGACCTTGCGGGCGAAGGCGAGCGAGGCGAGCCAGCGGAAAAATCCGAGGCGCCCTTCGCCGTGCAGCAGTCGGTACGCGCGCCGGTCGAGCGTGAAGGCGAGCCAGCGCAGGCGGTCGTGGCGCATGGCGGCCGGCGCGGGTCGCTTGCCGTCGAGCAGGTAGTCGTAGGCGACGCGCATGAGGTTCACGCCGTTGGCCGCCCCGAGGTACTGCCAGAGGTTCGATCGCGCGTTCACCTCGAGGAGGTACCACTGGCCGGTGCGCGCGTCGTGCTTGAAGTCCATCTTGAAGAGGCCGCGCAGCGGCAGGCACTCGGCGAGCCGCGCTCCCAGGGCGCGCAACTCCTCGTTCGCGGTCATCTCGATGTACGCGCTCTCGCCGTTGTCCGGCGGGAAAGTCCGCAGCTTCCTTCCGACGAACGACTCGAGCACGTGTCCCTTCTCGTCGGCGAAGGCGTGGTACGACCAGTTGCAGCCGTCGCCCCCGGGAACGTACTCCTGGCAGGTGAGCTGGTCATGGAATAGCGCGAGCGCCGGGTCTGCCGCAGCTTCCGCGCCGGTGGCGAAGACGAGCGCTTTCGCGCTGCCGAACGCCCGCCGGCGCAGCAGCGAGTCGGTCCAGCCGTCCTTGTTGCTGGGCTTGACGACCACCGGGCCGGAATGTCCTGCGACGCTTCTTGTAGCCGTGTCTTTCCACGAAAGCGCGGCGGGAACCGGCAACCCACGCTTTTGCGCGAACGCCTGGAAGCGGTTCTTGGTGAGCATGGCGTCGGCGACTTCGGGCGAGTTCAGGAGCAGGAGGAAATAGCGCTCCAGCCGCTCGCGGTGGGCGTTGATCAACTTCAGCCAGTCGTCGCTGCCGTAGAAGAGGGGTACGCGCCGCCCGTACATCGCCGAAAGGCGGTCGCCAATCGAGACGACCGCGTCGATGGCCGCGTCGCCGTGCGAGGGAGCAGGGACGATGCACCTGGCTGCGCAATAGCGTGACGCGAAGGCGGGCTCATCCTCCAGGTGCGAGGCGACGATGGCCGGAATTCCCGCCATGCCCAGCGTGCGCACGAGGTTGACGCCGCCAAGAAGTACTGCGGGAGTTCGGTCGAAAGCGTGGGCCGGGAGGTCGAGTGCCGTGGACATGCTTTGTGGTTCGTGTAGGACGCCACGCCACTGTACTGACGGCCGAATAACGGACGGTGGCGAAAAACCACGAAGGACTAGTCCATGCGGACCATCCCCCCGAAGCGGCTGGGTAAGAAGGGATTTGTAGCCTTCAAGCATCGCCACCTAGCTGACGCGACCCACGATGCTCGTTGCCATCCACCAGCCCACATTCGTCCCCTGGCTAGGGTATTTCGACCGCATGCTGCGCTCCGACCTTTTCGTGATCCTCGATCACGTCCAGTTCGAGCGGCGCAACTACCAGAACCGCGCGTTGATCCGCCTCGAGGACGAGTCCAAGTGGTTGACCGTGCCGGTCGTCCAGGTTTCCCAAAAAGAAAAGATCATCGACAAGATGGTCGACAACCCCGAGGACCTGAGCGGCACGCGCTGGTGGGGCCCGAATTCCTTCGCGACGCTGCGCTACGCATACCGCAAGTCGAAGCACTTCGACGATTACGCCCCGCGGCTGCGCGAGATCTTCACCGCGCGCTGGGACAAGCTCCTCGACTTGAACATGGCGACGATGGAGTACCTGCGCGAGCAGCTCCAGATCACTACGCCGCTCATTCGCAGCTCGACTCTTACCGTCCAGGGCCAGCGTTCCGAGCTGCTGCTCGACATCTGCAAGACCGTCGGCGCCACCGCATTCCACGGCGGCATGGGCGGATCGCGCGAGTACCTCGACAAGGAAGCTTTCGACGCGGCCGGCATGGGCGTGGTGTGGCAGGAGTTTCGCCACCCCGAGTACACCCAGTGCGGCACGGCGCCCTTCATGAAGGGCCTGTCGGTGCTCGACGTGCTCTTCAACTGTGGTCCCCGATCCGCCGAGATCCTGCGCCAGTGTGCGCCGCAAGAAAATGAGCTCCTTGCCGCCTGAAGAAACCACGCGCTGGTACGAGGACAAGGTCCGGCGCTATGGCTTCGACCATCGCGGGCTCGGCTTCCGTACCAAGTCGTCCCAGGACAAGCGCTTCGAGGCGTTGCTCGAGCTCGGCGACTTCGATGGCGCCCGCCTGCTCGACGTGGGCTGCGGCTTCGGCGATTTCCTCGAGTTCCTCCAGGGACGCGACATCCATCCCATCTACACCGGCATCGACGTGTGCAAGCCGATGATCGAGCGTTGCCGCGAGCGCTTCGAGGACGATGACGCGATCTTCCGCGTCGCCGACGTGCTGGACTTCGAGGCCACGGAAGACTTCGACTATGTGGTGGCGAGCGGTCTCTTCGGCCTCGATGCGGAAGGCGCACACGACCGTATCCGCCCGACACTCGACCGGATGTTCGCCTGGTCGAGCGTTGGCACGGCGGCCAATTTTCTCAGCTCGCGTTCGCCCGAGCCGGTCGAGGGACGCATCTACGTTGATCCGTCCAAGGCACTCGAAGCCGGACTATCGCTCACTCCAGCGGCGCGGATAAACCACGCGTACTTGCCGAACGATTTCACGCTGTACCTGTACAAGACGCCCGCGTGGCGACAGGAATCACAAGCGAGGTAGACCCATGAAGATGGACCGCGCAACCGACCTCCGCCCGCAAACCCAGTCGCTCGCTTCCCGCTATGCGGGCAAGACTGTGGTCGCCATCGGCGCCCACCCCGACGATCTCGAGATCGGCGTCGGCGGCACGCTCGCCAAGCTGAAGCGCCACGGCGCCCACGTCGTGATGGTCGTGGCGTCCATCCCGAAGGACTTCGACGTGCGTTTCGAGGAAGCAAAGCAGGGCGCCAAGATCCTCGGCTGCGAGCTACGCCTGTTGCTGGACGGCGGCCCCCATCGCCTCGAGGACGTGAAGACCTGCGACCTGGTCGGCATGCTCGACGGCGTGGTCAAGGAATATGCGCCGGCCGCCGTGCTCACGCACAGCAACGCCGACTTCCACAACGATCATTTGCTCATCTACAACGCGTGCCTGCCCACGCAGCGCCTGTCGCACTTCGATTTCTTCTCGTACCACCCGACCAACTGCCGCCCCGTTCCGGTCCAGTTCCACCCGCGCGCCTACGTGGACATCAGCGACACCATCGACGCCAAGATGCACGCCATCACCGCCCACGCCAGCCAATTCGGCGGCCGCGGCCTCGACACCGAGATGTACCGCGAATTCGCCCACCTTCAGGGACGGATGGTGGGGGTGACTTACGCGGAGGGGTTGGACGTGAACAGGATGCTGTTGAGCTAACTGCATTAGCTCATCGGTATCATAGGGGCCTCAATGGAGGCCCTTTTTCATTCGAAGCGCCGCGACCGCGGCTTTACGCTGGTCGAGATCGTCGTCGTGATACTGATCTTCTCGATCGTGTTGGCGATGGCCACCGTCATTGTCCGGGCTGTAACTGCGAGCCAGAAGCGAAGCATCACCGCGAGCAGGATGGCGGCGATCGATGCGGCGCTTGCACAGTTTGTCGCGGTCCAGAAGCGCCTTCCATGTCCGGCCGATGGGACCAGACCCGGTTCCGACGCAAGTGCCGGGACAGAAACCGCGCGTGATGCAACCGGATGCACGGCACAGCAGAACGGCGTCGTCCCTTGGCGCGCGCTGGGATTGGCGGAGCAGGACGCTGTCGACGGCTGGAACAATCGCTTCATGTATCGCGTGCCGGGAACGCTGGGCGCCGACGGCGGAATGGACATGTCGAAGTGCGATCCAGCCGGACCCGAGACTGGAACCCCGACGTCAGCGTGCAACCCAGCCTGTGCCTCAACAGCGTTGGCTTCGTGCACGGCCCCCAAGGACTTCCTGATGGCCAAAGGTTGGGAGATCCACACCATTAGTACCGCACCGGTGGTCAAGGTCATGGATCCCAACGGCAACCCGCCGACCGGCGCTGCCTACGTGGTCATAAGTCACGGCGAATCGGCAGGGGGCGCCTACAACACCAATGGCGCAATTCAATCCGGCACCACAGTCGATGGTGACGAAGAAAAGAAGAACTATGCCAACGCGCCCGTGGCCGGTTACTACGTCGACGACTCCATCTTCGACAACCCCGGTGCCGCAACACATTTCGACGACATCGTATCGAGGCCGTCCGTAATGACCGTCGTCAGCAAGGCCGGTCTAGGTCCGCGATCACATTGATGCGATCCACCCGCGAGGCACAGCGAGGTGTTGTGGGGGCACTCATTGTTGTCGTCCTAGTCCTGGCTGCAGCGGCACTCATCGCGGCATTCCTTCTCCGGCGCACGACCGACGTGAATGCACAGCGCGAACGCACGACTGAAACCTTGGAAAAGGCGGTCGCAGCGCTCGAGAGCTTTGCAGGCAATAGCATGCGGCTACCATGTCCTGCCGATCCCGCGACAGACGACGGCACCGAGCTTAGAACCGGAGCGACGTGCGACAAGCCCACGGGGTCGGTGCCATGGAAGACGATTGGCTTGCGAAGGGAAGACTCGATTGACGCGTGGGGCCGGAAAGTCAGTTATCGCGTCTACGATGGGACTACCGGGCTCACGCAGGATGGTGGCGCCAACATGGCTAATTGCGACACCAACGAAGCTTTCCCCGGCGGGGTTACCGCAAACGGACTCTGCAAGCCGGATCCTCCGGACAACAATCCCGCGTCCAGAAGCACCACTCCCGACCAGTTCGTGGCTGGAAAGGGACTGAACCTGACGTACTTCGGGCGCGACCTCGCGTCTCCGGCCGACCACGTGGCGTTCGCTCTTATCAGTCATGGGCCGACGGGTTTCGGTGGATTCACGGCCGCGGGCCAGCAACTGCTACCTCTTCCGATAGGAAACGAGCTCGCCAATCTGAGTGCGACGGGCCCATTCGTAGCCAAGACATTCTCCGCGGGTGATGTGCCACCGAATGACGCGAACTTCTTCGACGATATCGTCGCGTACCGGACAATCCTCGATCTCGCGAGCCACGCGAACCTCGCGGCGCGCAATTGGGCCGACGATATTACGGGCGCTACGACCTTCGATCGAGCCACTGTGGCGGCAGCGATCGGCCAGGACCCCGCGGCAGATACCGGAAGGTCCACCATCGCGTTCAACACCGTGACCGTAACGGCCCTGGATGCCTTGGGCAATGCACAGAATGTCTCATTCAACGACTCCGCGACACCAGGCATCGGCGGAACGGCCAATGGCGATGACGTGGCGAGCACATCCGGAGGGCCCGGGGAGGCCTTGCGCCTGGATTTCAATGAATCGTCCCGACAATTCGCTTTTGCGCTTCAAGATTTCGGCTACGACTCTATCGCGGGCTTTGCATATCGCACGGAGCTAGTAGAAGTGCAGTTCTACAGAGTCAGTGGTGGAACGGCCACGTTGACAACCAGCGTAATGAAACTCGGATGCAATGAGGATGGGGGGTTGGCGACGTTCTCCTTAGACGCGGGTGCCGGCAATGACTTCAATCGCGTCGAGATTCGGCCATTTCCGACTGTGACTTCGTTCACGGCGCGAGCGTCGTCTTTCCTGCTTGCAGAAGTCCGCACGTGTCAGGGCGGCGTTAGTTGCCATACCGACCTCGAGGTAGCGAACCCTACCAGTGCATGCTCATGAACGCGTGGTTACTGGCGTAATTCCGGCGTCCCTGCTGTGTGATTGGCTTCACAACGAGGTTTTCGCAGCGCCCGCATAATTAGCCAACTCTAATGGACGCAAGAACACCTCCCCCAGCAACAGCCATGACCGCCATCGTGCGGGTCGCGATCATCGCGGTCACGGTTGCTTTGTTCCTGGGATCGACTCTCAACGCTTTCAGCGGTCAGAAAGAGTTGGCCGTCCTGTTCGCGCTCGCGACCCCCTTGGGAATATCGGCCTGGGGATTCGCTCGCGGCGGACACTACGAGGCGGCAGTCATCCTGCTTTGCGGGGTGCTCACGATTGTCGTGACGCTGGTCCTCGTGATCAACCCGCGCGGCGTCAACGACGTGGCGGTCACTGCGTACGGCGGTGTCGTCCTCACCGGCGCGCTGCTGCTTTCGCGACGCGCGTTCTTCCTTCTCGTGGGCCTCGTGCTCGTCTCCGCCTCGGCCGCATACCTCACCGACATGTACGGGTTGACAGGAGGGCGCGTCGGGTTGCGTGCGGATTGGCCGCAGTACCTGGAGTTCCTCGTGATCACCGGCGTGTTCGCGTCGCTCGGGCGGTTCAGCGCGGAAGCCTTGATGGGAGACATGGGCGATGCGCATCGTGCTTCGATGGGCGACATGGTCACCGGGCTGCCGAATCGTGCCGGGTTCATGGCCCAGGCCGAAGCGCGGCTCAAGTTGATCACACCCGGAGTCGCCAGCGTGCTCGTGCTGGCGGACCTCGACAAGTTCAAGCGCGTCAACACGGTGATCGGCCATCGTGCCGGCGACGGCGTGCTCAAGGAAGCCGCGCGCCGCCTGTCGGAGGTTGCCGGAGCGCATGTCGTTGGGCGCATCGGCGACGACGAGTTCGCGGTGCTCGTGCACGGTCTTGCCAGCGATGCCGAGTGCGAGTCGTTCGCCAGGCGCGTGCATCGCGCGCTCCAGTTCGAATTCCTGGGCGTGTCGGTGCGGACGGCGGTTGGATTCGCGCGCTCGCCGCGCGATGCGAACGGGCTGGAGGCGATGCTGCTGGCCGCCGAGAGCTCGCTGCTCCACGCGAAGGAAAAGGACGTGGAAGAAGAAAGGTTCGCGGCGGCCTCGGAACGCATCTAGATTGGACGCCGCGCAACGAAAGTCCCGGCTGGTCGGGACGCTGCTGGTGGCATTCGCGGCCATCGCGTTCTCCGCGAAGGGCGTCATCATCAAGCTCGCCTACCGCTACGGCGTGGACGCGGTCACGCTGCTGGCGCTTCGCATGGTGTTCAGCGCGCCGTTCTTCGTAATGGTCGGCTGGTGGGCCGCGCGCACCAAGGAATTGCCGCCCATCTCCCCACGCGATCACGGTGCGGTCATCGCGCTGGGCTTCGTGGGCTACTACCTCGCGAGCTATTTCGACTTCCTCGGATTGCAGTACATCACCGCGGCGCTCGAGCGACTGCTGCTCTTCACGCATCCGACGTTCGTGGTTTTGTTTTCGGCGCTGCTTTTCGGCCGGCGCATTACGGGCCGGGACATTTTCGCGATCGGCATCTCCTACGTCGGCATCGCGCTCGTGTTCGGCCACGATCTGACGACGCAGCCGGGCAATGTCGCCCTGGGCTCGTTCTGGGTGCTGTTGTCGGCGCTCTTCTACGCGGCTTACTTGATCGGCAGCGGGCGAGTCGTGCATCGCGTAGGGACGTTGCGTTTCGCGGCTTACGCGGGACTCGTTTCCTCCGTTTGCGTGGTGGCGCACTTCCTCGTGACGCGCGATAGCCATCTGCTCCTCGGCCAGGAGCTGCCGGTGTACTGGCTGTCGCTGCTCATGGCGGTCGTCTCCACCGTTTTGCCCATCGTGCTGACTGCGGAGGGAATCCGGCGCATTGGAGCGAGCCACGCATCGATCGTGGCCTCCATAGGGCCGCTGGCGACGATCGCGCTCGGCGCCGTATTCCTGGGCGACGAGATCACCTGGATCCAGATCGTCGGCGCCGGCCTGGTGATGACGGGCGTTCTGGCCATCTCGCTCGCCAAGCCCAAGTAGGGTCCCGCGATATAATTCGACGGTCGTTGGAACGGACGCACGGCGCCGTTCAACGACCGGTTTCTGACACGCCTACCGAATTCGAACCCCAGGGGAACCAACAATGAAAAAGCCCATGCGCGTCGCCGTGACCGGCGCCGCCGGCCAGATCGGCTACAGCCTTCTCTTTCGCATCGCCAGCGGCGAGATGCTCGGCAAGGACCAGCCCGTCATCCTGCAGCTGCTCGAGATCCCCGACGACAAGGCGCAGAAGGCTCTGAAGGGCGTGATGATGGAGCTCGACGACTGCGCCTTTCCGCTGCTGCAGTCGATGGTCGCCGCATCCGATCCGAAGGTCGCCTTCAAGGACGTGGACGTGGCGCTTCTCGTGGGTGCGCGTCCGCGCGGGCCCGGAATGGAACGCAAGGACCTTCTCGAGGCCAACGGCGCGATCTTCGTGCCGCAGGGCAAGGCGCTGAACGAGGCGGCCTCGCGCGACGTGAAGGTGCTCGTCGTCGGCAACCCCGCCAACACCAATTGCCTCATCGCGATGAAGAACGCGCCGAGCCTCAAGCCCCAGCAGTTCACGGCGATGATGCGGCTCGACCACAATCGCGCGCTGACGCAGGTGGCGCAGAAGACCGGTAAGCCCGTCACGTCGGTGAAGAAGATGTCGATATGGGGCAACCATTCGGCGACGCAGTATCCGGACGTCTTCAATGCCGAGGTGGACGGAAAGAACGCCGCGCAAACGATCAACGACCAGGAATGGCTCGAGAAGACATTCATCCCGACGGTGCAGAAGCGCGGCGCGGCGATCATCGAGGCGCGCGGGCTTTCGTCCGCCGCCTCGGCCGCGAACGCCGCGATCGATCACGTGCGCGATTGGGTGGCAGGCACGCCGTCGGGCGACTGGGTCTCGATGGGTGTCCCGTCCGACGGCAGCTACGGCATCCCCGAGGGCCTCATCTTCGGCTACCCGTGCACGACTTCCGCCGGCAAGTACCAGATCGTGAAGGGCCTCAGCCACAACGACTTCGCCAAGTCGAAGATCGCCGCCACGCAGAAGGAGCTCAACGAAGAGCGCGCCGCGATCGAAGCGCTACTCAAGTAGGGGACAAACTAAAGCGGGGTCAGACCCCTACCTTAGGGGACAGACCTCTGCGACGGCCGGATCACCGCGGGACTGAACTGTCCCGCGGCCGGCGTAGCCGTAGAGGCGACAAGCCGACCGAAGCATTCAAACCCCACGAGTGCGGCGGGCCTCCCAAAGCTCGGCCGCCGACGATCGCCTCGCGGATCGCCCGAAGGTCGTCTTCGCGAAGCAACGAGCCAAACATCTTGCTATAGGCGCGCCTGCGCTCCTCCTCGCTCTGTCCAAGAGCCACGTAGAGCGCGTGTGGAGTTACCACATCAGAAGGCGCTCCTACGGCATTTGTCCGATAGCTGGACCACTCGTAGTCGCCTGGATGCCTCACCATTGCGGCACGCACCGGATTGAGCTCGATGTAGCGGTGGCACGTGAATAGGTATTGCTTCGAATCGATCACGCTCGAGCGGAACCGTCCCTCCCAGAGCGTCCCCGTCCTCCGATTCGCACGGTTGAAATCCTGGACGTAGTGCTGTCCCAGCTCCTTCATCATCCATGACACGCCGGACTCCTCTCTCGGTGTCACTAGCAGATGCACGTGATTGGTCATCAGGACGTACGCGTGTACATCGCAGCTGTGCTTGGCCGCAAACTGGGAGAGCAGGTTGAGATAGTGAATACGATCACCGGTCCCGACGAAACAGGCGCAGCGATTCACTCCACGCTGCCATACGTGCCATGGCTGTCCGGGCTGTCTTATACGGGGGTGTCGCGACACGAGATATGTCCCTAGATGGACGATCAACGCGCGCGTCGTGCGACGGAGGACAGACCGGGAGGTCTGTCCCCTAAGGTAGAGGTCTGACCCCGGTTTAGTCGGTCTCGGCCGCCAGCACGATCGCGCAGACGAGGAACGCGAGCGAGGTGGCGAGGCCCGTGAGGGCCGCGGGCGTGCCGATGCGCGAGTGGGCGAGATCGACGAAGCCCTGCACCAGCGAGAGATCCGCGGGGCCGAGGGCGACGGCGAGCACGCTGCCCAATGCCGCCGAGCCGACGACGAGCACGGGCTTCAACCACGGAAAGCGTCGCGTCTGCGCCGGCGGCAGCGCGCCCATCACTCGGCGCGTGAAGCCGCCGTCCGCCAACGATTGCCCGGCTTCCTGTCGAAGCACCTTCTCGATCCAGTCGTTCGTGTTCATCAGCTTTTCTCCTTCTTCGCTCCGAGCCGCGCGCGCAGCTTGGCCTTCGCGCGCAACACGTGCGTCTTGACGGTTCCCAGCGGCATGCCGAGCGCGGCGGCCGCTTCCTCGTGGGAAAGATCTGCGTAGTAACAGGCGCCTATCGCTGCGCGCTCTCCATCGCTCAGGACTTCCATGGCGCGCTCCAGGTCGATGCGTGCGGCCACGTCGGGCATCTCGAACGCCGAATCCTCGCTGTCGGCAAGGATGTCGTCGTCGAGCTCCAGCGACACTTCGCGGCGCTTGCGCGCCTCGCTCTGCCATGCGTTGAACGCGATGCGGTAGATCCACGTCGAGAAGCGCGCCTCGAAGCGGAAATTCTTCAGGTTGCGCCACGCCAGCACGAACGTTTCCTGCGCGAGATCGTCCGCGAGCGCCGCATCGCCGCGCGTGAGCCGCCGCAGCACCGTGCGCACGCGCGACTGGTGCCGCTCGACCAGAGTAGCGAAGGCGCGACGGTCGTCGCGCTGCAGGACGGCGAGGATCAGCTCGGCGTCGGGGGGGACCGAAGCGTCGGCCATCGGTACGGTCGCGTTCAGCCTTTCCCGCGCACCTCGATCGCCCACGCGATGAGCAGTGCCACGCCCATCAGCCCGGGAATGAGGCCGATCGACCAGCTCCCGTTCGTCTCGGCCATGAACACCGCGAGCCCGATCCCCAGCGCCACCAGGACCATCCCGCCGCGCAATCCCGAGTGAACCCGCCGCGGCGGATCGAGCAGTTGCGGCGGCACCGGCAGCCCCCGTTCCGCCAGGCGCGCGATGGTCTCGTGGATCATGCGCTGCCTGCGGTGCTTGTAGAACAGGATGACGGCGACCAGCAGCAGCGGCAGGCCGAACGCCACCAGCATGCCGATGATCGCGATCACGGCTTCCGTCGTTTGCATTCCATTCTCCGAGGGCCAGCGCGGCCAGCATTATCGGGGTTCCATGGCAGGGCGGACAACGCCGCCGGGTTGGGATGCCCCTTCGACGCGGCATGCGCAACCCATGGATTCGGCAGGGGAACTAGAATGAAGGGGCTTTCCTGCAGGAGACCGCCATGACCCGAGCCCCCATTCTGGCCCTAGCCGCCGCCCTTGGGGCAGGCTGCGCGAGCGCCCCGGTTCCTTCCCCGGCCGGCTGCCAGGTCGCTTCGGTCTCGAGCTCCAACGTCGTCCCCTACGGCCGGCAGCGGCCGCAGTCCGAGATGGACCGCCGCTTCGCCACCGCGGACCTCGCCCGCCTGGGCTACCGGCAGGAGCACATGAACGACCAGCCCAGCGCGACCGAGGAAGCGCTGCGCAACTGTCCCTAGCCGGTCAGCTCCTCGGTCACGCTTTCGGTCAGGGCCGGTTCCTGCGGCCCCGGAAGCTCGCGCATCTTCATCAGCGGCGAGAGCCACGCCACCAGGGGGAAAAGGGCCATCGCGCCCACGCCCGCCAGCAATAGCGGCGCACGCAGGCCCCAGTGCTCCCCGATCCAGCCGCCCACCAGGCCCCCCAACGGTGCGGTCGCCACCGTGAGGCAGATCATGGTCGCGGTGACGCGTCCCAACAGCCGGTCCGGCGTCACGGCCTGGCGCACCGACAGGTAGTTGATGAAGAAGATCATCGCGGCGAGGTCGAGGAGGAACAGCCCCAGGCCGAAGATGGTCGAGGCGACCCAATAGCCTCCTGTCGACGAGCCCATCACCACCCACGCGATGCCGGTGCCGGCGATGCCGCCCAGCATCGTCGGGCCCATGCCGAAACGCGCGTTCAAACGCGCCGTCACGGCCGCCGCCATGAGCGAGCCGAGGCCCGCCACCATGAAGAGCACGCCGACATGGCCCGCCGAGAAGCCGAGCTCGCGCGCCGCGAAGAGCACGACGATGGCGATGAACGCGTGGCGGAAGATCTGCCACAGGCTGATCGCCCACACCAGCGCCCGCAGCGTGCGGTTCTGCCAGACGACCGCGAGCCCTTCCATGATCTCGGAGCGGATCGTGCGCGGCGTGCCTTTCGGCGCATCGGTGGGCGCGGGCGGGATGCCGCGCAGCATCCACGCCGACAGCGCGAAGCAGAACGCGTCGAGGAGGATGGCGAACGGCGCCGTGAGCCACTGGATGAGCGCCCCCGCAAGGCCCGGGCCCACGAGCTGCGCGGCCGAATCCGCGACGCCGATCTTGGCGTTGGCCTCCACCAGGTTTTCGCGGCCGACGCGCTCGGTCATGAACACCTGGTAGGCGGGCCAGCCGATCACGGTGAAGAGGCCGACCATGAACCCCGCGGCGTACAGGATGGGCATGGTGAGCGCGCCGAACCACGCGCACACGGGAACCAACCCGAGCGCGAGCGCACGCCCCACGTCGCAGGCGATGATGACCGGGAGCTTGCGCGCGCGGTCGACCAGCACCCCGGCCAGGAGGCCGAAGAGCGGGTAGGGCAGCGCTTCGAGCGCCGTGAGCACGCCCACTTCGAAGGGCGAGGCATTCAGCACCAGCGCGGCGGTGAGCGGCAGCGCGAGGAAGGTGATCTGCCCGCCGAAATGGACGATGGTGAGCGACCCCCACAGCTTCACGAAGTCGGGGTTTCGCCACAGGCCGGTGAAATAGCGGCCTGGATTCAGGGTGGAAAGCAATGTCGACATGTTCTTGCGTCCGGCTTTTGGCCGGGGCCCTCGATTCTTGGGAGCGGGCCGGTGGGCCCGCGATCAATTTTTCGCCGGAACGCGGCTACATTCCCGTGCGCGAACGCACGGCAGCCGGCAGGTCGCGGCGCGTGGCGGAAATTCGTTCGCGGTTCATCGGGTATTGATCCAGAGGGTTCAGTCGAGCGCCGGATTATAGCAAAACGATCCGCGGGCGCCATGGTCAGACAGGTCTTCACCCGAGGAGAAGAAGCCATGAACGTGCGAGACGTGATGACCAGCAATCCCCGTACCGTGTCCCCGAACGACTCCATCCAGGTCGCCGCGCGCATCATGCGCGAGGAGGACTGCGGCGTGGTCCCGGTCGTCGAGAACGGCCGCCCCGTCGGCATCGTGACCGACCGCGACATCGTGATCCGTGCCGTGGCCGACGGTACCGGCGACAAATCGGTGCGCGAGATCCAGACCACCGACCTGGTGTTCGTGAAGCCCGACGCCTCCACGAAGGATGCGGAGAAGCTCATGAGCGAGCGCCAGATCCGGCGCCTGCCCGTGGTCGAGAACGATCGCCTGATCGGCATCGTCTCCCTGGGCGACATCGCCGTGAAGGAGGGCAAGGACAGCCGCACCGGCGACACCCTCGAGAACATCTCGGAGGGCGTGAAGAAGCACTGAGGATTGCGATTGGCTGGGCGCTGCACGCTCAGTGCCCCCGCGGAGGCGGGGGCCCATTTCGGCTACACTGCCGCCCAGTTCACTCGCGGCGATTCCCATGTTCGGAAGACTGCTCCCGAAAGAAGGCCGGTTCTTCGACCTCTTCAACGCGCACGCCGCGCAGGTGGTGCGCGCCGCGCACGAGCTGAAGGCGCTGATGGAGCACTACGAGGACCGCGAGCAGCACATGCGCCTCATCGACGACGCCGAGCACGCCGCCGACCGCATCACCGCCGAGACCATCCGGCTGCTCCACAAGACCTTCATCACGCCGCTCGATCGCGACCACATCCACCAGCTCGTGAACGCGATGGACGACATCTGCGACCTGATCCAGGACACGAGCGAGTCGCTGTCCCTCTACGACGTGAAGGCGATCACGCCCGAGGCGGCGCGCCTGGCCGACATCAGCGTGAAATGCTGCGAGCGAGTGAAGGACGTCGTGGAGCTCCTCGGGCGCGAGGGCGGGAAGTTCGAGGCGATCCTCAAGACCGCCGAGGAGATCGATCGCCTCGAGTCCGATGCGGACCGCGTCATGCGCTCGGCCGTGTCCAAGCTTTTCCGCGAGGAAAAGGACACGCGCGAAGTGATCAAGATGCACGCCATCTACCAGCTCCTGGAGTCCATCACGGATCGCTGCCTCGACGTGGCGAACCTGGCCGAAGGCATTTCCCTCGAGAACTCCTGAGTGGAGATGAGCTTCACGACGCTGGTGTTCCTGGTCGCGCTTGCGCTTGCCTTCGATTTCCTCAACGGCCTGCACGACGCGGCCAATTCCATCGCGACGGTCGTCTCGACCGGGGTGCTGCGGCCGCACCAGGCGGTCCTGCTGGCCGCGTTCTTCAACTTCGTCGCGCTCTTCGTCTTCCACCTGAAGGTGGCCGCGACGGTGGGCAAGGGCATCGTCGATCCGTCGATCATCGATCATTACGTGGTGTTCGGGGCGCTCATGGGAGCGAGCGCGTGGAACATCATCACCTGGTGGGCGGGGCTGCCCTCGTCCTCATCCCACGCCCTGATCGGCGGGCTCATCGGGGCGGGCGTGGCCAAGGCGGGCTTCGCGTCGCTCATCGAGGCGGGGATCTTCAAGACGGTTGCGTTCATATTCCTGGCGCCGCTCCTGGGATTCATCCTCGGCGGCATGATGCTGGTGATGATCTCGTGGATCTTCCGCAAGTCGAGTCCGTCGCGCATCGATCGATGGTTCCGGCGCGTGCAGATCGTTTCGGCCTCCATGTATTCGCTCGGGCACGGCGGCAACGACGCGCAGAAGACCATCGGCATCATCTGGGTGCTGCTGATCGCCGGAGGCGCGGTGCAGGCCACGGACGCGGCGCCTCCCGGCTGGGTGATCGTGTCGTGCTACGTGGCGATCGCCCTGGGCACGATGTTCGGCGGCTGGCGCATCGTGAAGACCATGGGCCAGCGGATCACCAAGTTGAAGCCCGTCCACGGTGTCTGCGCCGAGACCGGTGGCGCGATCACGTTGTTCATGGCCACGCACTTCGGGATCCCGGTGTCGACCACGCACACGATCACGGGGGCGATCGTCGGCGTGGGCTCCACGCGCAACTTCTCGGCCGTGCGCTGGGGTGTCGCCGGCAACATCGTGTGGGCGTGGATCTTCACGATTCCTGCGTCGGCGTTCATGGCCGGCATCGCGTGGTACATCGGAAGGCAGTTTCTGTAGAAAGGAAGCGGTCCCTGTTTTTTATCTCCGTTAGAACATACGGAGATAAAAAACAGGGACCGCTTCCTTGTATGCCGCGCCGTCGTACTACCTGCGATACGTGATCCGAAGATCGCCCACGCCGTCCACGTGACCCTCGAGTTTGTCGCCGCCCACCACGGGTCCGACGCCCGCCGGAGTGCCTGAGAAGATGAGGTCACCGGGTTGCAGCGTGATGAGGTTCGAGAGATAGGCGATCTGCTCGGGCACGCTCCAGATCTGCTGCGAGAGGTCGCCTTGCTGCTTGGTCTGGCCGTTCACCTTGAGCCAGATGGCGCCCTTGGCGGGATGGCCGATGGCGCTCACGGGCTTCAACGCGGTGACGGGAGCGGATTCGTCGAAGCTCTTGCCCATCTCCCACGGGCGTCCCATCTTCTTCGCCTCGCCCTGGATGTCGCGGCGCGTCATGTCCAGTCCGACGCCGTAACCCCACACGCAGTCGAGCGCCTTTTCGACCGGGATGTTCTTGCCGCCCTTGCCGAGCGCCACGACCATCTCGATCTCGTGGTGCACGTCCTTCGTGCCCACCGGGTAGGCGATCTCCGATCCGTTCTGCACGATCGAGTTGGCCGCCTTCATGAAGAAGAACGGCGGCTCGCGGTTCGGATCGTGCCCCATCTCGCGCGCGTGCTCGGCGTAGTTGCGGCCGACGCAGTAGATGCGCCCGACGGGGAAACGCAGGTCGCTCCCTTCGACGGGCAGCGAGGGCACCGGACCGATGTCGATGACGTACTTGGCGTTGCGGAGATCGTCTTTTCCCATGTGACTTCCTTTTCTAGTCGAGCTTGATGCCGATGGCCTTCGTGATTTTCACATACTTGTCGACCTGGCCGCGGAGCATGTCGGTGAACTCTTGCGGGGACTTGCTGGCCACGGGCTCCGCGCCGTTCGCGTCCATGGCCGCCTTGAACTCGGGCGTGGCGACGATGGCGACGATTTCACGGTGCAGGCGATCGACGACCGGCCTGGGCATGTTGGCCGGACCCATGATGCCGAGCCACAGCGCCGCCTCGAATCCGGGGTAACCCGATTCGGCCACGGTGGGAATGTCCGGCAGCGCGGGCGAGCGCGTCGCGGTGCCGACGGCGATCGGCTTCACCTTGCCGGCCTTGGCGTTCTGCAGCAGCGCCGGCATCGAGCCGAACACGGCATCGACGTCGCCGGCGAGGATCGCGCGGTCGGAATCGGCGTTGCTCTTGTACGGGATGTGCTGCATCTCGAACTTGGCGGCGTCCTTCAGCATCTCCATCGACAGGTGCGTCGCGGTTCCGTTGCCCGCCGAGCCGTAGTTCATCTTGCCGCCGGAGCTCTTGGCGAGGGTCACGAAGTCGGAGAGCTTCGTGGCCGGCGTCTTCGCGCTGGTCACGAGGAGGTACGGCGTGATGGCCACGAGCGAGATGTGGGTGAAGTCCTTCACCGGGTCGTAGGGCAGCTTCGAATACGCGCCCGCGGCGATCGCGTGCGTGCTCGTGGTGCCGAGGGTGAGCGTGTAGCCGTCGGGCGCGGCCTTGGCGACGCTGTCGGCGCCGATGGTGCCGCCGGCGCCGGCCTTGTTCTCGACGATCACGGTCTGGCCGAGCCTCTCGCCCAGCTTCTGCGCGACGATGCGCGCCACGATGTCGGTCGAGCCGCCGGGCGCGAAGCCCACCACCAGCTTGACCGGTTTGTTCGGGTAATCGGACTGCGCGGCCACCGCCAACGGTCCCAGCGCCAACACGGCGCCGACGGCGGCAAGCACACCCCTCCGGATGCAGCTTGTCATCTCAAATCTCCTCGTTGAATTGGGGACAGACCACCTTTCCCACATGGCGGACTATTGTTCTGCTCAATGGGAAAAGTGGTCTGTCCCCGATTATCGCTCGGGAACGTTGCGTTCGAGCTCCTGCATCCACACTCGCGCGTTGCCGTCGGAGGGCGCGCGCCAGTCGCCGCGCGGCGAGAGGTTGCCGCCGGAGACGACCTTCGGGCCGTTGGGCAGCGCCGAGCGCTTGAACTGGCTGATCTCGAAGAAGCGATACAGGAACACCTCGAGCCACTTGCGGATGTCGGCAAGCGCGTACGCGTGCTTGCCGGCATCGGGGAATGCGGGGGGCCAGTCCCCGCGGCTCGCGTCGTGCCACGCGTGCCAGGCGAGGAATGCGACCTTGGACGGGCGCAGTCCGAATCGAGTGACGTAGTAGAGGTGGAAGTCCTGCAGCTCATACGGCCCGATGCGCGACTGCGTGCTTTGCAGCTCACCCTTGGCGCCCGCGGGGACCAGCTCCGGCGAGATCTCGGTTTCGAGCACGCCGCGCAGCGTTTCCCTCTGTTGCTCGTCCACGTGTTTCGAATTCATCACCCAGCGCACCAGGTACTGGATGAGCGTCTTCGCGACCGAGCCGTTCACGTTGTAATGGCTCATGTGGTCGCCGACGCCGTACGTAGCCCAGCCGAGGGCGAGCTCGGACAGGTCCCCCGTGCCGAGCACGAGTGCCTTGCGCTGGTTGGCGAGGCGGAAGAGATAGTCGGTCCTCAGTCCCGCCTGCACGTTCTCGAACGTGACGTCGTGCACCGGCTCGCCCTTGGCGAAACCATGGCCGATGTCCTTGAGCATCTGCATGGCGGCGGGGCGGATGTCGATTTCCTCGCCCGTGATCCCGGTGCGCTCCATGAGTCTCCACGCGTTCGACTTGGTGCGCTCGGACGTGGCGAACCCCGGCATGGTGAAGCCCAGGATGTTCTTGCGTGGCAGTCCCATCACGTCGAAAGTGCGGCACGCGACCATCAGCGCATGCGTCGAATCGAGTCCGCCCGAGACGCCGATCACCAGGCGCTCGCCGTTGGTGACCTGCATGCGTCTCATGAGGCCCTGCACCTGGATGTTGAAGGCCTCGTAGCAGTCGAGGTCCAGGCGCGCCGGATCGTCGGGCACGAACGGGAAGCGGTCGATCTTGCGTTCGAGGCCCGCGTCGACGAAAGCCGGCTGGTGCGCGAAGTCAATGCGGCGGAACGTCTGCTCCGGGTGGCCCGCCGCCGCCGCGGCGGCGTTGAACGTCACCGTGCGCATGCGCTCCTGTCGCAGCCGCTCCACGTCCACGTCGGCCACCGTCATGTCGCTCTTCAGCGAGAAGCGCTCGTTCTGCGCGAGCAGCGTGCCCAGCTCGTAGATGGTGGTTTGCCCGTCCCATGCGAGGTCGGTCGTGCTCTCGCCGGTGCCGGAGGCCGTGAAAACGTACGCGGCGATGCAGCGCACCGATTGCGCGGCGCAAAGCGCGGCGCGCTCGATCGCCTTGCCGATCAAGACGTTCGACGCCGAGAGGTTGCACAGGATCAGTGCCCCGGCCAGCGCCCCCTTGATGGACGGGGGCGTGGCGGTCCAGAAGTCCTCGCAGATCTCGACGTGGAAGACGAAATCCTGCAGGTCGTTCGCGGCGAAGATGAGGTCGGTGCCGAAAGGCGCGGTGTGCCCGGCGATGCGGATGTCGAGCCCCGTCACGCCCGCGCCCGGCGCGAACCAGCGGTTCTCGTAGTACTCGCGGTAGTTCGGCAGGAAGGACTTGGGCACGACGCCCAGGATCGCGCCGCGCGAGATCACGACGGCGCAGTTGTAGAGGCGGCTGTTGCGGCGAAGCGGCGCGCCGATCACGAAGACCGGGCGCAGCGCCTTCGAGGCTTCGACCAGTCCGGCGATGGACTGCTCGACCGCATCGAGCAGCGCATCCTGCAGGTGGAGGTCGTCGATGGCGTAGGCGGAGATGTTGAGCTCCGGGAACACCATCAGGTCGACGTGGCGCGCCTCGCCCTCGCGCATCAGCGCGAGCGTTTCCTCCGCGTTGGCGCCCGGGTCGCCAATGTGGACGAGGGGTGTGCAGCCCGCGACCCGGACGAAGCCATGCGAGTGGAACGAGTAGAAGCTCACTCCACCTGCGCGCCGGAGGCCTTCACGACCTTGGCCCACTTCTCCGTCTCGTGGACGATCACCTTGCCGAAGTCTTCGGGCGTGCCGGGAATCGGGATCCCGCCCAGCTCCATCAGCTTTGCTTTCACCGTCGGATCCGCGAGCGCCTCGTTCACCACCTTGTTGATCCTGAGGATCGCCTCGCGCGGCGAGTTCTTCGGCATGCCCACGCCGAACCACGCGGTCGCCTCATAGCCCGGCACGGTATCGGCGACGGTCGGCACATCCGGCAGCGAGGGCGAACGCGCTTCCGACGTCACTGCGAGGGCGCGCAGCCGCCCGCCCTTGATGTGGCCGATGGACGACGGCAGGTTGTCGAAGAGCACGTGCACCTGCCCGCCGATGAGGTCCGTGAGCGCCGGGCCCGCCCCTTTATAGGGCACGTGGAGCATCTGGCAGCCCGTCATCATCTTGAACATCTCGCCCGACATGTGCACGGAGGTCCCGCTGCCCGACGACGCCATGTTGATCTTGCCGGGGTTTGCCTTGCAGTAGTCGATGAACTCCTTCACCGTCTTCACGGGCAGCGAGGGCGTCACTTCCATCACGTTGGGCGAGCGCGCGATGCCGGCAACGGGCGCGATGTCCGTCACGAAGTTGAACGGCAGGGTCTTGTAGAGCGTGGTGTTGATGCCGTTTGCGGGATTCACGAGCAGCATCGTGTAGCCGTCGGGCGGCGAGTTCACCACGAATTCGACGCCGATGTTGTTGCCGCCGCCGGGCTTGTTCTCGATGATCACCTGCTGTCCGAGCTTCTCGGACATGTACTGCGCCATGATCCTCGCGAGCACGTCCGTGGTGCCCGCGGGAGGGTAGGGAACGATCCACTTGATGGATCGGGTGGGATATTGTGCGTATGCGCCGGCGGCGGTGAGCGCCGTGGCCAAAAGCGCGGCGGCGAATCGTACGAAACGGTTCAAGGCGTCCTCCGGATATCGTGGTTGTGGCGCGGCGCTGGAGCGCGCGCAACACCATGATACCCTGCCGAAAAAGCCGCCATGACGACACCACGCCGCGCGCTGCTGGCGATCCTGCTTGCGTCGCTCGCCCTTCGCATCGTGCTCGTCTGGTCCGGTGGGCAGCTCTACTGGCCGGACGAGCTGCGCTACGTCGAGTCGCGCGCCATCGTGAAGGAAATCGCCTCCGGCGAGACCGCGCAGGCGCTCGCGCGGCTGGACAGCGCCGATCACCTCCTCTTCAAGGTCATCGCCCTCATCCCCGCGGCGATCGAGCACATCGCCGGTGCGGATACGCGGATACCGGGAATCTTCTTCGCCATATTCTCGGTGCTCGACATCGGGCTCGTCGCGCTGATCGCGCGGCGCCTGGGCGCGAGCGAGCGCGAGTCCGTCGTGGCGGCTGGAATGCTCGCGCTGTCGTCCGCGTTCTTCTACTACTCCCGTCATCTGCTTCCGTACGACGTGGCGATGACGTGGGGACTCGCGGCGATCTACTGCGGTCTCTCGCGCGGCGGGCTGCGGTCTTCGCTCGCCTGCGGCGTGTTGGCCGCGTGCGCCTTCCTCACCTATGCCGGCTACTGGACGCTGGGTGCGGCGGCCATCCTGCTGCACGCGCTCGACACCGATCGCGTGATCGATGCCGTGCGCCGGGCGATCTGGAGCGCCTTCGCCACGCTGGCGACGATCGGCCTCGTGCTCGTCATCAATGCCGCGCTGGGAGGGCACCTGCTCGGACACTTCCTCGGTTTCGCCGCGACGATCGACCAGGGCGACTACGCGGAGGGCTGGTTGCTGCCCTTCGCCTACCTGTGGCATGCGGAACACGCGCTGCTGCTCGTGTGGCTCGCCGCCGCGGGCTTCTGGATCTCCCGCATGCGGCGCGCGCTCGACATTCGCCGGGTGAAGATCGCGCTGGCCGGTTTCGTGTTCGTCTACGCGAGCCTCGCGCTGGCATCGACGGCTTTGCACGCCTTCGTCGTGTACGGCCGGCTCGCGCGACAGCTCGTTCCCTTCCTGTGCATCCTCGCGGCCGCGGCGTTGGAAGAGCTGTGGGCCGAGTCGAGCCCGGCGCGGCGCTACGTGCCCGCCATCCTGGCGCTCCTCGTGGTCCAGGCCGCGGCCAACTTCTTCGTGCCCCTGCGCCAGGTGTTCCCGTCCGAATTGCTGGGCCAGGCGATCGCGTTTGGGGAGAACCTGATTCCGGGCGCGCGGACGATGTACATCCGGCATATCTGGCCGGCGCCCGAGGCCGTGGCGATGCCGGCGGGATACGTGGTGCTCAGGCAGGCGTCCCACCCGCTGCAGTTCCTGCCCTACCAGTACGAAGGATATGATCCGGCCACACGCAACGCGCTGCGATCCATGGACATCCGCATGCGAGTGATCGCCCCGGCCCGATGACGGCGACCGCAGGCCCGACCGCCACCGTCTTCAACTACTCGCTCGCACGCGCCGAGCCACGCGGCGGCGTGCCGCCATCGGTGCGCCGCATCGTGATCGTCGGCGGCGGCACGGCCGGATGGATGACGGCGATGATCTTCGCCAATTCGCTGCTGCCGCGCGGCGTCGAGATCGAGCTCGTCGAATCTCCGGTGGTCGGCATCATCGGCGTGGGCGAAGGCTCCACCCCGTGGCTGCGCGGTTTCTTCGACAGCCTCGGCATCGAGGAATCCGAATGGATGCCCGCCTGCAACGCCACCTACAAGTGCGGCATCACCTTCGACCGCTGGTCCACGCGACCGGGCTTCGAGAGCTACTTCCATCCGTTCGCCTCGATGCTCGACAACCTCACGCTCACGCAGTTCGTGCACAACTGCCAGGCGCGCGTGAACGGCGAGGACGTCTGGGCGCATCCCAACCGGTACTTCATCGCCTCGTACCTCGCCGAGCGGCGCCTCGCGCCCAAGCCCGCGCGCAGCTTCCCCTTCGACATCTGGTATGGCTATCACTTCGACGCGGTGCTGGTGGGCGAATTCCTCCACAGGAAGGCCGTCGAGCGCGGCGTGAAGTACCGGGCCTGCCACCTGACGGGAGCGAAGCTCACCGAGCGCGGCGACATCGCGTCGGTCACGACGAGGGAGGGCGACGAGATCACGGGCGACTTCTTCGTCGACTGCACCGGCTTCGCCGGCATGCTGATCCAGAAGGCGCTCGGCACGCCCTTCGTGAGCTTCGCGGACAACCTCTTCAACGATTCGGCCGTCGCGATGCCCACACCGATGGGCGACACGATCCCGTGCCAGACGATCTCGCGCGCCATGCGCCACGGCTGGGCGTGGGAGATCCCGCTCACGAACCGCTTCGGCAACGGCTACGTGTACAGCTCGGCTTTCTGCTCGCCCGACGAGGCCGAGCGCGAGCTTCGCGAGATGCTGGGCCTGCTCGATTCGGACGTGCAGGCTCGCCACCTCAAGATGAAGATCGGCCGCGTGACGAAGCACTGGAACCGCAACTGCCTCGCGGTGGGACTCTCGCAGGGCTTCATCGAGCCGCTCGAGGCCACGGCGCTGCTCTTCATCCAGCGCACGGCGCAGGGCTTCGTCGAGATCCTCGAGGCGGGCGACCTTTCGGAGCGCGCGCAGGAGCGCTTCAACGCGAAGGTGAACGAGCATTTCGAGGGCACGCGCGACTACATCGTCACGCACTACAAGACCAACTCGCGCACGGACACCGAATACTGGCGCGCCAACAACGCCAATCCGAACATTTCGGATGCGCTGAAGGAGCTCTACGCGATCTGGATGTCGGGCAAGAGCATCGCCCCGGACGTAGGGCGCCAGAGGATCGGCAAGGGCTATCCGATCTTTTCGTGGTACTGCATCCTTGCCGGCATGGGGATCTTTCCTCCGGCGGAGCAGCTGCGCCGGCCCAACGGCAACGCCCATTACGACGTGGACGAGATCCAGAACATGCTCGAGCGCAGCGCGGCGAATTTCCCGCGGCAGTCCGACGTGCTCGCGAAGATTCCGGCGAAGCCGCGCGAGAAATCGCTGCAGATCTACTTCTGGTGACATGAAAGACCTCACGCAAGGGCCGATCGGCAAGCACGTCACGGCACTCTCGATCCCGATGGCGATCGGGATGCTCGTGCAGACGCTCTACTACTTCATCGACCTGTACTTCGTTGCGAAGCTGGGCGACGTCGCGATCGCCGCGGTGAGCTCGGCCGGGACCGTGTTCTTCATCGCGCTCGCGCTCTCGCAGGTCCTGGGAGTGGCCACGGTCGCGCTCGTCTCGCAGGCGGTCGGGCGCAAGGACCAGGCCGACGCGAACCTCGCCTTCAACCAGTCGGTGGCCATGGCGGGACTCTTCACCGTCGCCACGCTCGTCTTCGGATATCTCCTCGCGGGGCCCTACATGCGGATAGTTGGAGCGGACGAGCCCACGCAAGCCGCCGGCCGCACGTTCCTCTACTGGTTCATTCCCGGGCTCGCGCTCCAGTTCTCGATCACCGTGATGAGCTCGGGCCTGCGGGGCACGGGCATCGTGAAGCCGGGAATGGTGGTGCAGATGGTCACGGTGCTCCTCAATGCCGCGCTGGCCCCGATCCTCATCGCGGGCTGGGGAACCGGCCATGCGCTCGGCGTGGCGGGCGCCGCGCTCGCGACCACGCTCGCCAGCGCCGCCGGCGTCGTGCTGCTGGCGATTTATTTCGCGCGCCTCGAGAAATACGTGCGCTTCGAGCGCGCCCTGTGGCGCCCGCGCATGGATATCTGGAAGCGCATGCTCATAGTAGGCCTGCCGGCCGGCGGCGAGTTCCTCCTCCTGGGACTCTTCACCGGGCTGCTCTACTGGATCACCGGGCGCGTGGGTGCGGCCGCGCAGGCGGGCTTCGGGGTCGCCTCGCGCGTGATGCAGATGATCTTCCTCCCGGCCATGGCGGTGGCTTTCTCCGCCGCGCCGCTGGCCGGGCAGAACTACGGAGCGGGCCGCGGGGATCGCGTGCGCGAAACCTTCCGCGTCTCGGTCCTGGCGAGCATCGTCATCATGCTCACGATGACCGGCCTGTGCCAGGTCGCAGGGAGCGCGATGGTGCGTTTCTTCTCCACCGAGCCCGACGTAGTGGCCGTGGGGACGGACTTTCTGCGTATCATTTCGCTCAACTTCTTCGGACAAGGCATCGTGTGGACATGCTCGAGCGTCTTCCAGGGCCTCGGCAACACGCTCCCGTCGCTTGCGAGCTCGGGCATGCGGCTTGTCACGTTCGCGTTGCCGGCGGTGTGGATCTCGATGCAGCCGCGCTTCGAGCTGGTGACGATCTGGTACGTCTCGGTCGTGACGGTTCTGCTGCAGGCGGGCGTGAGCGTCTGGCTGCTGCATCGCGAGTTCGGCAAGCGGCTCGGGCCCGCGGCATGAGATCTTTCCTGGCCGGCATCCTCGCCGCGCTCGGCGCGTTGGTGGCGCACGCCGCGCCGCCCACCGTCCAGTGGGACCTCGCCGACCACGGCCCGCAGATGATCGTCTCGGGCGCCAGCATCACGCTCAGCCCGTCCAGCACGGCGTGGGAAACGGCACGCTCGCAGCGGCCGCAATCGAGCGGCTTGCGCACGGTGCACATTGCCGTCGACAACATCGGCGGCGGCCAAGTGGCGATCGGCATCGCCAGCGGCAAGACGCCGGTCCTCGCGCAGATCGGGCAGGACATGAACAGCGTCGCCTACCTGTCCACCGGGAACACGCTCTTCAACGGCGCGTGGGGCAGCGACACCCCCGGTCCTTACACCACGGGAGACGTCGTGGGCGTTCGCGTCGATTTCGCGGCGCGCACCGTCAGGTTCCAGAGGAATGGCGGCAAGTGGACCTTTCCGATGTCCATCGCGCTGCTCGGGCCCGATGCGTTCGTGGCGGTGTCGATGCAATTGGGCTCCGGTCCGGCTCCGCAGCTGCACGTAACGGCCGACGATTGGAGCGACTTTTCCGAGCCGACGCTCAACGTGATCGCCGTGGGCGACAGCATTTCGCTCACCGGCGGCGTGATGCGAACCTACCTGCCGCGCCTGGCCGACATGATCCGGGCCGATCGCAAGGGCTGGGCGCGCACTCATCGCTTCGGGGTGAACGGCGCGAGCTGGGATTTCGCTTGGGAGCCATCCGGCTATCCGTACACGCTGATCGAGGACCTGCCCCGGCGCGTGGTTCCCGCGCTCTCGCCCACGCTGCCCAACTGGGTGATCGCGTTCGCCGGCACCAACGGAATCGCGCTCGCGCGCCGCGACGCGGAGTTCGAGTATTCGCGGCTGCGGGCATACGTGACGGCCCTCAAGGCCGCGGGCGTGCCCGCCGACCAGATCATCGTGCCGACGATGCTGCCGCGCAACGGAATCCCGGAGTCCACGCGCGCCGCGTACAACGCGGCCATCGTCGCGGACGCGGGCCGCCTGGGCTACCGCGTGGCGCGGCTCGACCTCGACCCGGACGTGGGCGCCGCGAGCCAGCCGGCCAATCCCACCTGGTACCGGGACGGCGTGCACCCGACGGATGCCGGCCACGAGGCGATCGCGCGCATCCTCTACGCGACCATGTTCCCGTGACCGCGCGCGCTCAGCCGTTCTTCAGGTACTTGTCGAGGAATTCCAGGATCGACTGGTAGGCCTTGATGCTGTTGGCCTTCTTCGAGAAGCCGTGGCCCTCGTCCGGGAACACGACGTACTCGACCGGCACGCCGTTCTTCCTCACCGCTTCCACGATCTCGTCGCTCTCCGGCTTGATCACGCGCGGGTCGTTGGCGCCCTGCACGACGTAGAGCGGGCGAACGATGTTCTTCGCGTGGAAGAGGGGCGAGGAGGCCTTGAGCATCTCGAGGTCCTTGGCCGGATCGCCGATCTCCTGGTAGAGCGCAAGGCGGAAGGATTCCCAGTAGGGCGGGATGCTCTCCAGCGTGCGAACCCAGTTCGACACGCCGAAGATGTCCACGCCCACCTTGAACGACTCGGGCCGGAAGGCGAGCGCTGCCAGCACCATGTAGCCGCCGTAGCTGCCGCCCATGATGCCGATGCGCGACGGGTCGACGTGGCCGAGGCTCGCGAGGAAGGTCTTCGCCTCGATGCAATCCCACAGCGGCTCGCGGCCGTGCTTCTGGTCGTCGGCGGCGAAGAACGTCTTGCCGTAGCCGGAGCTGCCGCGGTTGTTGATGGCGAGCACCGCGTAGCCGTGGTTGGCGAGGAACTGCGCGAGCGAGCTGTAGCCGCGCGTGCTCTGCCCGCCGGGGCCGCCGTGCACGAGCACGATCGCGGGAACCCGGTTCCCGGGCGTGGCCACGTGTGGCTTGTAGTAGATCGACGGGATCACCATGCCGTCGAACGACTTGAAGCGAACGACCTGCGTATCGACCAGGTCGTCGGCGTCGATCTCGGGGTTGAGGGCCTTGGTGAGGCGGGTCGCCTTGCGGCTCGCGAGGTCGTAGACGTACAGGTCGCTGGGGGCGCGGTCGCCGTTCACGTAGAAGGCGATGAGCCTGCCCTTGTTGCCGAAGCGCACCGTGCGGATCTCGCCCGCGGGGATGCCTTCGAGCTTGACCGGCTTCTCGTCCGGGCCCTCGACCACGCGCACCGACGTGCGCCCGTCCTCGTTCACGCCGGTCACGCGAAATCGCCCGTCGCGCGAGAAGTAGGTGAAGGTCACGTCCCAGTTCGCCTTCTCGTGCTCGCGCATGGCGCCCGAGGCCAGGTCGTAGGTGCGGATGCTGGTGAATTCGCCGCCCTCGTTGGAGAGGAGGAAGAGGCGCCGCGACTCGGGATCGAACGCCTCGGCGTTGAACACGACATTGCCGGTGTGCGGCGTGATGTGCTTCAGCTCGCCCTTCGCCACGTCGAAGAGGTAGATGTCGGTGTCGTTCGTGGTGTTGCTCTTGTTGAGGGCGATCCACTTCTCGTCGCGGCTTATGGCGGCGACCTCGAGCACCTTCTCGTTCTTGTAGATCATGGTGCGCGCGTACGTGCCGGCCTCGTAGCGGTACAGGTCGAAGGCCTTGGGATCGCGCTCGTTGGTGGCGACGTAGAACACCTTGCCGTCCGGCCGCCAGCCGGCGAATTGCGCCTTCAGCTTCTCGCCGGGCGTGAGGTCGCGCTCGGAGCCGTCGCGCTCGCGCACGTAGAGATGGTTGTTTTCGTTGCCGCCCTGGTCGCGCGTGTAGAGGATGCGGTCGTCGTCGGGGAAGTAGCTCACCGACTGCGTCGTTTCCTTCGATTGCGTGAGCGCCGTGGGCTTGCCGCCCGTCACCGGCACCGAGTAGGCGTTGAAGATGCCGCTCTCGTTGCTGTGGAAGAGGATGCGGCTGTCGTCCGCGCTGAACGAGGCGTTGCCCATCGCCGTCGTCTTCATGAACTGCTCGATCGTGTATTGCTTCGGCGTCCGCGCCCTGGTGTCGGCGGCCTGGACGGCGAAGGCGACAAGGAGGGCGGCGGTCAGTGCGGCGGCTCGTTGCATGGGTGGGAACGTGGAGGGGAAAAGAGAATGATAGACGCGCCGCGGGCGCGGCGCGGATTCAATATACGAACGGAATCAGCTTGCGCGTGCGGCGCCGGTATTCCGCATAGCCGGGATACGCTTCGAGGAGCCAGGCTTCCTCGCGTCGCGCCTTGAGATCGAAGAACGCGAACAGTGCCGCGGCGCAGATCGCCCCGGCCACGCTCTGCCACAGGAGCGCCCATCCTGCGGCCGCCACGACGACGGCGCAGTACATCGGATGGCGCACGAAGCGATACGGCCCGCGCGCGACGTGGCGGCCGCCCTCGAGCGGTTTCGGATACGGCGTGAACGAGTCGCCGAGCGCCTTTCTCGACCAGAAGCCCAGCGCCATGCCGGCGGCGAGCAGTACCATCGCGCCGGCGCGAGCGCCGCCGCCCGCGATGTTGTCCAGCCAGGGCGGCAGCGCGACGGCCGCGACCATTAGCGGCAGCTGCGCGGCGACCCAGAGCCCGCCGCGCTCGCCGGACCGCGCGCGAATCACATCGACGGAACCGGCCCCGTGGGCGCTCCGTCCGTCCCGTTGCCCGCGACGCGGTTGTTCCCGAAGCTCAGCAGCGAGCCGCCGGCCGCCTCCAGCCCGATCACGTTACCGAGCACGCTCACCGCCGAGAGGCGGATCGTCGTGTTGGTGAGGGTGCGGATTCCCGCGGCCCCGTTGTTCGAGGCCGAACCGCCATCCATCGCCACCTTGACGGGACGCGTCGAGCTGAAGGTGACGAGGCCATTGGCGACGTTCCCGGACAGGCTCGAATTCTGGATGAACATCGTGGTGGCGTCGTCGGCGCGCACGCCGCGCTGGTTGCCCTCGAAGGTCGAGCCGTTGATGGTGACCAGCGCCGTCCCCGCCGAGCCCGGGACCGACCACAGGCCGCCGCCGCCGTTGTCGCGGAAGGACGAATTGGTGATGAAGAGCTTGCCCGCCCCCGGGGGGGCGAATTCGAGGCCCTGCTGGGCGAATCCGTAGATCACCACTTTCTCGAGGTGGAGCTCGCCGCCGTTGAGGAACCGGATGCCGTTGAGGCCGGTGCCGACGCCGTTGATCTCGATGTTGCGCAGGATGATGGTGGCCGCCGACGACGCGTTGATGATGATGCCGTTCGTGCCGGCAGCGAGGATGCTCGCGTTCGTGCCCTCGCCGCTGATCGTGATGGACTTGGTGATGGTCACCGCGCCGTACCCACCCGGATCGAGCGCGTTGATCTCGCCGTTCACCGCTGTTTTCGAAATGGCCCCGGCGAACGTCTTGCACGGCGCCGTGCGGCTGCACGGGTTGGCGTCGTCACCGACGCCGGAGACCCATGTACGCGTTGCCTGCGCGTAGGCGGCCGGGGCCGCGAGCACTGCGGCCAACGCCACGATCCTTGCGGTATTTCGGATTCTTTTCATGTTCTTTCTCCCTGGAGGTAGATCGGTCAGGCGGTCGCCATCGAGGCGGGTGCCTTGGATACAAGTTCGCGCAGCACGAAGGGCAGGATGCCGCCGTGCAGGTAGTAGTCCACCTCGATGGGCGTGTCGATGCGCAGCAGCACCGGCACTTCCTTGATCGAGCCGTCCTTGCGGTGGATGACGAGCTTCACGTCCATCTGCGGTCGGATGCCGTTCTCGAGCCCCACCACATCGATCAGCTCGTCGCCCTTGATGCCGAGCGTCTCGGCCGAGTCGGTGCCCTTGAATTGCAGCGGCAGCACGCCCATGCCCACGAGGTTGGAGCGGTGGATGCGCTCGTACGAACGCACGCACACCGCCTTCACGCCGAGGAGCAGCGTGCCCTTGGCCGCCCAGTCGCGCGAGGACCCGGAGCCGTATTCCTCGCCGCCGAACACGACGGTCGGCGTGCCCTGGGCGATGTACTTCATCGCCGCGTCGTAGATCGGCAGCTGCTCGCCCGAGGGCTGGAACAGCGTCACGCCGCCTTCGACGCGCGTTCCGTCCGGCTTCAGCGGCAGCATGAGGTTCTTGATGCGCACGTTGGCGAACGTGCCGCGCATCATGACTTCGTGGTTGCCGCGGCGCGCGCCGTAGCTGTTGAAGTCCGCCTTCTGCACGCCGTTGGCGATGAGGTACTTGCCCGCGGGCGACGTCTCCTTGATCGAGCCGGCGGGGGAGATGTGGTCCGTGGTGACCGAATCGCCGAAGATGCCCAGCACGCGCGCGCCGGTCACGTTGTCGGCGCGGCCCGCGTTCATGCCGAAGTCCTTGAAGAAGGGCGGCTCGGCGATGTAGGTGGACTTCGGCCACGAATAGACCTGGCCGCTCGAGCTCGGTACCGCCGCCCACATCGGGTTGTCCTTGGTGAAGTCGCTGTAGAGGCGCCCGAACGTCTGCGGATCGCGCGCGTGCCGGAGCAGCCCGTGCACTTCGGCCGTCGTCGGCCAGACGTCCTTGAGGTACACCGGCCCATCCTTGCCCTGTCCGAGCGGCTCCTTCTCCAGGTCCTTCAGCACCGTGCCGGCGATGGCGTACGCGACGACCAGCGGCGGGGAGGCGAGGAAGTTGGCGCGCAGGTTCGGGTGGATGCGCGCTTCGAAGTTGCGGTTGCCCGACAGGACCGCCGCGCACACGAGGTCGTTCTCGACGATGGCGACGTCGATTGGCTCGGCGAGCGGGCCCGCGTTGCCGATGCACGTCGTGCAGCCGTACCCGGATACGTAGAAGTTGAGCTTCTCCAGGTACTGCAGCAGCCCCGCCGACTTGAGGTACTCGGTGACGACGCGCGATCCCGGCGCGAGCGAGGTCTTCACGTGCGCCTTGACGGAAAGGCCCTTCTCGACGGCCTTCTTCGCGAGCAGGCCCGCGGCGAGCAGCACGCTCGGATTCGAGGTGTTGGTGCAGGAGGTGATCGCGGCGATGAGCACGTCGCCCGAGCCGATGTCCACGCCGTCTTTCGTCTTGAAGCGCCTGGCGAGGTCCTCGGGCTTCTTGGAGAAGCCGTTGGATGCGATCGGGGCCGCGAAGAGCTCCGTGAATTTCGACTTGAGCTTGCCCAGCTCGATGCGGTCCTGCGGGCGCTTCGGCCCCGCGAGCGAGGTGCGCACCGTGTCCAGGTCGAGCTCGAGCGTCTCGGTGTAGTCGAGGTCGCCCTTCATCGAGACGCCGAACATCTCCTGCGCCTTGAAGTAGCTCTCGATCGCGGAAACGTCGTCGGCGCTGCGCCCGGTGTAGCGGAAGTACTCGATGGTCTTCTCGTCGACCGGGAAGAAGCCCATGGTGGCGCCGTACTCGGGCGCCATGTTGGCGATGGTGGCGCGGTCCGGGACGGAGAGAGACCGCGTGCCCTCGCCGAAGAATTCGACGAACTTGCCCACGACCTTCGCCTTGCGCAGCATCTCGGTGACGGTCAGCACCAGGTCCGTGGCCGTCACGCCTTCGCGAAGCTGCCCCTTGAGGTTCACGCCGACCACGTCGGGCGTGAGGAAATACACCGGCTGGCCGAGCATGCCGGCCTCGGCCTCGATGCCGCCCACGCCCCAGCCCACCACGCCCACGCCGTTGATCATCGTCGTGTGGCTGTCGGTGCCGACGAGCGTGTCCGGGTAGTACATGCCGTTCTTGTTGAACACGCCGCGCGCCAGGTACTCGAGGTTCACCTGGTGCACGATGCCGATGCCCGGCGGCACGACCTTGAACGTGTCGAACGCCTGCATGCCCCATTTCATGAACTGGTAGCGCTCGCGGTTGCGCGAGAACTCGAGCTTCATGTTGAGGTCGAGCACATTCGGCGCGCCGTAGTGGTCGATCTGCACCGAGTGGTCGACGACGAGGTCCACCGGCGCCAGCGGCTCGATGATCTTCGCGTTCTTGCCCATGCGTCCGGCCACGCTGCGCATCGCCGCGAGGTCGGCGAGCACCGGCACGCCGGTGAAGTCCTGCAGCACGATGCGCGCGAGGATGAACGGGATCTCGTCGGTGCGCGATCCGGTAGCCTTCCAGTTGGCGAGCTGCTTCACGTGCTCTTCGGTGACCTTCTTGCCGTCGACGTTGCGCAGCACGCTCTCCAGCACGATGCGGATCGAGACGGGCAGCCGCTTCACGTTCGGGAACGCCTGCGCGAGCGCCGGGAGCGAGTGGTACTGCCCGGACTTGCCCGCGGAGGGTTGGAAGGTCTTCAGGGTGTTGAAGGGGTTGTTGGCCATGTTTTTTCCTCGTTACTTGGCAGGTGCCGGTGCAGGTCGGATCTGTACATCGTACTCGCGGCCGCGGTCGTCCCGGCAGACGCCGCCGCCCGTGCCGTAGCCGCTCTTCAGTTCGCAGCGCAGTCCGGAGCCGTCGGCCGCGCGCAGCAGCGCCTTGGCGGCGCCGCCTTCGGGGTTGTCCATGGTGATGAAACCGCCGCCGAACCCGTAGCCGCGCCCGCGATAACCCCAGCCCACGCCACCCGAAACGTACCCGGTGGTCGAGCTGGGCTGCGTCTCCACCCAGGTGCCGTTGTAGGTCTTGTTCTCGATCGTGATGCTGATCGGCCCTTCGGAGCCGCCGATGAACGCCGCGGTGCCGGTGTAGATGGTGCCGCTGTCGCGCGGCATGACGGTGAGCTCGTAGTGGGTGGCGGCGCAGCCGGCGAGGGCGAGCGCGGCGAGGAGGGCGATGGGGCGCATTGCGTGGTTCCTTTTCGTGCGGGTCAAACCATCATCATGTCCACGAACTCATGGACGGGAGTCGCCTCGAGCTGCTTCTGGTCCATGCACAGCGCGAGGATGGCCGCTCGCTGCTTCTCCGGGAAGCGGCGCGCGAGATTGGTCTTGAACTTCTCCACCAGCACCGGCATGCCTTCCTTGCGCCGGCGCTTGTGTCCGATCGGGTACTCGACCACGATCTCCTTCATCTTCTTGCCGTCCTTGAACTCGACCGTGAGCGCGTTGGCGATGGAGCGCTTGTCCGGGTCGTGGTAGTCCTTGGTGAACTGCTTGTCCTCGACGCAGACGATCTTGTCGCGCAGCGCGTCGATGCGCTTGTCGATCGCCACGGCGTCCTCGTAGTCCTCGGCGGTGAGGCGGCCGAAGAGGATCGGCACCGCCACCATGTACTGGATGCAGTGGTCGCGGTCGGCCGGGTTGTTGAGCGGACCCTTCTTGTCGATGATGCGGATGCAGGCCTCGTGCGTGCGGATGGTGATCTTCTTGATGTCCTCCGCGGTCTTGCCCGTGCGCAGGAGCTCCTCGTTGATCTGCATGGCCGCCTCCACCGCCGTCTGCGAGTGGAATTCCGCGGGGAAGGAGATCTTGAAGAGCACGTGCTCCATCACGTAGCTGCCGTAGGGGCGCTGGAACTTGAAGGCGTTGCCCTTGAAGAGCACGTCGTAGAAGCCCCAGGTCTTCGCGGTGAGCACCGAGGGATAGCCCATCTCGCCGGTCCTGGCGATGAGTGCCAGGCGCACCGCGCGCGATGTCGCGTCGCCCGCGGCCCAGCTCTTGCGCGAGCCCGTGTTGGGCGAATGGCGGTAGGTGCGAAGCGACTGGCCGTCGACCCACGCGAGCGAGACGGCGTTGATCATCTCGTCGCGCGTGAGGCCGAGCATGCCGGCCACCACCGCGGTGGAGGCGACCTTCACCAGCACGACGTGGTCGAGGCCCACCTTGTTGAAGCTGTTCTCGAGCGCGATGCAGCCCTGGATCTCGTGCGCCTTGATCATGCCGGTGAGCACGTCGCGCACCGTGAGCGGGGCGCGGCCGGCGGCCAGGTTGTTGCGCGAGATCCAGTCCGCCGTCGCCAGGATGCCGCCCAGGTTGTCGGACGGATGGCCCCACTCGGCGGCGAGCCACGTGTCGTTGAAATCGAGCCAGCGGATCATGCAGCCGATGTTGAACGCGGCTTGCACGGGATCGAGCTGGAAGGACGTGCCGGGCACCTTCGCGCCGTTGGGCACCACGGTGCCGGGCACGATGGGTCCCATCAGCTTCGTGCATGCGGGAAACGACAGCGCCTCGAAGCCGCAGCCCAGGGTGTCCATGAGGCAGTAGCGCGCCGTCTCGTACGCTTCCCTGCTGGAGACCTTGTACTTTTCGACGTAGTCGACGATGTCGACCAGGACCTTGTCCGGATCCGGGCGAACGTTGGAAATATGAGCTGACACTATTCTTTCTTCCTCTGTGTTCTCTGTGGTTTGCTTTACTTGCGCTTGGCGAGCGGCACGAATTCGAGGTCGTCGGGGCCGGTGTAGTTGGCCGACGGGCGGATGATCTTGCCGTCGATGCGCTGCTCGATCACGTGCGCCGCCCAGCCCGAGGTGCGCGAGATCACGAAGAGCGGCGTGAACATCGCCGTGGGCACGCCCATCATGTGGTACGACGTGGCGCTGTACCAGTCGAGGTTCGGGAACATCTTCTTCTCGCGCATCATCACTTCCTCGACGCGCGCGGAGATGTCGAAGAGCTTCATGTTCTTCGCATCCTGGGAAAGGCGCCGCGCGACTTCCTTGATGACCTGGTTGCGCGGGTCGGCGATCGTGTACACCGGGTGGCCGAAGCCGATGATCACCTGCTTCTCGGCCACGCGCCGCACGATGTCCTTCTCGGCGTCGTCGACGTTGTCGTAGCGGCCGATGGTGTCGAAGGCGAATTCGTTGGCGCCGCCGTGCTTCGGACCCTTCAGCGCGCCGATGGCGCCGGTGATCGCCGAGTGCATGTCCGATCCCGTGCCGGCAATGACGCGCGCCGTGAACGTCGAGGCGTTGAATTCGTGCTCGGCGTAGAGGTTCAACGAGGTGTGCATGGAGCGCACCCAGAGATCCGACGGCTTTCGCCCGTGCAGCAGGTGCAGGAAATGGCCGCCGATGGAGTCGTCGTCCGTCTCCACGTCGACGCGCCGGCCCGAATGCGAGAAGTGGTACCAGTAGAGGAGCATGGAGCCGAAGGACGCCATCAGGCGGTCGGCGATGTCGCGCGCCTCGGCGAGCTTGTGGTCCTCGCCTTCGGGAAGCACCGAGCCCAGCGCCGAGCAGGCAGTGCGCAACACGTCCATCGGGTGCGTGCTGGCAGGGATCGACTCCAGGATCTCCTGCACGTCCCGCGGGATTCCGCGCAGCGAGCGCAGCTTCGTCTTGTAGCCGTGCAGCTCGGCCGCGTTCGGCAGCTTGCCGTGCACGAGGAGGTAGGCGACCTCCTCGAATTCCGTCTTCTCCGCGAGGTCGAGGATGTCGTAGCCGCGGTAATGGAGATCATTTCCGGTGCGGCCGACGGTGCAGAGCGCGGTGTTGCCGGCCGGCACGCCCGAGAGGGCGACCGACTTCTTCGGCTTGGGCGTGGTGGTCGCAGCGGCGGTTTCGATGGCCATTGTCGTTCTCATTTCGTCTTTGCGAAAAGCGCGTCCAGCTTGCGCTCGTAGTCGTAGTAACCGAGGTACTTGTAGAGGTCCTCGCGCGACTGCATCTGCGGGACCGATCCCTTCTGCGTGCCCTTGGCGCGAAGGTCCGAATAGACGTTGAGCGCGGCGAGGTTGGCCGCACGGAAAGCCGACAGCGGATAGAGGGCGATGCCGGTACCGGCCTTGCGCAGCTCCTCCACGGTGAAGAGCGGCGTCTTGCCGAATTCGGTGATGTTGGCGAGGACGGGAACCTTCACGGCGTCGCAAACCCGCTTGTACATGTCGAGGTCGGTCACGGCCTCGGGGAAGATGCCGTCGGCGCCGGCTTCCACGCACGCCACCGCGCGCTCGACCATGCGCTCGAAGCCTTCGGTGGCGAGCGCGTCGGTGCGCGCGATGATGAAGAAGTCCGGATCTGACTTGGCATCGACCGCGGACTTCACGCGATCGATCATCTCCTGCTGGCTCACCAGCTCCTTGCCGGGCCGGTGGCCGCAGCGCTTGGCGCCGACCTGGTCCTCGATGTGCATGGCCGCGGCGCCGAACTTGATGAGCGACTTCACGGTGCGCGCCACGTTGAACGCGCTCGCGCCGAAGCCCGTGTCCGCGTCCACGAGGAGCGGCAGGTCGCAGACGTCGGTGATGCGGCGCACGTCGGTGAGCACGTCGTCGAGGTTCGAGATGCCGAGGTCCGGCACGCCGAGCGAGCCGGCCGCGACGCCGCCGCCCGAAAGATAGACCGCGCGGTAGCCGCTCGCCTTGGCGAGGATCGCGTGGTACGCGTTGATCGCGCCTACCACCTGCAGCGGCTTCTCGTCCTTCAGCGCCTGCCTGAACTTCTTCCCCTGGCTCATCGTTTTCTCTGCGTCTCTCTGCGTTCCCTGTGTTTCAGGTTTGGTTCTCTAGAAAAAAGCGGCGGCGGCTTCCCCGGGAAGCGTCACGCCCGTGACGTTCGCCTTCTGCAGCAGCTCCCAGAAGTAGCGGTACGTCGCGCGGTCGTGCAGCTCGCCCTGGTACTGGATCGGACCCCAGTTCGCCGCCTGCGCGGCGATGAGGATCGCGGCGGCATCCTCCACCTCGCGCAAGTCCGGTTTCATCGCATCGACGATCGGCTGGATCTGCGAAGGATGGATGCTCCACATGCGCAGGAAGCCGAACTCGGTGCGCGCGCGCCATGCATCCCGGAAGACGCTGTACGGGTTCTTGAGGTCGAGCGAGACGTTGTGCGCCGGGACGACGCCATGCGCGAGCGCGCACGCGGCGATGCGCGCCTTGGCGCGCACGATGAGCGGATGCTCGAACTGGCCCGGCGAGCGCATGTTCGAGGCGGAGACAGCGCCGTGGTGGCCGGACACGAAATCCATGAGGCCGAAGTCGAGCACCTGCACCCCCGGTAGCGCGGCGATGTCCCAGGCGTCGTTCAAGGCGCCGTGCGTTTCGACCAGGACATGGACCGGGATTTCGCGGCCGATCTTCTTCTTCGCGCCGACCGCGTTCACGTACGCGATCATCTCCGCCACCTGCGCCGCCGACGTGGACTTGGGCAGCGTCACGTAGGCGAGCGCGCGTCCCGCGCCGGCCACGAGGATGTCGACATCCTTCTTCCAGTGCGGATGGGTGTAATCGTGGATGCGCACCCCCGCCATGCCCCGCGTGTTCTTCCCCGACGAGAGGATGTCCACGATCATCTCGGCGTGCTGCTTCTCCTTGCCCGCCTCGGCGCCGTCCTCGCAGTCGCACGTGATGTCGAAGAGCGGCCCCATCTTGGCCTGCAGCTCGAGCGCCTTGGCGATGAGCTTTTCGCTGCCGGCGAAGTGCTCGCAGGCGGGAATCACCGGGAAGGGCTTTTCACCGGCGAAGAGGGCGTCGCGCGGGTGGGCCGCGCTGGAAGTCTTGTTGGGAGGCATGCGGAGGGCGGGGAAGGCTCTCTATTTTAAGGGGTTTGGCGCTTGGGAATGAGCACCGAGTAGTCGAGCTCGAGCACGACGGCGTCGTTCTTCTCGCCCGGCGCCAGGTCCGGCAGCTTGGCGAGGTGCGCGTTCTTCACGCCGATCATGCGAAGCCGCAGCGCGCCCAGGTCCTCGCGCCCCGCGATCTTCTCGCGCCCGACGACCACGTGGCGGCAATAGATCGTGTCGCCCGCGAACGTCGGGATGGCGTGGGTGCCGCCGTGGATCGCGGCGATGGCGAAAGCGTTCTCGAGTCCCTCGAAGGAGAGGGCGCGGCAAATGGAGATCACGTGGCCGCCATAGACGAGGCGCTTCTCGTGCGGGCCGTCCTTCGCCGCGAACGCATCGAAGTGCAGGCGTGCGGTGTTCTGGTACAGGCGCGTGGCCGACATATGGTCGGCCTCCTCGATCGTCATGCCGCCCGGATGGTGGATGGTTTCGCCGGGCGTGTAGTCCTCCCACATCAGCCCGCCGCCGGTGAAGTGCGGCTGCACCGCGGCGGGCTTGAGGAATTTTGGCACCACGTAATGGCCGGGATCGACGTGCTCCGGGAGCGTCGGTACCACCGGCCCGTGCGACGAGCCGCCTCCGGCCTTGCGCATCGGGATCATCACCCAGCGCGCCCACGAGAGCACTTCCTCGCGGTCCTGGTTGAAGGCGCGTGAGCGCACGTAGACGATGCCGCTCGTGCCGTTGGAGTTCTCCTTGGTGCCGATGACCTGCGATTCGCAGGTGAGGGTGTCGCCCGCATACACCGGCGCCATGAAGCGCACGTCCGCATAGCCCAGGTTCGCGATCGCGTTGTACGAGATGTCGTTCACCGTCTTGCCGAACGCGACGTTGAACACGAGCAGGTCGTCGAGCGGCATGGCCTCGTGGCCCATGGCGCGCGCGAGCGGCAGGCAGCAATGCGCGGGATTGCGCGCGCCGGTGAGGGCGATGTAGATCGCCGCATCGCCCGCCGTGAGCGTGCGGGGCACGACATGGTGGAAGCGCCGCCCCACCGAGTAGTCCTCGAAGAAGAATCCGCCGTGGGGCCGCGGGACGGCATTGAGGGAAATGGTCTGGGTCACTGTCCGGCCTCCAGCTTGTCGATCATGTCGGCGAGGGCGAGCAGGCGCTTGGCGGCCTTGACGTGGTGGCCCTCGATCAATCGTCCGTTCACCACGACGGTGCCGCGTCCGTCGCGGTTCGCCTTCTCGAGCGCGTCGATCACCTCCACCGCCGCCGCGAGGTCGTGGGGCTTGGGCGTGAACGCGTCGTTGCAGTAGGGGAGCTGGAACGGATGCACCAGGCTCTTGCCGTCGAAGCCCAGGTCGCGTCCCAGGCGGCAGGCGTATTCGAACGACTGCATGTCCTTCAAGTCGGTGGAGATGCCGTCGACGACGCTGCGATCGTGCGCGCGCCCGGCAAGGAGCACGTGCGAGAGGCTGTGCAGCAGCGCCACGCGATCGGGCGTGCGCCGCCCGTGGAGCTGGTTGAGCAAGTCGGACGTGGCGACGAGCATGCATGCGATCCGGTCCGACGCCGCGGCGATCTCCTCGGCGCGCAGCACGCCGATGGGGCTTTCGATCATCACCATGACCGGCAGGTGCCCGCCGCCCGAGGCGTCGAGAAGCGATAGCGCCTCGAGGACGTCGCCGCGCGATTCGACGTTGGGGAAGAGGATCGCGTCGGCACCCACGCCGGCGACCGCCTTCACGTCATCGCGTCCCCACGGCGAATCGAGGTCGTTCACGCGCACCACGACCTCGCGCCTTCCATAACCGCCCGCGAGCACCGCCTCGGCCACGTTGCGGCGCGATTCGTCCTTCTTCTCGACCAGGATCGGATCGCCCAGGTCGAGGATCACGGTGTCCACCCGCAGCGTGCGCGCCTTGTTGAGGTAGCGTGTGTTGCAGCCGGGGACATACAGCATCGACCGGCGCGGGCGGAAATAAGGAGTCATCCCTAAGTCTTTGATCGGACGGGAAAAGTGTCTCGGAGTTAGATGCTGGAAACTTGTATCTTATATAAGACTTGCGCGAAACGCCATGGAGCTGTGCTAGCATGCCCCTTCATGAAGAAAGCGGGGACGCCTTCTTTCCGGCCACTATACGAGCAGATCAAGATCCTGCTGACCCAGAGCCTCGTCGCCGGCGAATGGAAGCCGGGTGAAGCGATTCCATCCGAGATGGAGTTGGCGTCGCGCTTTCGCGTGAGCCAGGGCACGGTGAGGAAGGCGATCGACGAGCTCGCCTCCGAGCACATCCTCATGCGCCGGCAGGGCAAGGGCACGTTCGTCGCTTCGCACAACGAGCCGTCGTACCAATATCGCTTCCTGCGCGTCACGCCCGATGCGGGCGACAAGCCGCATCCGCAAAACCTCTTCTTCGGACTCGAGCGCGGCAAGGCTTCGGGCGACCTGGCGCACGCGCTTGAGCTGAAGCCGGGCACGCCGACGCTGGGCTTTCGCCGCGTGATGTCGTTCTCGGGAAAGCCCGTGATCCTCGACGAGATCGTGTTCGCCGCGGACCAGTTCCCGGGCCTCACGCTCGCCGAGCTCGAGGAATTCCACGGCTCGGTGTACAGCTTCTACGAGACGGTCTTCGGCGTGCGCATGATCCGCGCCGAAGAGCGCTTGCGCGCCGTGGCGGCCGACGGATTTGCCGCCGCTCACCTCAAGGTGGCGAAGGGAACGCCGCTGCTGTGCGTCGATCGCATCGCCTTCACGTACGGGGACAAACCGGTCGAATGGCGCCGCGGGTTGTGCCTCACGGCGGGCTTTTCCTACTACAACGAGCTCAGCTGAAACCGATTAGAATCGCGCACTTACGGGAAACAACAACATGAGCGCTGCGCAAAAGACACGTCCCAAGTACTACGACCTGAATCTCGCGCACCTCCCGCCGCCCGGCCTCGTTTCCATCTTCCATCGCATCTCGGGCGCGCTCCTGTTTTTTCCGGCGCTGCCGATCGCGCTCTACATCCTGCACGTCACGCTCGGCTCCCAGGAGGGATACGACCGCTGGGCCGCGTTCTTCGCCCGTCCCGCGGTCAAGCTCCTCGTGATCGCCGCGGCGTGGGGATACGCGCATCACTTCTTCGCGGGCATCCGCTACCTGCTGCTCGATCTCCACATCGGCATCGACAAGCAGCCGGCGCGCGCCTCCGCGGTGATGGTGCTGGTACTCGGTGTGCTCGCCGCCGCCGCTTTCGCGTGGTGCGTATGGTGAAGCGCTACACCAAGACGCCTGTCGGCGCGCACTACGGCACCGGCGACTGGCTGCTCCAGCGCCTCACGGCCGTGATCATGGCGGGCTACACCGTATTCGCCGCGATCGCCCTCATGGTGCATCGCCCGACGAATTACGCCGCGTGGCGAGAGGTTTTCTCGGAAATGTGGTTCCAGGTGGGAACCATGCTCTTCGTCGCCGCGCTCCTCTATCACGCGTGGGTCGGCATGCGCGACATCCTCATGGATTACGTCAAGCCCACTTCCATCCGCCTCGCTGCGCTGTTCGCGGTCGCCTTCGTGCTGCTCTTCTACCTCGTGTGGACGGCCGGCATCCTGTGGGGACGCTGAGATGACCCTTCCGGTACGGCGTTTCGATGCGGTGATCGTGGGCGCGGGCGGCGCGGGCATGCGCGCCTCGCTCGAGCTCGCAGCCTCCGGCCTTCGCGTGGCGGTCCTGTCGAAGGTGTTCCCGACGCGCTCGCACACGGTCGCCGCGCAGGGCGGCATCGGCGCCGCCCTCGGCAACATGGGCGAGGACAGCTGGCTCTGGCACATGTACGACACGATCAAGGGCTCCGACTACCTCGGCGACCAGGACGCGATCGAGTTCATGTGCCGCACGGCGCCGCAGCTCGTGATCGAGCTCGAGCACTACGGGATGCCCTTCGACCGCAACGAGAACGGCACCATCTACCAGCGGCCCTTCGGCGGCCACTCGGCCAACTTCGGCGAGAAGCCGGTGCAACGCAGCTCGTGCGCGGCCGACCGCACCGGCCACGCCATGCTGCACACGCTCTACCAGCGCAACGTGCACGCGCGCACGCAGTTCTTCGTCGAGTGGATGGCGCTCGACCTCATCCTCGATTCCGAGGGACGGGCGGTCGGCGTCACGGCGCTCGAGATGGAGACGGGCGAGATCGTCGTGTTCCACGCCAAGGCGGTGCTGATGGCCACGGGCGGGGCGGGGCGCATCTATCACTCGTCGACCAACGCGTTCATCAACACCGGCGACGGGCTGGGCATGGCCGCCCGCGCCGGCATTCCGCTCGAGGACATGGAGTTCTGGCAATTCCACCCCACCGGCGTTGCGGGCGCGGGCGTGCTCATCACCGAGGGCGTGCGTGGCGAGGGCGGCTACCTCCTCAACAAGAACGGCGAGCGCTTCATGGAGCGCTACGCGCCGACGATGAAGGACCTGGCTTCCCGGGACGTGGTCTCGCGCGCGATGGCCACCGAGATCAAGGAAGGCCGGGGCCTGGGCGAGCATGGCGAATACGTCCTGCTCAAGCTCGACCACCTGGGCCACGACACCATCGAGAAGCGGCTGCCCGGCATCCGCGAGATCGCGATGAAGTTCGCGAACGTCGATCCGGTCAAGGATCCGATCCCCGTGGTCCCGACCGTGCATTACCAGATGGGCGGCATTCCGACCAACTACCACGGCGAAGTCGTGGTGCCGCGCGGCGCCGACAAGGAAACGGTCGTGCCCGGGCTGTACGCGGCGGGCGAGTGCGGTTGCGCTTCCATCCACGGCGCCAACCGGCTCGGCACCAACTCGCTCACGGACCTGCTGGTGATGGGCAAGGCGGCGGCCGATTCGATGCTCGAGTTCATCGGCCGCGAGGGCAAGGCGCCGCGCGACCTGCCCAAGGACGCCGGCGAGAAGTCGCGCGCCCGGGTGGCGCGCCTCGATTCCCAGGCTGGCGGCGAGGAAGTGAACGACGTGCGCGGCGAGATCCAGCGCACCATGCAGGCGCACTGCGGCGTGTTCCGCTTCCCCGACATGCTGCAGCAGGGCGTGCAGAAGATCCGCGCGGTCGCCGAGCGTGCGCTTCGCACGCAGATCAAGGACAAGTCGAAGGTGTTCAACACCGCCCGCGTCGAGGCCCTCGAGCTCGACAACCTGGTCGAGGTGGCGCGCGCGACCATGATCTCCGCCGAGGCGCGCAAGGAAAGCCGCGGCGCCCACGACCGCGCCGACCATCCAAAGCGCGACGACGTGAACTGGCTCAAGCACTCGCTGTGGTATCGCGAGGGCGACCGCCTCGACTACAAGGCAGTGCATCTGAAGCCGCTCACCGTGGACACATTCGAGCCAAAGGCTCGGGTTTACTAACCTGTAGCCTGCTGCCTGTCGCCATGAAATTTCGAATCCAACGCTACAACCCCGACGTCGACGCCAAGCCGTACATGCAGGACTACGACGTCGAGATGGGTCCCTCGGACCGCATGCTCCTCGACGCGCTGGTGCGCATCAAGACGAGCGACGACACGCTGTCCCTGCGCCGCTCGTGCCGCGAGGGCGTCTGCGGGTCGGATGCGATGAACATCAACGGCAAGAACGGCCTCGCGTGCATCACCAAGATCGTGGACCTGAAGGAGCCGGTGGTGATCAAGCCGCTGCCGGGCCTGCCGATCATCCGCGATCTCATCGTCGACATGACGCAGTTCTTCGCCCAGTACCACTCGGTGAAGCCGTACGTCGTGAACGAGGATCCGCCGCCGGAGAAGGAACGGCTGCAGTCGCCCGAGCAGCGCGAGGAGCTCGACGGGCTCTACGAGTGCATCCTGTGCGCGTGCTGCTCCACGTCGTGCCCGAGCTTCTGGTGGAACCCGGACAAGTTCGTGGGGCCCGCGGGTCTGCTGCAGGCCTACCGCTTCATCGCGGACAGCCGCGACACGGCGACCGGCGAGCGCCTCGACAACCTCGAGGACCCGTACCGGCTGTTCCGCTGCCATACGATCATGAACTGCGTGGACGTGTGCCCCAAGGGCCTCAATCCCACGCTCGCGATCGGAAAGATCAAGGATTTACTCCTCAAGCGTGCGGTTTGAGCGCCTGAGGTGGAGGAGCCGGAGGGGCTTGCTGGAGCTGGACATCGTCCTCGAACGTTTCTGGAAGAAAACAGGGGACGACCTGAGTGAAGCGGACGCGGCGGCGCTGGAACGGCTGCTGCAGTTGCCCGACAACGACCTGCTCGACCTGGTGATGGGCCGGGCGCAAGCCCCGGACGAAACACTCCGGGAAATGGTGCACAAACTTCGGAGCCAATGATGGATGCCAAAGGGAAGGTGACACTCAACTACGGGGACGCGAAGAACCTCGAGCTGCCGGTCTACGCAGGCACGATCGGCCCGGACGTGTTCGACATCCGGACGTTGTACGGCAAGACCGGGATGTTCACGTACGACCCCGGATTCATGTCCACGGCCTCCACGCAGTCGAAGATCACCTACATCGACGGCGACCAGGGCGTGCTGCTCTACCGCGGCTACCCCATCGAGCAGCTCGCGACGCACTGCGACTTCCTCGAGGTCTGCTACCTGCTGCTGAACGGCGAGCTGCCGAGCCAGGAGCAGAAGGACAAGTTCGTCTGGACCGTCACGCGCCACACCATGGTCCACGAGCAGCTGGCGCGCCTCTACCAGGGCTTCCGCCGCGACTCGCACCCGATGGCGGTGATGGTCGGCGTGGTCGGCGCGCTCTCCGCGTTCTATCACGACTCGCTCGACATCAATAACCCGGAGCACCGCGAGATCTCGGCCTTCCGCCTCATCGCGAAGCTGCCGACGATCGTCGCCATGGCCTACAAGTACAACATGGGCCAGCCGTTCATGTACCCGAAGAACCACCTGGGCTACACGGCCAACTTCATGCGCATGATGTTCGGCGTGCCGGCCGAGGAGTACGAGGTGAACGACGTGCTCGTGCGCGCGCTCGACCGCATCTTCATCCTCCATGCCGACCACGAGCAGAATGCATCCACTTCGACGGTGCGCCTCGCGGGGTCCTCCGGGGCCAACCCGTTCGCGTGCATCGCCTCGGGCATCGCGTGCCTGTGGGGCCCGGCGCACGGCGGCGCGAACGAGGCCGCGCTGCAGATGCTGATGGAGCTGCAGAGCCAGGGCGGCGTGGCGAAGATCGGCGAGTTCGTGAAGAAGGTAAAGGACAAGAACTCGGGCGTGAAGCTGATGGGCTTCGGCCACCGCGTCTACAAGAACTACGACCCGCGCGCCAAGCTCATGCAGGAGACCACGCGCGAGGTGCTCGATACGCTCGACAAGCACGACGAGCCGCTGCTGAAGCTCGCCATGGCGCTGGAGAAGATCGCCCTCGAGGACGAGTACTTCGTCTCGCGCAAGCTCTACCCCAACGTGGACTTCTACTCCGGGATCGTGCAGAGCGCGCTCGGCATCCCGACGTCCATGTTCACGTGCATCTTCGCGCTCGCCCGCACCGTGGGCTGGATAGCGCAATGGAACGAGATGATCTCGGATCCCGAGCAGAAGATCGGACGTCCGCGACAGCTCTACACGGGGCCCACGAAGAGAGACGTGGTGCCGATCGCAAAGAGGAAATAGGCGGCGGGCAACAGGCAGCAGGCGACAGACAAGGAAACGGTTATGGCTACTGTGATGAAAGAGTTCGAAACGTCCTCCAATCTCTTCGGCTCCAACGCGCCGTATGTCGAGGAACTCTACGAGCGTTACCTTGCGGACCCGAATTCGGTCGATGCATCGTGGCGCCAGACGTTCGATGCCTGGCAGAAGGACAACGCCGCGAAGGTGGATGTGGCCCATTCGCCGGTCATTGCCGCATTCCAGGATCTGGCGCGCCAAGGGCCTGCTGCCGGCCGCCTGCCGCCTGCCGCCAGTGGCGACGAGAAGTCGCTGAAAGTCTTGCAGTACATCCGCGCGCACCGCGTGATGGGCTCGCGCTACTCGCAGCTCGACCCGCTGAAGCGCCTGGAGCGCACGCCCGTTCCCGAGCTCGAGCTCTCGTACTACGGCCTCACCGACGCCGACATGGACCGCGAGTTCTCGCCCGGGTCGTGGCAGGGGCTCAAGGGCCCGATGAAGCTGCGCGACGTGGTGCAGGCGGTGAAGAAGACCTACTGCGGCACCATCGGCATCGAGTACATGTACATCTCCTCCACCGAGGAGAAGCGCTGGATCCAGAAGAAGTTCGAGGGGTCGCTCTCGACGCCGGACTTCAGCGCCGGCCAGAAGCGCTGGATCCTCGAGCGCATCACGGCCTCGGAGACGCTCGAGCGCTACCTCCACACCCGTTACGTCGGGCAGAAGCGCTTCTCGGGCGAGGGTGGCGAGAGCGCGATCCCGATGCTCGACACGGTGATCGAGAATGCTGGCAGCCACGGCGCCAAGGAAGTGGTGATCGGCATGGCGCACCGCGGGCGGCTCAACGTGCTGGTGAACACGCTCGGCAAGATCCCGGCCGACCTCTTCTCGGAATTCGAGGGAAAGCACGCGCACGAGCTGTCGTCGGGCGACGTGAAGTACCACCAGGGCTTCTCCTCCGACATCAAGACCGCGGGCGGCACGGTGCACCTCACGCTCGCCTTCAACCCGTCGCACCTCGAGATCGTGAACCCGGTGGTGGAGGGCTCGGTGCGCGCGCGCCAGCATCGCCGCCACGACCACACGGGCGACGCGGTGCTGCCGCTGCTCATCCACGGCGACGCGGCCTTCGCCGGACAGGGCGTCGTGATGGAAACGCTCGCGCTGTCGCAGACGCGCGGCTACAAGACGGGCGGCACCGTTCACCTCGTCGTGAACAACCAGATCGGCTTCACGACCTCGGACACGCGCGACGCGCGCTCCTCGCTCTACTGCACCGACATCGCGAAGATGGTCGAGGCGCCGGTCTTCCACGTGAACGGCGACGACCCGGAAGCGTGCGTGTTCGTCGCGTCCATCGCCGAGGAGTACCGGCGCGCGTTCCACAAGGACGTGGTGATCGACCTGGTCTGCTTCCGCCGCCTGGGACACAACGAGCAGGACGAGCCGTTCGTGACCCAGCCGCTCATGTACAAGAAGATCGCCCAGCACCCCGGCACGCGCAAGCTCTACGCCGACAAGCTCGAGAAGGAGGGCGTGGTGCCGCAGGGCTTCGGCGACGAGCTGGTGACGAGCGTGCGCGCCGCGCTGGACGCGGGCAAGCCCACGAATCCCAAGATCCTCTATGGGCTCAAGTCGACGCTGCAGATCGACTGGGCGCCCTACATCGGCATCGACTGGCGCCATCCGGCCGAGACTGCGGTGCCGGTCGCGAAGCTGAAGGAGCTCGCCAAGCGCCTCACCGACGTGCCGCCCAACTTCAAGCTGCACCCGTCGGTCGAGCGCCTGCTGGCCGCGCGCCGCGAGATGGGCGATGGCAAGCAGTCCCTCGACTGGGGCATGGCGGAGAACCTCGCATACGCGTCGCTCGTCGAGGAAGGGCACCCGGTGCGGCTCTCGGGCCAGGACGCCGGGCGCGGAACCTTCGCGCATCGCCACGCGGTGCTGCACGACCAGAACCGCGAGAAGTGGGACGCGGGCGTGTACATCCCCCTGCAGAACATCAAGCAGGGGCAGGGCAACTTCCTCGTCATCGACTCGCTCCTCTCGGAGGAAGCGGTGCTCGGGTTCGAGTACGGCTACTCCACCGCGCAGCCCTACGAGCTCGTGATCTGGGAGGCGCAGTTCGGCGACTTCGCCAACGGCGCGCAGGTCGTGATCGACCAGTTCATCGCCTCGGGCGAGGCGAAGTGGGGGCGCATGTGCGGCCTCACCATGTTCCTGCCGCACGGCTACGAGGGACAGGGGCCGGAGCATTCGTCGGCGCGCCTGGAACGCTACCTGCAGCTTTGCGCCGAGCACAACATCCAGGTGTGCGTGCCCTCGACCGCGGGACAGTTCTTCCACATGATCCGCCGCCAGGTCGAGCGGCCCATGAGGAAGCCCCTCATCGTCATGACGCCCAAGAGCCTGCTGCGCAAGAAGGAGGCGGCCACGCCGCTCGCCGATCTCGCCGCGGGCCAGTTCCAGGTGATCATTCCCGAGGTGGAGAAGCTCACCGCGAAGAAGGTGAAGCGCGTGATCTTCTGCTCGGGCAAGGTCTACTACGACATCGTCGCGGAGCGCGCCAAGCGTTCCATCGACGAGATCGCCGTGGTGCGCATCGAGCAGCTCTATCCGTTCCCGCACGAGGAGTTCCAGGCGCAGATCGACGCGTATCCGAATGCGAAGAGCGTCGTGTGGTGCCAGGAGGAACCGGGCAACCAGGGCGCGTGGCACCGCATCCAGCATTACCTGCAGCGCCACATGCGCACCGACCAGGATCTCTCCTACGCGGGACGCAAGTCGTCGGCCTCGCCCGCGGTCGGCTACCTGCAGCTGCACAACGAACAGCAGAAGGAGCTCATCGACGCGGCATTGAGCTTTGGCGCGGCGTCGAAGAAGGAGGCGGCCTAAATGCAAGTCGAGGTGAAAGTCCCGCAACTGTCCGAGTCCGTCTCGGAGGCCACCCTGGTCGCGTGGCGCAAGAAGGCCGGCGAGCCGGTGAAGCGCGACGAGAACCTGATCGACATCGAGACCGACAAGGTCGTGCTCGAGCTCCCTTCTCCGACGGATGGGGTGCTGTCCAAAGTGATCAAGAAGGATGGAGACAGCGTGACGAGTGGCGAGGTGATCGCCATGATCGACACTGAAGCCAAGGCTACAGCCGCACCCTCTGCAGCCCCGGCACCGAAGGAAGAAAAGAAGGAAGCGCCAAAGGCATCAACGGCACCCGCGGCATCTCCCTCCGCCGCCAAGATCGCGGCCGAGAAGGGAATCGATACCGCCGCCGTTCAAGGCACGGGACGCGATGGTCGCGTCACCAAGGGTGACGTGACGGGTGTCGTTCCTGCGAAGGCAGGAACCCAGCAGCCAAGCGCGCAAGCCCTGGATTCCCGCCTACGCGGGAATGACACGAGTGGCCGCACCGAGCAACGCGTTCCGATGTCGCGCCTGCGCCAGCGCGTGGCCGAGCGCCTGGTGCAGTCGCAATCGACCGCGGCGATCCTCACCACCTTCAACGAAGTGAACATGCAGGCCGTCATCGACCTGCGCAGCCGGTACAAGGAGGCCTTCGAGAAGCAGCACGGCGTGAAGCTGGGCTTCATGTCGTTCTTCGTGAAGGCCGCGGTGCACGCGCTACGCAAGTACCCGGTGGTGAACGCCTCCATCGACGGGGCCGACATCGTCTACCACGGCTACTACGACGTGGGTGTGGCGGTGGGGAGCGAGCGTGGGCTCGTCGTCCCGATCATTCGCAACGCGGACCAGCTCTCGCTCGCGCAGATCGAGCAGACCATCGCGGACTTCGGCAGGCGCGCCAAGGACGGCAAGATCACGCTCGAGGAGCTCACCGGCGGCACGTTCTCGATCTCCAACGGCGGCGTGTTCGGCTCGATGCTCTCCACGCCCATCATCAACCCGCCGCAGAGCGCCATCCTCGGCATCCACGCGACCAAGGAGCGCCCCGTGGTGGAGAACGGCCAGATCGTCATCCGGCCGATGAACTACCTCGCGCTCTCGTACGACCACCGCATCATCGACGGCCGCGAAGCGGTGCTCTCCCTGGTGGCGATGAAGGAAGCCCTCGAGGACCCGGCGCGGCTGGTCCTCGACATCTGAGCGCATGGCGCGCCGCCGGCTGCGGCTCAAGCCCGCGGTGCTCGCGCGCCGCGCCTTCTTCTTCGTCGCCGGGTCGCTCCTGGTCGGCTTCCTCACGGTTTTCCTCGAGGCCGTCATGCATCTCTATATCCCGCGCGCGGCCTCGGTGCCGCTTGCGGTGGGCATCTCGGTCGCGGTGACTTTCTCATTGCTGCGGCTGCTCAAGCACCCGCCGCTCTTCCTGCGCAACGTGCCGCCGCTCGCGGCGGGGCTGTGCGCCGGCCTGGGCGTGCACATCGCGCGCCTCTGGATCAAATAAACGGAAAACAACATGGCACAGGAATTCGACGTCGTCGTGATCGGAGCGGGCCCGGGCGGATACATCGCCGCCATCCGCGCGGCGCAACTGGGTTTGAAGACCGCGTGCATCGAGGGCTGGAAGAACGCGAAGGGGGAACTGTCGCTCGGCGGCACCTGCCTGAACGTGGGCTGCATCCCGTCCAAGGCGCTGCTGTCGTCGTCGGAGGAATACGAGAAGGCCGGACATCACCTGGATGCGCACGGCATCACCGTGTCGGGCGTGAAGCTGGACCTGGCGAAGATGCAGGCGCGCAAGGACTCCATCGTCTCCAAGATGACGAAGGGCGTGGAATACCTCTTCAAGAAGAACAAGATCACCTGGCTGCAGGGCTTCGGCAAGTTCGTGGCGGGGGGCGACACCTACTCGATCGAGGTCTCCGACGCCGGCGGCATCGTGACTGCGAAGCACGTGATCGTCGCCACCGGCTCGCGCGCGCGCCACCTGTCCAACGTCGTCGTGGACAACGAGCTCGTCTGCGACAACGAAGGCGCGCTCGCCTTCGGGTCGGTTCCCAAGAGGCTGGGCGTGATCGGCGCGGGCGTGATCGGGCTCGAGCTGGGCAGCGTCTGGCGCCGCCTGGGCTCGCAGGTGACGATCCTCGAGGCGCTGCCGAACTTCCTCGGCGCGTGCGACGACGCGATCGCCAAGGAAGCCTGGAAGCAGTTCACGAAGGTGCAGGGTCTCGACATCAAGCTCGGCGTGAAGATCGACAAGGTCGCGGCTCGCAAGACGGCTGTCGCGATCGAGTACGCCGACGACAAGGGCCTTGCCCAGAAGCTCGAATGCGACCGGCTCATCGTCTCGGTCGGCCGGGTGCCGAACACGGACGGGCTGGGCGCGGGCACGGTGGGCCTCAAGGTGGATTCGCGCGGCTTCGTCGAGGTCGACGACCACTGCCGCACCAACCTGAAAAACGTGTACGCCATCGGCGACGTAGTGCGCGGACCCATGCTCGCGCACAAGGCCGAGGACGAGGGCGTCATGGTGGCCGAGATCATCGCCGGCCAGAAGCCGCACATCGACTACGACTGCATACCGTGGATCATCTACACGTCGCCGGAGATCGCCTGGGTCGGCAAGAGCGAGCAGCAGGCGAAAGCCGCCGGCATCGAGGTGCGCACGGGACAGTTTCCGTTCTCGATCAACGGACGCGCGCTCGGCATCAACGAGCCCAACGGCTTCGTGAAGATCGTGGCCGACGCCGCGACCGACCGCGTGCTAGGCGTTCACATCATCCACGCGCGCGCCTCCGACCTGATCCAGGAAGGGGTCACGACGATGGAATTCAAGGGCGCCGCCGAGGACATTGCGCGGATCACGCACGGCCATCCGACGCTTTCGGAGGTCATGCGTGAAGCGGCGCTCAACGTCGATAAGCGTGCCCTGAATATGTGAAACCGCGGTGTTACTCCGCCAAATGCGGACAGACCACAGCTCGAAGGCAGATGTGGTCTGTCCCGGCCCGTGAGGCTTTTCAGCCGGGCGTTCGGCGGTCGCGCCCGGAGCGCCGATCGGGCCCCTGGTAGGTGAACAGCCCGCCGCCGTCCTGGCGCCGGTCCGGTCCCCGCGAGTGACGGGTCATGCCCGCCGACATATCGATGTGCGGTTTTCCTGCGGCTTTGTCGCCGCGTTCGGATTGGGTGTCTTCCATGGGTGCGCGCCTCCTACCTGCAGTACGCGGTAGGACGGCGCGCGCGCGGCGCGGTTCTGCGGCTAGGCGGACTGGCCTATGGCCGGCGGCAGGGGGCAGTCGATCGCCATGCCGATCGCCCGCAGCAACTCCATCTCGGAAGCATTGATCTTCTCGTCGGCCATGGCGGCCGCGACGCAGGCCTGGATCACCTTGGGCTTTTCCAGCGGGGCCAGGACGCGCAACCGGTCGAGGGCGGCGCTCGCGGACTTCGCATCCACCGCGCCCTGTGCGGCGTTGGCGGAAGCCGCGGAGCCCAGCATCGCGAGCAGCAGGTCCAGGTCGCCCTGGACCGCGGCCACCTCACGGTACTTCACGCGCTCGACGCGCGTGGCCTTGCGGGCGAGCTGGCGCTGAAGGATGGTGCGCAACGTGAATTCCCCCAGCGTGACCTTGTTGTCGGCCTCGATGAGCGTGTCCACCTCGCGCAGGAAATCCTCGCGCGGGCGCCGTTCCATCTGGGCCAGGGCGGGCAGGGCGAGGGTGACAACCGGGAGCCTCAGCTCGGGATCGAGCTTGCGCACGGCCCCGGCGAGCTCGCCGGCCCCGAGAAAGCCGCGGATCACGTTGCAGGCGCCCTCGGGCGTCTCGAGTGGGCCCTTCACGGAATCCGGGATCGCGCCCACGAGCTCGGCGGCACGCTCGACGTGCTCGGGCGAGGACTGGCCGACCGTCGCGGCGAGGTCGCCCGCTCCCGCCGCGCCTGGCGCCGCCTTGCGGCCCGCGATGCTCGCGATGCGTTCTTCGATGGGCGGATGGGTGGCGAGCCAATCGCTGAAGATCTTCGGGGTGAACGACTGGCTGAAGTACATGTGGCACATCTCGCCCGCGAAAGCGTTGGAGACCAGCTTCCTGTCGCCGCGGATCTTCGTGAGCGCGCCCACCAGGCCATCCGGATTGCGGGTGAACTGTACGGAGGAGGCGTCGGCGAGGAACTCGCGCTGTCGCGACACGGCCGCCTTGATCATGCGGCCGAACAGGACCCCGATGTAGCCCACGGCGGCCACGAGCGCGCCCCAGAGGATGAACGGGATGGCGCCGGTGTCGCCGGCTTCCGCGCCCAGCTTGATGATCACGAGGCCGGCCTCGCCCACGATCACGATGCCCGCGAGGATGCCGATCAGCCGCACGTTGAGGCGCATGTCGCCGTTCAGGATGTGGCTGAACTCGTGGCCGATCACGCCCTGCAGCTCGTCGCGGTTCAGCTTGCCGAGCGTGCCCTTGGTCACCACGATCACCGCCTGGTTGGGCGAATAGCCCGCGGCGAAGGCGTTGATGCCTTCCTCCTTTTCCATCACGTACACGCAAGGCGCCGCCACGCCCGACGCGATGGCCATCTCGTCGACGATGTTGAGCAGGCGCTTCTCCGCGAGATCGGTGGTTCCGCGCTTGACCGGCCGGGCGTTGACCATCTTCGCGATCGCTTCTCCGCCCCCGCGCAGCTTCACCAGCCGGCGCAGCGCGAAGAGGAAGATGGCGAGCAGGATCACGCCGGCGATGGCGAGGTGGACGTCGCGCGGCAGCCCCCGGATGTCCAGGAACCAGCGGGCGCCCAGCATGATGAGCAGGTCCGCGGCCGCGATCACGCCCACGACCGCGCCCACGAACATCAGGACGAGCTTGCCCGTTTGCCGGCGCGCGTCTTCCTGCCGTGCGAAGAAATCCACGCTCAGGGTGCGCCCGGCGTGAGCCACGCGAAGACGCACGCGGCGACCGTGGCATAGATCACGGCGTCGAGGAGCTCCTTGGCCACCACGGGCCAGGGCTTCCCGTACCAGATGCCGTTGGAGATGGCTCCCGCGGCGTAGGACATGAACGTCACCGCGGCGATGGGCCGGCAGGTGGCGAGGAAGCTCGCTCCCAGCGGCACCATCTTCGTGGCGAGATACGCGGCGATGAGCGAGACGAAGAGGTTGAGGACGAACCACTGCGCGAGCGATGCGCCCATCGCGGGCTTGCCAGGCGGCCGGACCGTCATCATGGCAATGGGGCCCTCGACGAATTTCTGGACGTTCTCCGGCTTCTGCGTCTCCTTCATGTCGAGCATGTGCGGGACGAAGTACATGCCCGGCGCGTTGGCCACGGGCTTGAGCGCCGCGCGCACCTCGTCCTCGTTGGGCGTCTTGCGGTAGTCGCTGTTGTGGTACTTGAGCACCATGTGGATGAGGCTCGAGGCGAAGAAGACGGCGATCGCGGAAGCGATGATCGGGAGCCAAAGCTGCGTGAGCGACAGCATGTGAACCTCCCTGCGGTGATGGGCGGCGGCGCTAAGGTACTGGTATCCTCGGCGGCATGCAATCGGCGCAGGAAATCCAGGCGGCCGAGGCCGCGCGCGACGAGGAGATCGACGCCGGCGACTTCTCCGGCCCGCTCGAGTGGTACTGGCACTTCAGCCAGAGGAACGACTTCCAGGCCGACAGCGAGCAGCTCAAGGTGCTCGAGCAGCTCGAGCGCCTCTTCGGCGAGCTCGAGGAGTACCGCCAATACCGCTCCGGCAAGATCAACCGCCTGGTGACCAACCTCGGCGCGGGGCGCAAGCCCCCGCGCGGCATGTACATCTGGGGCGGCGTGGGGCGCGGCAAGTCGCTCATGATGGACGCGTTCTTCAAGGCGTCGCGCCACCGGCGCAAGCGCCGCGTGCACTTCCACGAGTTCATGCGCGAGATCCACGCGCGCATGCGTACGCTCTCCGGCACGGAAGATCCGCTCGACGTCATCTCCACGGAGATCGCGCGCGACCTGCGGCTGCTGGCCTTCGACGAATTCCACGTGAGCGACATCGCCGACGCGATGATCCTGGCGCGCCTGCTGGAGCTCCTCGTCGAGAAGGGCGTGGTCCTGGTGCTCACCTCCAACTACCGGCCCGAGGACCTCTATCCGAACGGGCTGCAGCGCGCGCGCTTCCTCCCGGCCATCGAGATCCTGAAGCGCGACCTCGACGTGGTGGAGCTCGCCGGCGCCACCGACCATCGCCGGCGCCTGCTGGACGCGCTGTCGGTCTACTACACGCCGATCGACTCGCATGCCGACGAGAACCTGGCGAAGTTCTTCGAGGCCATGACCAAGGCGAGTTACAGCGAGAACGGCACGATCGAGGTCGGCGGGCGCGCGATCGCCTTCCGCCGCCGCGCCAAGGGCGTGATCTGGTTCGACTTCCACGAGCTCTTCGAGAAGCCGCGCTCGCAGGTCGACTACCTCGAGATCGCGAGCCAGTACCACACGGTGCTCATTTCCGGCGTGCGGCGAATGCTGCCTTCGCAGATCGACGTGGTGCGCCGCTTCACCTGGCTCGTGGACGTGTTCTACGACCAGCGCGTAAAGCTCGCGCTTTCGGCAGAAGTGCCGGCCGAGGAGCTGGTGGTGCCCGCCGACAAGCCGTCCGGCCCGGAAGCGATGGTGCACAAGGAATTCGCGCGCACCGCGAGCCGGCTGCGCGAGATGCAATCGCGCGACTACTTCGGGCGCAAGCACGCCTCCGCCGCCAACCCCTCGGTGATGGTGAAATAATTGGTGCCAGGCACAAATAACGCTTTATTTGTGCCTGGCACAATTTCCGGAACATGAAAGCCATCTTCCTTTCCAAGGACAACGACCAATTCGCCGCCCGCGTCGCCGACGTGGACGAGTCGCAGCTGCCCGAGGGCGACGTGACCCTGAAGGTCGAGTACTCCACGATCAACTACAAGGACGCGCTCGCCATCACCAACAAGTCCCCGATCGTGCGCAAGTGGCCCATGGTGGCGGGCATCGACGCGGCGGGCACGGTCGAGAAGAGCTCGCATCCCGACTTCAAGCAGGGCGACGCGGCGATCCTCATGGGCTGGGGCGTGGGCGAGAGCCACTGGGGCGGGCTCGCGCAGAAGGCGCGCGTGAAAGGCGATTGGCTGGTGAAGCTTCCGAAAGGCGTGACGAGCCGCGAGGCGATGGCGATCGGCACGGCGGGCTTCACGGCGATGCTTTGCATCATGTCGCTCGAGGATCGCGGCATCACGCCGAAGGCGGGCGAAGTCCTCGTCACGGGCGCCACCGGCGGCGTGGGAAGCGTGGCGATCGCGATCCTCGCGCACCGCGGCTATCGCGTGGTCGCCTCGACCGGGAAGACATCGGAAGAGGCGTACCTCAAGGCGCTGGGCGCGTCGGAGGTAATCGACCGCAACACGCTGAACCAGCCCGGCAAGCCGCTGCAGAAGCAGCGTTGGGCGGCCACCGTCGATTCGGTCGGCAGCCACACGCTCGCCAACGCCTGCGCGCAGACGATCGACGAAGGCGTGGTGACCGCGTGCGGCCTCGCGCAGGGCATGGACTTTCCCGTGACGGTCGCACCTTTCATCCTGCGCGGCGTGAAGCTCGACGGCATCAACAGCGTCACCTGCCCGATGGAGCGGCGCCGGCGCGCGTGGCAGTCGCTCGAGAAGGAGCTGGACGGCGCCAAGCTCGCCTCGATGGTGAAGGAGATCCCGCTCGCCGACGCTCTCACCTGGGCGCCCGAGGTCATCGCCGGCAAGCATCGCGGCCGGCTCGTGGTGGACGTGAATCGCTGAAGCCCTTTGCCGTGCGTCAAGGCTCGGCGAAAACGCAGGAGGAGACTCGCCCCATGGCTTCCTACCGTGAATTCCACCGCCGCTCCATCGAAGATCCGCAGGGATTCTGGGCGGAGCAGGCGCGCCTCATCGACTGGCACAAGCCGTTCTCGACGGTGCTCGAGTACGACAAACCCCCGTTCCGTTCGTGGTTCAAGGGCGGCGAGACCAACCTCTGCCACAACGCGGTCGATCGCCACGTGGCGGCTCGCGGGTCGCAGCCGGCGCTGGTCTGGATCTCGACCGAGGTGGATTCGACTCGCAGCTTCACCTACGCGCAGCTCCTCGACGAGGTGAGCCGTTTCGCCGCGATCCTTCGCGAGCTGGGGGTGGGGAAGGGCGACCGCGTCCTCATCTACATGCCGATGATCCCGGAGGCGGTCTTCGCGATGCTCGCCACCGTGCGGCTGGGCGCGATCCACTCGGTGGTGTTCGGCGGCTTCGCCGCGGCGAGCCTCGCCGCGCGCATCGACGACGCGCAACCGAAGGTGATGGTCACCAGCGACGCCGGCATGCGCATGGGCAAGATGATCGCGTTGAAGCCGCTGGTGGACGACTCGATCCGCTTGTCGAAGGCGCCGCCGAAGCACGTGCTCATCGTCGATCGCGGTCTCGACAAATCCATGACACGCGTGGCGGGGCGCGACGTCGACTACGCAACGGCTCGCGAGAAGCACAAGGGCGCGAAGGTGCCGTGCGTGTGGCTCGAAGCCAACGAGCCGTCCTACATCCTTTACACGAGCGGAACCACCGGCAAGCCCAAGGGCGTGCAGCGCGACACCGGCGGCTACGCGGTGGCGCTCGCCGCCTCGATGAAGCACATCTTCTGCTCCAGGCCCGGCGAGGCGTATTTCTCGACCTCGGACATCGGCTGGGTCGTGGGCCATTCGTACATCGTCTACGCGCCGCTCATCAACGGCTCGACCACGATCATGTACGAGGGCGTGCCCATGCGTCCCGACGCCGGCATCTGGTGGAAGATCGTCGCCGACTACAAGGTGACGTCGATGTTCACCTCGCCCACCGCGATCCGCGTGCTGAAGAAGCACGACACGTCGTTCATGCGCGCGCACGACACGAGTTCGCTCAAGTACCTGTTCCTTGCCGGTGAGCCGCTCGACGAGCCCACGGCACGCTGGGTCGCCGAAGCGCTGCCGCACGTTGCGATCGTCGACAACTACTGGCAGACGGAGACGGGATGGCCGATCCTCACCGCATGCCCGGGGGTAGAGGACACGCCGCGCAAGTTCGGCTCGCCCTCGTTCGCGGCCTACGGTTACAAGGTGAAGCTCAAGCACGAGGAGACCGGCAAGGAAGTCGGCACCGATGAGAAGGGCGTCCTGTGCGTCGAGCCGCCGCTTCCGCCGGGCGCGATGACCACCGTGTGGGGCGACGACAAGCGCTACGTGGAGACGTACTACAAGTCCTTCGCCGACGAGATGGTCTACACCACGTTCGACTGGGCCACGCGCGACAGGGACGGGTATTACTTCGTGCTGGGCCGCACCGACGACGTGATCAACGTCGCCGGCCACCGCCTCGGCACGCGCGAGATCGAGGAAGCGGTGCAGGCGCATCCGAACGTCGCCGAGGTTGCCGTGGTGGGCGTGGCCGATGCGGTGAAGGGTCAGGTGCCCATCGCCTTTGCCGTGCTCAAGGATCCTTCGCGTGCCGACGAGAAGGAAATCATGGCCACCGTGGACCGCGAGCTCGGGGCCATCGCGCGGCCGGCTCGCGTCTGCTTCGTGACGGTTCTGCCGAAGACGCGGTCGGGCAAGCTCCTGCGCCGCTCCATCCAGGCGATCTGCGAGGGTCGCGATCCCGGCGACCTCACGACCATCGAGGATCCGGGCGCGCTTGAGCAGATCCGCAACGCCGTCGGGACGAAAGCCAAGCAGACCGTCTAGCAGCTTCGGGAGTTGCCGCATGACGTCGGAAGCACCGGACTTCGTGTTTGAAGCGGCGCGCGGCCGCGGGACGGTCGCCCCGGGCGGCTACCGCGTAGTCGTACTGGAGGCGGACAGTGGCCTCACCGTGCGCGACTTCGAGACGCTCGAGCACGCCGAACGCTACGCGGACGATGCGGCCTCCGAGTGCGATGGCCCCGCAGGCTCGCCTTTCTCGTACGTGTTCGACGACACGCTCCAGTTCATCGGCCGCGGCATGCACTATTCGTTGCGGCCCTCCGCGGGTTGAGCGCCCGATCCTACCCGTGTGGGTGGGGGAACACGGCGTCTTGTTCCCTTCCTTCACCCTATAATTTCCTACATAGAATTTTCCGCCCGCGGCGATCTTGACATACCATATTAGATATAGGCACAATATGGCATGTGGCGAATCGAGGAACATCGGCGCGCCGACAAGCAGGTCGCCGGCGCACCCTCCGAGATACTGAAACGCTACGAAAAGTGGAAGGACATTGCTGCGATGTCCGGCCCAATGGGCCTGCGCCTGATCAAGGGATTCCGCGACGAGGCGTTGGCCGGTGAATGGAAGGGCTATCGATCTTCCCGGTTGGGCGATCAGTGGCGTGTCATATATCGCGTCGTGGCGGACGAGACGCTGTTCCAGGTGGCGTCAATCACCGCCCACGACTATCGGAGGCCTTGATGAAGGACTATCGCCCCGCCAAAAAGCGGGCTGCCGTGAGCGTCGGGGAATCTGTTCGGATTCTTCGCGAGCTCCAGGAGATGAGCCAGAACCAGCTGGCTGAAGCATCGGGGATCTCCCAGGCGACGATCTCCGCGATCGAGAATGACCGTGTCCGCCTAGGCGTCGAACGTGCGAAGGTCTTGGCTCGTGCGTTGAAATGTCATCCGGGTGTGCTGGTGTTTCCGGGATGGTCGCATGAGGAAGCTGCCTAACAAATCGTCGGAACCAACCGCGAATCGTAGTGGCCGCGGGTTGCAGCCGGGGACTTGATGTTCATCCCACGCAACATTTTGCACCCTTCTTTGACCGTACCAAGAAGAACATCAAGTGGCCTCGGGATGCATTCGAATAGCGTTCAATGGAGGAGAGGCCGGCGAGAGTTGCTGCGATCTCTCGGTGCGTTAGCCGTCGCTTCCGGCGCGAGCGGTTGCACGACGTTTTCCCGGCGCAAGAGTTACGACGTGGTCGTCATCGGGGCCGGAGTCTTCGGAATCTGGGCGGCATACAAGCTGCACATGGCGGGTCGGCGAGTGGCCGTCGTCGATGCCGTCGGCCCCGCCCACAGCCGTGCCTCGTCCGGGGGTGAAAGCCGTGTAACTCGCTGCGGTTACGGCGAGAAGGAGATCTATTCGGAGTGGGCTTGGCGCTCCATCGCCGAGTGGCAAGCTCTTTCCGCGCGCGCTGGACTTCCCATCTTTCATCCCCTGGGTGTGCTGTGGTTGCATACCCAGCCAAACGAACTGGTCCAGTCAAGCGCACGCGTGCTATCCGGGAAGAACATTCCGTTCACCTTGCTGGCGGCCCATGAGCTGAGACGCCGGTTTCCGGTGATGCGCGTGGGAAATGATGAGGCCGGGTTCCTCGAGCCGGCAGGCGGTGCGCTGATGGCTCGGAGGGCAATCCAGTCGCTGGCTTCGGAACTGAAAGCCAAGGGTGTTACGTTTCTGTCAGGCGCGGTATCGCCGATCCGGCGGGAACAAGGTGAGCACGGCGCCTTGCCGGCAGTGATAACGAAGAGCGGCGAGCGGCTCGATGCAGGCCAGTTCGTTTGCGCCGGCGGCCCCTGGTTGGATCGAATCTGCCCCGACGCGATGGCGGATCGTCTATTTGTCACGCGCCAGGAGGTCTACTTTTTTTCGGTGGATGCCGGCGCCACGGGTGACCTTCCGGTCTGGGCTGATCTGCCTTTCTACGGCTTGCCAAGCCTTGAAGGCCGCGGCTTCAAGGTGGCGGACGATACGCATGGACCGCCAATTGATCCCGACACGGCGGATCGCCGCGCGAGCGTGGCCGGAGAAGCGGCGGCGCGCGCTTTTCTGGCTCGACGATTCCCGTCGCTGGCCAAGGCTACATTGAGTGAAACGCGGGTGTGCCAGTACGAGAACAGCTCGAACGGCCATCTGGTAATCGATCGGCACCCCGGCCTCGACAACGTCTGGCTCGTCGGATGCGGTTCCGGACATGGATTCAAGCATGGACCGGCGGTTGGCAGTCACATTGCCGAACTCGTCGCTGGTACCGCGAAACCACGCGACCCCTTCCTCATAGCCACAAAACTGCGACAACAGGATCGTGCGGTCCAATGACTCGTTCCGTTCCTGCATCAAAGGAGGGCGCGCGGTGAATCTCGCTGGGAAGGTCTTTCGAGCCGTTTCGAATTCGAAGAACGGGCATCTGAACTCTGAAACGGAAATGCGATTTACAGCCGACGATGACATCGTAGTGGGCACCTATAGCGGTGGAACGATCGTTGTCGGCCATGTTCTTGCCAAACGCACGGGCGCGACAGAGCTTGAGATGCTTTATCAGGGTGCAACCCGGGACGGGATCCAGAGTGCTGGAACTGCACACGCCACGTTTTCGCCGGACAGTGAAGGCCGCCTGCACATGTACCTCGATTGGCAGTGGCTCACTGGAGATCGATCGAAAGGGCAATCCGAGTGGGTCCTGGTTGGTGGTGCAACCTGAAGCCCAAGGCCGCCATCGGATTCAAGCCGCGTACGGGCCGCGCCGTGATGACGATCCTCGCGCACGAAGGCGACGAGATCCGCGTCGTGCACCGTGCCGAGGTGGCGCTGTTGCCCCCGGGAGAGATGGCGCCCTATCACGCCGCCGAGGGCCTCGAATCCAAGGCGGCGGACCGGCACGTGAAGGCGGCTATCGAAAGGGCACGCAAGCTCGCGAGCCACGCGGTGAGGGACGCCGCGAAGCGCTGCGCGGATGCCGGCCATGAAGTCGCGGGCTTCGGCGTCCTCGTCGGCACCGGCATGCCGGGGTGGACCACCGACCAGATCCTCGCCGTGCACGTGCGCATGCACAAGGCCGAAGGCGAGATGTTCCGCGACATTCTCGTCGAGGCAGCGCGTGCGTACGGCGTAGAACCCCTCACGCTGCCGGACAAGACGGCACTCGATGCCGCGGCGAAGAAGATGGGCATCACGCGGGCGAAGCTCGATGCGCGCCTCGCCGCGATCGGGAAGGCCGCTGGCCCGCCGTGGGGGCAGTACCAGAAGGAAGCCGCCGCGGCGGCGCTCGCGGTGCTCGGCCGCGGGTGAGCGAGGCCGCGGACGCGGAGCGCCCAAGCTGGCGCGGCGTGCGCGAGCTGATGACGCGGCCGCAGCCGGTCACGGCTCCGATGGTCGTGCTCTTCGCGCTCATTCCCATGTACCTCGTGGTCGGGGGAGCGGTCGCCACCGGCCGCACGCTGCACGTTCCGGAAATCGCCCTCGATCGAGCCATGGCGTTGCGCCCCGAGTGGGCGCTGGTCTACCTCTCGCTCTTCCTCGCCGCCTTGCTGCCGGTGTTCGTGATTCACCAGCAGGAGCTCGTGCGACGCACGATCCTCGCCTTCATCTTCATCTGGATCGTGGCGCTTGCTTGCTTCCTTGCTTATCCGACCCTCGGGCCCCGGCCCCGGGAGGTTGCGGGCGATGACTTCTCCGCGTGGACGCTTCGCCTCATCTATTCGTCCGACCATCGCTACAACTGCCTGCCGTCGCTGCACGTCGCGCAGTGCTTCGTGGCCGCGTTCGCGTGCGGACGCGTGCACCGCGGCGTGGGTGCCGTTGCGCTCGCATGGGCGACTCTCGTCGGCATTTCGGTGGTCTACACCAAGCAGCATTACGTGCTGGACGCGGTGACCGGCGCGCTCCTGGCGGGCGTCGCCTATCTCCTCCTGTTGCGAGGCTATCCGCGCGATGGGGTGCCACGCCTCGACCGTCTCCATGCCCCGCTGCTCGCCGCGTGTGCCGGGTCCATCTATGGCGGGATCGCGCTGATCCTATGGATCCTCTACCTCGCAGGCATCACCCCATGAAGCGCGAAGTGGCCTAGAACCGTCCCGAGCGCTTGAGCTCGAGGTAGCGGTTGACGAGCGAGACCGCGAGGTTTTCCGGCAGCGTTTCCATGAGCATCGCTCCCGAAGCCTGCACGCGCTGCGTGGTGGCCGCGCGGTCGCGTTCGTAGAGGGCGCCCGCGGCATAGCGCAGCGCCCCCTCCAGGTCCTTCACCGGCTCGGCACGGATCCGGTCGAGCGCGGATTCGCGCAGGTTGGCGAAGAGCACGAGGTGCTTGCGCTCGAGGAGCGCCAGCGCCGGGAAGAGCGTCTCCTCGTCCTCGTCGCGCAGGTTCGAGAGGACGACGACGAGCGAGCGCCGCTTGAGGCGTCTCGAAAGCTCCACGGCGGCGGCGTGATAATCGGGCGGGCGCAGCGTGGGCTGCGCGTCGTAGAGCGTGTTGAGGAACAGGTTCAGCGTCGAGCGCGACTTGCGCGGCGGCACGAAGCGCGGCTCCGAGTCCGCGAACGTCATCAAGCCCGCCGCGTCGCCCTGGCGCAGCGCCACGTAGGCGAGCAGCAGGACGGAGTTCAGGACCTCGTCGAAGTGCGACAGCGTCGCGTCGCGCGCCATCATGCGGCGCCCGCAGTCGATGAGGAAGACGATCTGCTGGTCGCGCTCGTCCTCGTACTCGCGCGAGATGAGCCGCCCGCGCCGCGAAGTGGCCTTCCAATCGATCTGGCGCAGCGCGTCGCCTTCGCGGTAGTCGCGCAGCTGGTGGAACTCGAGGCCCGTGCCGCGCCGGCGCCGGCGCAGCACGCCGATGTTCGATAGCCGGTTCTCGGTCGCGAAGAGCGCGAAGTCCGCCATCTTGGCGAAGTCGGGATAGCTGCGCACCACCTGCGAGGGCCCCACGCGCGTGGGCACCTGCCACAGCCCGAAGGCCGAGGTCACGCGCGCCTCGGCGGGGGCGATCGCGAGGTCACCGCGCTCGGTCGGGCGGATGCGATAGCGGGCCTGGCCGAAGCCGTGCGCGGGCACCGTGAGCGCGAACGGCAGGCCCTCGGTTTCCATCGCGGCGGGGTGATGGTCGTACACCTCGCAACGCGCCGGGAAAGCGGCGCGGTTGTGCAGGCGCACGACGCACTCGCGCCAGCGGCCGATGGGAAGCGATCGCGGCACGAAGCGCTCGAGGTCGAGCCGCGGCGCCATCGCGCGTGCGGCAAGGAGGTCCGCCACGAGCGCGACCGCGAAGACCGCGATGGCGATCTGCCAGGCGGGGAGGAAGTCCTTCCAGTACGCGGCCACTGCGCCGAAGGCCACGAGGCCGGCGGCGAGGTAGAGCGCGGCGCGGGAAGGAACCGGCGTCTTCACAGGCGGGGCGCCTGCACTTCCGCGAGGAGATCCGTGAGCACCGAGTCGGCGTCGCGGCCCTCGATCTCGAGCTCGGGTGCCACCGCCACGCGGTGGCGCAACACGGCGAGCGCCACTCCCTTCACGTCGTCGGGCGTGGCGAAGGTGCGTCCGTCCATGAGCGCGCGTGCGCGCGCCGCTCGCACCAGCGCGATGCTCGCGCGCGGTCCGGCGCCGCGGCTGAATCCCGCGTTGTCGCGCGTCGTCCGCGCGAGGCGCACCGCGTAACCGAGCACGGCGTCGTCCACCGTGAGCCCCGCCGCCATCGACTGCAGCTCGGCCACGCGCGCCGGCTCGATCACCGCGCTCACCGCGTCCACGCTCAGGCGATCGCCCACGGTCCGCGTGGTCACCTGGCGCGTGAGCGCGACTTCGTCTTCGACGCTGGGATAGCCGATGCGCACGTTCAGGAGGAAGCGGTCGAGCTGCGCGTCGGGCAGCGGATAGGTGCCCTCGTGCTCGATCGGGTTCTGGGTGGCGAACACCATGAAGGGCTGCGGCAGTCCGTGCGACTCGCCCTCGATGGTGACCTGCGCCTCCTGCATCACCTCGAGGAGCGCGGCCTGTGTCTTGGCGGGCGCGCGGTTGATCTCGTCGGCGATGACGAAATGCGCGAACACGGGGCCCTTGCGCGTCGCGAACTTCCCCGAGGAGGGATCGTAGAGCGTGTGGCCGGTCACGTCCGAGGGCATGAGGTCGGGCGTGAACTGGATGCGCGCGAAGCTGCCGCCGATCGCCTTGGCGAGCGCCTTGACCAGCAGCGTCTTGCCCAGCCCCGGCACGCCTTCGACGAGCACGTGCCCGCCCGAGACGAGGCCGATGATCGCCTGGTCGATCGTTTCCTGCTGGCCGGCGACGACCTTGCGCACTTCCGCGACCATCGCGGAGAGCGTTTGCGCCGCGCTTTCGATCTCGTTCATCGGCTTCTTCCTTTCTTCTTGCGTTTTTCTTTCGGGGCCGCTCCCTGCTCGAGCTGCTGCAGCGAGGCGATGCGTTGCGTGAAGGCGTCGGCGTCCATGCGCGCCGCCGCCGCGCCGGGCACCTGCGCGGCGAGGGGCTGCGTCGAGGCGCCTTTCCGGCGCGTCGCGCGTGCGGCGCGCTCCTGCACCGCGGCGAGGAGCTCGGCGGCGGCGTCGCGCGACCACAGGAAGCGGCCGCTCGCGACGATATGCTCGAGGAGGCTGCGCCGCGCCGGCGGCGCGTCCGGCTCGAGCGGACCGAAGCGCGGCACGATGCGCGCGAGCCACAGCAGCAGGAGCAGCGCGGCTGCCACGACCGCGGGCCACGCTTCGTTCTGCAGCCAATCGGCAAGGCCCGCCGATTGCAGCTGGAGATAGAGCAGGACCGACCCCGCGCCGGAAACGAGCCGCCATCCGAGCTCGGCGTGATCGAGCTCGCCCAGGAGATCGTTCCTCAGGAAGCGCAGGCTCGGCAGCGCGGTGACGCGGCCCTGGCCCACGGGCACTGCGAAGCCCACGAGGCGGTCTCCCTGGCGTACGACATGCACATCCGTGCGGTTGCGTTCGTCGACGAGCGAGCCGACGCGCGTCCCGGCTCGCGCGCGCACGGGGCCCCCGAGGTGCGGCCAATCGAAGGTGAGCACCGAGCTCGTCACGGCATCGCGAACATCGCGCGCCCCGGGGGGCCGCGGTGCTTCCTTCGGGAACACGCGCGAGATGCCGAACGCTTCCAGCAGCGGATCGTCGATGCCCGGGCGTTCCCATTCGAGGATCAGGTTGCCGCCGCGTTCGACCCACGCGACGATGCGGCGCACGCGCTCCGGTGTCATGTAAGCCAGGCGGCGCCCGGCGATGAGCAGGCTGCCGCCGGCCGGCAGCGATTCGAGCCGAGAGGGCGCATCCAGCCGCCGCACGGGGCTGCCCATCCGCTCGAGCAACCGCCCGTACGCGAGGTACGGATCCTCGATCGCTTCCGGCTGCGCGCCGATGGTCACCGCTTCGTCCTCGAGGCGAAACCAGTTGAACGCCGCGTAGAGCGCGAAGGCCGCGAGCGGAAGCGCGACCAGTGCGGCACGCGTGGCGGTGCGATTCATGCGGGTTGCGGCTCCGCGGGCCAGCGCGCCGGGCGCGATGGGAACTGCTCGCGCCATTCGACGGCGAGCGCGGCCGCCGCCGAAGGCTCGACCACGTGGTGGCCGTAGGCGAGCGACTGCCACGAGCTCACCAGGCGACGGAAATACGCGACGCGGGCCGGCGATGCGGCGGCCGCGACGCGACGCTGGCAGTCGCCTTCCGTGTCGCCGTCGCGGAATTCGATGCCGGCATCCATGAAGCGCACCAACGCGCCGCGATACAGGAGCGAGAGCGCTTCGCGTACACGCGCTTCGCGCGCGAGCGCCTCGGCGGCCGCCGCGACATCGTCGGGGAGCGAGCCGGGGCGCACGTCGAGCCCGAACAGGAACTCCGGGCGCTGCGCCCGGGCGCTGCCGAAGCCGCGGGCGCGCAGGTAGCGCGCGAGATGGTAGAGCGCGAAGGCCAGCGCCGCCGCGCCCGCGATCCACGCCGCCGCGCGCGAGGCGTTGCCCACCATGCGGCTCAACTCTTCCAGCCACGTCCAGTCGAAGGACGATTTCGAGCTCGACTTCGATTCCCACTTCGGGCCCACATAGCGCACACGCGTGCGCGTGCTCTTGCTGCCGAAGGCCGGGTCCTTGAGGATCTCGCGCGCCACCTCCGGCGCCTTGCCCGGCTGCGGGTCGGCGGCGCGCGCCTCGGGAGCGACACCCGCGAAAACGATCGCGACGAGGACGCACGCCGCGCCTTCGACGACGCGTTGCCGCGCGCGCGCGACGCGCTCGGCGAGCTGACGGAAACGCAGCTCGATGTCCCAGCCTTCGAGCATGGTGCGCCGCTGAAGGTAGAGCGTGAAGCCGCAGGCGACATAGAACGGCTCGATGAGGCAGGCGGCGATCACACCCAGGAGCGCGCCGGTCATGCCCTGCTCGAAGCGACCCAGGAACCATCCCTCGAGAAGGGCGCCGATCGGCGCCTGCGCCGGCGTCATGATCGCGATGAGCAGCGACAGCGCCAGGCCGAAGAGGAGCTCCGTGATGAGGAGCACGAAGGTGAGCCAGACCGCGGGACCGCGCGCCTCGCGGTCGAGCACCCGGGTGCGATCGCGCGCCGCCTTTCCCTTCAGCCGCTCGAGCTGGCGAACGGGCAGGTGCAGCGAGCGCGCGAAGTCGAATCGCCGCCAGGTGAGGGCGCCCACGATTCCGCTTCCCCACGCGAGCGACGGAAGGGAGCGCACGATCTCGCGTGCCGGCGCCGTCTCGCCGAACAGGCGCCGCGCGAGCACGGCGAGCGCCACGCGGTCGAATAGCGGCTTCAGCCACCACATCGCGAGCCACGCGCGGAAAGGAGTTTCCCAGAGGAGCGCGAAGACGATCGCGGCCACGGGGATGTAGGCGAGGAGCCATGCGGCGTACACGGCGGGCGCATTGGCGCGCACGAGCTGCACGCCGACGTCGAGCGCCTCCCACGCGTTGCGCGGCCGCAGCCGCATCCCCATGCGTTCAAGGTCCACGCGAGCGCCCTCCGAACGCGAGGTACACAAAGGTGACGATCGCGAGGAACACGCCGAAGGCGATCTTCAGCTCGAACGGGATCGAAACGCGCGAGGACCAGAAAGCTTCGATGACCGCGGCCGCGGTGGTGAGCATGGCCGCGCCGTACACGAGCACGGCCGCGGGACGGCCGGCCGCGCGCAGCGCCGCGCCGCGCGTGCGCCTTCCGGGTGCGACCAGCGCATGGCCGATGCGAAGGCCCGCGGCACCGGCGATCACGAGTCCCATCAGCTCGAACGCGCTGTGTCCGGCCACGAAGCCCCAGAAATTCTCGCCGTAGCCCACCTCGGTGAGATGCCCGGCGATGGCGCCGATGAACGTGCCGTTGAAGACCAGGAAGAAGAGGCTCCCGATCCCGAAGAAGATGCCGCCCGCCAGGACTTGCAGGTCGATCCGCACGTTGTTGGCGATGTAGAAGCCGAACATCGCGAGGTCGCCTTCGGCCTCGCGCCCCGCGCCGAAGCGCTCGTTGCCCGGCGCGTACATCGACTGCACCCGCGAGAGCGTTTCCGGCGAGACGAGGTAGTAGACGAAATCGGGATGCCAGAGGATCGCGGCGATGGCACCCAGCATGGTGCCGAAGAAGGCCACGCCGGCGGCGAGCACGAACGGCGCTTCGCTGCGCACCGTGACGGGAAAAGTCTCGAATATGAAGCGTCGCAACGCGGCGAACATGCCGTTTCCGCGCTGCGCGCGCGCGCCGTGGATCGCGAGGTGCGCCGAGATCACGAGCGAGTGCAGGCGGTCGATGAGCGAGGTCCGGTACTGCCGGTCGCGCGCGAGCGCGAGCTCGGCCACCGCACGCCGGAAGCGGCGCGGCACCTCGGGCGCGGCAACCGCGGGTTGCGTGTCGGCCTTCTTTCCCGCGGGCAGGGCGGCCGCGAGCTCCGCCCACTGCGGCGCGTGGCGCGCCTCGAAGTCGAGCTCGTTCATCGGCGTTGCACGAGGCCCGCGGCGATTCCGGTGAGCCGCGCCGTGGCCGCATCGCCGGCCAGGCCCTCGACGAGCGGTGCGGCGATCTCGGCCAGCTCTGCGGCGCGCTCCCCGGACCAGGCGCGGCGGCGCTCCGCGAAGTCGAGGACGGCGCGTTGCTCGAGCGGCGTGAGCGCCACCGGCGCGGCGAACGCGGGGCCCGTCGGCACGCCGCCCGCGGCGGCCGGCGCATCGCGGTGGATCACCACCGTGCCCGCCGCGAGGTCTCCCAACCGGCGGAACTGCGAGTCGAGCATCATCGACGTGAGCCCGACCGCGTAACCGATGGGCAGCATGTCGGCCATGCGCAGCACGTTACGCAACGCGCTGGCGGGCCATCCGATGGGCGTGCCGTCGGAATTCACGACGGCGAGGTTGCACAGGCGCTTGCCGGGCGTGGCGCCGCCGATCGCCTCGAACACGATGGGATACAGGAACCACGCCGCGAACGAGGCGACCATCGCCAGGCCGAAGCCCGCCTGCCCGAACCACTGGAACAGGCCCGGGAGCGACGAGGCGAGCAGCATGCGCAGCCCGAAGTCGATGAGCCAGGCGCGCGCGCGCGTGAGCGGCCCGGCGAGGCGCAGCGTGATCTCGACGCCTTCCGGCAGCGAAACCGCGCGCAGCGTGTCGATCAAGCGCGGCGGATGAAGATGTCGCGATAGCCCGTGTACATCGTGCCCCACAGCAGCGGGCCGTACACGAGCAGGCCCAGCCCCAGCGGAATGACGGCGACGATGCCGAGGAGCAGGCCGATGACCCCGTAGGCGAGGAACGGCACGAAGTTGCGCAGGCAGCCGGTGAAGCTCGCTTTCATCGCCGCCATCGGCTGCACGTCGTGGAAGACGACCAGCGCCGGCGCGAACCAAAGCGCCATGATGAGCGGCAGCATGAGCGCCAGCACGACCAGCACGATGAGCAGGATGAAGGGCGCCATCGCCATCACGCTCGAGAAGTCCTCGGGGTTGAAGTTGCCACCGAGCATCATCGGGATCATGAGGGCGCCGCCGACGCCGGCGATGAAGCCGATCAGCATCATGCCGACGAGGTAGAGGACGCCCACCAGCAAGAGGCTGCCGAGGCTCTTGCCCTTGAATCCCGCGAAGAGATGCCCGAGCTCGAGCTTGCCGCCCTGCTGCAGGTCGCGGCAGCCGAGCATGATCCCGGCGATCACCGCGGGGTAGAAGAGGCTCGAGACCAGGGAACCCAGCGGGACGATGGCGAGCACCAGCGACAGGACCAGGAAGATCACGAAGAGCAGCACCCAGGTCCCGGGCGAGGCCTTGAACAGCTCCCACGCCTCGCCGAACCACGCGACGCCCCGTCCGGTCTCGACCTTCTGGCCGTCGAGGACCAGCTCGCCGTCGGAGGTATCGGCTTCGAGCACCGCCGCCTTGGGCGGCGCGAACGGGTTGTCCTTGTCGCTGATGGACATGGAACGCTCGCTACTTGCAGGGCCCCAGGTACTTGCTTTCCATGTGCTGCTTCATCTTCATCATCTGGCCGCCGCGGTCCATGGCCATGTCCATGTCCATCATGTAGCCGTTGCCGCTGAAGGTGACCTTGCTGTCGGCGGTCATCTTCGGGTTCGAGCACTCCATCCGGTAGGTGGCGGTGTTGCCCGACACCTTCATGTCCTTCATTTCACAGCTCTCGTTGGCCCCCTTGCCGTCGCGGCCCTTGCCCATCGCGCCCTTCTCGATGTCCTGCTTGGTGACGCAGTGCTGGTGCGTGAAGGACTGCTTGCTCATTTTCGCGGCCATCTCGGGCGGCATGCCGGGAATCTGGCCCATGTCCATGTCGACCTTGGTCTCGTACATGCCCTTTCCAGCACATTGGGATCCTAAGCTTAGAATTCCACGTGGACAAGTTGTCGCG
>JADMIO011201678.1_pt1 | contig 76337 bp, 62 predicted proteins | sample 8958161 | NCBI WGS metagenome assembly JADMIO01 (sample SAMN16585339, study PRJNA669376) | soil metagenome | isolation source: Crop rotation soil | place: USA: Cullars Rotation, Alabama | collected 2011
CCCGCCGCTGGTCGATCATATTGGGTCCCGCCCGAGAAACCATGTTCGAGCGAGCCTCCCGGATCTGCTCTGAGTCCAATTCCAAGTTCCCGTGGTACAGGGCATTGAGCAGTGCTTCCTCCAGCGCGATGCCGATCCGAATCCGCCCCGTCTCGTCGCAGAACCGCATCCGCGTCACCATCTGCTGCAAGTGGTCCACGAGCGGGTACACGAGGTCCGCGTCATTCCGCAGGACGAATTCCGATTCGCTCCGGGAGAGGCAGTCGATCAGGCGGTCGTTGTGCCGGTCCGCCTTGGAGACGGCCAAGACTGCCTCGAACGTCTCCGGCAGTTCCTGGGCCAGCTTGGATTTCGGCACATAGCTCGCCGCGCCTCGCTGCAAGGCCTGCACGGCGATCTCCTCGCTGCCATGCGCGGTCATCAAGATGACCGGAATCAGCGGATATTGCTGGCGGATACGGCCCACCAATTCCAGTCCATCCAACTCCGGCATTTGCAGGTCCGTCAGGACCACGTCCGGGTGGTGGTTCTCGATCCGCTCCAGGGCTTCCTTGCCGTTGGACGCGTATTCCACCGTGACGCCGCCGTGCCGTTCCAAGATGCCGCCCGCGAGTCGGCGCTCCACAGCGGAATCGTCCACTACCAGTACGACGGGCATGTGAGCAAGGAAGAGTGAGGAGGAGAAGATTCGGATCAGCCTCAGCAACTATCTTGACCATCCTGGCGGGAAAAGACAACGGGGCGAATTTCAGAAGCGGGGCGTGCGGCCCGTTCGCTACTGCACCGGATCAAAAATTTCGTTCCCCGACCGCGTGGCCAAGGCCTGCCACGTCTTCAGGTCGATGTTGTCCGCAATGAATACCGTCGCCCCGCCCAAGAAAAAGACGTTCACGCCGCCCCCGTGGAAGCTCCTCGCCCCGCGCCAACCATAGCACGAGTACCGCTCGGAGATGCTGCCAGTCAGTCTGTTGGCGATAAAGTCCGGCTTTAGGTCGTTCGGCGGGAGATAATGGTTGTACATCGTGCAGCGGTATTCACCGTTGGCCCAGGAAAAACCACGGCGGTTTTGGACGTTCCACTGGGCCGTGCTGTCCCGCATCTCCTCCGTGAGCGGCGTTTGCAGCGAAAAACCATAGACGGTCTGCGGGTCCACACCGGCCGGATCGCCCAAATTTTCATCCCCCGTCCCGAGGCTGCTTTCGGAAAAGGCGACCGTCTTGTTGGCCCCATCGGTCACGGCGGACAGGCGGACCGCGGAGTTCACGTAGAACAGGCCGTCGGTGCCAAAGGGCGTCCCGCCCCCGCTGCCCGTGCCCGTGCAGGCGACATAGTTCGTCGGTCCATAACCGTCCGCCACCGGCCTTCCCTGATCGGCCGGGCACAGGAGCAGGGGAATGACCGACGCCACGCCGGTCTGGTTCTCCGGGGCGACTTTTAGATTCGAGGCATACAAAGGGACCTTCAGGTTCAGCAGACGGAAGATCGCCCCTTCCTCGATATAGGGCGTCAAGTACGCCAGCGTGGACCAACGGTAGAAGCTATTCGGGGTGCCGGGCGACTTCGGATAAGGGCGAGAGTCCGCGCCGGTCGGCAGATGGCCGTTGGCCGTTTCATACGCCCGCAGCGCGATCCCCAATTGCCGCAGGTTATTCTGGCAAGAACCGCGGCGGGAGGCGGACTTCACCGCCTGAATGGCCGGTAAGAGCATCGCCACCAGGACGCCGATGATCGCCACGACGACCAAAAGCTCGATCAGCGTGAAGGCCCGCTTTGCGCGCATGAGCGTAAGGTGTAGGTCAGCCTTTCCTGGCTGACTGAAGCCGCCCGACTGCCGCGAGTTGGGGAGGCGCAATCAGGCCGGAAAGCCTGACCTACGTTGCATCCCCTGACGAAACCGTGCTATCAACATACCGGCCGCCAGACCCGACAGCAACACGAGCGTGCTGGGCTCCGGGAGGGCCTGCCCGGCCGTGATGTCGTCCAGCAAAATTCGGTCGAAGTCGAAGCTCTCCACCAGGGTCACGCGGTCAAAGGGATCGCTGTCCGTGACGCCAAAGTACAAAACGTCGTCCGTGGCCAACTCTGGTCCGAAATCGCCGATATGCACCAGCTTGCTCGTCCCCAGGCCGATGTTTTCCAACAGCAACGAGACGCCGTTGGAGCCACTGTAGGTATCTGACGAGTAGTCCCCGTAGTTCACGAAATACGCGCCGAAGGCCGTGATGGGGGCGTTAAACGTGAACGCGGTAGGAATGTTCTGCGGGCTCTGATTGCCCGCGAGATAAAACTGATCGCCACTGACGGAGAGGAAATTGAGGTTGTTGACGGAGCCAGAATTCATCGTGGCGGTCAGACCGTTGCCGAAGTTCAGAGTTGGCGGCGACGGCTCCGGCCCGCTGGGCGGCGCGGGTGGATAGCTCTCTAGGTCATCCGTCCCGTAGGCGGCAAGGGTGGCTAGAAAGCTATTGCGCGCGGCGTCAGAGAATGGCTGCGACTTGGTGGGAATGGGATCCTGGAAGAAGTTCCACAGCGAGGCGTCCTGGCCAAAGAACGTGGCGGGGGCGGCCTGAGCGGAACCTGCGACAATCAGAATAAGACAACTAGCCGCCACGCCAGCGGCCGAAACAGGCCGACCGAAAGGACGAACCAGGGACTGTAATAGACGCGCGCAGCGGGTCGTGCTCACGAGACGGTCCGGGGAAGAAGGGAAAGGTGGGCAAAACGCGAGGTGCGTTCATCGTAATTGCCTCACGCCGCACGTCAATAGTTTTGCCGGGAAATTGGGCGTTTTATCCGCATTTGGCGGAATAGCGACGCTTCTTGGACGCCGGGGCCGCCTGGTGCTGGCCCGCCAATCGCCGGATCGATCCGGCGGCCAAGTAGGAAATCCCGGTTTCTCGACCGTTGGCCAAATGCCGATCAGTGTATAGGATACTTGCGTGGTCGAATGATCGTCCTAAGTCCAACAACCGATTGCACCTGAGCCGCGCCTCAGTCTTCTTTCATGGCGAAACAAGGTCCCCGAAAAAAGCTCCCCAAGGAACTTGCGGTCATCAACGCGGACAATTGCACCGGGTGCGAGGCTTGTCTGGAAGTCTGCCCGGTGGACTGCATCGTAAAGGTCCAGCAATTCGACCAATTCCACAACTTGCAGAGCTTCTGTGAGATCGACCTGGAGCGATGCGTCGGGTGCGAGGTCTGCGTCCACATCCCCGGCAAACGGTCGAATCCGTACGACCTGAAGGTCTGCCCGTGGGACGCCATTGAGATGGTGCCCACGGAGCAGGTGGCCCAGGTCGTGGCCCAGGTCGGCGGCCCGCCGGAATATATCTCCAAGAATTGGGACCGTCTGGTCGGAACGGCGCAGCACTTGGCCGAGCTGAAAGCGATGGCCGGATAGGCGCCATTCGCCGGCGAGTCAGTCCGGCGGGTGCCACGCCCGCGGCCCTGCGTGGGCATGAGTCGAGCGGGGACGCAAGTCATCGTTCGCAGCACTGCAGGGCTACCCACGGCTGTGGCCATGGCACCCTAGGGCGACGGCCCTCCCACATCCACGCACACGACGGCGTTTGGCCGGCGTTCCGTGCCATCTTCGACAAGGCTGCATGTGGCGACGTACAACCGTCCCCCGGAGACAACCGGCGTGCCATACACCATTCCGCCGGTTTTCACTTCCGGCGCCGTCCGCAGATCGAGTGTCCACTCCTTCCGCCCGTCTTTCAAGCCGATGGCATGCACGACCCCTTTCAGGTCGGCCGCGTAGACGGTCTGTCCCCCGACTGCCGCCCCGGCAAAGAGCGCCGCGCCCGCCGCGTACATCCACCGCTCCTTGCCGTCCGCCACCTCGAATGCCCGGACGCTGCCGTCCGTGATGGTAAAGATGGCCACGTCGCCCACCAGGGCCGGAGCGGAGACGACTCCGCCGGGCAGCTCCTTTCGCCAGCGGATTGTGCCGCTGTCCAGGTCAACGGCGGCCGCCTCGCCTTTGGCTCCGGCCAAGGTCGCCGGATCGAAGCGGATGCTGCTGCCGCCGATCAGGACCGTCTTGCCGGTGACGACCGGCCCAGCCCACGGATTGAACCGCAGCGGCGCCTCCCACAGGGTCTTCCCATCGCCCGCATTTAGGCAAAACAGACTTCGCTTGCCGGTTTTTTCCGCGTCCAAATAGGCGCTGGCGGCGAGGACTTTCTCCCCCACGACCGTCACGGCTGCGTCCACATGCCATTCGCCGGCCCCCTTCTTCCACACAATCGCCGGCTCCGCCTGGGCCAAGGCATCTTCGTTCGGCGGAATCGCAAAATCCGGGTCCTTCTTCTTCTCCTCCTCGAATTTCGCCATCAGTTCTTTCCACCGCTTGGCGTTCTCCTCGGCTACGTCGCTCAACTTCCGCTCCTTTCCATCCACTTTCACGCGGTTGATGTCAATGCATAGCACGCCGGCGTTACCGCCGCCGATATAGCCACGGCCGGCCGCGATAGCGGGGCGGCCTTCCAGGTGGACAAGCTGCCCGGGCACATAGAGTTGCCACACCCGTCCCCCGCTGTCCGCGGAAACGCAGTGCAGCGTGGCCCCGTCCGTCTGATGCATCCCATCGCCGAAGAACAGCCGCCCATCAAGTAGCGCAGGCGTGCTGACCGTGGGCATCTTTAAACCCGGCGGCCCCTTGCTCCATGCGATCCGGTTCTTCGCGGCTGGGTCGAGATCGAGGGCGTATAAGGCCGCCGTATTAAAGGGCCCCAAAGCCGAGGCATACAAGAACTTCTCGCCGACCGCCGGTCCCGCGACAAAATGCTCGGCCGTTTTGTGGACCCACAGGACCTTTGGAGTTGCCCCCCAGAGCGGCGCGGGCAGGACAATAAGCCCGGCGAGCCACAGAATAAGTCGGAGTTTTTTGCGAGCCATTTTGCGTGGTGGTGGGGTAGTTTTGGCAATTCTGCCGCCGCGACTGGTCATGGTATCCGGTTTGCAGTCCCGTGAGAACTCCTTGGTTGCTCACCGAGAACCGCTCTCATGCTCTCCCTTCGCGGATATTCTGTCGTGCTGCTGGGCTTGGTCCTGTTGACCGGACTCACGGTTGGCATCTCGTTTATCCCGCTCGCCAGCGGTTGGCACCTGACTGCCGGCCTGACCATTGGCTTGGCCAAGGCCATCCTCGTGGCCCTGTTCTTCATGCACGTGCTCCACAGTCCGCGGCTGACGTGGATCATCATCGCCGCCGCGGCCCTGTGGCTATTGATCCTGATTAGTCTCACCTTAACCGATTACGTCTCTCGCGGCGCGATCCCCGGCATGCCGGGGCACTGATCGGTCAACCCAGTGTCAGCGGCGAGGGACGCATCCCCCATTAATGACCGTGTCCCCAGCCATAACCCATCCACGGCAAACCATCAGCTTCGGCATCTCCGCGGCGGCTTTGGGCAGTGTCGGCGCAGCCCTGTTTTTCCTGCCCATTTTAGGGATCGCGATCGCGGCTGCCGGGCTATCGATGGGCGTGGTGGGTGTGGTCCGCGGTCGGCGGGCCGGAGTCAGCGAGTTCCGCTGGAGCGTAATCGGCTGCCTAGTGTGCCTATCGGCAATCATGGCTGGCTTGATTATTGCTTATGCCCCCATCGGCGAGTTGCCGGGACGCGCTGTGCCAACCGAATTCCGCCAGACACCGCACCGGCCTTATGTCGCGCCGCCGGCACGACCCTCATAGATGCCTCTGTAGGGACAGCAGAGTTACACCACCGACCTCATCGGGATTCTGGAGAATCCGTTCGGGTTTCGTCGGGGTCAGCACGATCAAACCCTGACCGTAGCCAGTGCGTCTGCGTGGTAACCGTCGGCTCACCCGTCCCGGTTTCATTATTCGCGAATTCCACGGTTTTCTTGGCGCGCCGTCACTGCGGTGTCGACTGCTGCACGTCGATCCGTTGCGCTTGGGTCCCCGCGGTACACCAGTTGCAAAACCGCACGGTTCGGCCGTTGGTTCCCCGACACTTTTTGGAAGGAGCGGAACGATGTCGAAAAAATTGATTGCCGCCGCGGTGCTGTGGGCGATTACGCCCGTTGCATTGTTTGCCCAGCCGCAGCCCACCGTCCCCGGCGCGGCGCCGGGTGCCGTCCGGCAAGCGCAACCCGGACAGGAGCAGGGGCAACAAGCCCATGCTGGACAACTGGATCAGGCCTTCGTCCAGTGCCTGATCACGAAGAACGAAGCGGAAATTTCACTGGCCAAGATCGCCAAGCAGCGGGCCCATAGCGATGACGTGAAGAAGTTCGCCGATCGCATGATCAAGGACCACGGCGAATTCGTCGAGAAACTGCGGAAGCACGCCGGAGCGAGCGGCGGTCAGGGGCAGGTCACACAGACCACGCAGACCACGCAGACCGGACAGACGGCCGGCGGCGCCCCGGTGGGGCAGGCGCAGGCAAATAGCGGCCAGACCGCCGCGGGCGGGCAGACCACCGCGGGCGGGCAGCCCCACGGATTTTTGAACACGTTGATGCAGATCGGCAAACAGGCTGACGAACAGTTCCTCAGCATGGTCCAACGCGACTTGGAGCAGAAGCAAGGCTCGGAATTCGACTTGGCCTACATTGGCGGTCAGATTCCGGCCCACATGCGAATGATCGCCGATCTGACGGTCATGAAACGGTATGTCGCGCAGGATTTGGGCCAACTGCTCAGTGAGGGCGCGGAAACGGCCCAACATCACCTGGACGAGGCCAAAAAAATCTGCAAATCGCTGGAGCAATCCGGCACCCGTGCGACCTCGACCCAGAACGGCAACGAGCGTCAGTAATTCCGTCCGGCTCCCGATCGGCAGCGTGGATTTCCGGCCGGGCCGGGTCCGCGCTGCCGGTCTTTCTGTAGGTCAGCCTATCCAGGCGGGACTAGTTGCAACAACATGGCCGAACTCCCGGAACCAGCGGTGGATTAACCGCTTCTCTTCAAGGCTGAATCAGCCAGACAAGGGCTGAGTGGCCCTGTTTCTGCGCCCGGCCACATGGCCCTTTTTTGCCGCGGCATTTGCCGTTGCATTCCCCCGCAAGGCCGGTAAGATGGACGGTTTACGTTTGGGCCGTGTTGTTGTCAGAAAGAGCCTCTGATGTCCATTACGAAAGAGCGGAAGCAGACCTTGGTCGGCGAGTTCAAGCGTCAAACGAATGACACGGGTTCCCCCGAGGTCCAGATCGCGCTGTTGACCGGGCGGATTACGGAACTGACTGAGCACCTGAAGACGCACAGGAAGGACTTCGCCAGTCGCCGCGGTTTGCTGATGATGGTCAGCCGCCGCCGCCGTCTGCTGGATTACCTGAAACGGGTCGATCCGCAGCGGTACTTGGACATCCTGCGGAGGCTCGAAATCCGCAAATAGCCACCATGGGCTGAGGAAAGGAAGGAGACATTGAAAGTTCGAGTCGAGAAGCAGATTGGGGCCAAGGTATTTTCTATCGAGACGGGGATGTTCGCCAAGCAGGCGGCGGGGAGTTGCCTGGTCCAATACGGCGACACCGTCGTGTTAGCGGCGACGGCCAGCGGCCCGGGCCGGCCGGGCGGGGACTTCTTTCCCTTGACTTGCGATTACCGCGAGCGGCAGGCCGCGGCCGGTAAATTTCCCGGCGGCTTCCTGAAGCGGGAAGGCCGCCCCACCATGAAAGAGACGCTCACGTCGCGGCTCATGGACCGGCCCATCCGGCCGCTCTTCCCGGCCGGTTTCTTGGACGAGGTCCAGGTGCAGGCCTTCGTGCTCGCCGCGGACAAGCAGAACGATCCGGACGTCCTGGCGATGAATGCGGGCGCCGCGGCATTGGGAATCTCGTCGCTCCCCTTTGAGGGACCGCTGGCCGCCGTGCGGCTGGGGCAGGTGAACGGCGAGTTCATCGTGTTCCCCACGCAGGACGAGTTGGAGACCAGCGATCTGGACCTGATCGTCTCCGGCAACCGCGACTCGGTGCTGATGATCGAAGGCTTCGCGCGGGAGATGCCGGAGGACCGCATGGCCGAGGCCGTCGCCGAGTGCCAGAGGCATATTCGGGACCTGTGCGACCTGCAGTCGGAACTGATCGCCAAGGCGGGCAAGCCCAAGGCCGAGTTCGCAATCTGCTCCGTGGATGCGATTATCGCCCGGCTCAAGGATCGTTTCTACAACGAGTTCAAAACGGCCAAGCAAACGCCGGGCAAACAGGCCCGTAGCGAAGCCGTCTCGGCGCTGAAGCAAAAGGCCCAGGCGGAGTTCATACCGGATCCGCTGGCTCCGGACGCCCTGGATCCCGCCCTGTTCAACAATGCCTGGTCGCAGCTCTCCGAAAAAGTCGTCCGCGATCTGATCCTCAGCGGCACTCGGCCGGACGGACGCGGCAGCAAGGAACTGCGCAACATCGAGTGCGCCGTGGACGTCCTGCCGCGGGTGCATGGCTCCGCCATGTTTCAACGCGGCGAAACGCAGGCCCTGGTCACCATTACGCTCGGTACGCAGCGTGACGAGCAGCGGGTGGACGGATTGGTGGACGAATACGCCAAGAAGTTCATGCTGGATTACTACTTTCCGCCGTTCTCGGTGGGAGAGGTCCGGCCCATCCGCGGACCTGGCCGCCGAGAGATCGGCCACGGGGCCTTGGCGGAGCGGAGCGTGAAGCCCGTCATGCCGGAGCCGGATGAGTTTCCGTACACGGTTCGCGTGATTTCGGACATTCTGGAGTCCAACGGCAGCAGTTCGATGGCCAGCGTGTGCGGAGCGACGCTGGGTCTCATGGCGGCCGGAGTGCCGATCAGCAACCCCGTCGCGGGCATCTCCATTGGCTTGGTTAAGGAAGATGCCCAGTGGACCCTGCTGACGGACATCATTGGCGATGAAGACCATTATGGCGACATGGACTTTAAGGTGGCCGGGACGCAGAACGGCATCACGGGGATCCAGCTCGATCTGAAGATCAAGGGGATCAACGAGGAGATTGTCCGCGGCGCCTTGACGCAGTCGCGGGAGGCCCGTATTGAAATCCTCCGCAAGATGCTCTCGGCCATCCCGCGGCCCAGGGAGGAAATTTCCCAATACGCTCCGCGGCTGTTGCGGACCAAGATTGACCCGGAGAAGATCGGCGCGCTGATCGGGCCGGGCGGAAAGATCATCCGCGGCATCCAGGAATCGACGGGCGCGGTCATCGAGGTGGACGACGACGGCACGGTGACAGTGGCCAGCAGCGACATGGAAGGCGCCAAGGCCGCGATGGCGCAGGTCGAGGCCCTGACCGCCAGCGTCCAGGTTGGCCGCATCTACGAAGGCAAGGTCATCAGCATCAAGGACTTCGGGGCCTTCATTGAGATCATGCCCGGCCGCGACGGCCTGTGCCACATCAGCGAATTGGCGGAGGGCTACGTCGAGAGCGTGTACGACGTCTGTAATATCGGCGACGTGATGCAGGTCAAGGTGATCGCGGTCGATGACCAGGACCGAGTGAAGCTGAGCCGCAAAGCCCTGCTGCAAGAACAGGGCGTGACCGATGGCGAGGGTGGCGAACGCCCGCCCCGTCCGGAACGGGAGCCGTCGGCGGAGCGGCACGACCGCGGAGGCGAACGTGGCGGCGGTGATCGTGGCGGTCGGGGGGGCGGCGACCGTGGGGGCGGCGGCGGACGCCGGCCGTTCCGCGGCGGAGGCGATCGCGGGGGCGAGCGAAGGCGGTAAGCCCTGAAAACCAAGCACGAATTTACAAAGCCGCGGTTCCTCAGACCGCGGTTTTTTTATCTGCTTTGCCGATGGCATAGTATCGTATATGATACCAGTTCCGAATGTCGTACTGGACTCTTGCGTGATCATGTCGGGGCTGCGGTCGAGTTTGGGAGCATCCTATCGAATGCTGGACCTGATGGGCCGGCGTCGTTTTCAGCATCATTTGTCCGTGCCTCTTTTCCTGGAGTACCAAAGTGTATGTTCCCGATTGGTCCTTCAGGGGCGGTTGACTCAAGCGGACGCGGACCACGTGCTGGACTACCTCTGCCACACGGCAATCCGCCACGAAATGTACTTTCTGTGGAGGCCGCATTTGCCGGATCCTACAGATGACATGGTTCTAGAGGTCGCGATTACCGGGCAGTGCGAGTCAATCGTCACTTTTAACGTTACGGATTTTCGTGGCGCCGACGCATTCGGTGTTAACGTCGAAACGCCGCAGGAGTTTCTGCGGAGGCTGGGAGGTATGAAATGAGCTCGATAAGTCTTCGGCTGCCGGAGTCGTTGCACGAGTCTGCCAGAAGGTTGGCCGCTCAGGAAAATGTCTCTCTCAATCAACTGATCACCCTGGCGTTGGCGGAGAAAATGTCCGCGCTCATGACACAAGACATTTTGGACGCCCGCGCCCGCCGCGGCAGCCGAAAGAAATTCGAACGCGTCCTGAAGAAGGTGCCAAAAACGCCGCCTGATGCGCACGACAGATTGCCGTGATAGATCCCCCTTCGGCCACCATGCTTGGCGACGAACCTTCTGCCGAGCCCCCCATTCCCGACATCGCCACGGCGGCGGCCAATCGACGCCTGCTGGCCCGGTATCAGGAGATCGCCGCGTTGGCCGGCGGGCTGGCCCACGAGATCAAAAACCCCCTCTCCACCATTCGCCTGAACCTGGAGTTGCTGGGTGAGGACTTCGCCGAGGCCCAGACGCCCCGCGAGCGGCGGGCGGTCCAAAAGATCAATATCGTCCAGCGGGAGTGCCAGCGGCTGCAGGACCTGCTCGATAATTTCCTGGGCTTCGTCCGGCCGCAGCGGTTGGACCTGGAGCCGACCGACCTCAACGAGTTGATCGGCGGCGTCTTGGAGTTCTTCAAGCCCTCCGCCGCCGCCGGCAAGATCGACGTCATCCGCTACCTCGACCCGGACCTGCCGGGCGTGCAGGTGGACAGGGAGTCCTTGCGGGGCGCCCTGCTGAATCTCGTCTTGAACGCGGAACAGGCCATGCCCGAGGGCGGGCAACTCGTCGTCCGCACGCAGGGGGTGCCCGGCGGTGTCGCCGTGGAACTCATCGACACGGGGGTCGGCATGGATGAGCGGACGAAGCAGGAAATTTTCAAGGCGTTCTTTTCCACGAAACCGGGCGGGACCGGTCTGGGCCTGCCGACCGTCCGCAAGATCATTGAGGCCCACAATGGCCATATCCGCGTCGAAAGCGAGCCGAGCCGCGGCACGCGGTTTACGATCCTGCTGCCCGCCCCGCCGAGATTGGCGACAGCGACAAAGTAGCTCGTATCTCACAATTCGTTACGGCTACACAGCGCCGCGCCCGTGCGCTTACCCCGGCCAGAGGAGGAAACGCAAAGACGCCAGGGTGCAAGGCCGCGACGCCTTGTATTTCTCGGTCTGCTACCGCAAGAGCGACAACCGCAGCAGATTCAGCGCCTGTTTCGCCGCACGGGTCTTGAGTAGTTCCGGGTGCGCGGCAAACGGGGCCGATTGAACCTCGACGCCGGACGCGAAGGCCAGGGCAAAGTGGCAGCGGGCGAGGGCGACAGGCGGGACGCCTGTCCCACGTTGGGGAGAGACAGGCGGGACGCCTGTCCTACGTTGGTTGTCGGCCGGGTCAGCCGCCGGAAAGTCGGCGTTACCCAGGCCATAGTCGGCGTGGAACAAGTCCCGGCAGCGTTGGGCCAGTTCCGTCGCGACCTCCGGACCGGTCGTATCTCGCCCCCTGAACCAGCCTGGGGGCAATTGGCAAAACCGCCCCGCCGCGTCCGCCGTCGCGATTGCCACGCCCCCGCGGACCACGTCGCGGTATCCATCCACCTCGGAGAGCCAGGCGGCCAGAAGTCCCCCGCTTCCCCACTCGGCCGTGGCCAGGGTCCGCCGCCGCTCCCGCAGCAGCCGAACGACCGCGTGCTGCAGCTCCTCGTCGTCCTCGCCGAAGACGAGATCGCCCAAGCAGCCGCGGATCGTCTCGATGGTAGGCCGCATGATCGCCTCGCACGCTGCCGCCGTCGCCTCCTCGGCCGTGATGCGGAGCGTGATCGTGGCCCCGCTGACGGTGATGCCCACGCGGGGATACCGCCCCCGGCGGATCAGGTCGGGCAGCATCCGCTCCAAGTCGCTCTCACCCGCCCCGAAGCATTTTAATTTCTTGTGGAGGATGATGCGGCCAGCGCCCAGCGGCCGCACGGCCGCCGCAACGGTCTGCTCCCACATCTGCTTCATCTCGGCCGGCACGCCCGGCAGGGCAATCACTCGGGCGGCGGCGCGGTCCGGGCGCGGAAAATCGAAATCAATGCCTGGCGCGGTCCCGTCCGGATTGGGGACCACGCGGCTGCCGGCCGGAAAATACGCCTGCCGCCGGTTTTGCTCGGGCATTTCCCGACCGCGGCGTCGGAATAGGTCCGCCAGCCACGCAAACACCGCTTCATCGAACACGAGTTCCACGCCGGCCGCCGCCGCGATCGCTTCCCGCGTCAGGTCGTCGGCCGTCGGGCCTAGCCCGCCCGTCGCGATCACCAGGTCCGCGCGGTCCGCCGCTTCGCGAAAAACGCGGACATTCGCCGGCATGTCGTCGCCCACTGTCGTATGGAACAGGACCGGTATGCCCATCTCCCCCAGTCGCTGGCTCAGCCACTGGCTATTCGTGTCCAGAGACTGGCCGCTGGTGATCTCGTCGCCAATGGAAATGATTTCCGCCTGCATCGGTTTTCTCCGTTAGCCGGTCCGCTTGCGGCCGCGTGGCGCGGTTGCGTCCCGACGAGCGAAACGGCGCGGCTCGCGAGCGAGCCGGCTAACGCCTCATTTGTTCGGCCACTTCTTCGTCGGCGCCGGCGGCGGGTTCGCGTGGAAATCCAAGATGATGTCCCACGCTTCGCGCGGCGTCTCGGCGTACTCGATCAGGTCCAGGTGTTCGTCCTCGATCACCCCCTCATCCGCCAGGAACTGAAAATCGATGACCTTGCTCCAGTAGTCCTGCCCGTACAGGATGATCGGGATCGGCTGCATCCGCCGCGTTTGGCGGAGGGTAAGGGAGTCGAAAATTTCGTCCAACGTGCCGAAGCCGCCGGGAAATGCCACGAGGGCCTTCGCCCGCAGCACGAAGTGCATCTTCCGCAGGGCGAAATAATGAAACTGAAAGCACAGCTCCGGCGTGATATAGGCGTTCGGGAACTGTTCGGCTGGTAGTGCGATATTCAGGCCGATGGACTTCATGTTGACTTCGTGAGCACCCCGGTTGGCGGCCTCCATGATGCCCGGCCCGCCGCCGGTCACGACGACGTAATCCCTCCGGTCGCTCCGCTGGCTGTCGAGCGACACGATCTGCGAGAACTCCCGCGCGGCGTCGTAGTAATGCACCTTGGTCAAAATCCGCGCCGCGCGGGCCGCCGCCCGGACCAGCCGCGGGTTCTGCGGATCGGTGGCCAGGGCGGAGCGGGCCTTCCGCAGCCGCTCTTCGGCCTTGGGCCGCTCCACGATCTGCGTCCCGCCGAACACCACGATCGTTGAAACAATCCGATTCTCCGCCAGGACCATTTCCGGCTTGAGCAGTTCCAGTTGCAACCGCACCGGCCGCAGCTCCGGCCGCGCCAGAAACTCCGCGTCGTTCTCCGCCAGGCGGTACGTCGGAGAGTCAAGGATCCGCTGGATTTTGGGGTCGAGATCGTCCACGTGCGAATCGTTCGTAAAGAGTGGCGCTCATGGTCGAGAGCGAGGCATCAGTGTCGGCCAGCATTATAGTTCCCTTTGAATCGTCCGTCGCGGGTACCGATTGACCACCCCTTCCCGCGTGCCGTAGACTGTCCCTCGTCCATATTTACGCCGCTAGTTGTTCGAGGATATTCCGTTGCCTGGCACCTGCGTTATCGGTTTGCAATGGGGAGACGAGGCCAAGGGAAAGCTCGTCGACTTGTTATCTAAGGAGCACGACATTATCGTCCGCTACCAGGGCGGGTCGAATGCCGGCCACACCGTCGCCAAGGACGGGCAAACGTATAAACTGTCTCTGATTCCCACCGGCATCCTCACGCCTGGCAAGCAGTGCGTCATCACCGGCGGCGTGGTCATCAACCCGGCCAGCATCCTGGCCGAGGTGGATCAGCTAACGGCCCGCGGGGTTCTTTTTGGTGAAAATCTGCTGATCTCCGACCGCGCGCACGTCGTCTTCCCGTGGCACGTCATTGAAGACAAGGAGATGGACGGGAACCTGTCCGGCGGGCAGTCGATCGGCACGACGCAACGGGGGATCGGCCCCTGTTATCGGGACAAGGTCGGCCGCTCGTTCGCGGTCCGCTTGGGGGACTTGTTCCGGCCGGACTTCCCGGACCGGGTCGCCCATATCGCGGCGGCCAAGCGGCGGGCGTTGGCGGGCGTGCTGCCGCACGGCGGCGACGGTGCCTTCGATGCCCCGCGAATCACTGATGAATATCTCGGCTATGCTGCTCGGCTGCGCCCCTACGCGGGCGATACGACGACGTTCCTCCTGGATGCGCTAGAGGCCGGGCGCAAGGTCCTGTTCGAAGGGGCACAGGGCGCGCTCTTGGACGTGGACCACGGCACGTTCCCCTTCGTCACCAGCAGCAACAGCTCCGGCGTCGGCGTTCCGAACGGGGCCGGCGTGCCGGGAAAGTGGCTCACCCGCGTCATCGGCGTGATCAAGGCATATTCCACGCGCGTTGGCGGGGGTCCGTTCCCCACGGAACAAGACAACGAGATCGGGCAGCACATCCGGGACAAAGGGAACGAATACGGGACGGTCACCAAGCGTCCGCGGCGGTGCGGCTGGTTCGATGCCGTCGCCGTCCGGTACACGGCCCGGCTCAGCGGGGCGGACGCATTGGCCGTCATGCTTCTGGACGTGCTGAGCGAGCTGCCGGAGATCAAGATCTGCACCGCGTATGATATTGACGGCCGGCGGACGGCGAACTTCCCCAGCCACGCCGACGACCTGAAGCGGGCCAAGCCGATCTACGAGACGCTGCCCGGTTGGCGGCAAGAGATCACGCATGTCCGGCGGATCGAGGACCTCCCGGCCAACGCCCAAGCCTATCTGGCCCGGATCAGCGAACTCATCCGTCAGCCGATTGCCGTCGTCAGCGTCGGTCCCGACCGAGTGCAGACCATGTTCGCCGAAGGTGGGTAGCAAAGTGTTCAGTTTGAAGTGTTCAGCGACCTACTGAAAACTTTTGACTGAACACGTCACACTCTCCGCTGCTCCATGTCCTCTCCCGATCCCACCTCATCACCGTCTCTACCGCGGGACAAGCTCCCGCGGCACGTGGCCATCATCATGGATGGCAACGGCCGCTGGGCCAGGCGGCAGGGGCTGCCGCGGGTCGAAGGGCACCGCCGCGGGGCCGCTAGCGTCCGCCGCATCACGGAAGAGGCCGCGCGGCTGGGCCTGGAGCAGCTCACGCTGTACTGCCTCTCGAGTGAGAACTGGAAGCGGCCCGCGGACGAGTTGGAATGTTTGATGTTCCTCCTGGAACAGTACCTGATCGAGGAGCGGTCGATGCTCATGGACTGGAACATCCGGCTGGCCATGATTGGCCGGCGGGAGGGGATCAGTCCGTCCGCACTCCGCGAATTGGACAAGACGATCCGCCTCAGTGCGGCGAACACGGGGATGCGGCTCTGCCTGGCGATCAACTACGGTGCGCGGGGCGAGATTGTGGAAGCAGTGCGCCGCATCGCTGAGGAGGCCCGGGCTGGCAGCGTGTCACCGGACCAGATCGACGATGCCACCCTCTCGGAGCATCTGTTTACGGCTGGCATGCCCGACCCGGACCTGTTGATCCGCACCGGCGGTGATTTCCGAGTCAGCAATTTTCTGCTATGGCAGATCAGCTACGCGGAAATCTACGTCACGGACCGCTGCTGGCCCGACTTCCGCGAAGCGGATTTGCAAGAGGCCCTGCGGGACTATGTGGCCCGCGACCGGCGATATGGGGGCTTGAACGATTAGCTTGTCGACGGCGCATCGTAGCGCCTCCTGGAAGCGGCAAGCTGCCTCTCCGACAAACAGAGCCGGATTGCGAATCCGCCCCGCCCGCGATACGCTTTATTCCTCGTTCGTTCATCATTCATCTTTCCTCGTTCCCGCACCATGTCCGACCCCTACTTTCAATCTCTCTTCGCCGAGCGGATCGGCGGCGTCAACTACGGCAAAGGGACCGAAATCTACAAGTTCGAGAAGATCAAGCGGGCCAAGCGGAAGGCCCTGGCCGAACGGCCCGACCGGTCGTTGATCGATTTCGGCATTGGCGAGAACGACGAGATGGCGCCCGAGGGCGTCCGGGCGGTGATGGCCCGCGAGATCAGCCAGCCGGAGAACCGCGGCTACGCGGACAACGGGATCGCCGCGTACAAAGAGGCCGCCGCCCGATTCATGCAGCGGAATTTTGGCGTCCATCTCGATCCAGTGACGGAGGTCAACCACTGCATCGGCTCGAAGACCGCCCTGGCCATGTTGCCGGCCGCGTTTATTAATCCGGGTGACGTGACTCTGATGACGGTGCCCGGCTACCCGGTCGCCGGCACGCACACCAAATATTACGGGGGCGAGGTCCATCGCCTGCCCCTCTTGGCGGGGAACAGTTTTTACCCTGATCTGGACGGCATCCCGCCGGACGTCCTGCGGCGGGCGAAGCTCCTCGTGCTGAACTATCCGAACAGCCCGACCGGCCGCGTGGCGACGCGGACGTTTTATGAGCGGGTGGTGGAGTTCGCGCAGCGGAACAACATCGTGGTCATCCAGGACGCGGCCCACGCCATGCTCACTTATGACGGCCCGCCGCTGAGCTTCCTGCAAGTGCCCGGCGCGAAGGATGTTGGTGTCGAGGTCCACTCGATGTCGAAAGGCTTCCACATGATCGGCTGGCGGCTGGGCTGGGTCTGCGGGCACGAGCGGATCGTCCGGGCCTTTGCCGACGTGAAGGACAACAGCGACTCCGGGCAGTTCATCGCCATTCAGAAGGCGGCCGCCGCCGCCCTGGACGATGCGGCCATCCCGCAGCAGGTCCGGGCGAAGTATCGCCGCCGGCTAGAGAAGCTTGTGAAGACGCTGACGCGATGCGGCTTCACCTGCCAGATGCCCGGCGGGACGTACTTCCTTTACACCCGCAGCCCCCGCGGGCTGGCCGACGGGACCACCTTCGCGACCGCCGAGGCCGCCAGCCAATACCTCATCAATGAGCACTCGATCGTCACGGTCCCCTGGGACGACGCCGGCCCGTTCCTTCGCTTCTCCGTCACCTACGAAGCGGCGACTGAGGCGGCCGAGGACGCACTCATGGCCGAGACAGAGAAACGGCTGAAGCAGGTTCAGCCGATGTTCTAGCACATAACAAAAAAAGTGTCAGGCGCCCCGGAGAGCGCCTGACACGGTGGAAGACTTCTCAAAGCGTCACGCCGGCACGGTTAGAACTTGACGATCGCGTCGATGCCGATCAGGAACTGGTTGTTCTTGGTGCCGTCGTCAAACGGGTGGCCCGTGCCGCTGTAATTGTCCCAGCGGATTTCTGGCCGGACGACCAGGTTCGGATTGCAGACCGGCTTGTAGTTCAGGCCGATGCTGTAATCGTAGAAGTTGCCGGCAAAACCGCCGGAACCGGCCGGATTGCTGTTGACCGGCTGAGTCTGGCTGTCGCCCAGGGCAGCCACGCGGGTGCCGTCGGTATCCTGGAACCATTCGAACCGGAAGCCAACAGACCAGTCGCAGCTAAACTGGTATTGCAGCCAGCCGGCAACGCCGTACCAGCTCGCAATATCGTTGCCGCCGTTGGCCCCGCCGGTTTGCCAGCCGTCGTCATTCTGCAGCACGAGCTTGAAATACTTGTTGAAGTTGTGCGTGTAGACGGTGCTGAGCAGGGTGCGGTTGGCATCGACGCCTGTTACGGGAGCGATCTCGTCACCCGTCAAGATCGTGAAGACGATGCTATCGACCTTACCCGTCCAATAGATGCCGCCGATGAACGACAGCTTGTCATTGTCATCTTCCCACTTGTCCCAGCCGCGGTCGAATCCGGCGAAGATCTTCCACTCGTCATCGAGCGGCTTGGTGAACAGCACTCCCGTCATCGTGAACGGCTCTGAGTACACGATCATGTAGGTGTGCGAGTAGAAGAAGTTCTCGGGAGCCATGAAAGACTCATTGCCGACCGGGCAGTACCAGCGGCCCGCCTTAATGCTCAGGTCGTCGTAGGCGGCTTCCACGTACAACTGCGGCATGGCCAGGTGATAGAACCGCTCGCCATTCCACTTGTTGCTGCCGTCCTGATGCGTCTCAAAGCCCAAAGCCTCGATATAACGGGCATCGGTGCCATAAACCGTGTCAATTCGACCGCCCCAGGCCCAGCCGCAGTTCTTCTTGTAGTCGATCTCCTTCTTCAGAAACAGGTAAGCCTGATTCATCTGGAAATCATCTCGGTCAGTCATCACGACTGGGCCGTTCCAATGGCTAGCCGGGTCATCCCCGTTGCCCATGACGCCCGCATCGATCCAGCCGCCTATCTCGAAGCCGTTGCACTTCAGGCAGCAGCAGTCGAACAGCTTCCAGGCGTCGCAAGGAGTCGGGCAGCAGTAGTCTTCCACGTCCCAGGTGCAGCAGGGACGATCCTGGCAGCACTGGTTGCAGCCGTTATTGCACGACTGGCAAGCTTGACAGGGCGCTCCGGCGGCCGGGGCGGCCGGCACGGGACCGGCTTCGGGCGCCATCGGCTGCATCGGCGCCGCCGGCGTGGGCTTATCGCTGGGAGACGGGGCATTGTCGCCCGGCGCGTAATAGCCGTAGTCGTAGGCCACTGGCGTGGCCGGCTGCCGCATCGTCTGCGCGTCCGCCGTGGCCAGCGCCGCGGCCTGGGCAAGGCACACTCCAAGTGCCATTCTCGAAATCGTCATGGTCCGTACTCCAATCCTTGGGGACAGGGAAGCTGTCTGGCTAATTGGCACATCCAGCGACAAACATCGGGGGACTCGCGCAGCCGCCGTGGACCGTCGCCCGCGCGCCTCCGCGGCCCGCAGCGACATTCGTCCAGCGCCGATTCGACCCGATCTTCAACAGGCAGGGGGCAAGGTAGGGGGCCGTCACGCGCCGAGGGAGCTGCTTGCCCCCCTCACGTTCCTTCGCCGGCGCATTGGCCCATTTGCCAGTTTTTCCTATCGTCCCGCCGGACAAACCGAATTAACGCGAAAGAACGTAACCCACGCATCCTGGGCAACCTTAACGCCGCTTTTTGGAAAGCTGTGCGCACTGTATTGATCGTGCGCCGGAGAGCCCCGCCAGCCGACGCGGGTATCCGCCGCCGGGTCCAGAAAGCGGCTCGCTTTCTTGCGGTGGTAAGATGTATCGGTCGGGAAGAGAAGTTGGAAGTGTTTTAGCTCGATCGCTTAACCTCAGGCCCACCGGGCCGGGCGCACGTCGCGAAGCGCCGTCGCCGTTGGCTCCGGATTAATCGACCAATCGCTACAGATACTCCCGCCAGCCAAGTTCTTCCAATCGCCGGACGACCTGACGGATGCCTTCTTCGTCATGCTTGTCGGCGACGAGGGTCGCATCCGGCGTATGGACGATCAGGCAATCTTTCAGGCCCAGCGTGACGATCAGGTGCTCTCCCTCGCCGCGAATAATCGAGCCAGTGGTGTCCAGACCCAGGTGCCGGCCGACCACCGTATTTCCATGCTCGTCCTGGCCGTGCAGGCGGGCCAGGGCCTGCCAGCTTCCCACGTCGTCCCAATGAAAGGGGGCCTCAATAACCGCCAAGTCGTGCCAGTGCTCCATTACGGCGTAGTCGATGGAGCGGCCCTGGATCGCGGCGAACTCCCGCGCCAGGACCGCCTCGTAATTTGGCTTTCCCACGGCGGAGGCAATCGTCCCCAGCCGCTCGGCCAGTTCCGGCTCATGCGTGGCGAGGGCCTCCAGGATTGTCTTCGCCTTCCAGATAAAGATGCCGCTGTTCCAGTAGAACCGTCCGGCAGCCAGGTACTCGCGGGCGACCGCGGCCGGAGGTTTTTCTCGAAAGCGCACGACGCGATACGTTGCGCACCGCTCGCCGCGAGGCGCATTGGCCGAGACGATCGGCTCGCCCCGCTCGATATATCCGAACGTCTCGGCCGGATAGCTCGGTCGGATGCCGAAGGTGACGATCTTCTGCGGCTCGCGCTCGACCAGTTCCGCCCCGTGCTGGACCGCCAACTGGAAATCCTCGTCCGGCTCGATCACATGATCGGAGGGCATGACGACGAGCGTGGCGGCTGAGTCGCGCTTGGCGATCAGGGCGGCGGCCCAGCCGATGCACGCCGCGGTGTCCCGCTTGCACGGCTCTCCCAGGATCGCCTCCCGCGGCAGCAGCGGAAGTTGAGCGGCCACGGCCTCGACAAGTGTCGCATTCGTGACGATCACGGTCCGCTCCGGCGGGACGAGCGGACCCATCCGGCCCACGGCCGCCTGCAGCAGCGTGCGATCTTCACCCAGCTTCAACAGTTGCTTGGGAAGCCGGGCCCGGCTGGCCGGCCAGAACCGCGTACCGAACCCGCCGGCCATAACGATGGAGTGGAGCATAGGAACGTGAGGTTGCGACTGTCATAAATCCGAAATCCGAATCTCGAAATCCGAAACAATACTGAAATTGATTTGGAAATCCAAAATTCAAAACGCGGCAGCGAAGCCGCTGCCGAGGTCTTGGGTTTTGAGCCTTTGAATTTTGGATTTGTTTCGAGTTTCGGCATTCGTATTTCGGATTTTCCTATCGTGGCTCTTCGGTAATCTCGACCCACCGCCTCTGCTCATAAGATTCTAGCACGGCGTCCGCCACGATCTGCGCCTTCAGCCCGTCGTAAAAGCTGGGCGTTGCGTCGCGGCCCTCCACGATGGCCGAAATGAACTCCCACATCAGATCATATCGAAAGACCGTGGACGGCACGCCGTCGGCCGGATTCCGGGGGCTGTCGGCCGGCTTCAGAAACTCCGGCGGGACCGGCAGGGGGGCCAGGTCCTGACCCGTCTTGCCGAACAGGAGCGAGTTCGGCTCGTGCAGTTGATAGACGGCTGACGCCAACGAGCCGTTGATCTCCGCCCATTCGTGGCCGAACCCGCCGCGGCCATAGCCCTTCGCGAGCGTCGTTCCTTCCCACACTCCCGTGGCCGCTGAGCGAAACTCGCCGAGCAGACTGGACCAATCATCGACATTGGACGGTGGGCAGGACTTCCCATCCGGCGTGTGGGTCCGCGGGGCGAAGCGGGCCACCGCGCCCACGATCCGCGCCAACGGCCCCATCAGGTCCATCGCGAAATCGAGGCGATGGATCGTCATGTCGAACAGGTCTCCCGCGCCGGCCTTGTCCTTGTATTGACGCCAACCCCAACTCGTCTCGGGCCAATCCAGGAACCGCTGGCTGCGAAAGTGCCGCGGCTCGCCCAGCAGGCCCGTCGTCAACAGGTGCCGCAGATACCGCATCGACGGGGCGAAGCGATACGTGAAGGCCGTCATGTGGACGACGCCGTGGTCCCGCGCGGCATGATACATCTGGCGGACCTCGCCGGCATTCAGCCCCAGGGGCTTTTCGCACATGATGTGCTTGCCCGCCTGGGCCGCGGCCAGGGCGATTTGGCAATGCGTGAAATTGGGCGTGGCGATCAGGACCGCATCCACGTCCGGATTGCGGCACAAGGCCAGGGCATCGGTCGTGGTCTTGCGGACGCCCCACTCGGCCCGCCGGCGTTCGAGCAATCCCTCATCCGCATCGCAGACTGCGACCAGTTCCGCCCGGCGGTCCAGCCGGATGCCCGGCACATGGTGATAATCGCTGACGGCGCCGGCCCCGATAATGGCGACGCGAACGGGCGTGGAAGTTGGTGTTCGCATGGATTTGGCCAGCGGCGCTGCCCGGTCAGGACAGCACGAGGCAGCGATCAAGCTTGTCGACAGCACCGCCGCCACCCGCGCCGGGACGGTTAAAAATAGCATTTCCGGCCCGCATCACAAGAGTCCGGGGCACCTCGTATTCATCACGCTCCGCGTGATGTGACAACGGTCGGCCCTGCGACCCTCCCTGTAGTCTGTGCGCTTCCAAGCGTCAGACGCCTGCCGGCGGTCGTGAAGCCAAGCCCTACCACGGCAGCCCGTACACGATCCGCCCGTTCGAATCGACCCAGAACTGGACCTGCGGCGGACGCCATTGCGGGCGGGGCGGCGTATAGGGCGACTGATAGCCGGGCGGCGGCGGCGTGGGTTGATTGTTCCGCAGGGCCAAATTCTGCTGCTGGGCGGTCTGAGTCGCTGCGGTCTGTTGGCGAATGGCCTCCAAAGACTGCTGCCGCGTTCGCTCGAACTGCGCCTGCGTGGCCTGCGCGGATATCCGGCCGGCCCGCAGCCGCGCGTACGCGGATTCCAGGTCCGCGGCCGAAATCCGGCTGAGGTCCGACAGCCCCATCCGCTGCAAGTACTGCTTGCGATAGCCTTCCGCCATGTTTGTCAGGTACACACCGAGCCAGTCGCGGGCCTCGTCGGCGTCCTTGCCCAACAGGACCTTGAGCTTCGCGCTCCAGTCATCCAGGAACTCCTCCAATTCATCGGCTGATAGCCGACGCACCTCGGCCGCGATCCGCGCATTCAATTCCTTGATCTGCTCGGGCGTGTAAATCACCTGCGTGGCCAGCCACTTCTGATACTCCTGTTGCACCTGTTTCCAGCGATCGCTGGCAAAGATCTTTTCCCGGCGGGCCTCGTCGGAATCTTTCGCGGCGGATTCGGCGTTTTTTGGCGCAGCGTTCGTCGACGAAGTCTGCGCATTCGCTGAAATCAGCGGGACCCCGATCGCCAAAGTGGCGACCACCCAACGTAAATAGCCGGCTGTAGTCACGTTGCACCTGTTGCGGATTCTCGGCCGTATCTGCCGCCACTCACCTCTTCACTCTCTCACCGTATCACCCCTTTGTCCTTTTCAGCTTGACTTCAAACTCGGTCCCGCCCGCCCCTTCCGTCCCGCTCCGTAGCGACCGCCACACGATCGTGTCCTTATCGCGGAATTTATAGGTCTGCGTGGACGATGAAGTGGTCCCGTCGGCCGCCACGCGAGAGGCGATCACCATCCACAGCCCGCCTTCCTGGCTCCACAGCCCTTCGCCCCGGCTGCCGTCCTCGCCGAAATACCAGGAGTGAATGCTGTCGGTCTGCGGGTCCCACCCGATCTGTTGCATCCCGCTAAAGCTCTCTTTGCCGTCGGTCGCAATGAAGAACTCCCGCTGCAGAAATTTTTTGCCGGGACTCCACTTGGCGGAGACGCGGAGAGCGGATTTTCCCAGCGTGCCGGACCACTCGCCGACGAACAACTCGAGCGGGGCCAGCGGGGCCTGCGGCGGGGCCGCTTTGCCCGGCTCGGCCCGCGTCTCAATCAGCCGGGCCAGCCGCCAACCGCCGTCTTGCTTCACCCAGGCCGCGGTGAAACGCCCGCACATTTGGGCCAGCCCCTGGTCCGCCCGGCACTCCCCCTCGCCCTCTTCCAGCGCCGCGTCCGGGGCAATGAACGTCACGGTCACGTGACTGACATTGCTTTGCGGCCGGTCATTCGCGCCGGAAGTCGGCGCCTGCTCCAGCAACTGCTGGCCTGGCCAAGTCTTCCCAGTCTCATCCGTATAAGTGCCCTTGGCCGTCCAAAAGCTGGCTGCCGTCTTGAAATCGCCGCGCTCGAGCGCGGCGACGTAATCTTTCCCGGCCCGCCGCACGGCCGCTTCGTCCGATGCGGGCGGTTCCGCCGCCGTCCCGACACTGACGAGGATCGAAACCAGCATCGCGGCATGGGTAACGCAACGTGTCATAATCCGGTCTCCGCCAGAAATGATCTGGTACGCGGTCGTCGGCCTGGAAAGGCTGACCTACGAAGAAATTATACGCGAGTGGCCAGGGAACGACTTTTGGCCATTACGGGCGCAAATCGCCCTCTTGGAAGGCGTCCGACCGCAAATTGACGCAACGAATGCGGCTCAACCGGGCCGCTGCGCGACTGAAATACGCATCGACATAGCCGGATTCCACCGCGCCTTGCAGCGATCCTGCCGGAGGTAAGGCAGATTTGAGCAGCACCAGCTCGTCCGCGACCAGTAGCTCCGCTGCGCGGGCGGCGATGGAGTCGCTCGTCACGTCCCAGCTTTCCGGCAGCGGGGGAGCAGTATGCTTCCGATCTGCGTGCCGCAGAAAGTGTTCGACGTCGAGGAAGGTAACGGGATGCGAGAACGGATTGGAGATGGGAGATTGGAGATTGGAGATCAGAGGTTCGAGATTGGGGTCTGGCCGCAAGAGCGCCTGCACGCGGCGAGCACTCACGCCCATCGCTCGGACGGCCAACCAATGGGCCTCCGCATCGCCGATGGGGTCGGACATGCCCACGCCGGTCCGTTGGCATGGCACCCCGGCGTCGGAGCGAATGACGTCCACCAGGCGCCCGCCGCCGACGATGAGCACGGTCGGTAAGTCCGCGTTCCGCGACAGCCATTCCCGCAGCCGCGGGCCTAACTCGGGCCAGTCCAGCAGACTGCCGCCGACCTTGGCGACGCGAAGCCCGGACGGACTCACTTCCTCAGCGGTCGGCATCAGCCGATGATCCCCTTGGCCACCTCGCCGGCGACGTTCGTCAGGCGATAATCTCGGCCGGCAAAGCGATAGGTGAGCTTCGTATGGTCCAGGCCGAGCAGGTGCAGCATGGTGGCGTGCAGGTCGTTGTTGTGCATGCGGTTTTCGACGGCGGCGAAGCCGTGCTCGTCGGTGGCCCCGTAGCGGATGCCCCCCTTCACGCCGCCGCCGGCCATCCACATCGAGAAGCCGGTGGCATTGTGGTCGCGGCCATCCTCGCTTTGCCCGGACGGCGTGCGGCCGAACTCGCCCCCCCACACGACCAGCGTGTCCTTGAGCAGCCCCCGCTGTTTGAGGTCCGCCAACAACGCGGCGATCGGCTGGTCCGTGGCGGCGCAATTCGCCGCCAGCTTCGTCTTCAAATTGCTGTGCTGGTCCCAGCCTTCGTGGCAGACCTCGACGAAGCGGACCCCGGCCTCGACCAGCCGCCGCGCCAGGAGGCATTGCCGGCCGAAGTCATCCGTGGATCCCCCTTTGCCGGCCTTTCCGCTGATACCATATTGGTCCAGAGTCGATTGCGTCTCCTTCTTCAAATCGAGCACCTGCGGCAGCGCGGACTGCATCCGGAAACCCAGCTCGAGCGACTCGATCACGCCCTCCAGTTCCGGCATGACCTGTTCCTTGTCCAGCAGCCCGCGGTTCAGCGACTGGACCAGGTCAAGCTGGTCCCGCTGCGCATCCGTGGAGCGGAAGCCGCTCTTCAGGTTCCCAACTTGCGCATCGGCGATGCGGCGGGCGGATGACCCGAGGGCCGCCCCCTGATAAATGGCGGGGAGGAACGCGCTGCCGTAGTTTTGCGTACCGCCGAACCGCTCGGGCGGGCTGATCGTCACGAAGCCGGGCAGATCCTGGTTCTCCGTCCCCAAACCGTACAGCACCCAGGCCCCCACGCTGGGCCGGACGAAGCGGAACTCGCCCGTGTGCATCGTGAGGAACGCCTGCGGGTGGTTGGGGAGCGTGGTGTGCATCCCGTTGAGCAGGCACAGGTCGTCGGCGTGCTTCGCCAGGTGCGGAAATAGTTCGGAAATTGGCAGCCCGCTCTGGCCGGACTTCACGAAGTTCCAGGGAGATTTCAGCAGCGGCCGGTTCAGGCCTTTTGCCGAGGCCGGCGCTGCCCCGGCCGGAGTGGCCGTCTTGCCGTGGTCCCGCTCGAGGGCCGGTTTATAGTCGAACGTATCGACATGCGATGGGCCGCCCCGCATCGAGATAAAGATCACGCGCTTCGCCCGCGGGGCGAAATGCGGCGTCTTCGGCGACAGAGGGTTCTGGTACTTCCCCTCCGCGGCGGCCAGTTCCGTGCAGATGCTGGACAAGGCCAAGTAGCCAAAGCCGGCCACTGACGACTGCAACATGGCGCGGCGAGAATACGGTTGAGACGGATGCATGAGAGAGCCCCGGTTGATCGAAGTTTTCATGTGAGGGAGGGCGAAGCTCCTGCTGAGCCTGGTAGGCGGCGATTGGCTCGGCGGGAGCCTCGCCCTCCCTCAGGGATTGCAGGTTAATTTAAATACCGGAACTCGGCCGCGGATAAGACTGTCTGCCATACGTTGGTCCAGGCGGCGCGGCGGCCGTCGCCCGCGGATTTTCCGGCCGCGTCGTTGGACGCCTTCGTCAAATACTCGAGGAGTCGCTCCCGCTCCTGACTGGATGGCTTCCGCGAATACGCCCGCAAGAACACCAGATCAAGCAACGCGGCATCGTCACCCGGACTTTTCAGCAGTTCGTCCGCTGCCGCCTGGGCGTTCTTTTGAACAAACGGGCTGTTCATCAGGAACAGGGCCTGCGCCGGCACGGTCGTCACGCTGCGAGCCCCGACGATCAGGCTGCTATCAGCCGAGTCAAATAGTCCCATCATCTCCGGCGGCGCGTTGCGGACCGCCGGCAGATACACGCTGCGGTGCTTATTGTCCGTGTGGATGAACCGCTCGGCCAAAGCGTTCTTGGCCTCTTGCTCGCCGCTGGACTCCACGACGGAACCGGCTAGCGGCTGCAATTCTAGTTGCCCGCTGACCGCCAACATGCCGTCGCGGATCGCCTCCGCGTCGAGCCGCCGCGGCGACTGCCGCCACAATAAGCGGTTCTCTGGATCCGCGTCGTAACTCCTTTGATTAAACGTCCCCCCGAGCCGATATGTCCGCGTCAGCACCAGCGCCCGGATGAGTTGCTTCGTGGACCAGCCGTGGTCCATTAGATACGTCGCCAAATAATCGAGCAGTTCCGGGTGGCTGGGCCGCTCGCCGAGATTTCCGAAATTGTCGGGCGTGCGGACCAGGCCCTCGCCGAACAGGTGCTGCCAGACGCGGTTGGCGTACACGCGGGCCGTGAGCGGGTTCTCCGACCGGGTCAGCCAGTGGGCCAACTCGAGCCGCCCGCTCTGCTGTTTGTTTACGTGCAGTTCGGGCGTGACGTGGACACATTGAATGAAGCCGCGCGGAACGACTTCGCCCCGTTTCTTGGATTCGCCGCGGAGGCACAGGGCGCAGTCGGCAGCTTTTCCCTCGCGGACGCCCATAGCATAACCAGCCGCTTGCGGGGATTCCGCACGGAGCTTGTCCAACTCCGCCTCCAGCATCTGGATTTCCGCTGCCAGTTGCTTCGGGTCCAGCGATTCGACGGGCGCGGAATTCCCTGTCGCGGGCAGCTTGCCGTCCGACGACTGGCCGCCGTCCTTCAACCCCTGCCGCAGTTTTTTCTTGGCGGTCTTATCCAAGGCGGCCAGTTGAGCCGGCGTGAGCTTCGCCGCGGCCGCCAATTTCAACGCCCCGTTGCCGGCAGACGCCGCCTGATGCAACTCCGACAGACGCTCCTGGGCTGCCGCCAGTTTCCGCGCTATCTCCGAGCCACCGGAACTCCCCGCATCGGAACCGATCGTGTGTAGGCCCGTGGGCGTTGTCGCTTTCGTGGCATTCTTCCCCTCGCCCCCCTTGAGCGAATGGAGCACCTGGCTGCTCGTGAAGATGCCGGCCAGGCCGTAATACTCCTTCGTTCCAATCGGATCGAATTTATGGTCGTGGCAGCGGGCGCAGGCGACCGTCAGGCCCATGACGCCTGTCGTCGTCACCTCGATCTGGTCCGCGACCAGGTCCATCTCATAGTCGGGATTATTCTGCTTCCGCGGCTTGGAGGCCAAGGCTAAGAAGCCGGTGGCAATCAGGTTCTTGTCCCGCTCTTGGGAATTCTTCGCCGGCAACAGGTCCCCCGCGATCTGCTCCTGCACGAACCGGTCAAACGGCGTGTCCGCGTTGAACGCGGCGATTACATAATCCCGGTAGCGCCAGGCATAGGGAAAGAGAAAATTGTCCGTGTTGCCGTTGGACTCGCCATAGCGGGCGACGTCCAGCCAATGCCGCCCCCACCGCTCGCCAAACTGCGGTGAGGCCAGCAGCTTATCCGCCAGCTTTTCAACCGCGGCCGGCGATGGATCGCGCGCGAGTCGCTCGACCTCTTCCGGCGGCGGCGGCAAACCAATCAAGTCATAGTACAGACGCCGGACCAGCGCGGCCGGCTCCGCGTCCCCGACCGGATGCAGCCCTTGCTTTTCCAATTCCGCCAGGACGAACCGGTCCACATCGACATACGGCCAGTTTTCGTCGGCGACCCGCGGGGCAGTGGCAGCTTTCACCGGCTGAAAAGACCAATGATCGCGCGCCGCCGGATCGGCCCCTTTCTTGGCGATCGCCGAGACGGGTCCCTCGCGGGGATCGGCCGCGCCGCTACGAACCCAGGTCTCCAGATCGGCAATCGCGCCCGCCGGCAATTGGCCGGCCGGCGGCATCTTCAAGTTTTTGTCCGTGTACCGAACCGCCTTTAGCAGTAGACTGGCGTTCGGATCGCCCGGCTTCACGGCCGGACCTGATTCGCCCCCCTTCCGCACGCCGGCACGGGTATCCAGCAGCAGCCCCCCCTCAACCTCTTTTGCATCGGCGGAGTGGCACTTATAGCAGTGCTGCACCAGGACGGGCCGGACGTGCTTTTCAAAGAATTCGACGTCCTTGGCAGCCGGCTCAGCGGCGGAAAGAATCCCGCCTGATCCTCCCAAAAATGCACTCACTGCCAAGAGCAGGGTGAGACGGAAACCGCGCATAGAACTGCTCTCCTAGCAGGGAACCGGTCGGACGGAGGTGGGCTTTGGGGTGGGAATTCGTGATTCTACATATCACGACGCGCCGATGCCTGGGATTTTCGGCAATCGGCGGGTTGCCGCAACTTTATCCAAATCGCGCCCCGGCCTGAACGCGATAGCCATTGATGAACTCCTGGGCCGATAGCACCCGCTTGCCCGCCGGCTGAAGGCGCTCGATCCGCAGCCCTCCCGCTCCCGTCGCGACAATGAGCCGCGCGTGCTCCGACTCGACGACGCTTCCCGGCCTGCAGGTCGGCACGTCCGATTGTACAGCCGTTTTTTCGAGGATCACCCGGACCGGCTCGTGCCCTTCGGCAAGCCAGTGGGTAAACGACCCGGGCCATGGTTGAAACGCGCGGACCTGATTGTGGATCGCCGCCGCGGGCCGGGTCCAATCGATCTGTCCATCCGACTTCTTCAGCCGCGGGGCCTTCGTCGCTTGCTGATCGTTTTGCTTGATTGGCTGAGCGTCGCCCCGCTCCAAACCTGCGATCACCTCCATCATGGCCGCCGCGCCGCTCTCGGCCAGCCGCGCCTCAAGCTCGGGCGCGGTCTCATCCGGCCCGATCGGCGTTCGCACCTGCGCCAGCAGCGGTCCCCCGTCGAGCCGCGGCGTCATGTGGATGACGCTGATGCCGGTCTCCGCCTCTCCGTGAAAAATGGCCCAGTTGATCGGGGCGGCTCCGCGGTACTTTGGCAACAACGAGGCGTGCAGATTGATCCCGCCCAGCCGCGCCGCCGCGAGCGCGCCCGGAGACAGAATCTGCCCGTAATCGCAGACAACCAGCAGGTCCGCCTGAAAATCCTTGAGGCGCAAAATGACCTCAGCGTCGTTAATGGTCTCCGGCGTCAGCACCATTAGTCCCCGCTCCTCCGCCACGCGCCGCATGGGATTCAGGTCCTCGCTCTTCTTGCCATGCACGTGCGCCGGCCGCGGCGGCTTCGTCACGAGCGCAAGCGGCGCATGCGGCGAGTCCAACAGCCGCCGAAATGTCGGGACGGCAAAGGGACCAGTGCCGAGCATCAGGAGGCGAAGGGGCATCGGGGCAAATACGCAAATATTGGAATAGAGCAGCGAATTAGACCTCGATCACTGTCACGTCCACCGCCGGCATCTCCACGATTGCGAATGAGTGCGGATTGGCCCGATAGATCGCGCCGGGGTTCAGCACCAGCGTCCGACCGATCCGCTCCTGCCGGATAAGATGCGTATGCCCGTGGCAAACGAGATCATACTCTCCGTTGCGAATCGTCTCATCCAGCAGTCGGAAATCGTCTCCATGCAGGAAGGCAACCTTTCGCCCAGCCAGTTCCAATTCACCGAACCGCTCGTGGCACGTCTGCCCGGCCGCTTGAATGGCCCGCCGCAGTTCCGGCTCGGAATCGACGTTGCCAAACACGAAGTGCGTCGGCCAGGCGGCGAACAGCGGCACGATCTCCACCGAGCCGATGTCGCCGCAGTGGATCACGACCTCCGCCCCCAGGCTGCCGATGAGGTGGCAGGCGGCCTGCGTGAACAGGACCTGGGCGTGTGTATCGCTGATGACGGCCAGACGCATTACGTTTCTCCCTCGCCGCGGGCCTTCCGCTTGGCCTTCAATAGGCGGCTGGTGTAGTCCTCCGGCTCAGCTTGGTCGGGCGACACGCCGCCGGCCGCCGGCCGAGCGGGACCAGAACCGGGCGATGGGGGCGCGGCGCCCTTCAACTCCTCCCACAGATCAAATTCTCCCTCCGTCCGCGGCGCGGGATCGAATCGGCTGGCCGCCTTTTGCTGCTCGACTTCGTTTTGCACCTCGGCCTTCCGGCTGCGAAGCCGTTCGATAAATTCGTCCTTTGCCGCCGCTGGCCGCCCAGATAGCCGGTTCCGGGCGGCTGCCGCCGCCGCCGTCACCCAGGCAAAGTTTACCAACACCCGGCGGATAAACACGTCCCCCACAAAAACGCAAGCGGCCGACAATAATAACCACTGCCACGCATCGTTGGACCGGTTGACATGCGGCAGATCGTGCCGAAACGTGTCCCTGTCCAGGAGCCGCTCCAGGCTCCTGCGGTCGGTCAGGTCCCCAATGATCTGCCCCGCCGGGGCATCCTTAGGGGTCAGGGAGGCGAGGCTCTTTAGCAGCGGATCGTTGATCTCGCGGTCGAGGAACTCCGACGAGTACGGGACGTTTACGCCCGCGATGAGCGGCGCCTGCCGGCGGCCTTCCTTGTCCGTGCCCGTGTTGAGCGATAGAAAATAACTGCCGGCGGACGGCGTATCGAACTCGCCGACGTACCGGCCGGGCGCGGTCTGTTGCAGCTTCAGATTGGTGGATTCCATCGCCGGATCGACGACCGCCCCGGTCAGGCTCAGGAAATTCAGGAACTCGTCATCCTTGTCGAGCGCCGTGACAGTGACCTTGACCTTGCCATCCCGGACGTCGGTGGCGACGGTGAACTTGCCCGTGTCCCCTGTGGGCCGCATCGCCCAATTTACCATCTGCAGGAAGAACTTTTCGTAGTTTTCCCACTCGGTCCAGCGGCTAGCCCACCGCCGGCCGGCGTCCGTGGTGAAAGCCACCGTCCGCCCGATGCCGTAGGTCCAGGCCGCCAGGACCGGGTTCATTTCATCGCCGATCGGACCGGGCGCGGTCAGGATCTGCTCGACTAGTGGATTGTCCTTCTTGTGCGTCAGGACGTAGCCCGTGATCGACGGCGCCGGTTTTTTTAGATCGAACCCGGCCAGAATCTCATGCGACGTGAAGACGCTCGTTTCGATGCCTTGTCGATTTTCGTAGACGAGCGGCCGGGCGACGCGGCGGGCCTCCTTCTGATAGATGCGGGGCAGGGCGCTGGCCTTATTGACCGTGTAGTGCACGCCCCCAGTGGAACTCGAGATCTGCTGCATGTTGGCCGTGTCGATCGTGCCGTGCGCACCGATGGCGACCGTCGTGACCTTCGCGCCTTGGTTCTTTAGCGACGCGAGCGCGGCCGTGCCCTGCCCGGATAGCGGCGGGTCGCCATCGCTGATGACAATCACGTGCTTCACTTTGGCATCCTTGATCTTGGCCATTTCGGCGTCGATCATGGTCAACGGGTTGTCGAAACCGGGCATATCGCCGGGGACCATCCGGTCGATGCGGCCCAACATCGAGGCCCGCATGGGGCCGACGCGGGCGAGCGCCATCTTGTTCGCCGGATCACGCCACAGCCAGGTATCATTGCCCGTGTAGTGAATGACCCCGCAATAATCCAGCGGTCCCAGGACCTTGACCGCCTCCTTGGCGATCACCTTTTGCCAGTGGTTGCCGTCGGCCATCTCGGAGGCATGCATGAGCATGGCCAAGGCCCCGACTGCCTCGACCTTGGCGGCCTTGATCCGGAAATCGACAGGCATGGCGGCCTCGAGTTCCGTATCGGTCCAGCCGCCCGCCCCGAAGCTGTTATCTCCCCCGAGCATGATCAGCCCCGCCCCCATCTGCTGCGTGTTTCGCACGAGCATGTTGATCTGCTGATCCGACAGACCGCGGATGTTTTCCCCCGCGACTTTGCCTTGGGGATCGACCGCTTCGAAGCCGCTGCTCCGCGGCACATTGGCCAGGATCACGCAGTCATAAAGCTGCAACTTGGCCAACGAATCAAACGTCTTGTCCGACGGCTCGACCGTGACGTCCAGCTTGTTCGCCGCCAGCTTCTGAATCAAAAACTCGTGCTCGCCCCGGTGCTCCCAATCCTCGATCAACAGAATGCGGCCGGCCCCCTGAACGCTGGTGAACGAGGTCGCCGTCTTGTTCTTGTCGCGAGGCACGAGGTTCGCGTTTGGGTCGGGCGTGAAGGTGGCCTTGTAAGAGTACATACCCGGCGAGTCGATCTGCTCGCGGAGCGTCAGCACGGTTTTGCCCGGCGGCAGCCGGACCGGCTCAGGCTTCGCATCTGGATCAGGGATGACCTTGTCCGCCGCGCCCCCTTTTTCTCGCACGATGGTCAATTTTCCGGTAACGATGCCCGCCTCGCCGGAATTCGCCGGGGCGGTGTTGTTCAGCACGACGCGCAACTCGAACGGCTGCCCCAGCCGCACGTCCGCTGGCAGCGTCACCTTCTCCGTGGCGACGTCGATGCGGAGGGCATACCGCACCGGGATCACATCCAAGGCGACACCCATCTCGGCCAGCATCCGCGCCTGTTCCAGGGCATCGCCCACGTTCTCATTCCCGTCGCTGATCACGACTATCCGCTTGGCCGCGTCGTCGGGGAACACCGCCTGCGCCATCTTGAGCGCGGCCGCCAGGTTCGTCCGGTCGCCGTCAACGCGGGTTTCCAACTGCGTGATCTCAACGCTGTCATCGAACGGCGGGATTTCAATCTCCGCCTGCTGCCCAAAGACGATGATCCCCGCCCGGTCCTGGCTCTCCTTGTTGCGGTGCTTCTTCACCTCGTCGCGGACGTAATCGAGCATCAGCCGCCGCTGCGACTCCGGGATGCTCTCCGACTGGTCGAGCAGATAGATCACCGTCAGCCGCGCGCTGTCCTGGGCGAATCGCAACTCGGCCAGGGCCGCGATCACCAGTAGCAGCACGCCACTCCGTAGCCCGATCGCGAACCACCGCCGCACCGGCCCCAATCCGGACAGGCTGCGGTAGCTGAACCACCACAACGCCGGCAAGATCGCCAACAGGGCCAGCCACCCGGGACGGTCGAAGATAATGTGGTAGGATTGCAAATTGCGAGTTGCGAATTGCAACGGAAGAAGTACAAGGTGGCATTTCGTCACCGGAGGCGATCTGCTCTCTACGGAAATTCCCGCTCGTCCAAACCATGGTTCTATGCAGTATCTTCCTCCGAACGCACCGATTCCAGGCGATTCCATCCCTGGTCGCCGATTTCGTCGTGGCCTGCCACGAATATCTTGAAGTCCTCCGTACGGTTCAACAGGTTAAAGACCCCAGCGGATTCCAAGCGGATCATCGCACGGCAGGCCATCCGAATGAAGGACTCCCGGAAGTTTGGCAAAGCCTGCTCGTCATCCACGTCCCAAGGAACAGCGTTTCGAAGCGCATCCTGAATTGGCTGCCACGCTAGCGAAAACGCAGTTGAGCACTCGTATTCCCAGTCTCCGAGTGACCAACGGAGTTCTTTCTGGAGCTGCTCCTGGGTTTTTTCACCGTATAATTTGGGCCACTTTTGTTGGTGCTCACGGGCAAATTTGCCGAGGCTTTCTTCCGTGTTCAAACACGCGGATACCGCGCAACAATCGGCATTGCAATCGAATGCGAATGCATAGAAGCGCTCATCGTGATGTAATGGGGCAAACGCGAGCGTGTAGTGCATGCCAATTTGATAAAGCGCGTCTTCTATTTCCTTCCAGTCTACGGCCTTATCATTATCCAATTTCGGGACGCGGAGCGGAATTGCAAGCGGACCGGGGATGTCGAGCCGCGCCGACGGCACAATTGGTGCCTTTTGCCGCCTCTCCGCGTTCCGAAGGCAGATGGCACACAGGCCGCGATTCCGATCAGCGGTCCGTTGCAGAATCGACCGGTTGCACTCGGAGCATTGCGTCGTAGAGTCATTCATGGCAGCCCGACCTCGGCTGAGGGTGAGCTTTTGTCATCACATTCCCGCAACTCGCGTATCATGTCGCTACGCCTGACTATAGTGTTCTCCCTCCGGCCCGACAAGATTCATAAAAAGAGCGTGCTGCCCTCTGCCGGCTGAGTTCGATCCTTCTTCATCGTGCCGCAAGAACCGAGTCCGCTGCGTGCCTCTCGCACCGGAACGGCCGCAGGTCAATTGCCGGCTGCTCGCCGCGGAGTAATTGCCCCATGACCACGGCCGTGCCCGTCGAGAGGTGCAGCCCGGAGCGGAAATGGCCGGCCGCGATGAAGGCGTTGTCCAGCCCCGGCAACCGGCCGAGGTATGGCAGGCCGTCGTCCGTGGCGGGACGGAGGCCGGCCCAAGTCCGCTCCACGGGGCAATCCGCGACCGCTGGCGACAACTCGCGGGCGAACCGCATCAGTCCAGCGATGCCCTCCTCGGTCGTCTCTTTCACGAAACCGGCGTGCTCTTCCGTCGAGCCGACCAGGACGCGGCCGTCATCGCGGGGGACCAAATACCGCGGCCCATCATTGACGACGGGCGTTAGCAGGCCCGGCGGGCAGCGATACAGGACGATCTGCCCCCGCACGGGGGTGATCCGCGCGGTGATGCCAACCTTCACCAGCAGCCGGCCCGTCCAGGCCCCGGTCGTGACGACCACGGTTTCCGCGGAGAGACGGCCGGCACTGGTCTGCACCCCGGCCAGCCGGCCCCGCTCGATATGGAGCGTCTGGACCTCTGTGCCGGGCAGGAGTTCGACCCCTCGCTGCCGGCAGGCGGTGATCAACGCCCGAACGTGCCGCGGGTTACGAAGTTGCGCCTCTTCCGGATGATAATACGCGGCCAGCACCCGGTCCGGCCATCCGGCCGCTTCGAACGAAACGCCCAACGCGGGCGCCAGCGCCCGCAGCCGCCTTCCATCCAACCTTTCCACGCCCGTCTCTCCTTGTCCGCCACTTCTCCTATCTTCCCGCCCGTACCAGTCATCCGCCGTCAGTTCCAGTCCGTGTAGCGTCTCCGGATCGCGGGCCAGATAAATGCCGCCGCACGGGCAGTAACCGTTGTCGATGCCCGTCTCTTCCCGCAGCCGTTCCGCCCACAGCGGGTGCAGTTCGCAACTCAGACCGGCCAACTGCTCCAGCGGAAAGTCGCCCGGCAAGAACTGCGCTGCCGGGATGATGCCCGCCCCGGCCCACGAAGCCTCCCGCCCCAACTCCTGCCGGTCCACGACGCGCGCACGGATGCCGTGCCCGGCCAGTTCATAGGCCAGGGACAGTCCGATCACGCCGCCGCCGAGGATGAGACAATCCATGAAGGTCAGTCTTACAGCTTGGTTGTTGGTTCTTAGAGCTTAGTCGGTTGCCAGTGGATTGCTCAATCCTAACTCGAAGCTCTAAAACGTCCCATGGCTCGCCACGCGGGCACGGCGCTGAGGGTCTAGTTGGATTCACGTGGCATTGGCGACGCGGTCCGTGATGTCTGGGCCCGCCAAATCGAACAACATGACTTCGGCCGCGGACTCGGCGGCGAGGTGAATCTCTGGCTCATTACTCACGGCCAGTCCATCTCCGGCTGTCAGCCGCTCGCCGCCGACACCGACTCCGCCCCGCAGCACTTGCAGCCAGGCATCGCGGCCGGGCGATATCTCATGCCGAAGCTGACCGCCGGCGGACAGCCGGGCCAGGAAAATTCGCGCGTCTTGGTGGATCCGCAGCGAACCCTCCGCCCCGTCCGGCGAGGCGGCCAATTGCCAGCGGTCCTGCTGCCCGGCCGGATCGAACGCCTTCTGTTCGTACTCCGGCGTCAGTCCGCGGCGGTCGGGCACGAGCCAAATCTGATAGAGATGCACCGGTTCGCTCTGCGAGGGATTGAATTCGCTGTGCCGGATGCCGGTCCCAGCCGACATGCGTTGCAGTTCGCCGGGCCGCAGGACCTCGCCGTTACCCAAGCTGTCGCGATGTTCCAAGGCCCCCTCCAGCACCAACGTGACAATCTCCATGTCTCGGTGGCCATGCATGCCGAATCCCTGCCCGGCGGCAATGCGGTCCTCGTTCATCACGCGGAGGGCGCGGAATTGCACGTGGTCCGGATCGAAATAGTCGCCGAAGGCGAACGTGTGATATGTGTCCAGCCACCCGTGATCGAAATGGCCGCGGTCCTGGCTGCGTCGGATGGTGTGCATGAGCGGTGTTTGGTGAGTGGTGTTGGCGAGTGCGAAGTGCTCAGTTTTCAGAGTTCAGTCCGTGGGGACGAAAAGTTCCGCACCCCTGAACACTTCGTACTGAACACTTCACACTCGGCCGAGACGTGGACCCGTTACACCTGAATTATCCGGGTGCGGTCAAACGCACTGAGAAATGCGGCAATGCCGGCGAGACGCTTACCGCGCGGCGGCGGCAAGCTGAGGGACCCACAGGGCCTTATCCAACAGTTCCAGCAAGACCTGGGGATCGAATGGCTTGCGGAGGTAATACGTGCCCCCACTGGCGTTTGCCCGGCGGATGATGTCCGGCGTCTGCGAGCCGGAGAGGAACATCATGGGCACGTCGCCGGAGCCTTCTTCGCCGCGGATCTGATTACACAGGGCCAATCCGCTGTGGCCGGCCAGATTGATGTCCGAGATAATCAGATCGAACCGGCAGGTGTGGGCCATCTCCAGGGCCTGCTCGCTGCCGCGGCAGCAATGGCAGCCATACCCGGCCGCCGTCAGCACGTCATTGAGCTGCTCGACGACGTCCGGGTCGTCATCGACGACCAACACCTGCGGCTTTGGCGTGGAGTAGGCGTGCATGGATCCGGCTAATCAGTTCCAAGGAGCGGTGCCCGGGGGCGACCGGCGCGAGGAGCGTCTAGTATCAAGGAATCGACCCGCGGGCCGGCAGATTTCAGCCGCAGTCGCCCGAACTCCGCAACCGTTATAGCCGCCAATAGCGGACCGGCGGAGGTCACGGCACAGGGAATAAAATCAGAACAATCGGCGCCGACGGAGACCTTGGAAGGTAGGTCTTGGTGCTTGGAGCTTAGATCTTAGTTCTTCGAGCCGCACCACAGGCCAATGACTGAGTTGCATCAAGCATTTAACATCCTCGATTGTCCTCCTTGTTGCAACTTCGCCGCCAACAGCGTGTTGTGCAGCAGCATGGTGATCGTCATCGGCCCCACGCCGCCCGGCACCGGCGTAATATGGCCGGCGATCTGGCTGACTGCCTGAAAATCCACATCGCCGGAAAGTCCTTCCGTCGTGCGGTTAATGCCGACATCCACGACCGCCGCGCCGGGTTTGACCATGTTGGTCGTGACGAATTTTGCCTTGCCGATGGCGGCGATCAGGATGTCCGCCTGCCGCGCGATCTCTGGTAGATTTTGCGTACGGCTGTGGCAAACGGTCACCGTCGCATCCAGACCTCGCTGTAGCAGCATGATCGCGGTTGGCTTCCCGACAATCTCGCTGCGGCCCAGGACGACGGCGTGCCGACCGGCCGTTTCGATCCCGTTCCGCGTCAGCAATTGAATCACCCCGTGGGGGGTGCAGGGGAGGAACCGCGGGTGTCCCTGGACCATCCGCCCCACATTCTCGGGGTGAAAGGCGTCCACATCCTTGAGCGGATTGACCGCGTGCAGGATCCGCTCCTCGTCAATTTGCTTTGGCAGCGGCAATTGAACAAGGATGCCACTCACGCGGCGGTCATCATTCAGTGCATTCACGATCGAGAGCAGTTCCTCCTGCGAAACGTCTTCGGGCAGGCGGTGAAGCGTGCTTTCGATGCCAGCCTTCTCGCAGGCCAGCCGCTTGTTCTTAACGTACACCTCGCTGGCCCCGTCGTGCCCGACCAGCACCGCCGCCAGGTGTGGCGGGTCTTTATGGCCCTGGACGAACGCCGCAACCTGATCGGCGATCTCCGACTGCATCTGGCGGGCCAGGGTTTTTCCATCAAGCAACTGGGCGGACATGAGGTCAGTCTAAAGGGTGAAGTTGGAAGTGTGAAGAAGAACGATCTTAGGGCTTGGGATCTTCGAGCTTAGAACTTGGATCGCGCCGCAACCGCTCCTCCTATGCTCCAAGCCCTAAGATCCATATCACCCCCTGTAGCGCAATACGTGCATAGATGGCCGCCGCCACATCGTCGGCCATGATGCCCAGCCCTTCCGGCAGGCGTTCGAGTTGCCGGGCCGGCGGGACCTTGGTGATATCAAACAGCCGGTGGAGCGCGAATCCGGCAACGAGCGTAATCCAACCAACCTGGCTGAAATCGAGCGGGACCAGAAAAAACACGATCGGCATCGTGGAGATCTCGTCCCAGACGACCGCGCTGGGGTCCTTGCCCCCCAGCCGCCGGGCCGCCGCCGTGCAGAGCGGAATGCCCAGGGCGAGCAACGCCGCGATGACCGCCGCCTGCCAGCCCCAGCCAGGGACGTGTTGAATCCCCCATGCCAGCGGCAGCCCCCACAGCGCCCCGACAGTGCCAGGCATCGCGGGTGAAAATCCCGCCCCCAATCCGCACGCCAGCCAAACCTGCCAACCATGTCGCATCGGCGGTATTGCCTGAAAATCGGGCATGAATCACGCTGAATGCTTCCAAGTTCCGCGGAAACGATTACAAAAACCGACCTGGACATCCCGGGCCGTTTCCATTAGTTTTCCGCTCCTCTTCACACGTCTCATCATCGCACGTTCTGCGTTCCGGAGCCACGGATGGCGACAAGCGCTGCACCACGCGCCGCACAAGGCTGGTCTTTGGCCCGCGGACAGGATCTGATCCTGCCCGTCGGGATCATCGCCAGCGTCCTGGTGATCCTGGTGCCGATGCCGGCGTCGCTCTTGGACTTGTTCCTGGCGGTGAACATCACGGCTGCCGTAATCGTGCTGCTCACCACGGTTTACGTGCGGACGCCGTTGGAGTTCAGCGTCTTTCCGTCGCTGCTTTTGGCCACCACGCTGGCCCGGCTCGTCCTGAACGTGGCGACCACGCGGCTGATCCTGACCAAGGCCCCGCAAGAGAAGATGTACGCCGCCGGGCACGTCGTCAAGGCCTTCGGAGAGTTCGTGGCCGGGAATGATCTCGTGGTGGGAATCATTATCTTCGTGATTATCGTGGTGATCCAGTTCGTCGTCATTACCAAGGGGGCGACGCGGATCAGCGAGGTCGCCGCCCGCTTTGCCTTGGACGGGATGCCCGGCCGGCAGATGGCCATCGACGCGGATCTCAACGCGGGCATCATCGACGAGCGCGAGGCCCAGCGGCGGCGGCGAGAAATCACGCAACAGGCCGACTTTTTCGGGGCGATGGACGGGGCCAGCAAATTTGTCCGTGGCGACGCCATTGCTGGCATCATCATCACGCTGATCAACATCATCGGCGGGCTAGTGATCGGCATGGTCGAGTCGAACATGACCCTCGGAGAGGCCCTGAAGGTCTTCACCCGATTGACGATCGGCGACGGCCTCGTCAGCCAAGTCCCGGCGTTTTTGATCTCGTTGGCGGCCGGGTTGTTGGTGACGCGGAGCAGCACGGATACCAACCTGCCGGCTGAATTCCTGGCTCAACTCTTCTCTCGGCCGCAGGCGTTGGCCGTCGCGGGCGGATTTCTGGGCGTGCTCATGTTCACGAATTTGCCCGCCGTACCGCTGTTGGCCATCGGCGGGAGTTGCGTCGGATTGGCTGTGATGACCTCTCGGCGGCAACGGGACGCTCAGCAGGCCACCGAGAACAAGGCCGAGGCCGAGGCCAAGAAACCGCCGGCCGACCGGATCGAGGACTACCTCGCGACCGACCCGATGGAGGTCGAGATCGGCGTGGGGCTAATCCGCTTGGCCGACCCGAAGCGCGGCGGCGACTTGCTCGAGCGCATCCAACGCGTCCGCCAGAACGTCGCCGCGGAGATCGGCATTATCATGCCCAAGGTCCGCATCCGGGATAACATGCGGCTGGAGCCGAACGCCTATCGCATCAAGATCGCCGATATGCCAGTCGCCAAGACGGAGGCCCAGCCCGGAATGCTGTTGGCGATGGACTCCGGAATGACGACGGGCAAGATCGGCGGCGTACCGACCAAGGAGCCGGCCTTTGGCACGGCGGCGACGTGGATCGACCCCGCCGCCCGCGAGCAGGCCGAGATGCTCGGCTACACGGTCGTCGAACCGGTCAGCGTCCTGGCCACGCACCTGACGGAGGTCGTCCGCAAGCATGCGGATGAAATCCTCACCCGGGACGCGACCAAGCACCTTGTTGAGGAACTGAAAAAGTCCTCTCCGGCCGTCGTCGAGGAACTGATCCCCGGCCTGATGAAATTGTCGGAAGTTCAGCAGGTGTTGCAGATGTTGCTACGGGAGCAAGTGCCGATCCGGCAGCTCAGCCCGATCTTGGAGACGCTCGGCGACTATGCCGGCCGCACCAAAGATCCCGTGCTGCTGACGGAATACGTGCGGCATCGGCTGGCCCGGACGATCTGCACCCGCTATCGCGACAAGCAAAACCGGCTGCACGTGGTGACGCTCGATCCGGCGTTGGAGGATCGGATCCGGGCCGGGTTGGAACATACGGACCGCGGGCTGTTCGTACGGATGTCCCCGCAGGCAGTCGAGGTGACGTGCCGGTTGTTGGCCGCGGAGATGGAAAAGCTGACGCAGAAGGGACACCCGCCGGTGGTCCTCGTCAGTCCCCAGATTCGCGCCGGCCTGAAGCAAATGACGGCCGCCACGCTGCCGCGCCTGGTCGTGCTGAGTTTCAATGAGATCACCCGCGACACACAGATTGAATCCATAGCGATGGTCGCGGACGCTAAATAGTTGGAAGTTTTCAGTGGGAAGCTTTCAGTTCAGATGAAACATTGCTGCCGCCACTGAACACTTTCAACTGAACACTTCTAACGCTCCTCTACGGTGCTACTCACTAAAGCACAAACGATCCCCATGACCGTCAAAAAATACCGCGCCGCGACGATGCACGAGGCCCTGGCGCTGGTCCGCCGGGAACTGGGCCCCGAGGCGGCCGTCCTGCGGACGCGGGAAGTCGGCGGCGGCCTGTTGCAGTGGCTGGGCGGACGTAAGCAAATTGAAGTCACGGCGTCAGCGGAGGTCCAGGTTCCCAGTCGGTTGCCTGCCGCCGTAGCTGCCGCTCCGGTTGTCGACACGGCGCCAACCAGCCGCGACGCGCCAGCCACGTTCGACTACCGGCAGCGGTTCCGGGACGAGTTGAAGGATCAGCTCACGGATTTGCAGTCGATGGTCGAGGAACTCTGCCGTCGGAACCACCGCTCGCCGACGCACGACCTGCCCCAGGCCCTGTTTCGGCTGTTCACGGATTTGATCGAGGCCGATGTGAGCGAAGATTTGGCCCGCGAGCTGATCGACCGCCTCCGCCGTGAAGCGCCGGGCGAGGAACTGATCGACACTACCTTGGCCCGTGCCCGCATGGCCCGGATGATCGAGGAGGAGTTAAATATCACCGGACCAATCCGCGTGCTGCCAGGCCGGCGGCAGATCGTGGCCCTCGTCGGTCCGACGGGTGTCGGCAAGACGACTACCATCGCGAAATTGGCCGCACACTATCGCCTGCGTGAGAAGCGGCGCGTCGCGCTGATTACGGTCGATACGTACCGCATCGCGGCGGTCGAACAACTGCGGACCTATGCGGACATCATCGACCTGCCGATGGAGGTAGTCGCCACGCCCAAGGAGATGCGGGCCGCGGTGACGCGGCTGTCCGACCAGGAATTGATCCTGATGGACACCGCCGGCCGCAGTCCCCGCGACGATGTGAAGATCCAGGAACTGAGGTCGATGCTGGGCGAAGGCGAGCCGGATCAGGTCCACCTCGTGTTGAGCGCGGTCGGCGGCGCGTCGAGCCTGGCCAAGACGGCGACCCGATTCGCCGAAGTCGGAGCCACGGCCCTGCTGTTGACGAAGCTCGACGAGGCGGCCGGTCTCGGCAACTTGCTCCCCTTGGTCAGGGCTTGCAAACTGCCGCTGAGCTATCTCACGAACGGGCAAAACGTCCCGGACGATATTCAACCGGCCGAACGAACCAAGATGGCTAAGATGGTGTTGGGAATGGAGTGATTCGGGAATCTCAAATTTCAAGTCTCGCAAATGAGATCCGAAACCAGGAATTTTGCATGATCGATCAAGCCGCTGATCTTCGTGAACTCGCCCGGCGGAGCACGCTCGAGCAGGCGTGGGCCTCTCCCGTTGCGCCGCGGCGGCTGATCGTGAGCGGCGGCAAGGGGGGCGTTGGCACGACCACGGTCGCGGTCAATCTGGCCGTGGCCATGGCGGCGCAGGGGCATCGTACAGTGCTCGTGGATGCGAACCTCAACCAGGGGGGCGTGGCCCGCCTCTGCCCGCTCCAGTCCCGCGATACGATTGCCGCCGTCCTCGCCGCCCGGCGAAATGTCCATGAGGTCCTGCAAAACGGGCCGTGCGGTTTGCAGATCCTCCCCGGTTTGGGCGCATTCGATCAGCCCCCCGATGCCTCGCCGTCGGCCCAAGAACGCCTCATTCACCAACTGCTGGGATTGGGGCAGTTCGCCGATGTCATGGTCCTGGACGCCGGCAGCGGCTTGACGCACGTCGTCCGCCGTTTCTGGCGGATGGCCGACTTGGTCCTGCTGGTGACGACACCCGAGCCGGACGCCATTATGGATGCTTACGCGGCGATCAAAGTCCTGCCAGAACCAGGGGCGCAACTCCGACTCCGCACGTTGATTAATCTGGCGACGGACGAGGCGGCCGCCCGCGTGCATGAGCGTTTGCAAACGGTTAGCGACCGTTTCCTAGGCCGCCGCGTGGCCGCCGCCGGCTCGATCCCAACCGAGCCCGCGGTCCGTGACGCCGCCCGGCTGGGACAGCCCTTCGTCCTGACCGCGCCAGGCTCGGCAGCCAGCGAGCAGCTCACAAAACTGGCCGAACGGCTGATGGCCACCGCCGAATTGGCTGCGGCATAATGCGAGAGGGCACTTTGGGTAGGTCAGCCTTTCCAGGCTGACTGGAATTGAGCAACGTTCACGATGCGAGGCAAGTTAGTCAGGCTGGAAAGCCAGACCTACGAAATGGAGTGAATATCACCCGAACGATCGACCGATAATAGGGACGCACTATCGGTTCGCCCGCTGGCGTTAATCTTTGACGCCTGGGCAAATTGTTCGGAGTGAAAATGGCCGCGAACTTCGCCGGGGTCCTGGGAATGGTGTCTTTCTTCGCCGAGATGGCGCGGGGCATCGTCCACGGCAGCGGCCTGGAAGGAACCATGCCGGGCGCGTTGCTTGGTCTGTTCGGGTTCGCGGCGCTGGGATTTGTGTTGGGCGGGATGGCGGATGCCGTCCTGCGAGAAGCGGTGCAGCAGATGGTTGCCAAGGAAATGGAACGGGTCGCGACAAAGACCTAAGCCCTAAATTCTAAGCTCTTAGACCTTAGTTCTTAGACCTTAGTTCTTGTCGCTGGCCGTAACGATTCGAAATGGAATTCGGCCCGCCGGAAGGTATCGGCGGCGCGTCACGGAGGATGGCATGACGACCATGACAGAAGCGGCCCCGACCACCACAGCCACGGCGTTGTTCACGCCCCCGGCGGTACTCGCCGCCCCCGCGGCTCCCCTGATTCCGGAAGAGATCCTGGGCACCTGGCAGCAATTCAAGCTGGACCCGGACAATCAGGACTTGCGGAACCGGCTCATCGAGCACTACCTGCCGCTGGTGAAGTACAACGGCGAGCGGATCTGGGCCAGGCTCCCGGAGGGGGTCGAACTGGACGACTTGATCTCGGCTGGCATCTTTGGGCTGATGGATGCCATCGACGCCTTTGACATGTCCCGCGGCGTGAAGTTCGAGACCTACTGCGTGCCCCGTATCCGCGGCGCCATGCTGGACGAACTCCGCACGATGGACTGGGTTCCCCGTCTGGTCCGCAGCAAGGCCAGCAAACTGAACGAAGGGATCAAGACCCTCGAAGCCCGCCTGGGCCGCACGCCGACGGAAATTGAACTGGCCGAGCAGATGCAGATCAGCGTGCAAGAGCTGGAAAAGATGATGGTCGACGCCAGCGCGGTCAACCTGATCAGCCTCAACAAGAAATGGTACGAAACGGACAGCTACAAGGACGTCCGTGAGATCGACATCCTCGAGGACAAAAAGGGCGAGGACCCCACGCGGCGAATCCAAAAGCAGGACCTCATGCGCCTGGTCACCAAGGGTCTCAACCGCAACGAGCGGCTAATCATCATCCTCTATTACTATGAGGAGATGACGATGAAGGAGATCGGCGCGACCCTCGATCTGTCCGAGAGCCGCGTCAGCCAAATGCACAGTTCCATCGTGCAGCGGCTTCAGAATCAACTCCTCCGCCGCCGGCCGGAATTCGGGACATAATCTCTCCGCGACGGGCCCCGGCGCGGTATCTCTGGAAATCTTGCCGCTGGCCCAGGCGTGCAGCCCTCCCGCTGCCGAAGCGCGCGTCGGCCATAAGAGCCTATCCGAAAAGGCGCAACTCGGGAGGGCGAAGCTCCCGCTGAGCCTGGATTTCTTGGTGGGTCTTGGCTCGGCGGGAGCCTCGCCCTCCCTTTTCGGATAGCCATAAGTCGAACGCGCAAGTACCCGCCCAGAAAAAACAGGGTGCGTCCGCATGGCGGATTTGACCGACCGAGGAAAGTAACGTAGATACCTAATGAGGCTCTTCTCGCTCATCTGTATCGCTCCGGGGTTCCTGCCCGGACCGGCTACATCACCGGCTCGCGGGTCATCGCACATGATCGCACCTCCCCTGGCCGCCGAAACGACCGACACATCCGGCCTGGAGCGAACGGCGGAGGGGCTGGTCCGGGCGACGATCCGGCAGTTACTGGCAGAGTGGTTTCCGGTCCCGCCGGTCATGGAACGCCGCCGTGACCCCCGCTATCCGTTTCCACAGTTGATCCGCTTGGCGCCGGCCGGAACGGACGGGCGGCCGCTGCCGGACCGGTCGCCGATCATCGTAGTTGGCAAGCATATTTCCGAGCGAGGCCTGGCGTTCTTTCACCCGGAACCGTTCCCGTACCGCCGGGCGATCGTCTCGTTCCAGCGGCGACAACGAGGCTGGGTGAGCTTGCTGATCGACCTGAACTGGTGCCGGTTCAACCGGCTGGGGTGGTACGAAGGGGGCGGGCGGCTGTTGCAGGTCGTGGACGAGTAGAAGAACACCAGCCCGAACCACGAGCGAGTGGGGCGAGCAATTTGTGCCGCGCTCCCTCTCCTGGCGCGTCGGGCTAATGTGACAGGACGGCGGGCCGCTCGTGGACGAGCGCGGCCAAGGAGGCCCGCAACTCGCGGCCGTGTTCGCCGGTCCACCAGTCGTGGAACTCCTGCCGGACGAAGTCCAGCTCTTCGGCATTGCGCCGCGTGAGCCAATCCCACAGCTCGGCGGCCTGGCCGGTCGCGCCCCGAGCCCACTCGGTGTAGTTCACGTCCGCCACGGCGTGATCGTTCACGCGGCCCAGGCAGTCCTGCAACTCGTTGAGCAGGCCGAGCACGGCCGCCGCGGACTCCTCGCACATGGCTCCGGACAAGATTTCGACCGCGTAACGGAGCCTTTTTCCGGCGATCCGCAGGGCGTGCAGTTGGGCCAATTCCGAGCCGTCGGTCCGAGCGGCCGCCAGGAACTCTTCGACGACCGGGCGGAGCCGGCGCGGGCCGTCCTCGCCATAGGTCGGCACGCCGCGGCGGCAGGTCGGGCCGCGCCAGTGCAGCCGGCGCAGCAGCTTGCGGCACTGCCCTTTGAGCGGCTTGGCTTTCTCTTGCCGGGCCATCTCTTCCAGACCCTGCTGGGCCGCGCTTCGCAGGCCCGCCAACCGCTCCAGAGCGGCCGCCCGTGCCGGGGCCAAGTCCGGCGGCACGTCGATCTTGCCGAGCCGCTCGATCGCCACGTCCAAGTCCCGTGCGGGCCCCGCGGCCATGCGAATCGCGCGGAGACGCCGCTTCAACCGTTTCCGCCGCCGACGCGGGAGCAGGTCCTTGAACATGACGATGCCGGCCAACGCCCGGCGGATCGACACCCGCAGTTGATGGATCGGTTCCGTCTGCTCCTGGTCCTCTCGGCAGGCGCGATCAAAATAGCGGCGGACGCTCCGCAAACGCCGACGAAGGGCCTCCACCGCGATCCACTCGATCGAGGTGCCCGGCGAATCGGTCACGGTCCACTGTGTAATCGCCTGCATGGGCATCGTGCGGGCATCGTCCGGGGGAACGGCGATGCATCCAGGCTATGCCGGCGGACCGGCGTCATGCCGCGCCGCCACCGGCCCATTCGGTATTCACCACGCTCCGCGTGATAGGGGATGTGTCTGCCGCAGGGGGAGCCGCAATGTAGCGGTGATAGCAGTGCTAGTCAATCGAGTTTCGCGCCCGCTGCGGCGGCTAATATATTTCTAATGCTACGCTCGCAATCCGCCACATCCAACTTACCCATTTTGACAGGACAGGCAGTCCCTGTCGTAGGTCAGGCTTTCGAGCCTACTGCGTCGTTCAGGCCGCTTGCGCATTGCGAATCAGCCTGGAAGGGCTGACCTACGAGGGGCGGTGCCGAACCAGCTACTTGCTGGCCGGCTCGGCAGCCTCCCCCAGCTTGCGACCGTAGCGGACAAGGTCCTGGTCTTTACTCTTCATGAAAATCGGACTGAACCGCTTCATTTGCTTGTTGGCGGCGGCTTTGTCGGGGATATTGTTGATGATGTGGACCGTCGCGGACGCCAGCCGAGAGTGCCGCGTGAGCGGATCCTGCTTGGCAAAAAATTTCTCGACCTCATCCAACAGGGCCGTTTGCTCGTCCGGCTTCAGCGAGTCCGCCTGCAACAAGCGCTGTTCGAGCGACTGAAACCTGGCCTCCGCGGCGACTTCCGGGTCCTGGTTGTCCTTGGCCGCATCCACCGCGGCGCGGATTTTTTCATCGGCGTCCTTATCGCCGGCCAGGGAGATCACGTGCAAGGCCTCCAGCCGGGCGAGCGTCGCGATGTTTTTTTGCTTTTCGGGCAGGTCCGAGGCCAGCACTTTTTCCGCGCCGGCCAGCAGCCCCTCCTGGAACCCGGTCCGCTTCTTGATCGACTCCGGCTTCTCACGCATCTGCGCCAGCCAGTCGGCTGTCTCCTCGGCCGTCCACCGCTTGCCCGGCAGATACGGATTGCCGGTGAGCTTCAATTCGTTGTCGGGCTTGGCGTCGGGTTGCTTAACGTCTGGTTGTTTGGCGTCGGGCAGATTGGCGTCGGATGGAACGGTGGTTTTCGGAGTTTCCTGGGCAGGGGCGGTGGTGAGCAGTTGCTCCAGGTGCTTGGCGAGGACCGCACCCGTCGCGGCGATGCTGATGACCTTTCCGTCGCGGCCGATCAGGATCGACAGCGGCAACCGGTTGACGCCGCATTGTCGAGCCAAGGGATTGTCAAAGCCGGCCGCGTCCCTGTCGTGGCTGAACAAGATCGGCCAGGGGAGCGGGTATTCGTCCAGGAAGTGATGAACATGGGCCAGTTCGCTGTCGAGGCTGACGGCCAGGACGTCGAAGCCCCGGTCGTGAAACTTGTCGTAATTGGCCCGAATGTTGGCCACTTCGTTCCGGCGATGCTCCGAGTCCCAGAAGTGCAGCAGGACGACCTTACCGACGTACGGGGTCCAATCCAGCGGCGTCTGGTCCAGGAGCGTGCTGGTGACGACGAGCGGCCGGCCGAGCAGGTCGAGCCGTTTTTGGGCGTCGGCGAGCATCCGCAGGGCTGCCTCGGAGACCGGCGACGGGGACGAGTCGGCGGCATCCAGCGGCTCCTTCAGGTCCTTGAACCGGTCCGCGACAGCCTCATAGGCCGCCCGAGCGAGATCGTACCGCTCGATCAGCTCCAGGCTGAGCGCTGCCCGGTGCGCCGTGCTGAAATCCGTCGGCCGCAGGTCGGGCGCCGGAAGAAATTCCTTGAGCTTCGCCAGCAGTTGGTCCGCTTCGTCTGGATGCCCCTCGGTGAGCCGCTCGATATCCCGCCGCAGCAGCAAGCGGCGAGCGATAATCTTCAGGTCCGCGTCGGGTCCGCCGGCCAGTTCCGCCGCGTAGTCCCGCCATTGCTGCTCCGCGGCGGCTTGCCCGTCGTGGTCCGCCCGGATAAAGCGGGTCGCCAGGGCCCGCAGTTTCAGCTCCGCCGCCTGTTTCCGCTGCTCGTCCGTCGGCGTGTCGGCGAGGACTTTTTCCGCGGCGGCCAGGACCGCATCGGCCCAATGCCGCCAGCCGTCGCGGTCCTCGACGTCGGAGGTCGCCCGCGGGGCCCAGTTGGACAGCCGCAGCAAGTACCGCTGAAGCGTTGCCGTGTCCCCGGCGGGGACCTTGAAAGGATCAGCGGCGAACTGCTGCTGTTCGCCGTTAGCAGAGGCCGGGTCGGCGGAGGCGGCTGGCTGTCCGCTCGGCGCGTCGGCGGAAGGCGTCTTGGCCGGAACGACGGGGGTGTTTGCCGGCTTCTCGCCGGTGTCCGCCGGACGGCTGCAGCCGCTGATCATCGCCGCAGTCAGGGCGCAGGCTGTCAGCCAACACAGCCAACACGCCAATTTACCATTGTGATGGGTCATCGCAGGGTCCAGATGCAGGATGGGCCGCCGCGGACGGTCCGCGCGGGTCAGCCGCTATTGTAGCAAATGGACGCGGGCGCCGAAGCCTTACGCGGAACGTGGGGAGTACACTGGCGGGGGACCTTCGAACCTCACGCGGAGCGTGAGGAATACAGGGCGAACCTCACGCGGAGCGTGAGGAGTACAGTTGGCGGCGGCTTCGACGGAGCGACAGCAGTCCGGCGAGGCCCAAGACCGCCAGGACAAACGAACCCGGCTCCGGCAGTTGCGTCAAACTACTGCCGTGATAGGCGTTGTAACCGGCGTCGACCAGGGCGAAGTCGAGCGAATCCACGCGCCCGTCGTAATTGGCGTCGCCAAAGAACCAGCCGGCCTGGCCGTCCGATTGCAGTGCGTGGGCGTATCCCGCGTCCGCCAGGGCGAAGTCGAACGCGTCCACCTTGCCGTCCAGGTTGAAGTCGCCAAAGTAAGTCAGCTTCACAAGGACCTCGTTGCCCACCAGGCCGCTGACGCCGCTGAACGTTGCGGCCGGACTGTCCGCGGCGGCGGTCGTCGGATCGGCGTCGTTGCGCATCGTGCCCAGGCCGATGGCTCCGGCAAAAGGCGCGGAGGCGGTCGGAATGAAGCTGCTGCCGATGCCGGTGCCGGTCCAGGTGGGACTGGACGTGCTAGTCATTCCGCCGCGGATCATGTCAGCCACATCGAGCAGAGCGGCATTGTCGATGACCAGGTCGTTGTTCGCCAGATCGAGCGTGCCGTAATAAGTCCGTGCGGGACCAGCATACGGTCCTGTGCCGAGGGAGGCGAAATTGTTGGAAACGCTGAGCGAGCCAAGATGGCTGGTGCCGCTGGTCGAGCCGACCGCCCCGCCGGAGCTGGCATTGATGGCGACCTTGGCGTTGGGGTTGCCGCTGGAACCGTTGATCGTCAATCCGCCGGCGCCGGTCTGCACGATGCGGTTGGCAGAAAGTTGTGCATTGCTGGCCAGACTGGTCGTACCCGTGCCGCTGATGGCGCCCACGGCTTGGTTCGTGCTGGCGACATTGAAGCTGCCGTTGTTGACGACGTTTTCAACGTTCATTCTACCCGCGGCGCCGATAACCAGAGTCGCCGCGGAGGCCACGGTCGCGGTGTTGAACCTCGCCGCCGCGGCGTCATCGTGGGTGTAGTTTAATGTCCCCTGCAGGACGTTCCAGGCGAAGCCCGTCCGGGCGTCGCTGCCGTCCGTGTTGGTGAAGGCGGCATTGCGGACCTCGACGACGCCGTCGCCGACCTTGTTGAGCGTCGTGCCGCCGGTCCGCATGGCCATGAGAGTCATCGCGCTGGTATACCCGCTGTCGCCGTAGGTCGGGGTGAAGACGACGTTATTGGTGGCCGAGCCCAGCACGAACGTGTCTCCGTTGGCGGCCGAGAGATTCAGCGTCTGCACGTCCATCTGGCCGTTGGCATGGATGTTGACGTCGCCGCCGGTGAAGCCGGCCAGAAGTTGCCCGGCCGCGGCCTTATTCCCGCCGATGAGGATGGCCGTGCCCAGGTTGCCGGAGACGCCCAGCGTCCCGCCGAACTGAGTCCCCGCGCCGAGCGACCCGATGACAAAGCTTTTGCCCTCCGGCAGGGTGTAGGTTGTGCCCAGGGAGGAACCGGTCAACAGATAGCCGAACTTCCCATTGGCGGTCGTATCGGTCCCGCCGTAGTTCGTCGTATCGCCCCCTTTGTGCAAGGCGGCCAGATAACCCGGCCCGACCGCCCCGGGGATGAAACTATTCACGCCGGAGAAGCGGATGAAGCCGAGGGCGCCCTGGGTGAGATTGCTGGGAGTGGATTGCGTGGAAGTCGGGGTGTCGATGTATTGTGCCAAAAATACTGAGCCAACGTTTGAACTCAATGTTGTGATACCGACATTGCCGGTCGAGCCGAGCGTAATGCTTCCCTGGCCATTGACGAAGTTTTGAATCACAGAGGCCGGCGTATCGCTCCAGTTGTACGTCAAAGGCGTCCCAGAGATGGCGGTTGTGCCGGCTAAGACCAATTCGGAGGCGGCCCCCCCAGAAGCGAATCCTTGCGCTGTGAGCCCTTGGCTGGTGTAATATTTGCCGCTGAGAACCACAGGGCTCGCGGTCGCCCAATTCACCAGCACCGCCGGGCCAACGATGTCATTCGTCAGAGAGGCCCCCGCCATGACGCTGGTGAAATACAGGCTTGTATTGGACGCGCCGACAAAAGTGCCAGTGCCGAGTGCGTTTTGATTGTTCAGCCGCACCGCGGACGGACCGCTGGTGCCGTCATTGCGGATCCCTCCGGTCCACGTGCTGTTGTTGCCGCTCAGCGTGAGGACGTTGCGCTGGTTCGTGGTTTGCCCGCGAGCGAGGATCGTGCCCGCCCCGGAAATTGCGCCACCCAAATCCCAGAAGACTGCTCCCGAGGTCCCGCTGTCACCGACCTTGAGTTCGCCCGACAGCGAGATGTTTCCCGCGAAGTTCACGGTCATGGCGCCGTTGGTGTCGAACGCACCGCCTTGCGGTCCGACCACCATCGAATAGGCGTTCGAGAAAGCGGCCGTCCCGCCGCCGACGGTGGTATCGACGCGGACCTTGCCGCCGAAGAAATTCCAGGTTCCGCCGGCGCCGACGTTTTGGACACTGGTCCCGCCGAGTTCCACGGTTCCGGCCAGGTTCAGTCCGGCGATCTGATTCGCATTGTTCGTCAGCGCGATGATGCCGCCGCCGGCCATCGTCAGGGTGACATCGACGTTTTGGTCCGCGGTATTCTTGACGATCTGCGGGACGACCGAGAGGAATTGACTCACATTGAAAATCAGTTCCTGGACGCCGGGCGCGGGGCTGTAACCGGACGTCAGCGTGCCGCCGCCGGTGGTACTGTTGAGCGTGAGCGAGATGGCGCCTGGCTGATAAATCCCACCCGATCCGACGGTCAACCTGTTCGTCTTCACATCGGGGCTGTTGCCCGTGGTGTTCAGAGTGAGGCTCCGAACGGTCCGATTGGCCGTTAACGTACGGGTGGTGGAGACCGTGTTTACGTAATCGCCATTATCGGTGTCGAAGTCAGTGGTGTTGGGCGTGGCGGCGATGACTTGGCCGCTGCTATTGAGGGCGGCGAAGCTCGTGCCGACGAAGGCCCACCCGCCGAGCAGGTTCGTGGCCGACGCTCCGGTAAATGTCGTGGTGAAACCGGTGGTGGAGGTATAGTTCAGTATTCCGCCCGCTTGCGTCCGGGTCGGCAAGGTGGAGAAGGTCAGGTTGGCGACGTTGTTGGCGTTGGCGCCGGCGGACTGGATCGTATTCGTGCCCGGGCCGATGGCCAGCGAAGCGAACGTCTGGTTATAGGCGTTCGCGCCGGACGTGCCGCCGGCCTGGATGGTCAGCTTGCCTCCTCCTGTCATTCCGCCCAACGTCAAGGCGGCGGTCGCGGCGATGCGGTTGGTCACGCCGGTGTTGTTCGTGGTCGAGTCGCCGACAGTCAGGGTCGAGTTTCCTTTGATCGTAATGGGTACACTGCTCTTCGTGATGCGGCCGTACTGGGCGCCGCTCAATCCAGTCAACTGCAGCGTCGAGCCGAGGTCAACGGTAATGCTCGCAGTGACACTGAGGTTTCCGGAACTCGTCGCGCCATTATTTGAAAGGGTAAGTGTGGTGCCAGTGACGCCGCCGCCCATGAGGCTGTTCCGCACCGTCCCCGTGACTTTCGTGTCGCCGGAGTAGTCCTGTCCTGCGGTAATCGCGAAAACCGCTGGCACAATGTTCACCGATCCGACCGCCACGGCCGGCGCGGCTACGTCCAGACTGCGGGCTGGTCCCCCGGCATCCGTGAGTTTATTCGAAGCAGCAATAGTCAACGTGCTGGTGGCGGTAGCATTGGCGCCCGAGGGGGCGAACTTGTAGACATTGTTGTAGGGCGTGATCGTGCCGCTGTAAGTCAGATCCCCAGTCGTCGTCCCGATGCGGACATCTAAATTCATGCCTGCTAAATCAATGTCCTGGGCGGAGGTGGTTGAGTTCAGCCCCAGGATGGCGTTGCTGCTAAACTGGTATTTGCCGGTATTGCTGGTTAACGTCGACATCGTGTCCGGCTCAAAAGCGAGTCCATCGCCGACCACCACCTTGCTGCTGCCAGCGCCGGTGAGACCGTTGATGGCCTTGGCGTTTAGCCGTATCCGGCCTGCTCCATTCATGGTGGCGGCCACAAAACCACCGGAAAATGAGGAATTATTGGCGGGCTGAACCGAGACGCCGCCGCGGAGGTTAGTGAGGCCGCCATAAAGGAGCGTGATCGGGGTCGAGCCGGTGATCGTTCCGGTAAAATCCGTAAAGCTGCCGAGCAATGTCGTGCCAGAATTGTCGAGATGGGCCAAGGTCCCACCATTCGATCCAACCGTGATATTGGTGGGTAGGGTGTTGGTGGCGTTACTCGTCGTCTGATACCCGCGGAATGTCCCGCCATTCAGAGTGATGCTGGTCGCCGGGGATGTTGAAAAGCTTAATACACTGAAGATGCCGGAGTTCAGAACCAGATTTCCGGTAATGCTCGTAGTGTTGGTCGCCCAGACCGAGCCTGTCGGGGACATGGCGATGATCAGATCGCGCGTTTGACTGGCCTTTGTCGTCACCTTACCCAAACTATGGTCAAGCGTGGAAGACTTGGTCGGGTAGAAGCCCAAGAGGCCATTATTGCCGCCGCCGGCGATGGTCAGGTTGGCATTGAGTTCCACTCCATTTGTGAAGACGACGCCGCCATTGGTGCCGTCAAAGGCGATCGTCCGCGGCGAGCCATCGACGCTGCTGGGATTGACGAATTGCGCGAAGCTATTCACCTGCGACCCACCCATGTTATTGGCGAACGCAAACGTTCCGGTCAGCGACGGCATCGCCGTACTGTTCATGCCAACGCTGCTTCCCAAATCGAACAACAAGGCTCCCGCCGTAGGAAAGGAAGCGTTTGCGCCCGCGCCGCTGATCTTCAGGTTTAGCGTTCCCGTGTTATTGCTGATAATCGCCCCGCTGTTGTAGGTGATGAATTTGGTTGGCGTTGATGATCCAATCAAGTTCAGCTTCCCGCCGTTGTTAACCGTGATGTTGTTGTCCACGGAAAACGTCGTCGTGTCGGTTTTCAATATAGCGCCATAGTTGAGCGTATAGGTTCCGGCGCCCAGCGCATTCTGCGAAGCGGCCGTGACCGACGCCCCCAACGCGCCGGAAGGCAAGTTGTCGCCCAAGATGACATTACCCAGGGTATTGGCCGTCGCCGTGGTATTGCTCAGCGCAAGCGTGCCCGGTCCCTTGAGAGTCGTAACCGTTGTCCCGGAGCCGGTGATTGGCCCGGTCAAAGTCACGGCACTCATCGTCGTGATTGTCCGGTTGCCGGTGAACGTGATCGTTCCGGCGGGCGAGCGGGCCGCTGGATTCAGCGTCAGCGTCGCACTAAACGGAAGATTCCCGATATTTCCCAGCGTCGCGTCGCCCGTGATGTTGAGGTCGTTGTTGACCGTGAGACCGCTCGATCCCGACAATCGCAGGTTACCCCCCGCCACCGTCAGCGGGCCTGTTCCTACCGGACCGCTGGTGAGGACTGAGCTTACCAGGGTGCTGGAGACCCCGATGCCTAGCCCGCCGCTAGTCAGGACCGTCCCGCCGGTGTAGGTGCTGGCCCCATTGAACGTGAAAAGGCCCCCGGTGGTTGAGTTGACCTCAATGCCGGGATTGTTCGTACCGGGCGTAACCGCCCCCACGATGTTGTTCAGACCCGACCCCGCCAGCACCAGCTTCTGAGCTCCCCCCATGCTGTCCCGCAACAGCCCGCTAATGGTGATCGTCCCTGGGCCATTCAGGGTCAGTGTGCGATTGCCGCCGACCAAGTCCAATCCGCCGCTCAGCGCAATGCTGCCGTTGCTCGATCCCGTGGGGACAGAGGTTTGAAAGGTAGCCCCACTGTTGAGCTGCATGACGGCCGTATTAAAGGTCAGTGTCGACGTGCCCGGATCGGTGTAGCTAATCACGGGGAAATTGCTGATGGACTGCGTGGCGCCGGAGAAAGTCATATTCCGATTGAGCCAGTTCAGACCGATAGTGACCGCGCCGCCCGAGGTGGTAGGAGCGATTTGCAGCGGGTTTGTGTTGGGGAAGTTGCCGTTAGCGTTGTTGCCGTGAATGGTTCCACCGGCAAGAATGATCGCGCCCGAGCCGAGGCCGTTGAGATTATTGATACTCAGCGTCCCCGCGGATAGCGTAATGTTCCCGGTGAAGTTGGCGGCTGTGGAGTTGCTGAACGTGTAAGAGCCGGTGCCGTTGATCTCCAGGTCGCCAATCTGGCCGCCGCTGGCCGGGCTGAAGGCTGTGAACGTCACGTTACCGGAGCCGCCGATGGTCAACTTGTGCATATGGTCGCCGCTCCCGGACGTGTCTTTCACCAGCAAAGTCGGGAACGTCGTGGCCTTATTGAGGGTCAGGGTCCGGTCGCCGCCATTGACATCGACGCGGAGGTCGGAACTGGTGAGGGAGCCGGTGCCCGCGCCGCCGACGGTCACGTTGGCGCCCAACGTCAGGACCGCGGAGGAGGCGATGGTGAAATTTCCCGTGCCGTTGAGGAGGATGTTTGTATTGCCGTTGATGGTGAGCGGCGTCGTGTTGATCGTCGTGGCGCCGCTGCCGTTGAAGACCATCGTCGTCGGGCCGCTGGTGCTGATGCCGCCCGACACGGTGAAGGTGTTCGTCCCGGCATAGACCATCGTCTTGCCGGAGGCTAGGTCGATCGGCGCATTGACGGCAATGGCGCTTTTGCCGCCGATGTCCAATTCGCTGCCGGCTCCCAGGATTTTGCCCCCGCTCGCATTCACGGTAAGCGTGCTGGATCCGCCGTTGAGCAATCCATTGGTGGTCAGATTGAAACCGGCCAAGTCCAGGGTGTTGGCCCCGCCGGAGTAGCGGAGGGTATTCACCGATCGGTGGTCGGTGAGCGTGGCGGCGGCATTAAAGTTGTAGTTGCCGGTCGTACTGGTCCAGGCGGATTCCGCGGTCGCCGAAGCGGCCAAGGCCACGATCTGATTGCTGCCGTTGACGGTGGCGTAGTCGGTTTGAAATTGCCCGCCGCCGATGCCGATGGTGGCCCAGGTGCCGATGATGCCCGTGGCGTCGTTGCTAGCCGTAGTGCTCATGGTCCCTGTAAAATCCAGCACGCCATATTGCCCCGCGGCACGCGTTAGCCCGCCCAGGGCGACGTTCATCGTGCCGCCGCTGTTGTTCACGGTCACCGATGAGTAGCCCGTGTTGATTGTTGTGCCCGTGAACGTCTGCGTCCGCGTGAAGCCGTTCTTCCCGTTGACGGTCAGACTGCCGTTACCCGAAAACGTCAATGCGCTGTTGGAGACATCGCCGGTCGAATTGGCGAAGTCCAGGATCAGCGACCCGGACGTGACGTTCGTGGCGCCGGTGTAAGCGCGGCTGGCCCCGGAGAGTGTGAGGGTGCGGGTCCCCACCTTCGTGACAGAAAAGGCATTTCCGCTGTCGCTAATGCTCCCCGACAGGACCAGGTTTCCGCTGCCGTCGCCTCCCATGCTGACGTTGCTGGCGAGGGTGATGTCGCCCCCATATTTCGAGCCGAAGTTATTGCTGTTGATCAGCGCGCCGGCGCCGTTCACGCCATTCCCGCTGAGGATGATCGGCTTCGTGCTGGCGCTGGCATCGGTCCCCAGGATATCCAGCGTGGCCCCGGAGGAGACCGTAATGGCGCCGGCGGAGGTGCCGACAGCGTTCACGTTTTGCACTCGCAGCGTCCCGCTTTGCACGTTGATCGACCCGGTAAAGCCCGTGTTGCTGCCGCCCAGGCTGACGAAGGAGGCGGCCGTGCCGGTGACGTTGAGTGTGCTGCCGCCGGTGATGGCGTCGTTAAAGGTCAATCCGTTGCTCGTCCCGCCGTCGAGAGTAAGATTATTGTTGAGCGTAAGGGTGCCCGTGTTGAACGTGGCGGAGGTATTGGAGTTGTTCGTGATCTTATACGTGCCAGAGCCGCCCGCGGCGACGACGATTGAGTTAATGACCGTCAGGCCAGAGTTGCTAATGGTCGCGTTGTTGCCCGTGGCGCCATCACCCAGCGTGTACGTTCCGCCCCCTCCCCCCGGGGGAAAGACGGTGAGCAGCAGTGTGCCGTTGTAAATATTGACTCCGCCAGTGCCGGTATTCAAGTTACCGGAGAGATTGACAACGCCCGTTCCGTTGAGGGTCAGAGCGTTATTAATGGCGGCCGTGCCGCTGACGACCAAGGTGTTGGCAGAGTTGTTTGTCCAAGTCTGTGGGGCGGCGATGGTGACGGCGGAACTGATGGTCACGGCCGGACCGCCGCTGTTGACCGTGATGCCGCCGCCAGACAGGCTCAGGGTGCCGCCGCTGATGGTGGGAGCGCCCGTTGTGGCGCCGATGCTTAGAAAGGTCAAGCTGTTGGCGGCCTGCACGCCAGTGATCGTGACGGTATAGGCGGATGTGCCATCCGCGCCGGCCAGGAACCGCAGATCATCCGAACTGCTCGTCGTGTTGACAATCATGCCTCCGGCGCCGCCGGTCGGGTCCGTCGTCCAGACGAAGGCCGTGCCGTTCCACGCACCGGTGGCGGGGTTCCCGGATCCCGCCGTCGTGCCGTTGATATCCCAGTAGTAGGTGCTGGCTGCGGCCGGCGGCATCGAGCATTGAATCGCGGTCCAGGCGGAGACCAGCACCACGAAATGGGACCATCGTCGACGATGATTCGTCATGAGCGAACCTCTTAGTTCCGGTCCCATCCGACCCCGCCGCAGCGAAGCGGGGCGCATGACAGGACGCAGCAGGACCATGTAGGAGCGAGGGCGAGCCCACGTTGCCTGTGGGGGGGCGGCTGCATCGCCGCGGCAACGAGCAATCGCAAGTGCCTTTATGGTACTTGGAAATGCGGACTCGTCAATAAACTTGTGCCGCGAAAACGGAACGGGGAGAAAACCGATTGGGGGTTGCTGATGCCACCCCGAGGGCGGTCAAACGCTGTCGGCGGCGAATACGCTACGCCCCCCATCCACCGGCAGGCAGGCCCCCGTGACGAAGTCGTTCTCGATGAAGTGCAGCACGGCCTGGGCGACGTTATCCGGCCGGCCGGCCCGCTGCACGAGCGTCCCCGCGATGGCCCGCTGCCGCTCATCCTCGGGCACCTCGGGCAGGAAGCAAACGGGGCCGGGCAGGATGCAATTCACGCGGACGTTCGGATTGCGGCGGCCGAGTTCCACTGCGAACGTCCGCGTCAGCGTGGGGATCGCCCCTTTCGACGCGAAATAATCCGCATATTCAAGGTAGGGCCGCTCGCACGCCCAATCGCCGAAGTTGATGATCGAGCCACCTTCCGGCTGTCGCGTCATCGCCAATCCGAGGTGCTTGCAACAGAGAAACGCGCTGAGCACGTTGGCATCAAAGTGCCGCCGCACGTCCTCGGCCGTCACCTCCTCGAGGGGCTTGGCCTGCCACAACCCGGCCGTGTTTACGAGGACGTCGATCCGCCCGAAAGATTTCAACACGGAGGCGGCGAGCGCGGTCACGGCCGGCTCGTCGGACAGGTCCGCGCGGAGTGCCATCGCCCGGACGCCGTGCCGGCGAAAGGCCTCCGCGGACTGCTCTGCTTCGGCGGCGGAGCGATTGAAGTGAACGGCAATATCATGGCCGCGCCGGGCCAGTGCGTCGGCCACGTGCCAGCCGACCCGCTGCTTGCCGGCGCCGGTGACGAGGGCGACGCGTTGGGAACTCATGGATTAGCCGCCGCATCGATGCGGCGCTGGACGGGGGGAAGCAAATTCACATCACGCGGAGCGTGATGAATACATTTTAGCCGCCGCATCGATGCGGCGCTGGACGGGGTGGAAGCGAAATCACATCACGCGGAGCGTGATGAATACATTACTTCGTGTCGATCACGCGGATCTTGATGTTGCGGAACTTGACCGGGTCGCCGTGATCTTGCAGGTCGATGTGGCCGCTGGTCGGTTGGCCGAACTTGGGCATCTTGGCGAACTTACTGGCCGCCACCTTCTGGTTCCAGTCGTCGCTCCCCTTCACGAAGTCGTAGTACTTCTGCCCGTTCATCCAAACGGAACTCTTCTCCGGAGTGCAGAGGAACCGGATTTGGTTCCACTCGCCGGCCGGCTTGGTGGCGTCGAGCGGCTTCGCGCCGTCCATCGGCGGTTTGTAAAGCTGATATAGCCAGCCGGACAACTGCGGGTCGTGGCCATCCTTGTTGTCCTGGATCTGGATTTCCGGCCCGGTCATCCAGGGCACCTGATATTCTTCCGAAACGTGGAACATCAGGCCGGAGTTCCCCGCCTTGCCGATGTTGTAGTCCAGGACGAGTTCGAAGGCGGAGTACGGATCGACGGTGACGATGTCGCCCCCCTTGTTGCAGGACAGCGCGCCGTCCTCGACTTTCCAGCCGGCGCTGATCCCGTCCTTCTTATAGTTTCGCCAGCCCTTGGTGGTCTGCCCGTCGAACAGGAGCTTCCAGCCGGCCTGCTTCTCGGCGTCGGTGAGGGTGTTCGGGGCGGCATCGTCCGCGCGGGCGGACGACAGCAACAGGCAGAGCGACTGCGCCACCGCCATCTGGATGAAAAAATGCTGGACCTTCATCGCGGTTGTCTCCTCTGGAATGCTGAACAGTTTACTGGGTTACTGACTCTGTGCTTACTTCTGCGCCTGCTCCTTGAAAAACTTGACGATCATGGCCGGGACTGTCGGCGGCAGCTCGTGCCCGCCCGGATGGATACAGGCGACGACGGGTGTGCCGGACTCGGAGGGGTACAACTGGCACCAGGGCTGCTTTTCCCAGGCCGTCCCCTCGCCGCAGCCGTTGAGCTTCCGCAGTTGCTCGATGGTCCGCGTCTGCGATTCGATCTTGATGATTGGATCTTTTTCGCCCGCTAAATGAAACACGGGGGTCGGCTTAATCCGGCCGAAGCCCGCGGCCGCGGCGCAGGGGGCAATGGCCGCCAGGCGATCAGCCCGCTGAAACCAGAGCAGGTACGTAAATGCCCCGCCATTGGAATGGCCGGTGACATAGACCCGCTTCTCGTCGAGCTTATAGTCCTTCTGGAAGGACTCCAACATGACATCAAAAAATTTCAGGTCGCGGTCGTCCTGCTCGCCGGGACCATATTGCCAGCCGGCCATTTTGCCAGTCGGATCGGTGAGCTTACTGGGCGTCTTCAGGCCCTGCGGATAAACGGAGATCGCCTGCGGCCAGAGCTTGGGGAAGGGATAACTATCGACAGCGGATTTCATCGTCCCCCCGTGGCCGTGGAAGGCGAACACGACGGGCGTATCGGCGGTCTTGGCGGTCTTGGGGACATAGACGAGGGCCTCACGATTTGCGTCCCCCACCTTCCACACGCGGCGCGGCAGCGCGTCCGCGCTCCACGCGGCCTGGGCCAGCGAGCAGACGAAGGCGACAAAGCAGACCCGGCGGCGCATGGCGTAAGGACCCGAGATTGAGGATGGAGCCAAGCGTGAAGCGGCCGGGCCGCGGTATGCAGCCCGCTCGCTTGCGCGTTTGGAATAGTCTACCCCAAGTCGGCCGCTACGAATAGCACCGGCGGCGGTAGGTAGCCGCCGGCAGGATGGCCGCCGGCGGGCGGCAGGAAGAAGTTGCCCGGCTCAGGGATCGACCAAGAAAGGGATACGTCTCCGCCGATCCCATGTCAACGTGCCGGAAAATAGTCCGCCTCGCTTAACCGATGGCCAGTGCGAGTTCCTGATAGCCTTCGGACGATGGCAATTCGTCGTAGGAGACGACTCGGTTCCGCCCCAGTTGCTGTGCGCGATACAGCGTCTGCTGCGCGGCGTGTAGAAGCTCCTCGGCTTCGCGGATCGCAGGGCCATTGGCGGCGACCCCGGCGGTCACGGTCACGTGCTGAGCCCCGCCGCCGGCGGATACCGTATTGACGGCAATCAACCCGCGCAGGCGTTCGGCGCACTCAGTCGCGGCGGTCAAGTCCGTCCCAGGACATACGATCAGGAACTCCTCGCCGCCGAGGCTAAATAGCGAATCGCTCTGCCGCACGGCATCTTGAACAATGTCCAGGGTCTCACGCAGGACCTCATCGGCCGCCTGGGGACCGGCGTCCGCCCGCAACCTTAACAGGTCGTCAATGCGGAACAGCACGCAGCTTAGCGGACGATTGGCCACCCGCGCCAGCGACCACTCTCGAGCCAGGCGTTCGACGGCCGCCCTACGGTTGGGGAGCGCCGTCTCGACGTCCGTGAGCGAGGTCCGCGTCAGGCGGACGTTGGCTTGCCGCAGCTCTTGGCGAGTTTTGTCGGCGGACTGCTCGGCACGCGCTTTGTCCAACAGGTGCTGATGGGCGGCGGTCGCTTGATCGTTCAGGAGTCGGACGGTGGCGTCGAGCGACCGCCGGGTCAGCCGCAGCTCCACTTCGAAATGGCGGCGGCTGTGACGTTCCGCTTGCAACTGGTTCCCAAGCTCATACAGCCTGCCGCACATGGCCCCCACCAGGGGCGCAACGGCGTGCGCCACGCCGCCGGCCGCATTGATGGCCAGTTCCCAACCCGGCAGCCCGCGGAGGTACAGCAGACCGACATTCACCGGCAGGGCGACGCAGCCGGCCAAAAAGCCTGCATTGAAACCCCACGTCCAGCCGGCCATCGCGGCCGGCAGGACCGCCAGCCAGGAGACGCTGACGGGCTGCTGCCCGGCCAGGGCGAGGAACGCGACCACGTAGGCGGCGCCGGCCAGCAGGACGGCGGCCGCGGTCAGGGGACGAAATGCAAGCCGCGAATGGAAGGGCATGGCGAGACCGCACAAGCGTAATATCCGGCGCGTCCGGAACGACCCGGCAGCAGAGAGTCCGGCATCGTCAAGCCTAGCTTACGAAAACGACGTAGCTCGATAGCCGTAGGTCAGGCTTTCCCGCCTGACAGCCTATGATCCAACCGTGTTGCGGATTCGGCAACGCAAGTCGGCTTGGAAAGCTGACCTACGAAAGGGGCTGTCAGGGAATCGGCAAGATGCCGCTTCTACATGCCGGCTACGATTGCCCATTGCCGACGTGCAGGCTCCCTTTGCGGAACGCACCGGCGATGGCCTTGGGAACTTCGGCCTCGGCCAAGAGGAGCAAGGCCCGGTTCTCCGCGACCTTGGCCTTCATTTCCTGCTCGTGGGCGATGGCCGCGGCCCGCCGCTCCTCTGCCTCTGCCCGGCGGACGCGGGTGTCGGCCTCGGCCTGATCGGCTTGCAAACGAGCCCCGATGTTTTCGCCCGGCTCGATTTGTGCGATGTCGATCGAGACGATCTCAAAGGCGGTGTGGGCATCGAGTCCGCGGGCCAAGACGGCCTTCGAGATGCGGTCCGGGTGCTCCAGCACCTCCCAATGCGTCTCGGCCGATCCGACGGCCGTGATGATCCCCTCGCCGATGCGGGCGATGATCGTCTCCTCCGTCGCCCCGCCGATCAACTGGCTGAGGTTCGTGCGGACGGTCACGCGGGCCCGGATGGCCAGTTCGATGCCGTTCTTGGCGACGGCGGCGAGGGCCGGCCGCCGCGCGTTACGCGGGTCGGGACAGTCGATGACCTTGGGATAGACGCTGGTCCGTACGGCGTCGAGCACGTCGCGGCCGGCCAGGTCGATCGCCGCCGCGCGATCAAAATCCAGGTCGATGTCCGCCCGGTGGGCGGCGATCAGCGCGGTGATCACGCCGGGCACGTTTCCGCCGGCCAGATAATGGGCCTCGAGGCGGCGCGTGGTGATGCCGGTGCGGGGGTCCGTGCCGACGCCGGCCTGCATGGCCATGATCTTCGACTGAACGATGACGCGAGCGTTGACCTGCCGCAGGCTCATGCCGATCAGACTGAGGAGGCTGATCTGCGCGTTGGACATATAGGCTTGAAACCAGATCTTGCCATAGCCCAGGACGACGATCAGCAGGGCCAGCAGGACCAGGGCAGCGATCCCGCCCCCGATAATTAGCGGCCATGGCAGATCGGCGATGTTTTCAGCGGCGGCGGCGAAGAGCAGAGCGTGGAAATTCATGACGGTTGGCAAAAGAGCGGTCGATCAAGTCGAGAATGGCCCCTGTAGCATAGTCGATTGCCCGGAGGAAAGACAGTTCTCGGCGGGACCGATCCGCCCAGATTTCCTGGCGGGGGGTCTCTCTGTAGACGCGGCATCTGGCCGCTTCTACAAAAAGCCCTCCGCGTCGACCATAATGGCAATTGGAGCGGACGGAATGCCAAATGCAGCGGACGAAACCCGTAGGTCAGCCTTTCCAGGCTGACGTGCGCAACGCTGTACAATCTGGACAATGCTGTCAGCCTAGAAAGCCTGATCTACGGAAATCAACCATGCCGGAAGAGATCTCTCTGAATAAGCCGTGGCTGGTGGCGGTCTGGCCTGGAATGGGCCAAGTTGCGCTGAGCGCCGGGTATTACCTCTTGGCGAAGCTGGGGATGCACTTCGTGGCGGAGTTCTCGCCGGTGGGCCTATTCGAGATGGAATACGTCGAAGTCAAGGAGGGGCTGATTCACCTGGGGAGCCTGCCCCGGAGCCGGTTTTTTGTCTGGAAAGGACCGCCGGAAGCCCATGACATCGTGATCTTCCTGGGCGAGGCACAGCCGCCTTTGGGACGGCTTCCCTTCTGCCAGAAACTGGTCGAGTTCGCGAAGAAGCTCGACGTGCAGCGGGTGTTCACGTTCGCGGCCATGGCCACGAACATGCAGTTGGAAGGCCCATCTCGCGTGTTCGGCGCGGCCACGGATGAGGCCGGCGTCCAAGAGTTGAAACGGTACGAACTGGAGATTCTATCCGATGGGCAGATCGGCGGATTGAACGGGGTGCTGCTGGGGGTCGCGGCCGCGAGCGGACTGCGGGGGACGTGCCTGTTGGGCGAGATCCCGCGGATCGTGGCGCAAGCCCCGTTTCCCAAAGCGTCATTGGCCGTGTTGGAAGTGTTTACCACGATGGCCGGGTTAAAAGTTGACCTGAGCGAACTGTCCGAGCAATCCGACGTTGTCGTGCAGCAACTTCGGGAAATCCTCGCGCAAGTCGAGGCGGAGTTGGAGCACAGCGCCGAGCAGGAGGAAGAGAGCTATGGTCAAGAACCGCCGGAGCCGGAGGAGGAACAGCTCTCGGCCAGCGACCGCGATCGGATCGAGGGGCTGTTCGAGCAGGCCCGGCAGGACCGCTCGCGGGCTTATGTCCTGAAACGGGAGTTGGATCGGCTCAACGTGTTCAAAGAGTTTGAAGACCGGTTCTTGGACTTATTCAAGCCGGCGAAGTAACCCACCGCTAACAACCGGTGATCCTCGATCGTTTAACCCTAGGCCCAGCGGGCCGGGCGCGGTGGTGCGAGTCGCCGTTGGCTCCGGGTTAATCCCAACACGAACCGACAAAACAAAAAGGCGTCAGGCGCCCATTGGGGGACGCCTGACGCCTGGGAACCGGACGCGAAAACTACCGGGACAGCAACTGCGATGCGCCTTCGACCCTGTCCAGGTCGAGTTGCTCGCCGGACTGAACCGGAGCGGTCGCGTTCGCCTGGGGCGGGCCCACGGGGGCCGCTTGGGCGTCGGTCGGGGCGGCGGGGGCCGCACCTTCCGCCGGGGCCGCCGGGGCGGGACCGCCGCCAGCCGGAGGACCGATCTCCTCCGCCGGGGCGGCCGCGGCCGCCGTGCCCTCGACCTTGACGGCCGCGGCGCCTTCTACCTTCACTGCCGCCGCTTCCGTCTTCACCGTTACGGTCACGACTTCCGCACGGCTGATCACCGCCACGTTGTTGAGCTTCGTCGTCTCGGCCAGCTCGTCAAAGCTGTCGATGACCACGATCAGCCGCTCGAACGGGGCGCCCGGATTGCCCATGCTCATCACGCCGATCGGCATCTGCACGTCCACCGTGCCCGTGGCATTCGCGCCGACGAACCGCACGGGGACCGTGATCACCTGGGCCGTCTCGTTGAGTTCGCCCATCACGGCCACCAGCGAGACCCGGAAGAACTGCGCCGGGACCGGACTGTGGTTGGCCATCGTCACGCGATACACCGGACCTTGGGCCGGCGTGGACTCCGAGACCATTCCGACGTTCAACAGTTCCAAGTCACCGAACGGGGCGGCCGGACCGCCCATGAAGCACCCGAACCCCATCGGCATCGGCGGAACGCAGCGGAAGCCCGCGGCGCGGAACCGGCAGAAGTGGAACAGGTACTGAACGAAGCTCTGGCTGTTCTCCATGGGCTTCACGTCCTTGACGACCGGGCCGCCGAGGACCTGGCCGTCCATCCGGCCGTGCATCTCTTTGAAGCCCTTCAGGAAATCCTGGGCTCCGCCCGCGGCCGCGCCAGGGAAGCCCTGACCCGCGACGTTGGGATTGATGCCCTGCTGTCCCGCCACGGGGCCGGCGTTGCCTTGCGGCGCGACGCCCTGCGGACCGGGATTGCCTTGCGGGGCGGCCAGGGCCTGCTGCGGGGCGTTGCCCTGGGGGGCAACGCCTTGCGGCGCGGCAAGACCCTGCTGGCCGGCGTTCGGTGCGGCCGCGGGGCCTTGGTTAATTGGCGCGCCTTGGGGCGGGCCGTCGGCGGCGAAGGTCGCCACGCCGGGAATGACCAGCGTGCCCGACAGGATCGCCATGACAAACATGCGTTTCATGATCGAAGTCTCCGAGGAAATAAGGTGATGTGGATCAGGCCCTGCGCCTGCTCTGAAGGACAGAGCGTAAACGGCATGGTCCTGTTACCACGTTTTTGTGAACAAACTGCCGTAGGTCGGGCTGTCCAGCCTGAGATCGGCCTGCCAACCTGACCAGGCAAAGATTCGGTCAGCCTGGAAAGGCTGACCTACAAAAAAAGTCCGCCGGCTGCAACTTGCAGCCGGCGGACCGGGCGTTCCAACCACACTCGAAACTAGTAGCAACCCCAGTAGCAGCAGCTCGGCTGGCAGTAGCTGTAGGTCGTGTAGGTGACCGGACGGTAGCTGACCGTGTAGCAGGGCTCGTAGGCGGTGTAGGAGTAGCACGAGCTGTAGCACGGCGTGTAGCAGTAGTTGTAGCTGTAGCACGGGCTGTAGCAGTAGTTGTAGCAGCCGTAGCTGTGGCAGCCACCGTACCAACCGCAGCGATGGAAGCAGGCCTCAATCGCGTCTTCGCCTTGCACCTTGTTGGCCACCGCGTCGAGATCGACGTTGACAGCCGCTTCGACGACCACATCGTTGGCATCCGAGATCGACTTGAGGTCCAGCCCGCCGAAATCGTCGCCGGCGAAGGCGAAGGAACCCATCAGAGCGACCGCCACCACGAACAGAGAAAGCTTCTTGAACATCGGAAAATCTCCTATCGGCAAGTTTCTAGGTAAGGTGAATGCCGCGGGCTGCCGTCTTCCCTTTGGATTCACTTGTCTCATGTGGACACACAGCTAAGCGTGAGTCCGGGGCCGTTGTTACGGGGCCGCGAAACTTTTTCTAGGAAGGGACCGGCAGACCAGTGGCAGAAGCGCAGTATCGCCTGGAATTTCCCGCTTTTTTACCCCCAGAAGGCCTCAATGTCGGCCTGGCAAAATGCGACAACAGAAGGGCCTTGGGCACCCGCCCGGCAGCCCAAAGAGTGGCTAAAGTCGACCCGCGGGGAAATGGGACAGGCGAGACGCCTGTCCTACGGGGGGCGAATGCGGTCCGCGTCAGCCGGCGGTCAAGGCCGGCTCAGGCGTCAGGGGGTCCGCGGCCGGGCTGCGTCGCCGCCAGCCTCGGAGGCGGAGCAGGGCAGACAGGCCCAGGCGACCAAGACGGGAGCCGCAGCCGACGGCTAGCCGGCCAACCGGATACGTCCGCGTGACCCATTTGCTGGTCGCGTCGGCCAATGGCCCAAAGAAATCGACGAGCTTTGGCGAGCCGGCCGCGGCGTACTGCTCGAACGAGAAATAGCGGAGCAATTGGCCGGGCGAGAGATGGCTGAAGGCTGCGTCGTATCCGACCTTCGGCGTGAAATACACGTCCTTCGCCAGCCAGCCATATTCGAACGCGATCGGCGAGTTTTCTCCCATCCCCCTATGCGGGGAGGGGTCGGGGGAGGGGGCCTCCGCCCGATCCAGGAACGTAAGCTGCAACTGGTCCAGTTTTGCGAGCGTCTGCCCCTGCCGGATAAAGAAATCCAACATGCCTGGGGTCCGCAGAACGGAGCTACCCGTGCCGTCGCCTTTCCAACTTCGGTCCTCAACTTCGAACCCGCGGCGGATCAGTTCCGCCACCTCCACCGGGGAAGCAAATTTCCGGATGACCCGCAGCGTGACACCGCCCTCCTCCTCCGCCTTCCGGGCGGCCTTGCGCATGTGGCGGCGGTGGTTGCCGGACCAGGCGGCCTGCATGGCGGGCCAGCCGCCGGCGAAGTCTACCTGCCCGACGAGGAAATCGAGCGAGACGTCGATCGGCAGTCCGGCCGCCTCCGCCGCATGTCGAAATGCGAGCCACTGGGGCTGCTCGAAAGGAACGCCATACAGCCACAGCATCCGCCACGGGAGTTGTCTCAATCCGGCAGCGAGCGCGGACAGCGCCGGCTCCCCGCCGGCAAGCGGGTCCCACAGCAGGTTTCCGCAAGCGGACCAGCCGTTGTTGGGCAGCATGCCGACGGAGATGAGACGTCCCTTGCGGCCGCCCAAGAGCGGCAAGGCCGCGACGAAGTGTCCGCCGCGCTCCACGACCACCGCGCGGAAGTCCTTGCGCGGGGCAAAATGCTCGAGCCACTGCGCGATCAGTTCCGCCCGGCTGGCGGGGGCCGCCGTCGTGCTCCGCAGCCAGAGGTCGTCCCACTCCGCCGCCGACGCGCGGAGTTCCGCCACGGAATTCAACCGTCGTAGTTTCCAGGGAGCCATGCAAAAAACGCGGTCAGCGTTACAGAGGTGAGCGATCGGCGTTTTCGCCGCTGCTCAAGCATGGCACAGATTTGGGGCCGGATGCGCCGCTTTTCGCGGAATTACCGGAATCGTTCGGGTCAGTTCTGGCTGAAATCGAACTGTTTGATCTCGCGCCCGAGGGGATTCTTCAGGAACCGCTTGCGGCATTCGGGGCACAGGTCGTAACGCAGGGTCTGATAAACGTCCTCGCCGATCTGCTCGTCCTCCTCGTCTTCGACCCGTTGCAGGATGTCCTGAATCTCCAGGAGGTTGTCGCGGTCGTCGAGGTCCGCCTCGGACGGCGACTCCAGAGCGGCAAAGACCTCCACCTTGACGACGTACCGCAGATCCTCACCCGGCTCGATCTCGCGCTTGCACAGGTCACAGGTAAAATGAATCATTGGACCGTTTCCTTCGAGGCATTGGATCAGGATCTCGCACGCCGCCCGGCACCTGTCGTGTCGCCGGCACCCTTTCATGGTAATCCCGCCGCGCGCCCGGCGGCAACCCATTCTTCAGGATAATTTGAGCGGCGCGCGGATTTTTCTCGGCGGCGCGAGAAACTTTACGGATTGCGCTTGACAGGAGGACCGCCGCCTGTCTCTAGTCGAACAAGGCGGGGGAGGGTACAATCAAACACTGACGAGGGGGCGTCCCGGCCTGCCGCGCGGGGCCGCCCCAAACCGGGAGCCAACCGATGCAGTACCCGTTGTCGAGCGCGTTGACCTCGAGCGTCTTGGTCCTGAACCGCCACTACATGGCGGTGCATGTGATCAACGTCCGCCGGGCGGTGGGCCTGTTGTGCCGCCAACTGGCCGAGGTGATCCACTGCGAGGAGGGAGACTACTCGAACCACGATTTCGAGTCGTGGCGGGAGATCAGCCAGTTGAAGGCCGCCTTCAACGAGCCGAACCACGATTGGATCCACTCGGTCAACTTCGCCCTCTTGGTGCCGCGGATCATCCGCCTCTTGTCGTTCGACCGCATCCCGCAGCAGACGGTCCGCTTCAATCGACGGAACATCTTCGCCCGCGATGGAAACAAGTGCCAATATTGCGGCAAGAATTTTCCCACCAGCGAGTTGAGCCTGGACCACGTCGTTCCCAAGAGCCGGGGGGGCCAGACCTGCTGGGAGAACATCGTCTGCTGCTGCGTGAACTGCAACGTGAAGAAGGGGGGCCGTACCCCCCACGAGGCCCACCTCCGCCTGATCAAGGTCCCCGCCAAGCCCAAGAAAAGCCCCCTGTTGGCGATGAAACTGGGCAACCCCAAGTACGAGAGCTGGAAGACGTTCCTCGACAACGCGTACTGGACGGTCGATTTGAAATAGCGTTGTGTCGCCCTTTCAGGGCTTCCGAATGGATGTCGCCCACGTTCCCAGGGCATCGCCCTGGATAGGTGTGCATCCAATATCCGATAGCCCTGCAAGGGCGACATACCCGCCATGTCCCAATCCCTGGCGAAAAATCTGCTGCATCTGGTCTACAGCACCAAAAATCGCCAACTGTGGATCCCGCGCGAGCACCGGGACGCGCTGTACGCGTATCAGGCCGGCATCTTTCGCGAGTGGGAGAGCCCCGCGATCATCATTGGTGGCGTCGAGGATCACGTTCACGCTCTCTTCTCGCTATCCAGAAACCATCCTCTGAAGAAAATCGTCGAGGAGGTCAAGAAGGGCAGTTCCAAATGGATGAAAGCGAACGGACCGCAGAACGCGGATTTCCATTGGCAGGCCGGATATGGCGCTTTCTCCGTTAGCCAGTCCAATGTCGCCGCTGTTATTCGGTACATCGGAAGGCAGGAAGAGCACCATCGTAAGATGACCTTCCAGGAAGAACTGCGCCAATTGTTCAGGCGTCACATCATCGAATTTGATGAACAGTACGTGTGGGATTAGCAGCGGCGGTGGCGCAGCGCGGTTAATCCCACTGCCCCGCAGGGGCGAAACATGCCAGCCCAGGGCATCGCCCTGGGTAGGCGAGCGTCTAACAGCGCAATAGCCCTGAAAGGGCGAGACAAGTTGTGTCGCCCTTTCAGGGCTACCGCCGAACGTCGCCCGTGTTCCCAGGGCGATGCCCTGGGCTGGCATGTTCCAGCCCTTCGGGCTGAATAACGATTCGTCACCGCCGCAGCCCGCCCAACGCCGCGGAGCGCAAGAGTTGCGGCTCACCCAGGTCGAGGCTGCCGTTTTCGGCGACGTGCCGAGTGAGTCGGGCGATCTTGTCCGCGGCCAATGGCTCGCCGGGCAATTCCTCACCCGGCACATGGCCCCAGAGGACGGTCCGGTCGCCGCTGGTGAGGAGCGAAAAGGCGGGCCGGTCCGGCGGCCCACCTGGCTCTCCGGCGGGGAGGATCCGCTTCAGGTGGAGCATCTTCCAGTGGTCCCGCAGGGCGGCGGCCAACTGCGCGGCGGCGGAGACTTCGGCGTCTCCCCAGCGGGTGCCGACTGGCCCGCGAGGGCCGCTCTTCATGCCGCCGATCCGCGGATAGTCCCGCGCGTCCTCGGCCGTGAAGTCATCGCTAGGCAGTACGAACGTCTCCACGTCAATTGCCAGCAGGCCCCCCGCGACCTCCACCATCGCAGCCGGCTGCCGATACGTGACCTCGACGGTCAGGCCGGTCGATTTCGACTTGCTCACCCGCTGCACCTTGGCGATCCAGGGATGGAGAGCGAAGGCCTGCGCCACCTTCACCGTCAGCCGCTCATCGAGCAGCGACAGCTTCTGCCCCCAGCCGGCCTCGCGGACCACCTGGGCCTTGATATCCGAATGGATCCACTTTGGCGGCGGCGTAAGATTGATCTGCTCCACGTCCAGCAGGAACTCCGGTTCCACCGAGACGCGGCTGCGGACCTGGTCCCACAACAGATACACGCCACCCGATAGCAGACCCAATCCGGCCAGGATCAGCAGCGGCTTGCGGACGGCGCGGAGCAGGCGCTTCGTCCAGGAGGTGAATGCCGGGTTGGCCGCGACTGCAAGTTTCATGTGCTCTTCCGTGAGCGATAGGTGTCAGGCACCCTATGCGAAACACTCGCCATTACGTGCAGCCAATCACCCCGGCAGACGTTCCATCCGACCGCGACAGGTGCCTGACACCCTCACGCGGCCGATAAGGTGTCAGGCACCTTCATTTTCCGGTCACAACCACCCACGTCACGCCGAAGTTATTCAAGTATCAGCCGCTCTCCATAGGGTGCCTGACACCAACCACCAACCGCCACCACCATCACCAAATTTCGATCTCCAATTGCAATTCCATGCCCAGTCGTTCGGCGACGCGGGTCCGCATCAGGCGGATTAGTTCCAAGACGTGCTGGCTGGTGGCATCGGGTGAGGTGACGATGAAGTTGCAGTGCCGGTCGCTGACCTCCGCCCCGCCCACGCGAGTGCCCTTCAAACCGGCCTGTTCGATCAACATGCCGGCCGAGAGGCCGCGGGGATTCTTGAAGATGCAGCCGCTGGTCTGATGCGTCATCGGCTGGCTGGCCTTCTTGACGATCCATTGCTTCTGCATCCGCTTGGTCAGTTCCTGCGGATCATCCGGCTCTAGCTGGAATTCGGCAGCCAGAATGACCAGCTCGTCCAGGCTGCTCTGTCGATAGGCAAAGACCATTTCGTCCCGGCCCCGTTCGACGATTTCACCCGACCGGTTCATGACCGTCGCGCGGACGGTCCATTGGCCGATATCCCCGCCGCGGCTGCCGGCGTTGCCATGCAGCGCGCCGCCGAGGGTGCCGGGTATGCCGACGAGCGTCTCCAGTCCGGCCAGTCCCTCTCGGACGGCGGTGGAGATCACGTGTCCGAGCTTGGCCCCGCCGCCAGCCGTGAGCCGCTCCTTATTGACTTCAATGTGGGCAAAGGCGGGGGCGTCCAGGCGAACGACCATGCCAGAGACGCCCTCCTCGCGGACGAGCAGGTTGGAGCCGCCCCCCAGGACGCGGATGGGAATGGCGGCCTCCTTGCAGCGGCGCGTGAGTGCGGACAACTCCTCGACCGAGGTCGGCTCGGCCAGATATTCCGCTGGACCCCCGAGGTGAAACCAGGTATGCGGCGCAAGGGGCTCCCCTCGCCGCACGATGTGGTCAAAGTCCTTGCCGAGTCCAGCCGCCGTTTTAGTCAATTGTCCGCCTCCCGCGCGCAGAATCGCCCCATATCCCGCCGGATGATACCCCTGAGCGGCGGGCCGGGTCAATGGAGACGTATCAGGGGTTGCCGCCCGGCGGAGAGACCGCTAGATTATAGGGCTACCCACGATCCAATCAGCCTGAAACTCATTCCACGCATCGATGCCGACGATCAATCAACTGGTAAAGCGGGGCCGCAAGGTCCAGCGGCGGAACACGAAATCACCCGTGCTGGACAAGTGCCCGCAGAAGCAGGGCGTCTGCCTGCAGGTCAAGACGATGACCCCCAAGAAGCCGAACTCCGCCCTGCGGAAGATCGCGCGGGTCCGGCTGTCCAACGGGAAGGAAGTCACCGTCTATATCCCGGGCGAGGGGCACAACCTGCAGGAGCACTCGATCGTGCTGATCCGCGGCGGCCGCGTGCGGGACCTGCCCGGCGTGCGGTATCACATCATCCGCGGCACGCGGGACACCCTGGGGGTGGATGGGCGGAAGCAGTCACGGAGCCTGTACGGGGCCAAGAAGTCGAAATAGCAGTCCTGCTCTCAAGACTCAAATCTCAAATCTAAGATTTGAAATTTGAGATTTGGAATTCAAAACCACCGACCAATCTACAACATTCAGAGATGGGTAAGATCACTGCCAGCCGCGAGAAGCTCGCCCCGGATCCCCGTTACGGGTCGATCCTGGCCAGTAAGTTCATTAACTGCCTGATGCACGACGGGAAGAAGAGCATCGCGCAGGGCGTCTTCTACGACGCGCTCGAGATCCTCCGGGAGAAAGTCAAGGACGTCGAGCCGATCGAGGTCTTCAATCAGGCCATCGAGCACGTCAAGCCGCACATTGAGGTGCGTTCGAAGCGGGTGGGCGGGGCCGCCTATCAGGTCCCCATGCAGGTCAACAAGAACCGGCAACTCTCCCTCGCCATCCGCTGGATGCTGCAAGCGGTCCGGGAGAAGAAGGGCCGGGCCACGCACCAGAAGCTGGCCGATGAACTCCTGGCGGCCTACAACAAGGAAGGCGCCGCCATGACCAAGCGCGAGAACGTCCACCGCATGGCCGACGCGAATAAGGCGTTTGCCCACTTTGCCTGGTAGCGATGCAAGTCCCTGAACTTGCCAGTCCTGCGGTTTAGAGTGTCGCGGGGACGGATCATCCGCAGATGAACACAGATTTCCACAGATTTAATCTGCGTAAATCTGTGTTCATCTGCGGACAGACTTCGGCGACTGTCGTTTGCATGCACCTCGTCGATCTCACGCTCGCGGCGCCCGAGGAGAACTTGGCGCTCGACGAGCAACTGCTGAACGCGGCCGAGGACGGCAGCGGCACTGATGAGGTGCTCCGCCTGTGGGAGCCGCGGCAGAACATGGTCGTCGTTGGCCGCTCGTCGAGCATCGAGCAGGAAGTCGATACCGCCGCCTGCGCGGCGGCTGGCGTTTGCGTCCATCGCCGGTGCAGCGGCGGGCTGTCCATTGTGACCGGGCCGGGTTGCCTGATGTACGCGATTGTGCTGAGCCTGCACCGCCGCCCGGATTTGCGATTCGTGGACCGGGCACACTGTATTATCCTGGGCGCGCTCCGCGACGCATTGCGGCCGCACTTGCCACACATCGAAATCGCTGGGACCAGCGACCTAGCTTGGCGGGGTCGAAAATTCTCCGGCAACAGCCTGCGGGTCAAGCGGAACCACCTGCTCTACCACGGGACGCTGTTATACGATTTCCCTCTGGAACTGATTGGCCGTTTCCTGCGGATGCCGCCGCGAGCCCCGGCGTACCGGGCGGGACGGGAACACGGGGAGTTCGTCACGAATGTGCCGCTCTCGCCGGGTCAATTGCGGGGAACGCTCGTCGCAGCGTTTGAAGGTTCATTCCGCAATAATGGCGACAGTTGCCATGCGGCCGGTTAAGGTGGAAAATGAGCGTCGGCGGCGACCGCCCACATGCCCACGCCGGGCCGTGGGCATGGCACCCGACCACCAAGCACCACTCACCAAACACACCTCACCAAACTACCCGGCGCCCATGCCCAACTACGTCGATATTGAATTTGACTGCCTGCCGCTACGGTCGGTCGGGCGGCTGGACATCCCGCTGGACGCCTCGCCCAAATATCGGCGGCGGTGCGAGCGGATCAAGCAGGCCCTGGACCATTTTGGCTCGCACAATACGTACTATCTCTACAACGCCCGGTGCGTGTTCCATCTGACGAACCAGCCGGAACTGGGAATGCTGGAGTTCAAGTTCGAGGGGACCGTCATCACCGACGAGTCGGACCAGCAGACCAAGGATTGCGTGTTGGACGTCGAGTTGGTCCGCGAGACGTGCGATTGGCTGACGGAGAAGATCGTCAAATGGTTCCACGAGACGGTGCCCGAGGCGATCCGCGTCGAGTTCGACCGCTATATCGCCGCCGGTGACTTGGCTCAGACCAAGATGCGGATGGAGAAAATCCACCAGCAGGAGGACGCGCTGGGCGGGTACGTGGGAATGGGTCTGTAATTCCGCCGCCCGTCAGCCGGGACGCCTGACCTACGCAGTTGTTGAACATGCTATTTCGCGCCGCATCACTCACAGCCGTCCTCTTGGTCTGCGCCGCCTCCGGTCGGGCGGAGACGCACGACGTCGTGATTTATGGCGGCACGTCCGGCGGAGTGGCCGCGGCCGTGCAGGTCAGGCGGATGGGGAAAACCGTCGTCGTGATCGAGCCGGGCAAGCACCTGGGCGGCCTGACCAGCGGCGGCCTGGGCGCGACGGACATTGGCAACAAGGCGGCCATCGGCGGAATTGCCATCGAGTTCTACCAGCGGATTTTCCGGCACTATGAGCAGCCCTCCGCCTGGCGGCAGGAGACGAAGGACCAATATGCCGCCAAACGCCGCGCCCCCAGCGCGGACACGATGTGGACCTTCGAGCCGCACGTCGCGGAGAAGGTCTTTCAGGACCTGATGAAAGAGAACGAAATTCCGATCGTGTTTGGCGAGCGGCTCGATCTGAAGAACGGCGTCGCGAAAGATGCGGGGCGAATAACCGCCCTTCGCATGGAGAGCGGAAAGACCTTTCAGGGAAAGATGTTCATCGACGCCAGCTACGAAGGCGATGTATTGGCCAAGGCCGGCTGCTCCTATCACGTCGGGCGGGAATCGAATGCAACGTATCAGGAGACGCTTAACGGCGTTCAGACCGCCCGCGCCAAGGGGCACCAGTTCACCAAGCCGGTCGATCCGTTCATCAAGCCGGGCGACCCGGCCAGCGGCCTCTTGCCGGGCATCCATGACGGCGGGCCCGGCGAGGAAGGCTCCGGCGACCGCCACGTGCAGGCCTATAACTTTCGCATCTGCATGACCGACGATCCGGGCAATATGGTCCCCTTCCCGAAACCGAAACATTACGACCCGTTGCGGTATGAGCTGCTATTGCGGTATGTCCAGCAGGGGGTGTTCGACGTCCTCGGCAACAATCAGGCGATGCCCAACCGCAAGACGGACACCAACAATAATGGCGGCTTCTCATCGGACAATATCGGCATGAACTATGAGTATCCAGACGGCGACTACGCCACGCGGGAGAAGATCTTTCAGGACCACGTGGATTATCATCAAGGGATGCTATACTTCCTGTCCCATGACTCGCGGGTGCCGCAGACGGCGAAGGAAAAGGTCACCCGCTGGGGACTGGCGAAAGATGAGTTCCCGGAAACCGGCAACTGGCCGCATCAGCTATACGTCCGGGAGGCCCGGCGGCTGATCGCCGATTACGTTATGACGCAGCACAACTGCCAGGGCCGGGCGGTGGCGGAGGATCCGGTCGGCTTGGGGGCTTACAACATGGACTCCCACAACACACAGCGGTACGTCCACGACGGCCACGCCCGGAACGAGGGGGACATCCAGGTCGGTGTTTCGCCCTACCCGGTCGCGTACCGGTCGCTCGTGCCGAAGGAGGCGGAGTGCGGGAACCTGCTCGTGCCCGTGTGCCTGTCAGCGTCGCACATCGCCTACGGCTCGATCCGCATGGAGCCGGTGTTCATGGTCCTGGGGCAGTCGGCGGCCACGGCGGCCTGTCAGGCGATCGACGCGAGAGTCAGCGTGCAGAAGGTCGATTACCGGAAATTGCGGGAGCGGCTCCTGGCGGACAAGCAGGTTCTGGAGTGGAAAATGCCGAAGCGGGAATCCGCCCCGGCCAAATAAATCAGCATACTACGCGGCCGCATGTTCATCTATTTCGATCTGGGCAACGTCGTCCTGAACTTCAGCCATGAGCTGATGTGCCGGCAGGTCTGCGCCGTCACCGGCACGGATGTGGCGAAGGTCCGCGACCTGCTGTTCACGCAAAAATTGAAGGAGCGGGCGGAGGCCGGGCAGTGTACGCGGGACGAGTTCTACGCGGCGCTGTGCGAAGGGCTGTGTGCCGAGCCGGAGGCCGCCGACATCGAGCGGGCCATCAACGACACTTTCCAGCACAGTGGGATCCGAAGCTTGGAATTCACGTGACTTGAAGTCGCGGC
>JADMIO011135743.1_pt1 | contig 76320 bp, 60 predicted proteins | sample 8958161 | NCBI WGS metagenome assembly JADMIO01 (sample SAMN16585339, study PRJNA669376) | soil metagenome | isolation source: Crop rotation soil | place: USA: Cullars Rotation, Alabama | collected 2011
CGACTTCAAGTCACGTGAATTCCAAGCTTCGGATCCCACTGTGCTGGAAAGTGTCCCGATCATCACGTGCGAGGCGCAACGGCGCATATTCGCGCGAAGGGCACCGCGACGCGAATCCTGGCACGGCATCCGGAGATCGTGGACCACGATTTCTATACCCGGATCGTGTGCGGGAGAATCGAGCCGGTGATCGAAGCTCTCGCGGCCGATCCACGACTCGCATCGAAGCCAAATGGCAGGCCGAGCAAGGAGCGATCGGCCGCCGCGGGGGATGACTGGCTTCTGGACTTTGGCACGAAAGGGTGGGAGCCGCTGTTGTACCTGTGCTTCACTCGTCTCGATCGTCCGGAAACGAACGATAATGCGGTCGCGATCGCGCGCGCACTCCTGGCGCGTGGTGCGAACCCCAACGCGTACTTCATGGCCGGTGGCAGCCACTACACCCCACTGACTGGGGTCATCGGCGAGGGAGAGGAAGGCCGGCCCGGACACCCGAAACGAGAAGAGCTGGTGAAGCTCCTCCTGGGCGCGGGCGCCGAGCCGTTCGACGTACAGGTGTTCTACAACCTGAACTTCAAAGGTGAGTTCCTCTGGTATCTGAAGCTCATCTACGAGCACTGCATGCGCACCGGACGCACCGCTGAGTGGCAGGACCCGGAGTGGAAGATGATCGATATGGGCGGATATGGCTTCGGTGCCAGCTACCTCCTCAGCATCGCCATCGAGCACGGCGACAGCGAGCTCACTGAATGGCTTCTGTCGCACGGCGCGAATCCCGACGCCGTTCCGAGGTTCGGAAAACGAAAGGTACCATCGATGTACGAGCTGGCGATGCGCCAGGGACAGCCGGAACTCGCCGAACTCCTCGTCCAGCACGGAGCGTCGCGCAAGCGAGTGGCTTTGACTCCGGCGGAGCAACTGGCACACGCCGTGGCTCGTGCTGACGCTTCTGCGGCGCGCGACATCGTGGAGAAACATCCCGCGCTGTTGACGGAAACGCTCCCGATGTTTGCGTTCGCACGCTTGGACGATGTGAATGCCGTGACGATGCTCCTCGATCTCGGCGTCTCCACCGAAGTCGCTGACGAGGCGAATCAGCGTCCCCTGCACGTTGCGGCATATGACAATGCGTTGAAGGTGGCAAAGCTTCTCCTCGATCGAGGCGCCGAGATCGATCCCTATGAACGGCGTCACGGCAACACGCCGCTGGGCTTCGCCTGCTACGCGAGAAACCCGGAGATGATCGAACTCCTCTCGTCCCTCAGCTGCGATATCTGGGAGCTCACGTACGTCGGTAAAGTGGAACGCGTACGGGAAATCGTTCGCGAGAATCCGGCGCGCGCGAAGGTCGTGAGCGAAGGCAACACGCCACTGATGTGGCTTCCGATCGACGATGAAGGGAACGCGATGGAATTGGCGGCGCTTCTCATCGCCAACGGTGCCGATGCAACCCTCAGGAACGAAGAGGGACATACCGCTGCCCATCGCGCAGCACGCATGGGAATGTTCGCGCTCGCCGATCTCCTGCAAAAGGCGGAGTTGCGCAAACAACGTCCGTCGCTCGAACAGTATCAAGCAATGGCTGACGTGCTACTGGAGGCATATCGCACCGGCACGCCCGAGGCGATGGAGCGCTTGTATCAGTTCAGCGGGAATCGTCGCTCGTGGGAGTCGATGCGCACTTACTTGCAGTTGGACCTCGGCAAGCGCCCCAGCCTCGAAGGAGGCGCGCTCGACGTCGAACTCGATATCGACGACGCGCGACACGCCGTCGCGAGAACGCACTCGTTCGCCAGCTGGCGCGAGCTGGAGGCGTTCGTGTCGTCGGTACAAGAGAGAAGCGGAACCATCCTGGCGAAACCGGCGCACGTGTGGACTCGCGCCGATCGCAATTCCTTCAAGTCGGTCGGCTGGTCGCGAGAGGTCAATGCGCTCATCGAGATGTTGAAGCGTGAAGGAGCGCCCGGCCTGGATGCCGACAACGGACAGATGACCGACGCCGCGCTCGCGGAACTCGCACAGGCCAAGAACATTTCGTCGCTCTCGTTCAGCAGCTCGAACTCGTTGACGGACGCGGGACTCGCACATCTCCGGCACCTTCCGCATCTCCGCCATCTCGACCTCAGCGGGACAGCAATTACCGACATCGGTCTGAAAGTGCTTCGTGAGCTCCCGTTCCTTGAAACGCTCTCGCTTTCATGGACGCGAGTGACCGACGCCGGAGTGGAGTGTCTCCGCGACTCCAACAACCTGCGCCGTATCGATCTCGGCGGAACGAGGAGTGGCGACGGCGCACTGCGAATACTGCGCGGAAAACCTCACCTCGCCAGCGTCCGCACCGGTAACGGCGTCACCGATGCAGGCCTCGAACTGCTCCACGATTTTCCCGTCTTCAAGTCATGGAAGGGCGGGGAGGTCAGCATGGGTTTGACGAGCTACGATGCGTCGCCCAACTACCTCATGCTGCGCGGCCCGTTCACGGACGAGGGCATGAAACACCTCGCAGGGCTGAATGGTTTGTTCGCACTCAATATCGATGCGAGCGAGCTTCGAATCACATCACAAGCCTTGGAGCCGCTGATCGGACTTCCAAATCTCGGCTGGCTCGCGGTAGACGCCAAGGATGACTGGATGCCCTACATCGCAGCGATGCGATCGCTTCGTTTTCTCGGTTGCCAGGATACCATGGCGGGAGACGACGGATTTGTCGCACTCGGAAAGTCAGAGTCGATCGAATACATCTGGGGACGCCGTTGTCACAACTTGCGCGACGTCGGCTTCAAGGCCCTCGGCAGAATCCCGACGCTTCGCGCGCTCAGCGTCAGCTCCCTGAACGTGAGCGATTCTGCCGTCGCCTCACTCCCTGAGTTCCCATCGCTTCGCGAGCTGATGCCCATGGATATTCCCGACGAGGGTTATCGGCATATCGGGCGCTGTTCCAGCCTCGAATCACTCGTATTGATGTACTGTCGTGACACGGGAGATCGTGCGACGGAACACATCGCGTCCTTGCCGCGGCTCGCGAAATACTTCAATAGCTACACACACATCACCGATCACTCCCTCGGCATACTGTCGACGATGGATTCCCTGGAGGAGGTCACGATCTACGGCTGTCCGGGCATCACTGACGCGGGTGTGGCCGCACTCGCGCGACTGCCACGCCTTCGCAAGATTGATATCAACGGACAGAACGTGACCCCGGCCATCGCCGCGGCCTTCCCACCCTCTGTTCACGTGAAAACACCAACCTAGGTACGAAATGATTCGGCGGTCATGTCTTGCAGTGATAAGCCTTGCCTCACTCTCCGGCTGCGCCTCGATCGGAAAGGTGATCTCGTCGATCCCGACAACGCCGGCGCCTCTCTCGTCCGGCTATCGCATCGTCACGCCGGCAACGGTGTCGGAGGCGACGCCATCGCAGATGCTGCAGCAGCTTTCGGGAGCCGATGTGATCTTCTTTGGTGAACAGCACGACGATCCCGAAACCCATCGCGCCGAGGCGGAACTCCTCGACGCGATCGGGCGGTTGGGGCGACCGGTTGTTCTCTCGCTCGAAATGTTCGAGCGCGACGTTCAGCCCGTCGTCGACGACTACATCAATGGCCGGATTACCGAAGCGGTGTTCCTGTCGCGAAGCCGCCCGTGGGATCGTTACAACACCGACTATCGACGGATGATCGAGCTGGCCAAGGAAAAGCACTGGCCTGTGGTCGCCGCCAACGTTCCACGTTCGCTCGCATCCGCCGTGGGGCGAAAGGGGCTTGCCGCGCTCGATACACTGTCGGCGAACGACCGCCGCAATGCGGCTCGCGAGAACATGTGTCCGAAGGACGATTATCACGCGCGTTTCATGGAGTCCATGCAGTCGCACTCCGCCGGCGCCGGACCATCCAATCCCGGGGACTCGCTACCCACCGCCGTCGCAGAGCGGTTCTATCTGGCACAATGCGTGAAGGACGAGACGATGGCAGAGTCGATCGTGAACGCACGACTCGCCGCGCCGCGCGATGCGATCGTGGTGCACTACGACGGCGCGTTTCACAGTGATTATGCGCAGGGCACTGCGGCGCGCGTGAAGCGCCGTCAGCCAGGCTGGACCATCAGCATCGTCAGCGCTGTGCCGGTCGCTGATCCGGCGATTGCGCCCATCGTCACCGAGAGCGCGAAGGCGGAATTCGTGATCTTTACGCGCCGGCCGCCTTCGAAACGATAGCGGCCGCGCGCTCGCAGCGCGTGCGCAAACGCTGATCGCCGAGCTTCTCGGCGACATCGGCAAAGCCTTCGGTTGGTCCGTTCCAGAGAAGCGCGTCAACGTTGTTGAAAAGGCGCGCATCGGTGCGAAGCGTGGCGAGCGTCTTGAACAGCAGGGCGTTCGCCTGATTCTCACCGAGGACGTCCGCGGGGAAGTCCTCGATCCGGCCATGCTTGTTCAACAGGCGCGCCGCTCCTTTCGCTCCGATGCCCTTGATCCCGGGATATCCATCGGCCGAATCGCCCACGAGCGCGAGATAATCGGGAATCAATTCCGGATCGACGCCGAACTTCTCGCGTACACCGGCCGCATTGCGAATCGCCTGGCTCCGGCGATCGACTTGCACGATGCGATCGCCAACCACGCATTGCGCGAGGTCCTTGTCGGGCGTCCAGATGGAGATTTTTTCGACTCGCGGATCGGCCGCCGCGATGCGCGCTGCCGACGCGAGTCCATCGTCTGCCTCGAGGTCGACCATCGGCCAGACTGCGACGCCCATTGCAGCAAGCGCGTCCTCCAACGGGTGGAACTGCGCCCAAAGCGCGGGCTCGATGCCTACGCCGGTCTTGTATCCGTCGTACAGGTCGTTGCGGTACGACTCGATGACGTGATCGGTCGCGACGCCAACGTGTGTCGCACCAGTCTCGAACATCTGTAACACCGTGTTCAGCACACCGAGGATCGCCGCGTTCGGCGAATCCTGGCCGTCGGCAAAACGCCGGGCGCCGTAGAAGTGGCGGAACAGCTCGTAGGTGCCGTCGATGAGGTGGACGATCATGCGCTCACATCTTGTTCGTCAGGGTAGCTCGGAGCCTAGAAGTACGTGATCACGTAGAAATACACGCCCTCGGGAGAGCGGATGTAACAGAATCGCCCCACGCCGGGAAAATCCTGCGGCGGAAGGTGGATTTGCGCCCGCATCAACTCCGCGAGCTTGGCGGTCTCGTTCACGTTCTGCACCGTGAAGTACACGCCCCACTGTGCCCTGATCAGCCCTTTGGCAGGTGGACGCACCAGCATGCCGGCGATTGGCGCTTCCCTGCCGCGGCTGAAGGCCGTGTACTTTACGCTCCCCATCGGGAATTCCGTCGCCGTCCAGCCGAAAAGCGCGCTGTAGAATTCCCGGTCGCGTGGAACGTTCGGTGTGGAGATTTCGAACCAACTCGGCGCGCCGTGATGCGTGCTGTCGACCTGGTAGCCTTCCATCGACTTGGGTTCCCAGATGTCGAACTCCGCGCCATTCGGATCGAAACACACTGCCATTCGACCAGCAAGGCCGACGTCGAATGCAGGCATCGCGGTTCCGCCGAGTGTCTTCACTCGGGCCACTGCCTTGTCCACGCTCCCCGACTTGATCATCACGCCAATCCCGGGATTGGCCCCTTCGGGGGTGCGCGGGCTGATCGTGTTGAAGATCCCGCCGATGTCCTTGCCGCGAACGAGGATCCGATGTCCCGTGCTCGGCATCGCGACGTAATTCCACTTGAGGAGCGTGGAAAAGAATGCGCGGGACTTGTCGGGATCCGGTGTCAGGACGTTGATCCAGCAGAAGTCCCCGACACCGCGAACGCCTATTGCCATTTTCCTGGTGGGAAGTGCGAAGTGTTGTATCGTCTCGCCGTGCGCGGTCGGCGTCAAGCATCCCGCGTAACGAAATGGGTGTCGAGCCTTGGGCTTCCTCGACTCACGGATGATGGGACGACTATGTAGAATCCACGCATGCACCGATACTTCATTGTCGCCTCGCTCCTTTTAGGAGCCGCTTGCACCACGAGCCAGGCGCCCGAGCCTGCCGCGCCCACCAGCGCGGCGATCACCGCGGAAGACCTTCGTCATCGGCTTTTTCTGATCGCTGACGATTCGATGATGGGCCGTGAATCAGGATCGCTTGGCAATTACAAGACAGCGGAATACGTGGCATCGGAATTTCGCCGTCTGGGCCTGGAGCCGGCCGGAGACAATGGCACGTATTTCCAGACCGTTCCGTTCTGGAACGCTGCGATCGATCCAAAGTCGCACATCGACGCCGGCACCGCATCGCTCGACGTGTTCCGCGATTTCGTACCGGCGAGCAGGGCCGCGCCACCGCGCCGCCTCGAGAATGTTAAAGCCGTGTACGCCGGCCCGGCCAACGATTCGACGAAGTGGATCTCGGCGGAGCAGGCAGCGGGGAACGTGCTCGTGTTCGACCTTCCAGCCGGCGCGTCGACGCGCGGTCTCCAGATCGGATCTTCACGGTGGCGTAATGCCCGCGCGCTCGCACTCGGCTCACTCGACATGATGGGGCCGGAGGCAGTGGCTCGACTTCGGACAGGATCGCCCATCGCGGACTCCGCGAGAATCCCGACGTCGATTCCTCTCCTCTGGGTCTCACGCGCCGGGGTTGCAAGACTCCTGCATGGCGAACCGTCGATGCTCACGCCGGGCGCCGTGGGTGCAACGCTGAACGGCTACTTCGACATCGCGCGCACACCGATGCCATATCCGGCGAGAAACGTCGTCGCGATTCTTCGTGGGAGCGATCCCGCTCTGCGCGGGCAGTTCGTTTCGCTCACCGCCCACAACGATCACGTCGGATTCGATCATTCTCCCGTCGATCACGATTCAATACGCGCGTTCAATCGTGTGATTCGTCCGATGGGAGCTGACAACCCGAATCGCGAACCGACGGCGGCAGAATGGGCGAAGATCCACACGATCCTGGACAGCCTGCGCAAGGTGAATCGCCCACGGCTGGATTCGATCCGCAATGGCGCCGACGACGATGGAAGCGGCACGGTTTCCATTCTCGAAATCGCGGAGGCCCTCGCGAAGAGCGGTGTGCGGCCGAAGCGCTCGATCATCTTCGTGAACCACACGGGCGAGGAATCCGGGCTCCTCGGCTCTCGATGGTTCACCGATCATTCGACCGTTCCAACGGACTCGATTGTTGGAGAGATCGACCAGGACATGGTGGGTCGCGGCACGTCGAGCGACTATCCGCGGAACGGCGGAACGGTTGCCGCCACGCCCACTTATCTCGAGGTGGTCGGCGCGAAGCGGCTGTCAAAGGAATTCGGCGATTCGCTCGAAGCGGCGAACTCGCGCGAGCCGCTCCCCTTCGTCTTCGACTACACGTTCGACGCGCCTGGCCATCCACTGCAGTATTACTGCCGGGCGGACCACTACAACTATGCGCGGTATGGAATTCCGGCAGTCGCGTTCTCGCGCGGCGAGCACCTGGACTATCATCAGGTGACCGACGAGCCGCAATACATAAGCTATCCGGATCTCGCGCGCGTCTCCCGCATGGTCTATTCGATGGCGCTCGCGATCGCGAACATGTCGCATCGTCCGGCGCTCGACGCGCCGAAACAGACGAATCCGAACGCACCGTGTCGTCAGTAGCGCTTCGTTGGAAACAAGTTGCCGTCACCAACCGTAGGGAGAGACAACCAGGAGGCATTGTGTCCGGACAGGGATCGGCAGGAAACGTCATCGCGGCATTGTGCAGCTTCTTCATTCCGGGACTCGGCCAGTTGTTGCAGGGCCGGCTCGTCATGGCGGTGTTTCAGTTCGTGCTGGCCGGTGTACTGTGGATCTTCCTGCTCGGTTGGCTGATCCACCTCTGGTCGATCATCGACGCAGCCACCTGGAAGTCAAAGAGCTGATTTCGCCGACGTCATCCTGAGCGAAGCGAAGGATCTGCACCTCGCGCCGGTTTCCGCATCACATAGCCGGCCATGGTGCGCTCGCAGCCGATGCCGTGGAAGAAGGCGGAGCTGTGGTTTCCTGCGACGATCAGGAGCGTTCCCCGCGGCGTGGCATTGAACGCGCGCGTCATCAGTTCGCGGCCAATTCCTTTCCGCTGAGATTCGGACTCCACGAAGATGTCGGCGAGCGCGGCGGACAGATGTCCGTCGGTCAGCACCCGCGCGGCACCAACGAGCCGGTCACCATCCCAGGCGCCGATGTTGATCGAGTGCTGCATCGCGCGCACGACCCGGTCCCGCTCACGCTCCGCATAGCCGAGGCGTAGCGCCAGTTCGTGGAACTCGGCGGGGTCGACGCCCGAGTTGGCGAAACGAATGCGCGTAAGGACGGCCCGCTTCGCCGCAATCTCGGATGCATCCGGAACGTGCCCGGTGGGCGTGAGCTCCTCGACATGCACGTTCCTGGTACGGCGGTGATAACGCTCCCACGCCGAACCAATTGCGGCGCCGAGCGCGAGGCCTCCTCCCCCTGACGCGATGCCAACGGCGAACACGACCACCAGAAATCGCAGGACACCGCCTGCGGCGGAGCCACCATCCTCGAAGCCTTCCCTGATGTACGGCCATGCGAACGGCGCTGACGCGAACCAGCCGATGATGAACGCGCAGAGGGCGATCGCGTCCTTGATGCTCGTGCGGCGCTGCGCGTAGAAATCGGACAAGTCAGGTCGGCGAAGGAACGTTGAGGAGGAGGGAGCAGCAAGTGACGGCGCCTTCGGCCTTGGCGAGTTCCGTGCAATCGACGGGCATCACGCGGTAGCCATGTACTTCCAGACGATCCCGCGTGCGCGGAAACTGCGTCCCGTGAATCAGTACGTCGCCGACACGAAGCGCGTTGGCGGCGAACGGTTCCTGCGGATCGATCGTCACAACGGTCACGTCGCCGATCGCGCCGGGCGACAACCACGTCGGATTCAATAGAAGGGTTTCGTCGTCGAGCGCTGTGGCGGCGCTCTTGAGGTGAAGACAGCCGGTGAACGGCACCGCAATCACCTGATAGTCGAACGGGGCGAGCGTCGCCCTCAGCCAATCGATTCCCTCGCGGTTGGTCCGCCCGGACAGGCCAACGTAGAGCCGCCGCTTCATCCGGATCACGTCGCCCCCATCGAGTGTTCCCGGCGCCGGCATCTCGACGAGTGCGCGATAGTTCGAAAGGACAGTCCGGACTCCCGCGGTTTCCGCGCGGCGGGAGTCGGCGCCGGGGCGCGTGAGAATCGCGATTTCGTCGAGCACCAGCGCGATGTCCTCGATGAACACGCTGTCGGGAAGCTCCGGCGCAGCGGGAGCACGAACCACATTGGCGCCGAGTGCGCGAAGCGCGTCCTCGTACATCGCGTGCTGCGAAACTGCGCGGTCGACGTCGATCACCTCGCGGTCGAGGTGCGTGAGCTCGCACTCCGCAAGCGCGGGACTGACAGCCCGCGTGACTGCAATGAGCATCAGGCAAACCCCGGCGGGTTCTCGTGTGCCACATTCAATGATCGCTCGAGCGCAACGCCGACGCGCGCGATGGTGCCCTCATCGAACAGCCGGCCAAGCAGCGTGATGCCGTGAGGAACGCGGCGGGCTGGCGTGAATTTCGGAAGCGGGTTCCTGGGATCAGGCGCCCAATCACTCCGTGCTTCGCCCACGTTCACGAATCCAGCGCGCATGGTGAGCGACGGATGTCCGGTGTGATTCGAAATGGTGAGCATCTCATCGCGTAGCGACGGGATGAACAGGAGATCGACCTGCGAGAATATGCGAGCCATTTCGCCGGCAACCTTTCTTCGCATCCGATCGGCCTGGACGAAATCCACTGCACTCAGGAAGCGCGCCTCGCGGAGGAGGTTCGGCCATGCATCAGGCACCTGCGCCTTCATCTCTCGCGCTTTTCCGCTGAGAATCAGGTCCTCGAACGAGGCCGCCGCTTCGCTGAACAGAATGTGATTCAGCGTGCTGTATGGCCAATCGGGGAGGGTTACTTCGACAGGCTGGAGACCGAGCTTCTTGACGGCGTCGAACGCGGCTCGGTCGACATCGGTTGACGGCGCTTCATTCATCCACTTCGGGAAGTAGCCGATCTTCAATCCGTTCACTGAACCGCCAGCATCGAAATCGAGCTTGCTCGGAAGACTCGAGACATCGCCCGCGTCCGCGCCCGTAATTGCCTGCAGCACGAGCATGGCGTCCTCGACGCTACGGGTCATCGGGCCGAGTTTGTCGAGTGACCAGCAAAGCGTCATTGAACCAGTGCGCGCGACTCGCCCGAACGTTGGGCGAAGTCCCGTGATACCACAGCGCATCGCCGGACTGATGATGCTCCCACCCGTCTCACTTCCAATCGAGAATCCAACGAGGCCCGCGGCAGTTGCAGCGCCCGGTCCGGCACTCGATCCCGACGCGCCTTCCTCCAGGAGCCACGGGTTCATCGTCTGGCCGCCAAACCAGATGTCATTCAGCGCCAGTGCGCCGAGACTGAGTTTTGCGATGAGTACGGCGCCGGCCTCGTTGAGTCGTTTCACCACGACGGAGTCAGTCGCTGGAACACGGTTGCGGAACGGTTCGGCGCCCCACGTGGTGGGGGTATTGGCAGTATCCAATAAGTCTTTCACTCCATACGGAATGCCGTGGAGTGGACCGCGATACTTGCCCGACGAGATTTCCGCGTCGGCCTTCCTGGCGGCTGCGAGTGCGACGTCGCGTGTCAGCGTGATCACGCAACGAAGCTTGGGATCGAAACGCTGAATGCGCGCGAGATAAATGTTGGTGAGTCGTTCCGAGGTGAGCTTTCGGGATTCGATCCAGCGGGAGAGTTGCGTCACCGGCGCAAAAGCAATTGCGTCGTCGCTGGTGGGGAGTGGCGACGCATCGGCCTTGCTTCGCACAAATCGATCTCGTTCCGGACCGCCGGAAAGTCCAGCGAGGAGCGGATTCCACCGCGTCGCGGGCGCAACGGCATCCTCGATCGCGAGCTTGCGCGGGCCGACGCGCCGTTCGAGCATCGGCGCCATCGACGATCGCCAGCTCGACGCCACCTGCTGGCGCTCCGACTCGCTCATCGTCACCTGCATCAACTTCTCGGCTTCGGCGAATGTTGCTGCGGTCACCTGCGGGCCGGCACCAGGTGCCGTACCGAACGTCGGTGGCGCGCCGGGCGTTGCCGGTGCTGCAGTTTGCGAATTCGCCACGTTCGCATTCTCGCCGCGACAGGCGGCGACGGTTGCAAGGAGTCCTACGGGCGCTTTGATGAGAAACTGACGGCGAGTGTTCATGAAGAGCTCCGCAACGGAAGTCGGGCGCGTCCAACCTATCAGCCGAACGCAGTCGCCGAAACCGAAGGGAGCATGGCGAGGAAACGAGTCGCGGGGCTACTTTCTTCGCGCAGTCCGGCCCGCACTAACGCACGACATGTTCGCCCTCCTCAAGTTCCTGCAGTCGCTCGTCAAGACGCTGCACTCCGACGGGACGCCCCACCAGATCGCAGCCGGTTTCGCACTCGGCGCCGTCCTCGGGCTCACGCCCATCCTGAATCTCCACAATCTCATCGCCATCCTGCTCCTTGCGCTCCTGAACGTGTCGTTCGGCGCGGGCCTCCTCGCGATGGCGGTGTTCGTGCCGCTCGGGTTCATGTTCGATCCGGTGTTCGATCGCATTGGGCACGCGCTCCTGCTCGACGCAGCCTCGCTGAGACCATTCTGGACGGCGCTCGACAATACGCCGCTCCTCGCGCTTGCGAGCCTCGGCAACACCGTCGTCCTCGGAAGTCTGATCGGATGGGTCGTGCTTGCGCTTCCCATCTACTTCCTGAGCCGAGTCGGTGTGGTGCACTATCGGACCACGCTCGCGCCGCGCGTCGAAAAGAGTCGCGTCTATCAGAGTATCATCACTTCACAGGCCTACAATGTCTATCGCTGGTTCCGTCCCTGACGCGGGCCAGCGCGTTTCGCCGGAAGAGACGGCGAAACGAAAGCGCGCTCGCATCTTTCGCTGGCGCGCCGTCGCGGCCATCGCCTTCGTCCTCGCGCTCCTGATCGTCGGCTGGATCATGTTTGGCGACCGGCTCCTCGCGCGCTCGATGCGCGAGGCCGCGTCGAGTTCACTGGGCGTGCAGGTCGATCTCGCGCGGGCGCACTTCGATCCAATCACGCCGTCGCTCGAACTGCAGGGCCTCGCGATCGCGAATCCGCTCGACTCCACACGCAATCTCATCGAGATCCCGCGGTTCCGTGTCGTTCTCGATCCCACGCCGCTGTTCGTAAAGAAGATCTCGATCACCGAGCTGACGATCACCGATGTGCGAGCGAATACGCGTCGCGCGAAGCCGGCTCGCGCGCTGGCGAAGAATGGATTTGCCCTCAACGCGATGCTCGCGGCGCGCCAATTCCGGTCGCAATTCGATGTGCCGCTCTTGTCGCTGACGCCGATCGACACGATCAAAGCCATTGCGCTCGATCCGGCGCAGCTGAAGAGCGTGAAGACCGCGCAACTCGTCATTGCACGTGCCGACTCCACCGAGAAAGCACTCGTCGCGTCCGTCCAGGGCTTGAAACTGAAAGAAACCGCGGACTCCGCCGAGGCGCTTCTCCTTCGGCTCAAGGGACAGTCGCCAAGAACACTCGGACTGGTCGGAACGAGGAATGCCGTCTCCGACGTGCGTCGCCTTGCCGCGCGGGTGGATTCCGCGAAGAAGAGCATCGACGCGCTCCAGGTGTCGGCGCGACGCGGTGTCGACTCGCTCCTCGCGGGCGTGCATGCGGTGGACGACGCACGAAAGGCCGACTACGAATTCGCGAAGGGGCTCATGAAGCTGCCGACCTTCGATGCTCCGAACATCGGTCCCGCGCTGTTCGGCCAACCGAGCGTGAGTATCGTAGAGAAGGCCATGTACTGGATGGTCCTCGCGCGGCAGTACGCGCCACCGGGTCTCCTCCCTCGCGAGGAACCGGGGCCGAAGCGCGTTCGTCGGGCAGGCACCACCGTGGTGTTCGTGACGCCGAAGAGCTATCCGCAATTCCTGCTGCAGAAAGGCGCCATCTCGCTCACGCTCGACAGCACGGCTGGCTTCGGTAGTGGCGCGTACAGGCTCGACCTGCAGAACGTCACCACCGAGCCGGCCCTCGTGGGCAAACCGGCACGATTTGCACTGAGTCGTCTCGCCGCGGCGGGCTCGGGTTTGGACTCACTGGCGGTCACCGGAGTGATCGATCACACGCGCTCGAAACCCGTCGAGACCGTCGACATTCGAGCGGGCGGTGTGAGATTGCCGGCGTTCCCACTTCCCTCCACGCCGGCGCAGATCGCGCTCGGCCGAGGCACGAGTTCGCTGAAGTTTTCCAGTACGGGTGATAACATCAACGGCAGGTGGTCGGTGTCGGCGCCCGCGGTCACCTGGCAAGTCGACTCCGCCAGGCTGAACGCGATGAGCACATTGGCTCGACTCGTCACCAGCGTGGTCACCGGGATCGGCAACGTGACCGTCGATGCAGATGTAGGAGGGACGATCAAGGCGCCAACGTTGAGTGTTCGCTCGAATCTCGATCGCGCGGTGGCCGACAACATCAAGCGCGTGGCAGGGGAACAGATCGCGCAGGCAGAAGCGAAGGTGCGTGCTCGTGTCGACGAAGAAGCGGAGAAAGCCCTCGCACCGATGCGTACCAAGGTTGCGGAAGCGCAGGCGGAAGCGGAAAAGCGTGTGAAGGAAGCGAGCGATCGTCTCGACAAGGCGAAGGCGGACCTCGCGTCACAGTTGAAATCATTGAGTGTCGGACTTCTTGGAGGGTAGCGTGGTCAAATTCAGTCGGTTTGTCGTTGCGGGGGCGTTCATCGCCATCAATGCCGCCAACGCCCAGTCGCCGCGGTTCGAGATTTCGTTCAGCAAGAGCGCACATGCCGAGCCGATCACGGGTCGCGTGTACGTCGCGATCAGCAAGACCAGCGACGCGCAGCGAACGCCGATCTCCCAGACCGGCGAAACCGGCGTGCCGCTCTACGGAGTGAACGTCGACAATCTCGCCGCGGGAAAAGGCGTCACCATCGACGCCGCCACCTTTGGCTATCCCGTGAGGAGCCTGAAGGACATTCCTGCCGGCGAGTACTGGGTTCAGCCGTTCGTGAACGTCTACACGAAGTTCGTCCGCGCCGACGGCCACACGGTGTGGCTGCACATGGACCAGTGGGAAGGGCAGAACTGGAAGCGTTCGCCGGGAAACATCTTCGGCGATCCGGTGAAGGTCACCTTCGACCCCAAGTCATCCACGCCCATCAGGCTGGTGGCGGACAAGGTGATTCCGCCGGTCGTCGTGCCCGCCGAGACGGAGAATGTGAAACGCATCAAGATCCAGAGCCAGGTGCTCACCAAATGGTGGGGGCAACCGATCTTCCTTGGGGCAACCATTCTCTTGCCGAAGGACTACGCTAAACATCCTGAAGCGAAGTATCCGATCGTGTACAGTGAAGGACATTTCTCGCTGCGCGAGCCGAGTGTCGTCAATACGCCGTACTGGAATGCCGACGGCACGCCACGAGTGATCATTGTCACGATTCAGCATCCGTCGCCGTACTACGACGACTCGTATGGCGTGAATTCGGCGAACAATGGACCGTACGGCGATGCGATCATGCAGGAACTGATTCCCGCCGTGGAGTCCAAGTTTCGCGTGATTGGCCAGCCGTGGGCGCGTCTCCTCACAGGCGGCTCCACGGGCGGGTGGATCTCACTCGCCAAGCAGGTGATGTATCCCGACTTCTACGGTGGCACGTGGTCGCTGTGCCCTGATGGCGTTGATTTCCGCTATCACCAGATCGTCAACATCTACGCCGACACCAATGCCTATTGGCTGAACCGCGGCTGGATGAAGATCGATCGGCCCACGCAGCGGCGCCCCGATGGCAACATCACCGCGATGATGAAGGACGAGAACTGGTACGAGCTCGCGGTTGGCGATCATTCACGATCGGGTGGCCAATGGGATATCTGGGAGGCGACGTACGGTCCTGTCGGCGCCGATGGGTATCCAGCGCGCATCTGGGACAAGGAAACCGGCGTCATCGACAAGAAGGTGGCCGAGTACTGGAAGGAGCACTACGACCTGCGCAACATCCTCGAGACGAAATGGGCCACGCTCGGCCCGAAAGTGGCGAACAAGATCAACGTCTATGTGGGTGACGCCGACTCGTACTTCCTGAACATGGGCGTCCACATGCTGGACAACTACCTCACGAAGACGACGTCACCGAAGTGGAGTGGCGAAACGATTTTCCAGCCGATGGCGCCACACTGCTGGGGACCGCCGATGCCGGAGCTGATCGCCAAGATGACAACGCACATGGAAAAGTCGGCACCTGCGGGGGCGGATCTCAAAAGCTGGCGATACTAACAGGGCAGATCCTTTGCCTCTCTCAGATGAGACACACTACCTGTCATCCTGAGCGAAGCAAAGGATCTGCACCTTGTTGTCATCCTGAGCGAAGCGAAGGATCTGCACCTTCCGCAGTTACCGAGGGTTATAACACGCCGGCTTGGCGGCCGTCGACCCGGCCGGAGCCCACGTGTTGTCCGCCGGGTTATGATCGGGGAAACGACATCCCGGATCGAACGTGATCCGCTCGATCTTCCGGGCTCCGAAGTTCAGCGCGGCCTTGAACGTCTTGCTCCCGTTGAACCACACACTCGCCGGCCAGGTGACCGTCGCCGTGACGCTGTCGTTCATCACCGCGTTTGGCATTTTCCTGATCGCGGGCCCCTTCGGCGCGAACTGGACGCGGAGAATCACCGGTGATGGCATCTGCCCGTCCTGACGCACGGTGACACTCGTCGTCGATCCGTTCGTCTGCACATCCTGGATCGATCCGTCGACGCTCTCCGTGGTAAATAGCCAATAGTTCCAGAACCAGCCGAGGTCCTGGCCGAGGGCGTGGCTCATGAAGAACATGTAGTCCCACGGCGATGGATGCTTGAACATCCACGCCTTGCCGAACTCGGACTGCGCGCGCTGCACGGCCGTGTCGCCAACGATGCCGCCAAGCATCGAGAGCATCAGCGGCGTCTTACTGTAGGTCGTGAAGCTATAGAACCCGGGGCCGCCGTAGTTGGCGTTCCACATCATCGGCGGCTCCGACTCATTGCCGCTCGTGTTGCCGTACGACTGCCCGCGTCCGTCGAGATTCGGCGTCTGATTGGCGCGATCCGCCGCGGAAAGAATGTTCGCATACTGATTGAAGCCCTCGTCCATCCAGCCGTACCACGTTTCGTTGTTGCTCACCGTCATCGGCGCCCACTGGTGGAACGTCTCGTGATCCGCCGCGCCCTGATTGGAGTTGATCACCATCGGATATTCCATCCCCGCGCTGGGACCATCCTGGAGCGTGAGCTGCGGAAACGAGTACGGGAACCACAACTTCGAGTAGAACTCGAGGGCGTGGCGAGCGAGAGGACCAGCGTTCGCATACGCCGCCGCGTTCCCCGGCTGATAGTACATGTTCACGGGAACTCGGCTCTTTCCGGGAATTGTCGCGCGCGTCGCTTCCCAGACGAGTTTCTTCGCCGTCACCCAGGCAAAGTCATTCACCGTGTCGGCGACGAAATGCCATACGAGCCGGTCGCCTGCGGCGGTCGCCTGGCCCGGACCAACTTCACCGGGGCCCACGATCATCGTATTCGCGTCGGACTCGAGCACGTGCGTCAGCCGCTCGCGCGCCGCAGGCGTGAGCACCTGCTCGGGGTTCTGGAGGACTCCCGTGCCCCCCACGATCCATCCCCCGGGAACGTCGATGCTCACGTCGAACCTGCCGAAGTTGTTGTAGAACTCCGACGGGCCGAGATAAAGCTCCGGATCCCAGCCGCGGAGATCGTCATACACGGCAACACGGGGATACCACTGCGTGGGCTGATACAACGTGTCGGCCCAACGTTGGATCATGCGGTGATTCGCACCCGGTCCACCGGGCACCTTGTGGTTCCAGTCGATTTCCAATGTCGCACGACCCTTTGCGGCGATTGGCGCCATCAGCGCGATCGTGGCACGCGAGGTGGTTCCCCCGAGGAGTCGGTTCTCCGTTGGGGAGGCTGGCGCACCACCGCGCCCGCCACCACGACCCTGCGGCGGCGGAGCAAGGTTCACCGGAGCGCCGTTCACCGTCATGCGTGTTATGACAAAGCCGTCCGTCTCTTCGGACGGAATCCACGGCGCAGCATGCGGGCTCTGGAACCGGAAGAGGTTCATGTCGAGCCGCAGCACGATGCTGGTGAGTGAATCAGCCGTATTGTTCTGAAGTGCGATCGTCTCGCTCCCCGTGATGCGTGACGTGGCGGGATCGAGGCGCGCCTTGATCGTGTAGTCGGTGCGCAACTGTGCGTAGTTCCGGCCGGGACGGCCGGTGGAATCACGCGTACCGGCCGCGAACGCCTTGCGAATCGTATTGGTGATCGGGATGTCGCGCCGCACGGCACGTTCCGGAAGTGCTGGCTTGCTTTGGGTCTGGGCACGAACCGCCGTCGCGGTAGTGGCGATGAGCAGGGCGGAACGTGCGAACGATCTGATCATGAGGGAGCCTCGACGATGGAACGAGAGAAACGACTCTCGAAGGTACAAGCATGTGCTCCGGCTCGACAAACCCGCCGCTTTTGTGAGAGCGGGACCGGCCGTGTATTGCACGCGAGCATCACGCGCCGTAACGTCTCCCGCATTGGCCGCAGCCGAAAACTGCGGCATCATCCGGAGACAGAAATATGCGTTTGTTGCGACTCGCCGTCCTGTCCGCTGTCCTTTGCGCGGGCGTTGCTCGTGCGCAGGCCGCGGATCCGTCAGCTGACATGCGTTGGCGTCACATCGGCCCCGTTCGCGCTGGCCGCGCGCGCTCCATCGTGGGCGTGCCAAGCCAGCCGAATGTCGCGTATGCGGGCTTTGACAATGGCGGAGTGTGGCGGTCCACGGACTATGGCAACAACTGGGAGCCACTCTTCGATTCGCAGCCGACGGGCTCGATTGGCGCGATCGCCGTCGCGCCCACCAATCCGAACATCATCTACGTCGGCAGCGGAGCGGGCATCATTCGTCCCGATCTCGCCACGGGCGACGGCATGTACAAGTCGACGGACGCCGGAAAGACATGGACGCACCTCGGTCTTCGTGAAACGCAGATGATTGCGTATGTCGACGTCGACCCGACCGATCCCAATCGCCTCTTTGTTGCAGCACTCGGACATCCATATGGCCCGAATCCCGAGCGCGGCATCTTTCGATCCACCAACGGCGGCCAGACGTTCGAGAAGGTGCTCTACACCGACGAGTACACGAGCGGCGCCGACGTTCGCATCGATCCCGGCAACGCGAACACCGTGTATGCCACGATGTGGCAACAGCAGCAGAGCTTCATCGAGGGGCAGGGATTCGGCGGCACGAGCGGCGGCATCTACAAATCCACCGACGGCGGAAAGAACTGGAAGAAGCTGACCGAAGGTCTCCCTCCGGTCATCCAGGCCAACCTCGCCATCGCGCCGAGCAATTCGCGAACGATCTATGCAACGGTGGCTGGTGCGGCCGGCAACAACAGCGTGACGGGTTCCGTCGCGATGTACAAGTCCAATGACGGTGGAGAGCACTGGGCTCTCGCGAGTGCCGGCGCTGCCGTCGCCGATCCGCGTCCGCTCAGCCGCATCGGCGGCGGCGACCTTCCCACGATCACCGTGGATCCCACGAATGAAAACGTCGTCTACAGTGCGTCGACGGTGATGTGGAGGACGGATGACGCAGGAAAGACATGGACCGCCGTGCGCGGTGCGCCCGGCGGCGACGACTACCAGCGGGTCTGGGTCAATCCGGCGAATACGAACATCCTCCTCGTTGTCGCCGACCAGGGCGCGGTCATCTCGGCGAATCGCGGCGTGTCGTGGAGCAACTGGTACACGCAGGGTACGGCGGCGATGTACCACGTGACGGTGGACAACTCCTATCCCTACAAAGTTTGCGGCGGGCAGCAGGATTCCGGTTCGGCCTGCGTGGACAGTCGCTCCATGGACGGCGAGATCACCTTCCATGACTGGCATCCCGTCAACATCCAGGAATACGGAATCGCGGCGCCGGATCCGAAGGATCCGAACATGGTATTCGGAAGTGCGCGCAACACGGTGTCGCTTTACGATCGTCGAACGGCGCAGACGCGCAACGTCGGTCCATCAGCCGAACAGCGCGGCACCGAATTCGGCCGCAACGTGCGCACGATGCCGATCATCTGGTCGCCCGTCGAGAAGGACGTTCTGTATTACGCGTCGAACGTGGTGTGGAAGACCACGGATCGCGGCAACTCGTGGACGCGCATCAGTCCCGACCTTGCTCGCTCGGCTTGGGCCGTGCCGACAACCACGGGCAAGTACGGAAGTGGCGTGACGCCCGCGCCACTCGGCTCGATCACGGCGCTCTCGCCGTCACCTGTGAAGGCTGGCGTCATCTGGGCAGGCACGGACGACGGCAATCTCCAGGTCACCACGGACGGCGGAAAGAAGTGGACCAACGTCACGCCGGCGAACATCAAGCCGTGGACGCGGTTCTTCAACATCGACGCCGGACACTTCGACGCGAATACCGCCTACGCCGCGGCGAACACGCTCCGCCTCGATGACCTGAATCCGCATTTCCTCCGCACGCATGATGGCGGCAAGACGTGGACGGAAATCAACACGGGAATTTCCGGTGGCGCGGTTGCGAACGCCATTCGCGAAGATCCGCGCGTGAAGGGACTTCTCTACGCCGGCACCGACACGCAGCTGTGGGTGTCCTACGACGACGGCGATCACTGGGAATCTCTGCGCATCAACATGCCGGCGATCAGCGTGCGTGATCTTCAGGTGAAGGACGACGATTCGTGCATGTGCGCGGATCTCGTTGCTGGAACTCACGGCCGTGGCTTCTGGATTCTCGACGACCTTACACCGCTGCGCCAGGCAGCGGCAATCCGTCAGGCTGCGTCGGCGAAGTCGGCGTATCTCGTGAAGCCGGTCACCGCCGTGCGAATTCGTTTCGCAACGAACGAGCCAACGCCGTGGCCACCCGAAGTGCCGGCGGGCCAGAACCCGCCACCCGGCGCTATCCTCGACTACTATCTCGCGTCGAACGCGAACGGCGCGGTGAAGATCGACATCCTCGACAAGAGCGGCGCTGTGATTCGCAGCTACACCAGCGACGATGCTCCGCCCAATCCGGACGCCGGGTTGGATCCTGTCGCGTACACCAAGGTGTGCCAGCAGACGCCCACCGCGCCGCACTGTGCGTTCCCGCTTCACTGGGCTGCGCCCACGCCGTTCGTTGCAACCACGGCTGGCATGCACCGCTTCTCATGGGACATGCACTACAACCCGATTATCGTGGAAGGCGTGCAGCCCGGCGAGCCCGCGCAAGGCGCTGTGCCGCATCGCACCTATCAGTCAGTCAATTCACCATGGGCGCCGCCAGGCGAATACACGGTGCGTCTCTCGGTCGACGGGAAGACATATACGCAACCAATCACGCTTCGTCTCGATCCACGCGTGAAGACGCCGGCGCCGGCGCTCAACGCGCTCGCGACCACTACGAAAGAAGCCTACGTAGCCGCGCGGACACTTCACGAGCAGTACCTCGAGGCACGCGCACTCGCCGCAAAGACGTCCGACGCGGGCATCAAGGCGGAGATTGATTCGATCGCGCCGCCGCCGGCTCGCGGCGGGCGTGGGGGTGGACGCGGTGGTGGCGGCGGTGGCTTTGGACGGGGCGGCGGTCCGCCGGCCCCGCCCACGCTCGAGAGCGCGAGCAATGCGCTTCTCGCCGCAGCGATGGCGCTTCAGAATGCGGACGTCGCGCCCACGGCAGGTGACCTCGCCGCCTTGAAGCGCGCGAATGACAACGCAAAGGCAGTCAGTGCGCGCTGGGCAGCCATCAAGAAGAAGGTGAAGTAGGCTTACCTCCGGTCGTCCTTGTCCTTCTTGCCGCGTTCTTCCCGGTCTTCGTCAGCAATATCGACGGACATCGGGAAGAACAGCGAGCGTTTCACGGTTGGATAGGGCGTCTTCCATCCCTTCGCGTCGTGCCACAGGAGGCGATTCAACGCCTCGCTCGGCGCTGCATCGGGGTCCTTGAAGTTCATTCGCGCCGATGCCAGCGCCGCACTCTTCCGCGCCGCAGCATCGGGGCCGGTGATCGCGCCGACTCGACGATTACGCTCGAGCAGAGACTGCTTCGGTTCGATCGCCGAGTACGGCGTGAGGTTCGGCGTATTGGTGAAGCTCGCGCGCATGTCCGTTGCGACGAGGTCGAAGATCGACATCGCCGGAAGGCCGAGTATCAACTCGATGGTCTTCACCATGCTCGGCTGCGCGTAGAACGTCGAGTCGACACTTCCGCGTTTCGAGTACGGCGAGATCGCCAACGCCACGGTGCGATGACCGTCGATGTGATCGACGCCATTCTGGGCGTCGTCCTCCACCACGAGGATTGCCATGTCCTTCCAGAACGACGAATGCGTCATCCCCTCCACAATCCGGCCGAGTGCGAGATCATTGTCCGCGACGCATGCCTTGGGTGTGCACCAATCGGCGCTGGTTCCCTGCGTATGGTCGCTCGGCAGGATGACCATCACGAGGTTCGGCATGGAGCCGGCCTTCTCCCATTGACCGAGATGGTAGAGAATGTCTCCCGCCTTCACGACGTCCGGTGACTCCTGCGTCCACCCGGGATACTCAGGGACCAGGAGCCTGTCGAGCGACGTGATATTCGAGTGTGTGTCATAGCGGTCTCGGAGCATCTGCCGGTGATACTCGAAATCATTCGGCCGTCGCAGGTAGCGGGCGAGCATGGAATCACGCACTGACGCCGCTCCCGTCTTTGGCGACGGAGCATACTCGCCGAACACCGTGACCGTCTTGTTCTTGGCGATCGCACTTTCCCAGATGAAACCTCCGGAGGAGTACGCGAGCGGATCCTCACCTTCCGACGGATAGCTCCGGCCGAAATACAAGGGCCACATCGGATAGTCCGTCTCGTTCGCCTGCGTGAGCCACTGGTGGCCATCGGCAGAGTTTCCGCCCGACGCGAAGAAATGATCGAGTGTCACGAACTGCTCCGACAACGCGTGCGCATTCGGCGTCACGTCGCGCCCGTACATCGTGAGTGAGCTGTCTCCCGCGCCCCGGCCGAGATCGCCGAGAATCTGATCATACGTGCGATTCTCGCGAATGATGTAGACGACGTGCTTGATGAGGGATGGCTCGCCCGGCTGCGACGGAATTGCCTGCGGTGTTGTATTCGCAACGCGCTGCCGCTCGGCTGGCGAGGTTGCCAGGTGGAGTCGGTTGTTCTGCGCAACGGCGGTGGTGAATGCGGTCAGCTCGGCCGCGGTCGGAATCGCGAGGACGTTCACGGATCCGCGAACGGCATGCACGTAGCGGCCGCGCTTCTCTCCGCCGGCAGAACCCTCGCCCGATCCCACACCAAGGAGCGCGCCAATCGCGAGGTACTTCCCGTCGGCACTCACGTCGAGGCTGTTCGGATACCACGCCGCTGGAATGAGTCCTGTCAATTTCGGATTCGCCGCATTCGTCGAGATGTCATACGCGGCCACTGCATTTAGACCGCCCAGCGCGACGTACAGCGTGCGTCCATCCGGACTCACGGCCAGCGCGGTGGGCGCGAGACCCGTCTGCCGTTCCCTGAACGGTGCAACCGCGAATCGGGAGACGGCATCGTTCCTTCGCGTGTCGATCACCGTGATGGAATCGGAATTCCCTTCCGCGACGAAGAGCTTCCCGCTCGTCGCGTCCAGTGCCAGCGCGGTCGGATGCCGTCCCGACGGGATGTCGCGTTCAATCTTTCCTGACGCGAGATCGACCTTCGTTACTGTCCCGGGGAGCGCGATGCCACGTGCGTCGACGCGCACCGCCTCGGCGCGAGGATCGCAGCACTGCCGCGCCGACGGCTGCGCACCATTCGGCTTCGCGCCGCCAAGAATGCTGACATATGCACTGCGAGAATCCGCGGAGATCACTGCGGCGATCGGCTCGACGCCGAGTGGAACGGTGCGTATGAGTGCGCCAGTTTCCGCGTCGAGCACCGCGAGTCCGTCGTTCGCCGGGAGGGGAAGCACGGCGAGGCGTCGTCCGTCGCCGCCGGCCTTCGTCGCGATCGCCGGTGCGCCAGCCATGTAGTCACCGAGCCCGATGGAGCGCCACTTCGGAGCTGCCGTTGTACCGGAAGCCTCGGCGTCGATGGCGCTGAGATATGTCACCGCAGGTTGACGCGGAGCGGCGACGCCCGGAGTCGCCGAGGTGGCGGGAAGTCGCCCGACCGAGGAGACGAACACGCGGTGCGTGACCGGATCGACCGATACGCCGTGGACTCCCGGTGCCCCATCGAGCCGAATGCGCGCCAGAGTTTCGTTGTTGCGCCATCCCAGCCGGTAGGTGTTGCTCGGTGCGGCAACCCACACCTCGTCGGCCGTGCGGCCGAACCGAACTCCAGTGACGCGTCCGTCGAAAACACTCTGGACGCCCGCTGGCGAGACGCGTTGCTCGGTCGCGATGACGCCGGGATCCGGCACGTTGCGGTGCGGCGCTTGTTGCGCCTGGAGCAGGGCAATGATGGCGAAGTGAAGCATGGGCAGTCGTCGGTTGGTCGTTGACGCCCTATTGTAGCACAGAACCCGGGCTCCGGCCCGCGAAGATTAAGTAATCGTTACGGTGACGAAACAGTCTGGCGCGCTCTTCTGGTCGACACGAGAATGGAGCATGCGCACATCGATCAGGCGGGTCCTCATCGCTGTAGTCGTAACGCTTCCGCTAACGGCCGGCGCTCAGGCCGTACATGGGACGATTCGCGATCGCACTACGGCGCCCTTACCGGGCGTTGTCGCGCTCCTTCTCGATAGCGCGTCGCGCGTGGTGAGTCGGCAACTTTCCAATGCGCAGGGTGGATACAGGCTCACCGCCCCGGCGCCCGGCGCGTACCGAATCCAGACGAGACGAATCGGCTATGCGCCGTCGGAGTCGGAGACCCTCCTGCTCGGCCCGGGACAGGACCTCACGCGCGACTTCCTGTTGTCCGCGGTCCAGATCTCGCTCGACACCGTCCGTGTTGTAGGGAAGGCGACGTGTCGCGTCGACCGGAGCACACCGGAGACGTTCGCCATCTGGGACCAGGTGCGCACAGCGCTCACCGCCACGTCGATTACCGCGACGGATCGCAGCATGATCATGACCACCGTGACGCGCGAGCGGTCGATCGACGCCGAGTCCGATCGCTCGACGCTGGTTGCCAGTCGAGTTCTTTCGGGGCGAATCGGCGAACCGTGGACGTCGCTCTCCGCGGACAGCCTGCATCGCATCGGCTTCATCAAGACCGATGGTGAAGTGGCGACCTACTATGCGCCAGGACTCGACGTCCTCCTATCCGACACATTCCTCACGGACCACTGTCTGCGCGTCGAGATGGACGAATCGCGCATCGCGATCGTGTTCGAGCCCTCACGCGACCGCAGCAGGATTCCCGAGATCTCGGGGCGCATGACGCTCGATCGCGCGACGCTCGCCCTTCAGCGCATGCAATACAACTACACCAACGTGCCGGCGCTGCAACAGAAGGCGGGCGGCGGAATGGAATTCGCCCGGTTGGCGAACGGCGCGTGGGTCATCACGAACTGGAACATCCGCATGCCCGTCATCGACAAAATGGCTGTGTCGCAGGCGACCACTCGCACGCGGACCATCGGAACGAGGACTGACTACTACATCGCGTCGTTCCAGGAGCGCTCGGGAGAACTCGCGCTCGCGCGACGCGACGCCGACACGCTCTGGAAACACGTGGCGGGGGTCTCGGTGAGTGGCGTCATTCGTGATTCGGTTACCTCGCGCGAGATCGCGGGTGCCTACATCGCGGCGCTCCCGTCGTCCCGCGCGACCGTGAGCGACTCGGCTGGCCATTTTCGTATCGACGGACTGATCCCGGTCGAGTACGCGATCGAGATCAGCACACCGTCTCTTGACTCCGTCGGGACGAAACATCGAGTGCGCATGGAAGTCGCTGACTCCACCGTCGTCGCATTGGTAGCGCCGAGTGCCCGTCAGGTCTTCGGTAACCTGTGCGCACTGCCGAAGGGAAATGTGGCGATGCTTGTTGGCAAAGTGACGCGGGCCACCGGGGCCGCGCCGAATGCGGTGGTGACTGCGGAATGGGGCGACACTCGTTCGCCGCGAACGCGAGCCTCGGTCACTGCCGACGGTGCCGGGTCCTTTCGGTTCTGTAGCATTCCGCGCGACGTCGAAGTCAGTCTTCGAGCGGCGTTGGCGAACGACGTGTCATCGATGCGGACCGCGTCGATACCAAGTGATCGCCTCATGGTGACCGTCGAGCTTCCACTCACGGAAACTCGCGTAAAGACAGCGAAGCTGACTGGGCGTGTGGTTACGGACAGCACGCAGCGGCCGCTCGAGGGCGCTGAAGTCGCGCTCACCGACATTTCGATGACGTCGCGCACAGACGCACGCGGAGCGTTCTCTCTTGGCGAGATTCCAGCCGGAGACCATCGGCTCTTCGTGCGTCGCGTCGGATACAGCCAGCTCGATACAACGATGACGTTCGGGGAGGGCGCAACACTGAACCACACCATCCGGCTCGACAGAGTCGTGGCGCTCGATTCCGTGAAAGTCGTTGCCGACCGCCGTATGAACACGTTCGATGAGAATCGGAACCGCGGGCTCGGTCACTTTCTTGACCGAGCCGAAATGGCGAAGAAGGAGGGCCAGTCCTTTGCCTCCGTTCTCGCGGAGATTCCAGGCGCACTCATTGCGGGAGGGTCGGGCGGCTACAACTGGCTCATATCGAAACGGGGCGGGAACACGATGAGTGGCGCGGGACTCACCGGCGGTGACAACAACGACAGGGTTCATGGATCCCACATGGCCTGCCATCCTCGCGTGTACATCGACCAGATGCAGATCTTCACTGGCCGCGTAGGCGAGCCCCTCTTCAATCTCAACAGCATCAGCCCCGACCGCATCGAGGCCATGGAGTTCTACGCAGGCGTCGCGCAGGTGCCGGCCATGTACGCGGGAACCAATGACGCCTGCGGCGTTCTCGTGATCTGGCTCCGCCGCACCTTCGACGATCCGGAAAAACCCGAGAAACCGTAGATAAGCGGTCGGCAGGGGTCTGGCATCGAAACTCCATCAGCACCCACCATCCTTGGAGATGCGCAGATGACGAAGCGATCGACCTTCCTCGTACTCGCAGCCGCAGTTTCCCTCACCACGGGCGCCGCCGCATTTGGAGGCTGGGCACTCGTGAGCGTTGAGGACATTCCCGAATACCTCAACGCCACCAAGCCGTACGAGCTCGCCTTCACGGTAAAGCAGCACGCGGTGACGCCCCTGGCTACAGTCCGCCCACGCGTCGTGATGAAAGACGGCGCGACGGAAACCTCCTTCGACACCCGCGCGGTCGGTGCCCCCGGGCGCTATGTCGCGTCCATCGTCGCGCCGAAAGCAGGACACTACTCCGTGCGAATCATGAGCGGCTTCGGCAACAGCGAAAGCCCGACGATTCCGATTCATGTCCTTGCGGCCAACGCGCCGGCGCCCAAGGCGATGACCCAGGTTGCCCGCGGAGAACAACTCTTCTTCGCCAAAGGCTGCGCCTCGTGCCATGTGCGTGGGGACGTCGGCGGCGACGGATGGAAGTTCGGACCGGAACTCACCGCGAAACGCTTCGTCGCCGACGTTGCCGCCAAGTTCCTCGCCGATCCCACGAAGGGCCCGCTGGTGGGCTCCGGTGGAAATCCCAACAACCGGATGCCTCAGCTCGACCTGAAGGCCACTGAAATCGCCTCTCTTGTGGCATATTTGAACAGTGAGGGGCAAGTTTCAAAGAGCCCCTAGGCACTCGACACCACTCGATGCGCACTCTCCTCACCGCCGGCCTGCTGTTCCTTGCTGCGTGCAGCTTCTCGCTCGGCCCGTCGGGCGAAGAGGAGAGTGCGATCGGTGTGTACACGCTCGACTCCTACAACGGCATCAAGGTTCCGCGTGCGGTTACCGACTCGGCGTTCTGCCCCATTGCGGGAACGGCCAACCAGGTGAAAATCGACAGCATCGCCAGCGGTGTCCTTTCTGTCGGTCCGGAGTTCGCGTACGGTTCCACGCTGACAGTCGTTGGCCGCTTCTACCACCTCGTGAACGGCTCGTGGATTCTCGATGCGCCGAAACTGCAGACGTGCTCCGGCGGTTCCGGTGTCTGGCGCATTCGCGACCACAAACTCGAGATCCTTGCGAACGTCGACGTGCTCGGGCATCTGAGTATCTGGCAGGCGGTGGGCAACACGCCCATCACCGCCGGCCAGACGATCAACGTCGGGGTCAGTACGTTCAAGAAGAACTGAGAGTTCAGCGCGGCGTCATACCGAGTGCGGTATCGCTCGGCGCCGCAGGACGACGCCGATGGCCAGGATGCCAGTCGCCAGCAGCAACAGCGTCGCCGGCTCAGGCGCCGCCGATTCAACTTCTCCGCCGAATTGCATCGCGCCCGCGACGAAGTTGCCGTTATCGTCATGGAAGATCTGCGCGTAGACCTGCGACGCATAAAATTCGGGGACTTCGAATGGCACGATTGGCGTGGGTCCAGCGGTGAAGATCTGGTTTACGCCAGTGAACAAGGCGCCGCCAAACGGTCCCTGCGACGCCATCGATGTCGTTGGCGTGAAGCCATAGGAATTGTTGATTTCCCCGAAATCGAAACCAAACGGTGTCAGGCCATAGTACTGCCCGTCGTTTCCGGTCGTTCCGCCGATGAACAGCATCTTGCCGCCGGAGACGATATAGTCCGAAATATCCTGGGTCTGCGCGTCGGCCACCGCGCTGGTGATGACCGCATCGAAATCCCAATAGTTCGGCGCGACGTACGAACTGCCGTCCACTAACGGCGGGGCCTTCCAGATCGTCACGCCGAGGCCGCGCGTGTTACTCAGGAAATCGAGGAATGCAGGTGCAAGGGTGAGATTGGTCCCGCTATTGACCAGCACGTTCTTTCCGGGTGTCAACCCCAACCAGTCCAGGACATTCCGGCTGAATTGACGGCCACTCTCGTAGTCGTCGCTGGACCACGTATTGTTGAAAATGTCGTTGGCGGTGAACCACTCGTCCTGCCATACGACCAAGCGGCCTTGGGCGTGACCGGCGGTAGGTACCAAAATGCCTCCACCGACTATGGCGAAGGCGAGGAGGAATCTCCGGAAGCTATGCATGCGGACGGCGCTCCGAGGCAACGTAAATGTGAATAGGCAACGTCGCCGATCACCTAGACAGATGCGTCAGCAAGTGACGGACCGAATCCGTAGATTCGCGCAAAGCGTTTCGTCACATAGAGTTAACTAATCGACTTCCGAGTTGGCCTGTGGCACCAAGCCAACGTTCTGTCGCACGCGCGCAACGGATGTTTCCGCCTTTTGGGTGCGACACGCGCCGCGTTGAGCTCGCGGGATTTCTCCAGCGCCGAAACCAAGGCGGCACCTGATTGGCGCTCTTGGCTCCCTCGCCTTCAAAAGAAGTGGGGCCGATAGTCTCCCAGCAGCCTTACCGAGCTGGTCGGGCCGGCGGAGCGTCGGTCCGGCCGATCGAGCGAGAGGAGTGGCGTGAACGCACACGCATCGCAAACCGTATATTCGTCAGCCTCACGTCACCCTCTCCCACACAAGCGCAGTGACCCACACTCGTCGCGACTTCCTCAAATCCTCAGCCGCCGCTGCCGCTACCGCGGCCGTTGGTTCGAGGATCCTCAGGGCAGGCGATGCATTCGCCTCCAATCTCCCCACCGCGGGAGATCCCGTCATCAAGGCGCTCATGCAGGTTGCCATCGACACGGCGAAATCCGGCGGCGCCCACTACGCCGATGTGCGCGTGTCCGCGAGACGACAGCAGAACGTCGGCACGCGCGACCGCATCGTCACCGGTGTGGGCGACACCGATACCCTCGGTCTGGGCGTGCGCACGCTCGTCGACGGGGCGTGGGGTTTCGCCGCGACGAGCGACCTGACGAAGGACTCGGTTGCGCGTACCACGAAGCTCGCCCTCGAGCAGGCGCGTGCGAATCGCGCCAGCCAGCTCAAGCCTGTCGTGCTCGCGCCGGCGCCGGGAAACCAGGTCGGCGAGTGGACCACGCCATTCAAGGTCGATCCGTTCTCGGTCTCCATCCCCGAGAAGATTGCGCTCCTCCTGGCCGCGAACGAGTCGGCGCTCAAGCAGAAGAACGTCCGCAACGTGCAGTCGAGCATGTCGTTCCTGAAGGAAGAGAAGAACTTCATGAACACCGACGGTTCCTACATCGTGCAGACGGTGTATCGCACCCAGCCGTCGATGTCCATCACGGCCATCAGCGATGACCGCTCCGACTTCCAGACGCGCCAGAGCAACGACATTGCGCCGATGGGTCGAGGGTACGAGCACGTCACCGAAGCCGACCTGGCCGGCAACGCGCCGCGCTGGGCCGCGGAGGCCGCAGAGAAGCTGTCGGCCAAGCCCGTTGAGCCGGGTCGGTACGACTTGCTGTTGCATCCGAGCAACCTCTGGCTCACCTGCCACGAGACGATCGCGCATCCCACGGAGCTCGATCGCGCCCTCGGCTTCGAGGCCAACTATGCCGGGACGTCGTTCGTGGCGCCGCCGGACAAGGTCCTGGGCAAGTTGAAGTTCGGCAGCGACATCATGAACGTCGTGGGCGACCGCGACCAGGAAGGGTCGCTGGGTCGCGTGATGTGGGATGACGAGGGCGTGAAGCCCGTGAAGTTCGACATCATCAAGAACGGCATTTTCGTCGACTACCAGACCACGCGCGAGCAGGCGACGATGATGTCCGATTACTACAAGAAGGTGGGCAAGCCGGTGCGCAGCTACGGCTGCTCCTATGCGCAGAGCTGGGCGGACGTGCAATTCCAGCGTATGCCGAACGTCTCCATCCAGCCCGGCAAGAAGGACATCGTGTGGGAGGACATGATCTCTTCGATGGACAAGGGCATCGCCATCGTCGGCGACGGCTCGTTCTCCATTGACCAGCAGCGCTACAACGGGCAGTTCGCCGGCCAGGTCTTCTACGAGGTGAAGGGGGGCAAGATCGTCGGCATGTTGAAAGACGTGGCCTATCAATTCCGCACGCCGGAATTCTGGGGCTCCATGAAGGTCATCGGCGGCCCACGCAGCTATCACCTCGGCGGTGCGTTCGGCGACGCCAAGGGCCAGCCGGGCCAGAGCAACTCCGTGAGCCACGGATGTCCGCCATCACTCTTCACGCAGGTCAACATCATCAACACGGGACGCCGCTCATGAGCCACGACAATCGTCATCCCGAGCGAGGCGAGGGATCTGCACCTGGTGCGCCGCGATCCCTCTTCCCCGCGGTCGACATCCTGTCCCGCGCCCAGTGTCAGGATATTGCGGCTCGCGCCATCAAGGCATCGCCCGCGGAAGAAACGCGCGTCACCGTGAGCAGCAATGCGCGCGCAGATACGCGCTTCGCGTTGAACCAGGTGACGACAAGCGGCGAGAATCGCGACGCGGTCGTCACGATCACCGCGTTCGCCGGCGGTCGCTCCGCGAGTGTCACCACCAATCGTCTCGACGATGCGTCCCTCGCTGCCGCCGCGAAGCAGGCGCATGAGATCGCGCTCCTGGTGCCGGCGAATCCGGAACGGATGCCGGAGCTTGGCGCGCAGGATTTTCCAACGCTGAAGAATCGTGAAGTCACGCTCCCGTCACCAACGGAGCGCGCTCTCGCGGCCAAGAAGGTGACAGACCAGGCTCGCGCGGCAGGCTGTATAGCCACCGGCTACATCGAGTGCAGGGCGGGGGCGAATGCACTCGCGAACTCGAAGGGGCTGTTTGCGTACGATTCGCGGGCCGTTGTCACCATGACGGCAACTGTCCGCACGACCGACGGCACCGGGAGTGGCTGGGCGTGCAGCGATGGAGATTCCTTCGCGGACATCGATGCGCAGCGCGTCGGGCAGGTCGCGACGGACAAGGCGGTGAAGTCACGGAATCCCGTCGCCATCGAGCCGGGACGCTACGTCACGATCCTCGAACCCACGGCCGCTGGAAATCTCATCCAGATGATTCCGGGCGCCATGCAGGCGCGCAGCGCCGATGAGGGGCGGTCATTCTTCTCCAAGGCGGGCGGCGGCAACAAGCTCGGAATGAAGGTCGTTGACGAGCGCGTCACGCTCCTCAGCGATCCCGCCGATTCGCCGAGCACGAATGGCGGATACGATGGCGATGGGCAGCCGCTGGAAAAAGTCGTCTGGATCGAGAATGGGATCGTGAAGACACTCAACTACGATCGCTTCTGGGCGCAGAAGCAGGGTGTGAAGCCGACGCGCGGTGGTGGTGGCGGCGGTCGTGGCGGCGGCGGTGGTGGTGGTGGCGGAAACCTCCGCATGCTTGGCGGGACGACCTCCGTTGCCGACATGATCAAGAGCACGGAGCGCGGCATCCTCGTCACGCGGTTCTGGTACATCCGTGGCACTGATCCGCGCAGCATCCTTTATACCGGACTCACGCGCGACGGAACATTCCTGATCGAGAACGGCAAGGTGTCGCACCCGATCAAGAACTTCCGCTTCAACGAGTCGCCGATCTTCTTCCTGAACAACCTCGAGGCGCTCGGCCCGTCGATTCGCGTGAACACGTCGGAAAACCTGAGCGCCGGCGGCGCCACCTATATGCCGACCATCAAGGTCCGAGAGTTCACATTCAGCTCACTCTCCGACGCGGTGTAGGATCGACAGGTCACCACGGAGGGAAAACGGCGCGCCTCGCATGGGCGCGCCGTTTTCATTTGGCCTCCCGACCGCCCAAAGCGTCTTGTAGTACTTCGCGGCAGTCTTTTACCGCGCAGCAATCACCAACGCCTGCTCTGCGATGAGCTCCCGATTGCGCTGCTCGGCTTCGACTCGCTCAGTGACGTCGACGCAGCTTCCGATATAGCCCTGAAACTCCCCGTTGTCGTCCACATAGGGAACGCCGCGATCGAATAGCCAGCGGTATTCGCCATCGTGACGCCGCAGCCGGTATTCCATCTCGAACGGAATGCGCTTGTCGAAGCTCGTGGAATAGATCTCGAAGCACCGCGCCAGGTCATCGGCATGTACACCCTCGGCCCAACCGTCCCCTTTTTCCTGCGCCATCGTGCGCCCGGTAAAGTCGAGCCATACGCGGTTGAAGTAGTCGCACTTCTTGTTCACGTCGGCGCGCCAGATGAGCACCGGTGAATTCTCGACCAGGAGCCGGTATTCCACGGCTGTGAGCTGCCGGAGCGTGAGGTCGGGGGACTTAGCGCGTTTGTCGGACACTCGAGTGGGTAACAGGATGTGAAGCTCTGCCGGCTCTCGTCCTTTGCGTGACAGGCACGGCCGTCAGATCTGAAACAGCAAGTTTAGCACCTAGGCCCCGTCGACTCGGTACGAAAATTTTGCCGCGTCTGCCGCATAACGCCAGTCATGTGGCTCTGCCAATCGCGCGGCTGAAGTCCCGTTGAAACTTCCCAATCAGACCATCCGTAAGAAGTAATGTCGGCACGGTCCAGCGCGCTCCCGCCGAGGGGGGCACGCCGTTCGCCTGAACAACGAACCTCGGGACCGCCCGGCCGCCACTCACCCCTGCTTGTAATTGGGTACCGGCGAGGAGTTACTCGTCAGCTCTGGCGAGCAACGCAGACATTGCACCGGGAGTGAGCACCCGGTGCCAGACAAACCGGAGAGAAAACCGGGGAAGGCAAGTCCGGAGAGAAAACCGGCAACCAAGCCGAATTGCACCATGGCAGGACTTGGCGGGAGGTATGGGACACCCGTAATGGCACGTCCTGTTACTCCCGGCGCAGTTCGCACCTTTGCTCCGACGCGCGCGCCGACGCAGCACGCGCGTTCAGTAGATGGTCGCGTCCAACCGATAGGCCCATTCCGGGCCGTTTCTATCGCAGGACAACCATTATCTCAAAGGTGAACACAATGAAGTCGCAGTACCAGAACGAAGAACAGCGCTTTCGGCGCATTGACGCGTGGAGCGTCGTCAACCCGACGCTGGTCCCTCCCGCGGAGGGAGATCCCGCCACCTGGTCACCGCTCACGCGGATGCGCCAGGGGCTCAACATCGTCGCTGCTCAGATGGCCGGGGCGGCGGTGCAGCAGGAAGTCCATGGCGCGGCATGCAAGCTGTCCGCCTCGGACGAACCGGCGCTTCGCGCCCACCTGCGCGACGAGCTGCGCGTCGTCACGCAGATGGCAAGAACGCTCGGCAAGACGGTGCCCGGCATCACCACGTTGAAGATGCCGGGCTGGTCGTTGCACTCGGAGTCCCTCATCAAGTCGGCGGACGCGCTGATCACGAGGGCTGCGGTGTACGAATCCGTGCTCGTCGAGCACGGACTGGCACCGGATTTCGTAGCGCAGGTTCGCCAGGCCATCGCGGCACTCAAGGCGGAGGTCGACGCCCGCGGAGTCGCACGATCGCGGCAGACGAATGCGACGTCCCAGCTGGAGGAATGCGTCAAGCTGGGCCGGCAGTACGTGACACAGATGGATGCACTCATCAGCAAGGCGCTCAGGCTGGACGCGCCGAAGCTGCGCGAGTGGAAGAGCGTCAAGCGCGCTGTCATCAAGGGCGTTGCGGGAAGTGGGAATGCCGGAGCCCCCTCGATGCTCACCGCGTCTGCAGGGCAGGCAGCAGCTCTCGTGTCGGGACCTTCTGGCGAAGGTGGGGTGTCCGACGCCAAGGCTGCCTAACGCGGAACTGACGACGGATCAGGGATGAGGAGCGGGATCGCCTGGCAAGCGATCCCGCTCTTTCATTTACCCACGGCCAGCCGGACGTCACGTGCGGCCACGCGTGCAGCCGACTGAGCTGGGTATGCCATCAGAAGCCCGGCACACACCGGCGAACTGCGGCCTGTCCGCAAAGCGTTGCGACAATGACACGCCGCCGGTGAGGACGTAGCGCATTCCGACATCCGCACCGCGCACGACGGACCGCCACTCGCTCCGTCCAGCGCTACGATGCTGATGTGACGTACCGCCAGACACGTTCGCCGAGTCATCCCACTTGCTCGCCGAGGGTCCCGACATGGTCGCCGAGTCGCCTGACACGTCCGCCGAGTCGACACACACGTTCGCCGCGTCGCCGGACATGTCCGCCGCGTCGCCGTTCGTCTGGTTCCCAACCTGTTCGGCCGCCGCCGTGGAGATACATCGCGTCGCCGGGAGCGAGCTGTGCTTCTGCTTGCAAGTTTGTATACAATGCCATAGTATCAGCGGAAATCTTCGCGAAGAGCCATGAAACAATCACTCATGTTGGTATTGGCAGGGTGTCTGGCCACGACCACCGGATGCGGTGGTGCGAGCGCAAACCGGAGCACCGTGCCGGAACCGTGTAGTGGCAACTACATCGTCACCATCCACAATGCGTCTCAGATCACGTGGGATGCATATCTGTACAGCCGCAAGGTTCCGTCGGGCCGCAATATCGGCGTCGCACGCCCCGGCGACACCGAGCTGTCGCTCGCGCCATTGGCGGATGATGACGCCAAGCCGCGCATCGAATTGCGATCGAATCCCATTCAGAACCCTGACAAGAACAGTCCGGATTACAACAAGGTCGCCCTCTATCCGCAGCCGAACGAAACGTCCCAGAATTGGAAGTGCGTTCCCCGTTGACGCGTTTCCAGTGGTTATTGACGGCAACGGCGGCCGTGTTCGCGCCGTTTGTCACGCATGCCCAGAGCACTGTTGTCGGCATCGTGACCGCTCGGGAATCCGGCCGTCCGCTTCCATTCGTGGATGTGGAGATCTTCCGCGGCGGATCGTTGGTCGGCGCTGTTCTCGGTAAGGCCGACGGTGTATTCCGGATCGAACAGTCCACGGCTCGCGGACTCACTCTGCGAGTTCGGCGACTTGGCTACGTGCCGTCAGCCATCGAGGTGCAGGGAAAGGCGAACGGCGTCGATACCGTGCGGGTCAGCCTCGCCCAGCTCACCCTCAAGCTCGACGAAGTGCGCGTCTCGACGATGGTGTGTCCGAATGCGAAGGCGGGCGTCGTCGACACGGCTGTCCTCGCGATCTTCGACCAGATGCATCAGAACGCCGAACGAAACGCGATTCTCGTTCGCGAGTTTGCGTTCACGGCAACCATGGAGCGAAAGGTCTCCGACCTCACGACCGAGCATGGAAGTCGGAGTGAGGCGCTCAGGAGGCGGCTCGTCAAACAAGACACCATAGACTTGCCGAGTGAGCATGAGTGGCGCTATGCGCCCGGCGGCATGCTGGTGAAGCACGCCGACGGCAACGGGGCCATCGTGGTTCCCCAGCTTGTCGACTTTGCCGACGAAGCCTTTGTCGCCGCGCATTGCTTCCGCTACGCCGGCGTCGAGACAGTCGACGGCCGTCGGTTCATCCGCGTCGAGTTCGAACCCGCTCGCGGCGTTCCCGAGCCCGACGTGAGCGGTTCGCTCTATCTTGCCGCCGATTCCTATCGACTCGAGCGATCCGTGCTCACCGTCGATTCGCAGTACAGCCCCGACATTCAGCGGCACATGATCGTCGAGAGTTGGTTCAAGGAGTTGGCGCCTTCCCTCCCCGTCCTCGATCACCTTACATCGAAGACAATTTTCCGAACGCGAAATCCTCGTTCGGCCGACGAATGGACGGTGAACCCTGTCTGGGGCGAAGAACTGCAGAGAGTGCTGAAGCTCACGTACCTGAACGCGCGTCCGGACGAGAGTCGCGAGCCTCTGCGCTAGTTCTTCTTCACGACGAGCAGCGCGTTCCCGACTTCTCGTTCACCTGTTGGATCCGTCGGCTTGTTGACCACCGCACCGCCAACGACCATCGTGGTGGAACCGCCGCCATCGAAATTCATCGCGTTCCACGCGCCGAGTTTCTTCATCATGCCCGCCATTTCGGTGAGCGTCATGCCGCCGCTGTTTTCCGAACGGCCATCGACAGTGAACAGGTACAGCGTCGAACTATCACGCGAGAAGCCGATCGCCGTACGCGGATGCCGTGCTTCGGCATTCCGTGAAATCGTCCCTTCGGAAATCGGCGCATCGCCGGCGACGTCGATTCCATCGCGGAGAATCCGCGGCCAACCTCCAAGTATGAGAGTGGGAGCACGCAACCTGGGTCGCGTGTTTTCCAGGACGCGCACGGTGTCGCCATCTGCCATGGCCTGTACTTCCTTCTGACGAAGTCCAACTCCGTATGCGGAGAGGACAGCCCCATCTCGCGGAATCGCCGATCCGGAACTGGTAGCGAGCGCGCCGCGGCGCACGTAGAGCAGGGTGTCACCTCGCCTCCCTGCGGCAAACATTGGAGCTTCAACCGTGGGGCGCGACGTATCCGCCGGCGTGTTCGCGCCATATCGGGACGTGTAGAGCGCCGTCCCTTCTGGCTTGCCGAGTGGATTGAAATTCAGTGTGATGATCGGCGTCGGCGTGCCGTGAGCCCATGCCGTTCCGTCGAACATGTAGCTCTCCATCCCCGGCTTGTTGCGCGCGTCCATCGAGAACTGGACGTGTGAATTGGGATAGGTGTGATACGGCGAATCAGTGACCTTCACGCCCTTCCACCACTCGCCGGCGATCACCTGGTTGTTTTCGTTTTCCCCGGTCTTGAGTTCGAAGAAGTCGGCATTCACGGCAGCGAGCACGCTCGCGCCGCCTGTGGAAGCACGCTTCGCCATTTCGCTCACGCGCTCGCGACTCCGCAGTGAGTCGTGCGCACGGGCCGCGCGAATTTCGATGTCGGCTCGACGCAGGTCCACGCGGACGAGGTACATCATCCACGGCCCCTGTTTGTCGCTGAACTGGCGGTAATTCACACCCGGCGCCAGCTCTCGCGAAGCAATCGTATCGCTCTGCGCGGCGAGGCAAGGCGAAAGGAGGGCGATAGCCAGGAAAGCGGTGGTTGATGATCTGATGATATCCGAGCGTTGCATCGTGCGCGTGATGAGAATCTCGTAGCGGTTCAGCGGGGCCATCCGTAGTATGACAGCAGTTCGTACAAAAGCGCGAGCCTCTCTCGCGTTCAGCAGGCTGCGTGAGTCTCACCGCGTTCCTCCAAACCCCATCCCCCCGGAGGCAGTCGCAATGCGACATGTACTTCAGCGCTTCGTTCTGGCAGCGGCAATCGCTGCGGCGCTCAGCCGGCCCGCGCTGGCTCAGAACACCGTTTCCCTCGAAGGCTCCGTGAAGGGCGACGGCGCTCCAATCGCCGGCGCACAGGTCACCGTCGTCAACTCGGGCACGTCCGAAACACAACGCGCCACCACGCGCGCGAACGGCGAATTCCGCGTCATCGGATTGTTCCCGGGCACGTATTCCGTCACGGTGCGCGCCCTCGGCTACAAGCCGGGGAGCGACGTCGTGCAGATCATCATCGGCCAGCGTGCGCGCCTCGAGTTCAGCCTGGAGAAGGGTGCCGCTGAACTCGCGTCCACCGCGGTGGTTGGCGAGCGCGTGAAGCAGGTGGAAGTGCAGCGCTTGAGCGTCTCTGCGCCGGTAATGAAGGAAGAGATCGAGAATCTCCCGCTCAATCAGCGCGGCGTGATGAACCTTGCCGGCATCGCGCCGGGCATCAAGACCTACGCGCCACAGTCGGGACGCACGCTCCCGTCGGGAGGTGCGGCGCCGGATCTTCGCTTCTTCAACGTCTACATGGATGGCGTTGAAATGAAGAGTCTCTACAACGGCAACATCGTTGGCCTCGGCCAGACGGGATCGCCGCTGCCACAAGAAGGGCTCGAACAGTTCCGCGTCTACGTGAATCCGTATGACGCCGAGTACACCCGCGCAGGGTCGTACGTCATCAGCGCGGAGAGCCGACGCGGCACGAACGAGTGGCAGGGGTCGACGTTCGGGTTCCTGCAGGCGCAGAACATGATCGCGCGCAACGCATTCCAGACGGCAATCCCGAACTACGGACGCCAGCAGTTCGGCTTCAACGTTCGCGGCCCGCTGGCGAAGGACAAGCTCTTCAGCGCAACGAGCTACGAGCTGACATCCACGAACTTCTACCTCGACGTGAATCCCACGAGCGGTCCATGGGATGCGTACAAGGGTTCGTTCCTCGCGCCGAACAAGAATCACACGTTGTACGAGCGGCTCACATACGTCAGCAGCCCGAACGTGACGTATGACTTCATGGGCTCTGCGCGCTTCCTCGATGGCCAGGGCAACTTCGGCGCGAAGGTGGCGCAGACGGGCGGCATTTCCCAGGCGTACCGCATCTACACCAGCCAGCTTCGGCAGCGCTACCTGAACAACGCGGGAAACTTCGTGAACGAAGCCAGCCTCCAGCTCGTGAGCTGGGATCACCAGGAGCGGCCGCTCAACCCGGGACCGCAATTCACCTATCCGGGCGTCACGTTCGGGACCTCGGGCTTCCCGCTCATCCTGCACGAGACGCATTCCCGTTTTGTGGATCGCGCCACGTGGAATCTCGACAACATGGGCGGCTCGCACGTGATCAAGGCGGGCGTGGAACTGAGCCGCATCGCCGCGAAGCAGGATTTCCCGAACAACAAGGACGGCACGTTCACGTTCCTGCAGGATACCGCGTCGCTACCGTCGACCGCCTCGATCGCCGTGGGCTTCACCGACCCGAACGGCACGAGTGACGCACTCGCCGCCGCAACGGGCTACACCACGGGTATCTACGTGAACGACGAGTGGCGCATGCGTGAGAACTTCACGTTGTCGCTCGGTATCCGGCACGATGCGGAATTCAACACGATGGACAACGACTACCATGTGCCGTGGGCCGATGACGCGAAGTTGCAGGCGATTCCCGAGCTGAAGAAGTGGCTCAGCACGGGGAATCGAAAGAACGACCTGAACAACTTCTCGCCGCGCCTGTCATTCTCGTGGGATCCCACCAACGAGAACAAGACGTTCGTGCGCGGTGGCTTCGGCATCATCTACGACCGCGTCACGAGCTTCATCGGGTTCCAGGAGCGCAAGAACTCCACGTGGCGTACCTACAACTTCACGAATCCCGGCACAAAGGATCCGGCCGTGTTGCGCGCGCGCGTGATTGCCGGCTCCAGCGGATCACCCGCGCCGATCCTCGTGAAGGACGACATGCAGACGCCGCATAGCCGCCAGATGTCGCTGGGCATCGGGCATCAGCTCACGCCGGCGTTCGGCTTCAACATCGACTATGTGCGCCAGCACATGGACAACCTCTATGTGACGCGCAACCCGAACTATCTCGACAAGACCGTCACGCCGAATGCACGCAAGCTCACGGCGTCGTACGGCGACATCATCCTGTGGGATGACATCGGCCAGTCCGACTATTCCGCGATCCTGGTGCAGGCCACGTATCAGAAAAATCGCACGCGCTTCAACTTCGCCTACACCGCCGGCTGGTACGAGGGCACGTTCGACGCCGGCAACGTCTCGACGGCGTACGCATACCCGTTCCTGTTCAACCAGCAGGCCACGACGGGTGACGAACGCCATCGCTTCGTGTTGTCGCAGGTGAGCCCGATTCCGCTCGGCTTCATGTTCTCGTCGGTGTCCACCTTCGCGAGTCCGCGTCCGTTCATCACCACGGATGGCCGCGACATCAATCTCGATAACATCACCGGCGACGATTATCCGGGCGGCACGGTGAGCACGAGTGGCATCCGCACCACGCGTCCGATCAATTCGTTTGCGAACTGGTATCGCACGGTCGACGTGCGGTTGGCGCGCCAGCTCTACACGGACGGCAACAGGAAGGTCAGCTTCTCCGCTGAAGTCTTCAACGTGTTCAACTGGAACAACATCCTCTCGTTTGGCTCGACGCAGTTCACCTCGGCCGGTGCGGCGGTCGCTTCGTTTGGCGTACCGACGGGGTCATATCAGGCGCGGCAGGGACAACTGGGGATGCGATTGGAGTGGTAGTGAGCTGTTGACGAAACCCGGCCTTCTTCAGTGGCCGCTGATCGCGCACAGTCCGTTCACTCGGGCTGTGCGCGATTTGTCTCTTGCCTCAGCGGTTGCGCAGAAGGAGGACCGCCGCGTCGAGCGGCTGCAAGTCTAGGCGGAGCGCGCGCCCGTCACGTCCCAGCGCGCCGAGGTCGTGATCACCGAGGCGGTCGCGGCGAATCACGTGCGTCGACGGAGTTGCACCGTACGCGCGTCCGTCGAGCGTCAGCGTCGCTGTCACGGGTTGTTCGGAGATGCTGGCGAGCGCGATGGCCACGCGGCCATCTGGCGCACGCCACGCCGACGACAGCACATCGGGCGACTGGATGTGCGCTTCCACCGGGCCGCCGAGCCGCGCCGCATAGATGGAGATGCGCGACAGGAGGATGTCGGATGACGAGACATCGACGCGCGGCGCACGCAGGAACGTGCCGCGCATGAAGAACTCGCGCAGGCCATATCGTAGCGTCGCGAGCCGCTCGAGGTAGTCCACCTGCGTTCGACGCTCGGTGAGTTGCTCCGTCGCGAAGTTCGCGATCGTCGGCTGCATCCCCCACACGAACATGCGCGCCTGCTCCAGATAGAACTGGCGCGCGTACTTGAGGTCGAGCAGCGCGAGCGCATTGGCGGGCCGTTTGTCTGCGGGCCACAGCTCGTCGTAGGGGGGCAGGGTGAGCGACCCGTACGTGCCGTAGGTGAGCGCGTACGGATGATACGCCGCCTGGAACATCGGGATGACTTCCCAGCCCGACGCGGGATCCGCATACCGCTCCTGACTCACCTGCAACGTGAGGAATGCGTCGAGATCGGGCATCCACGATTCCCCGCCACCTTCACCGGCAAAGCCCGTCTCGCGCCCGCGTGAGCGCACGCGAAGGTCACGAGCGAGCGTGCGGAATCCATTCATCCAGTAGTTGCCGCCGCCCACCGGATGTCCATGATCCGCATCCCAGTCGATCAGGCTCAGGACGGCCTGGTCCATGTAGATGCCGTCGATGCCGTACTCGTGGATCACCGTATCCGCGATCCCAGCGTATTTGTTGCGCCAGAAGGGTGTGGCGATGTCCATCGTGGCACACGGCTTGGGATCGAAGACGTTGTACGTCTCCAGGCGAAGCTTGCCATCCCGTTCGTGCACCGCCGCTTGCTCGGCATTCTCACGCGTCCAACTCGGCGTGTTCACGCACCACAGGCGCTGGTTCATGTACACGATCGCGTGCAGTCCGGCCGCGTGCGCCTTGCTCACCGCGGTGGTGAACGGCGCGGCACCTTCCCTCGGCGGGAGATAATCGGGGAAGCTCGTGTCGTACGGTCCGTTGTGCCACCAGTGCCAGAACACGCTGACCGGCAGCTTCGAGTCTCGCGCCAGGTCTGCAGCCGGCTCGAGCACCGCGGGCGACTTGCCGCGATTCCATTCCCAGATTCCCGTCTCCGGCATCCACGCTGGTGTCTTCCGCGTGAAGAGGCGGCTTTCGCGCGCCCAATATTGCCCGGTTCCCCACGTGCGATATCGCTCCACGGCCGAGAACCAGTCGCCGGCCACGACACCGACGATGGTCGAGTACGAGGGCGCATATGCGTTCGCCTTGCCGGGGTCGGCGGGAACGTGCACCACCTCGAAGCTTCCGTTGCCGGCGGCGTCGCCCCGAATCATGAAACTCTTCCGATACGCGAGCGTGTCGTCCGCGGCGAAGTACAGACCACCATTCTCCGCCGAGGAAAGCGACATCACCTGCAGCGACATCTGGCCGGGATAGGCGAATTCCAGGCGGCGACCCTTGCCGTCCGCTCCCTGCAGAAGCGCACGCGGACTGCGCGAGCGCTGTCCCATCCACTGGGGCACGGCGAGTTCCGCGCCCGGCGCAGAAAGGTCGATGGTTGTTACGCGCGGAAAGCGCACCTCCTCGACGGACGTACCACGTATCCCTTCGACACGAATGCGCCACGCTGACGTGGAGTCCTTTCGCAGCGTGACGTCGGCAACGACGCGCATTCGCGGCGTACTCGATCCGAAATCACTCCACACGAGTTGGGCTGAACGCCCGGACGCATTAACACGGAAGGCACGCGCTTGCGTCGAGTTGATCGGTGAGCCAGGCGTACCGGGCGCCAGCGCCATTGACCAGAGCCCGATCGAGTCGGCGTCGCTCCCCGCGAGCCGCCGTCCGCTTCCGTCACGCAGGGCAACGAGGTGACCGTCGCCCCGCGAGAGTTCGATGCTCAGCCCCTCCCCACGCAGAAGGATGGGCCGCGCCGGCTGCGCGTGGAGCGCTGTGGTCGCGAGGAGGAGTGTCGCGACCGCGGCTCGACGCCCGCGCATGCTAACGATAGATGAGGTACGGCTTCACACTCTCGGCGAAGCGTGCTTCGTCGGCGGCCCAGTCCTTCAGCAGCGCGTCGACGGTTCCAGCTTCCACCGCCGGCCGCAGCTTGTCCGTTCCCGCGAGCCGGTCGATCTGCGACACGCGCCACTGGAAATCCGTGGTATGGCGGGCGTAGATCGCCCGGAGCATACGAACTCCAAGTTCCACCGGACGAACCGCGTTGCGGTCGGTGACTCGAACTTTGATCATCGGAATCGTCTGCCCGCCGAACTTGTATCCCGCCTCGATGGTGCGCGTTGCTGCCTCGAAGGAAACGCCGGGAAGCTTCAGTGCATTCAGCTCCGCCGCGATGGCCGCGTTGTCCGTCATCCATGCGGCGCCGATCAGCGTGAACGGATCATCCGTCCCGCGACCCTCCGTGGCGGTTGTCCCTTCGAAGAAGACCGTACCCGGATAGAGAAGCTCGGCGTCGACGTTCCGGAGGTTGGGTGATGGATTCACCCACGGGAGGCCCGTCTCATCGAACCACATCGCGCGCGTGTAGTTCTTCATCGGGACAACGTGGATGTCGGCGTCGATGAGTTTTGTGCCGGCGAGAAACTTCAGCAATTCACCCGGTGTGAGTCCGTACCGCAGCGCCACGGGGAATTGGCCCACGAGCGACGCGAACTTCATGTCGAGGATGTTTCCCTCGACGCGGTCAGCGCGGATTGGATCGGGGCGGTCAAGGACGATGATTGGCTTCTTCGCCGCCTTCGCCGCATTCGCGAAGGTCCACTCGTACGTGTACACGCGCGCGCCAACGTCCTGAATGTCGTACACGAGCACATCGATTTCGCTGAGCATGGCCGGCGTCGGCACCGGCGTCTCGCCGTAGAGTGAATAGATCTTCACGCCGGTGGAGGAATCCACGCTCGAGCTGATTTTCTCGCCCGCCTTTGCCGCGCCGCGAATGCCGTGCTCCGGCGCGAAGAGCGCCGTGAGCGTCACGCCGGGCGCCTTGAAGAGGAGGTCGATGCTGCTCGTTCCGTTGCGGTCGCGTCCCGAGTGGTTCGTCAGGAGTCCGACCCGTTTCCCGCGAACCAGGTGAAGCGAATCCGAAAGGAGGACTTCGATGCCGGGAATGACTCGGCCGGTCTGGGACATGGCGGAAGGGTGTGGCTGCGCAGCACAACCGATCGCCAGCACCATGAGGAGTGGGGTATTTCGCATAAGGGAAGAGTGTCTGCCGTTTGTGAGGGAGGCAAGTTGGACTTTTCCCTGACACGCGCGAATCGCAGATTGATCCTCGATGCAGAACGCCATCCACGCGGGTTACGCCATCGTTCCATTTCGGGCCGAGCACGGTGCGGCGTTTCACACGTTGAATCGCGCGTGGCTCGACGCGCACGGACTCTACGAGCCCGCCGACGAGGAAGACCTCTCCAATCCGCAGGGTATCGCGAACGACGGGGGCGCGGTGTTCGTCGCGCTCCGAGACGAGGAGGTCGTCGGTACCGTCGCCGTCGGTGTGCACGGCGACGGCGAGATGGAACTGATCAAGCTCACGGTGGCGGAGTCATCGCGTGGCGCAGGGCTTGGCCGCGCGCTCACCGAACACGCCATCGCGTTTGCGAGATCATGTGGCGCCGCGAAACTGATACTTCTCTCGAGTTCCAAGCTCACGTCCGCCCTGCGTCTCTATCTTGCGATGGGCTTCGTGCATCGTCCGCTTCCCGCCGATCAACCCTACGTCACCGCCGACGTATATATGGAGTTGGACCTCCAGACTCCCTTGTCATCCTGAGCCGTCCTAACCCTTGTCATCCTGAGCGTCCTAGCCCCTTGTCATCCTGAGCCGTCCTAACCCCTTGTCATCCTGAGCCGTCCTAACCCCTTGTCATCCTGAGCCGCAGGCGAAGGATCTGCACCTCCCTCATTGCCACGTCAACCGATGCGTTCTCTCACAATCGCCGTCATCGCTCTTTCATTCGCCGCGAACGCGAATGCGCAAACGAAGCCCCCCGCCGCGATGAAGGAGATCAAGGAAGCGGACCTGAAGCGCGACATGTACGCCCTCGCCGGCGATGAGATGCGGGGACGCGAGGCCGGCACCATCGATGAAATGCGCGCATCCGGCTGGCTCGCCGAGGAAATGCGGAAGATCGGCCTCAAGGCGAAAGGCGAAGACGGTACGTGGTATCAGTGGTGGAACATGCGACGGACGCGCCTGTCCAATGCATCGAGCTCGGTCAAGCTCAACGGTCGCACACTCGCACTATGGTCCGAGATCACGCCGGCGGCAAATGCCGCCGCGGATGTCAATGCGACGACCGTATTCGTCGGCAACGTCGCCGACACGAGCATCGACGTGCGCGGCAAGGTTGCGGTCGCGATGCTCGTCGCGCCGCAGCCCGCGCAGATCCGCACGACGACCAATACCTACGAGTTCAACTACACGCGGCCCGCGATTACGGCGATCAGCACCGCGCTCACGCGCCGGGGCGCGGCGGCGGTGGTCGTCATTGCCGATTCGATCGGCGAGATCGCATTCGATGCTGTCGCGAAGACGCAATCGCGCGGCACCTATGATGTCGTCGGCGGCGTCCCACGGTTCACGCGCAACCCCGGTGGAGGCGCCGCAGGCCCCGGCGGTCGTGGAGGTGCGAATGCGCCACCGCCGACGCCCGTCCTCTTTGCCCATCGCAACGCCGCCGCGGACTGGAAGACCAACGGTACGCCAGTCGAGATACGGATGCGCACGGAATCTTTCGAGACGCCATCCGTCAACATTATCGGAGAAGTCCGCGGCACCGATCCCAAGCTCCGTGACGAATACGTCGTGTTCAGTTCGCACCAGGATCATGATGGTGTGCGCTACACCGTAGCCGGCGACTCGATCTGGAATGGCGCGGACGACAATGCCTCGACCAGCGTAGCGCTCCTCGCCATCGCGCGCGCCTGGGTGAAGCAACCGTCCAAGCGCTCGGCACTGTTCATCTTCCACGGCGCGGAGGAGCGCGGGCTCCTCGGCTCGCGCTACCACGTGGCACATCCAGTGGTGCCGCTCGACAAGATGGCGGCGGTCCTGAATGGCGACATGATCGGACGGAACCACCCGGACACGGCAGCACTTCTTGGCTCACAGCCACCGCACCGGAATTCAGCGCAGCTGGTGGACATCGCGCTCGATGCGAATCGTGCGGTCAGCAAGTTCGTCGTCGACTCGTCGTGGGATCGTCCGAATCATCCGGAAGGTTGGTACTTCCGCTCCGATCACGTTCCATATGCCGAGCGAAGCGTGCCGTCGCTCTTCTTCTCGACGAACCTGCATTCCGACTATCACACGCCGCGCGACGAGCCGAAGAACATCAACTACCCCAAGCTCACGCGCATGACACAGTGGATGTACATGACGGGGTGGATCGTCGGAAACGCGTCGGCACGACCGGCAGTCGACCAGGGCTTTGTGCTTCGCTGACGACGCGTCACGCAAATCTCTCGCAGGCGTGCGCTCCATCACTGCAACCCATCACGCGGTCGTTATTCTTAGTCGTCCCTCATAACCCCCGCCAATAAAGCCCCGACATGCACAGATTCCCTCGCGCCGCTGCACCTCTCCTCCTCCTCGCGATCGCGATTCCAGCCGCATCCGCGCAACGCATTCGCGTCAGCGCGTCGGCCGCGCCGACTGGTAATGGCTCCGACAATGGCGGTGCCAATACCGGCTCGGGCGGCACCATTGGCGGCGGCACCTTCAGCCCGAACACCAATCCAACGGGGACCACACCGAACGCCACGACAGGCTCCACGACGGGTACCAATTCCGGCCTCACCATCTCCACAACTGGAAACACGAGCGGCACGGTCACCACGCCCGCGACTCAGGTCGTCGGGGCACTTTCGACGGGAACCGTCACCGTTTCGACAACTACTGGTGGCACCATTACCCTCACCATCCCACCAGTGACTGGCGGCGTGATTGCCAATGCCATCCGCAATCCATCATCGGCGAATGGGCAGGCAGCTGGCAGCGCGGTTGCCTCGCTCCTGAGTGCTTCGGGTCTTCCCGGCGGGGTCGTTTCGTCCGTCGCGAACGCCATCGCCGTGATGGGTTCGAGTAGCAACAGTGCGGCCGCCTCGCCGGCCATCGCGAGCGTGTCAGCGTCCCTTCGCTCTGCGCTGGCCGCTGGCTCGGTCACCCAGTCACAGGCACAGGCGCTTCTCGCAATCCTCATCTCGCTGAAGGCGGGCGTGACAGCCCACTAGCTCAATTGCCTGGAGCGGAGCGTCGCTTACAGGCCCACGGCGATGCTCCGCCACTTGCCCTGCCGAAACCGCCACATACTCAATGCGCACCGGGTGAAGTGCCCGATGAGAATGGCCACCCAGATGTGAATCGGCTCGAGATGACTCACCTCGCGAATGGTGTAACAGATGCCGAGCGGCACCAGTATCTGTGACACGATCGAGATGTAGAGGGGGCTCTTCGTGTCGCCCGTACCCTGGAGCCCACCGGTGTAAGTCAGCGCCACCGCGATGAACAATCCGGAGAGGCTCAGCACGCGAAGGAGCGTCTCACCGATGCTGAGCACGAGCGGATCCGTCATTCCGAAGATGCCAAGGAGCTGCCGCGGAAAGACGAGGAAGAAGAATCCGAGGAGCGCGGCGCCGAAGAACGCGATACGCGCCGAGGTGTGCACGGCGAGACGTGCGCGTTCGGGATTTCCCGCGCCAAGGTTCTGGCCGGCCGTCGCCGACGCGGCGCCCATCAATCCTGTCGCCGTCCAGGTGATGAGCGAGAACAGCTGCGAGTAGCAGATCGCGAACGCCGCCTGCGCCGGTGCGCTTTGCGGAAGCGAACCGATGACGCCGAGCATCAGCACGCCGCCGATGTTCATCGCGATCCCCTGAATTCCGGAGGGAAGTCCGAACTTGAACAGCGACCGGATGATCTCCCAATCGGGACCGAAGCCGTGCCCGTGCGGAAAGGACACCACCCAGCCCCCGTGCCACAGCTTGTACACGGCATACACGAGCACGAATCCCGATGCGATGCAGGTGCCGAGCGCGGCGCCGGTGGTCCCGAATGCGGGAATGGGCCCGAGTCCGCGAATGAACAGCACGTTGAGCACCATGTTCAACGCAGTCAGCACCACGCCGATCATCATCGGCGTGCGAGCGTCGCCCGCCGCGCGAAGGGCGCCACTCAGCATGAAGAACACCAGCATACCGCTCGAGAACGCGAACATGATCCGCAGGAACGGAAGCGCTTCCTGCTTCACGTCGGGCGCTGCGTTCACCAGGTCGAGGAGCTGCGGCGCGAAGAAGTAGCCGATCGGCGCCATGATGAAGAGCGACATTCCCATGGCGGTGAGGAACGCCTGGTACACCACGCGGTCCACCTTCTCCGAATCACCGGCGCCCGCGAAACGCGCAACGAGCACGCTCATGCCGATGAACAGCGAATTGATGAAGACGATGATGACGATGAAGATCTGCCACGCCACGCCGATCGCCGCGTTTCCCTTGTAACCCACGAGATGGCCGACCATCACGTGGTCGACGATTCCCTGCAGCCCGCCGATGATGCTCGTCAACATCGTGGGCCACGCCAGCTTCCAGACCGCCGGGCCAAGCGGACCGTCGATGATGTTGCGGTCGTACCTCGCTGAGGGGCGCGGCGCCTTGGGAGCGACCGCGGCGGACGAGGTGGCGGGAATCGACAAAGGCGTGAAGGGCTGTGTACGGGGTGCGCTAATTCTAGCTCTGATACAACGGTGCCGCGCTACGGACTGTTGGTTTACCGAGCATGGCGCGAATTTGTCACGGTCACTGAATTGCTGCTGGCGCATCTAATCACGACAATCGAAACCGCATGACGGAGCGTTCGACACCAGAAGGGAGCGATCACGTTGCACTCATCGCGCGACTTCGCCAATTGGAGCGCGCGAGCCGTCCGCTCGAACCGGGGAGCGGCCGCCGGAAGGACCTGCGCAACAAGGTCGTTGCCTCGAGCGAGCGATTCCTGCGATCCCTCGCGAATGCGAAGGCGTTTGTCGAGACCGCGGACAACGGAAGGCCGCTCCTTGATGTTCCCTTCGGCGAAAGCGGCATTCCCATCGACGACGCCATCGAGCTGTTCGAGAAACACGTCGTGCGTCCGGGCGCGCATCCCGCCTCGCCGCGTCACATGGCCTACATCCCTGGAAGCGGCCTCTATCTCGGTGCCCTCGGCGACTTTCTCGCGGCCGTCACCAACAAGTACGCCTCCATCTTTTTTTCCAGCCCCGGCGCCGTGCGCATGGAGAACATGGTGGTGCGCTGGACGGCAGGTCTCATCGGCTATCCCTCGTCGGCCGCCGGCAGCATCGCATCGGGCGGGAGTATCGCGAACCTGACCGCGATCGTGACGGCGCGTGACGCGCATAGCCTCAAGGGCGCACAGTTCGCTTCCACCACCATCTATCTCACCACACAGGCGCACCACTGCATCGAGAAAGCGCTGCGCATCGCCGGGCTCGGTGAGGTCCAGGTGCGCTATGTCCCCGTCGACGGACAATTCCGGATGCGGGCCGATGCGCTCGCGGAGATGATCGCGACGGATCGACGTAACGGTCTTGTACCGTGGATGATCGTGGGAACTGCCGGCACCACGGATACGGGTGCCGTGGATCCGCTGGATGCAATTGCCGATGCCGCGGAGCGGGAGAGGTGCTGGTTTCATTGCGATGCGGCGTACGGAGGCTATTTCATGCTCACGGAGGACGGCCGGCGTCGTCTTCAGGGCATCGAGCGGTCGGATTCCGCGGTGCTCGATCCCCACAAGGGGCTTTTTCTCCCATGGGGTTCGGGAATTGTCGTCGTGAAAGACGCGGCGGCCTTGGCGCGCGCCCATGCCTATTCGGGGAACTACATGCAGGACGCCCTGCGCGACCCGGACGAGGTGAATCCCGCCGACATCTCGCCGGAGTTGAGCAAGCACTTCCGGGGGCTCCGTATGTGGCTCCCGCTGATTCTCCTTGGCACGGGGCCGTTTGCCGCGGCCCTTGAAGAAAAACTCCTCCTCGCCCGATACTTCGCCGAGGAAGTCCGGTCGCTGGGTTTCACCGTACTTCACGAACCCGAGCTATCAATCGTCACTTTTCGCTGGGAGCCGGAAGGCATTTCGCTCGAGGAGTTGAACGCGCTGAATCACCGGATCATCGATGGAACGCATCGCGACGGGCGGGTGTTCCTCTCGTCGACGATGCTGGATGGGAAGTTCACGCTTCGCATGGTCGCTCTGTCCTTCCGGACACATCGGCGCGAGGTCGACCTGGCGATCCGCGTTCTCCGCGAACAACTGGCAGCAATCGGCGGGTGACGATGAGTGTGGACGAGAGGGTCTCCCGATTGTTGTTGCGGCATTTTCTGGCGGCGTTGGCGTATCGGACACAAAAGGCGTTGCGCGGGGCCGGTGAGGGGTTCGCGGATTTTCGTGCTGGCCCGAATGTGAGAACGCCGCATGAACTCTTGTTTCACATGACGAGCGTGATCGGATACGCGCGCACGTTCATGCATGGTGGCATATTTCGGCCGGCGGGAATGCCGACGTTCAGCGACGAGATCGACCGATTCCACGCGACGGTCGCCGCGTTGCACGGCGACTTCGGCGATCCGGCGCTTACAGCTGGCATTACAGACGAGCAGTTTCTGCAAGGCCCTCTCTCTGACGCAATGACGCACGCCGGACAGCTCGCGATGTTAAGACGCTTGTATGGAGAACCGGTGGCTTCGGAAAATTTCGTGTTTGCCGCAATCGATTCGGGCAATGTTGGCCGCGCCCAGGCACTTCCGGCGCGACCGGACCTGGACTGGACGCCCGATCGGCCACCGCGCAACCCGAAAGCGTAGAAAGCGAGGTGCAGGTGAAGACGTGGTGCTAGGGATGGGTTCGCTATGTAAACATTCGTAGTCACCACTGGTGCTAAACGCGTAATCCTTGTATGGTTTACCGGGCCGATCCGCCTCGGCTCGCACACTCAGAAAGCTGGGTCAACCCACAGGAGAGTTCCTTATGCGGGACCGGATCACTCGTTCGCTCGTTGTTGTCGCGCTCACCGCAACGGCCGCTGTGTCGGCTGGTGCACAAACGAAGGCGCAGACCCTCGCGTCCATCGACAGCATGATCGCCGATGTGATGTCGCTTGCGGCGCAGACCACCGCATCCATGACCCAGACCACTCTGCGCGCCACGCCCGGCAACAGTGTCGGTTCCGAGAGCGCATGGGGTGCCGGGTGGGGAGACTTCTTTGCCGGCGTCGGCTATCAGTCGCGCGCCCGTTTCTCGTCCAGGCCGGATGGCTCGGGTTCGTTCGGCTTCGGTCTCGGCAACAATCGCGACCTCGCCATGGAAGTCGGTATCAGCTCCGCGTCCACGTTCAACGAGACGCCGGGCAAGAATGGTTCAATCAGCGCCAAGATCCACCGCGTGTTCTTCGACGACTACGGATTCGCCGTCGGCATCGAGAATCTCGTCGCGTGGGGGAACACCGACGGCGGCTCGAGCACGTATGGCGTGGTCTCCCACACCGTACAGCTCACCGACCAGCCCGCTGATTTCATGGGCAGCCTTGCGTGGAACGTCGGCATCGGCAATCGCCGCTTCCAGTCCGAAGACGACATCATCGCCGGCAAGAACGGCGTGAACATCTTCGGGAGTGCAGGTCTCCGTCTTGCATCACGTGCATCGCTGGTTGGCGACTGGACCGGTCAGGATCTCGACGTCGCGCTCTCGCTCGTTCCCTTCCACAAGTCACCGCTCGTGTTGTCGCTCGGCGTTGCCGACGTCACGCGTACCGCAGGGAATGGCCCACGCTTCATCGTCGGTCTCGGCGCGGGCTTCCGCGTCCTCGACCTCATTAACCAGCAGAACAAGTAGGCCAACGAGTAAGCGCCCGGAACCCCAAACATCCGAAAAGGACTCAGCATGATCAAAATGACTCGTACGGCCGCCCTCTGCGCGGTTGCACTGTTCGCAGTGAATGCCACGGCCTCAGCACAGAAGATTCGCATCAGCGCCAGCCACGCGCCGAGTGGAAATGCCTCTGACAATGGCGGCGTCTGCACCAGCTGCGGCGGCAACAACGCCGGCGGCACGTTCAGCCCGAACGTCAATCCGTCGGGAACTACGCCCAACGCCACCACGGGTGCCACCACGGGATCCAACGTCACGGTGTCGTCCACCGGAAACACCGGCGGTACTATGACAGTTGCACCGACCGCAACGGTCGTCAGCAACCTTCAGAGTGGCTCCGTCACGGTCACCACTACACAGGGCGGTTCCATCACCGTCACGATCCCGCCAGTTACCGGCGGAGTCATCGCCAACGCAATTACCAACCCGAGTCCCGGAAACGGTCAGGCCGCAGGTCAGGCAGTTGCGCAGGTCCTGACCGCCACTGGCATCACCGGCAGTGTGGTCACCGCGGTTGCGAACGCCATTCAGGCGATTGGTTCATCGCCGAATGGCGGAACTACGGCCGGCCCCTCGATCGGGGCGGCTCACCTCGCCATCACCGCCGCGAAGAACGCCGGCAGTCTCTCACCATCGCAGGCGCAGGCGCTCCTCGTCATGCTCGTGGCCATGAAAGCGGCCGCAACGGCTCACTAGTCGTCTTCAGCGCCCGCGAGTAAATCGCGCGGCGTGGAATGAAAAGGGCGGACCATTCGGTCCGCCCTTTTCGTCGTTTGCGCTTCTCGAAACGCCCGGTCTAGTACCCAACCGCTCCAGCGTCTGCGTCCCGCGGATCGGCTGCGCCAATCCTGAGACCGGTCTTCTGGTCGACGAAGATCGAATGCGCCGTGCCCTGCGTTCCAGAGAGTCGCAGCTTGTAGCCCATTCCCTCGAGCGCCTTCACCGTGGCGGGAGAAAGGCCGTCACGCTCCACGCCGATCACATCCGGGAGCCACTGGTGGTGAAACCGAGGCGCATTCACTGCGTCGGCCACCGTCATGTTGAAGTCGATCAGGTTCAACACCACCTGCATGACCGTGTTGATGATCGTGCGGCCACCAGGACTGCCGACGACCGCGACGAGCTTGCCATCCTTGGCGATGATCGACGGCGTCATGCTCGACAGCATGCGCTTGCCGGGCTTCGCGAGGTTCGCATCGGTTCCAATGAGGCCGGTAGAATCCGTGACGCCGGGCTTTCCGTTGAAATCGCCCATCTCGTTATTCATGAAGAAACCGGCACCCGGCACCACGGCGCCAAGTCCGTAGCCCGCCTCCAGCGTGTAGGTCACGGAGACGGCCATGCCGTTCGCGTCCACCACGGAGTAGTGCGTCGTCTCGTCGCTCTCGTGTGCCTGGGCGATCTGCGCTGGAGCGGACGGCGTTGCGCGATCGTCGAGAATCGACTTCCGCAGTTCTGCAGCGTACGCCTTGCTCGTGAGCCGATCGAGCGGCGCCGTGGAGAAATCGGGATCGCCGAGGTAGCGCGCGCGGTCGAGGAACGCACGACGCATCGCTTCGACGACGAGATGCACGTATTGCGGTGAATTGTGTCCGGCCTTCGCGAGATCGTAGCCCTCGAGGATGTTCAGCATTTCCACCATCGATACGCCACCCGAGCTCGGTGGCGGCATCGAGATGATGTCGTAGCCGCGGTACTTACCCTGGATGGCTGCGCGCTCTTTCGCCTGATACGCCGCGAGATCGGCCTCGGTGATCAGCCCGCCTCCGCGTTTCATCTCGGCTGCGAGCAGGCGGGCGGTTTCGCCGCGATAGAAACCGTCGCGCCCGTTGTCGCGAATGCGCGTCAGAGACGCCGCCAGGTCGGGGAGTCGAATGCGCTCGCCGGCTGTGTACGGAGTTCCGTTCTTCGAGTACGCAGCAATTGTGGCGGGATACAGCGTGTCGCCCTTCAGTTCGTTGGCGAGGGATCGCGCGAGGCCAGGAGGCGCATTGAATCCATCACTCGCCAGTTTCACGGCAGGATCGACGAGTGCGTTCCACCTGGCCTTCCCGTACTTCTCGTGCGCCATTGCGAAGCCGGCCACGGTGCCGGGAACGCCCACCGATTTGTGGCTGTTGTGGTGGATCTTCGCTGAATACGCGCCAGTCGGGTCTGTGAACATGTCAGGTGTCGCAGCCGCGGGGGCCTTCTCGCGAAAGTCGATCGTCGTCGCGCGGCCGTCTGGAAATCGAATGACCATGAAGCCGCCGCCGCCGATGTTTCCGGCAACGGGATAAGTGACGGCGAGGGCGAAGCCGGTAGCGATCGCGGCATCGACGGCGTTACCGCCTGCGGCGAGCACGTTGCGTCCCGCCTCACTCGCAATGGCGCTCGCGGAGACGACCATGCCCGAATTGGCGGTCACGCTCGTTGCGACGCGCGGCGCCGTAGCGGGTGTCGTGGATGGCGGATTCGCGACGGTAGCAGTCGAGCAGCTTGCCACCGCGATCGCTGAGGTGAGGAGAAGGAAGAATCGAGTCGGCTTCATGGCTCTGTTGATGAGATTGAACTGCTGTCGAACGATGGTTTGAGCGGCGGTCATTGGCTAGCCCTCGACAACCGGGTTGAGCCCGCGGACGCAGCCGCTCAGTCATTCGACCGTTCGCGTCACGGCGGTGGCCGTTCACGGAATTGTGCTGGCAAGCCTCGGCCAGCCGTCGCAGAGTGCGCGCATGAAAACACTCATCTTCGTGATCGCCATCCACGTCCTCGCCAAACCCCTCGAGGCGCAGACCACTGACGCTGACCGGCAGATTGTCGCCGCCCGCGACACGGTGTGGCGCGCGTGGTTCAACAACGACACCGCGGCACTGCGGCGATTCATTCCGCCCGCGGCGGCAACGCTGGAGGGAGCGGGCGTGCCGAAGTGGGACGACCGCAAGGGTATCATCGAAGGCGCAAAAGGCTTCGCGAGTTCGAAGTCGCGACTCGTCCACCTCGCGTTCGAGAACACCGAGATCGAGCGGTTGGGTCACACTGCGCTCGTGCGGTCGGACTATCGGTTCGTGATCGAAGCGAACGGCCGTCGCGACACCACGCGGGGCCGAGCGACGGAGCTCTTCGTCAAACAGGGAAGCACCTGGCTCAATCCGTACTGGCAGCTCGAGCACGGCGTCAACGCCGTGGAGCGCGAAATTCTCCTTCCCGATACGCTCGGTGCGAACTTCTCGATTGCCGACAGTTCGAAGAAACTCGGCTCCCTCGCCGACTATGACACGTTGGTAGGCACGTGGACGTTCATGTTCCAGAGCCGGCGCCCGGATGGTGGCTTCTCTCCGGCGTTCACGGGACATTGGAGTTTTGCGAAAATGCCCGGCGGCGGGTTGATCGAAGATCACTGGCGCCCCGATGACCCCACGACTCCGATGGGAAACAGCCTCTATACCTATCGCAATTTCGATCCGGCGCGAAAAGTCTGGCAGATGATCGGCGCGTCGTCACGCGGCGCCGAAGTGCAGCCTGGACTCACGTGGTCAGATGGGAAATATCTCTACGCCATTCAGCGAAACCGCGGCGTGATTTCGCGAATCCGCTACCTGTCGATAACGCCGGACAGTTTCTTGTGGCGATCAGATCGGAGCAGTGACGGAGGGAAGACCTGGCTCCTTGATGCAGGCATCATGGAAGCTCGGCGCGTCAGTAAATGACGCAAACCCGGAGTCTGGAGTGAACAGTCATACCCTGGGTTTGAACTCAATAACCCATCACCGTAAAACCGTTCACCCCAGACTCCGGGTTTCACTTTACACGTCGCAAATCTCGAACGCCTGTTTCATCGAGGCCAAAGGATCCCGCTTCGGCACAAACTCCTGCGCAACGAATCCGGTGAATCCGAGATCGGCGATCGCCGTCATCACGGTCCGGTAGTTCAACTCCTGCGTGTCGTCGATCTCGTTCCGTCCGGGAACGCCACCGGTGTGAAAGTGCCCGATGTGTGCGTAGTGCGTCCGGATGTTCCGGATGACATCTCCCTCCATGATCTGCATGTGGTAGATGTCGAAAAGCAGCTTGAGGCGCGGTGAACCAACGCCCTTCACCACCTCGGCGCCCCACGCGCTGTGGTCGCACTGATAGTCCTTGTGATCGACCTTGCTGTTGAGAAGTTCGAGGCACAGCGTCACGCCGTATTGCTCGGCGAGCGGCGTGATGCGCTTGAAGCCCGTGATGCAGTTGGCGAGGCCCTCGGCGTCGGAGATGCCGCCGCGGTTGCCGCTGAAGCACACGATGTTCGGAATTCCCGCCGCCGCAACTTTGGGGATCATCGCGGTGGCGTCGGCCACGAGCTTGTCGTGATTCGCGACCTTGTTGAAGCCAACGGGAATCTTTCCAAAGCCGTTCGCCATCGCACACGTGAGGCCGTGCTTTGCTGGCACGCCGTAATCCACTTCATCCAGCAAGTCGATTCCCTTGTAACCGATGGTCTTCGCTGCCTCGCAGAGATCATCGATGGGGATCTTGCCGTAACACCAGCGCGATACTGAATGCTTGAGACGGCCGGCGACAGAGCGTGGTGTCGACGCGAGCGCGGCGGCCGGTGAAAGCGCCGTGGCGGATGCCAACAGGCCAAGGGCGCCGAGTGCTTCGCGACGGGACATGTCGGTCATGTTCAGAGCTCGCCTCGTTTGGTGGCGGCCACGGCATGCGCTGCCGCGCGCGCCGTGAGTGCCATGTACGTGATGCTTGGATTCTGACAGCCGTTGCTCGCCATGCACGCGCCGTCGGTGATGAAGAGATTCTTCGCGTCCCACGCCTGGTTCCATTCGTTCAGCACACCTTCGCCCGGTGTCTTGCTCATTCGCGCGCCGCCCATCTCGTGAATGCAGTGTCCCGGTGGGTTGTTCGACCCGTACGACGAGATGTTCGTGCATCCCGCCGCATCGAGCATCTCTGACATCGCGGTCTGCATGTCCTTGTCCATGGCGAGCTCGTTCTCGTGCCAGCGCACATCGATGCGCGCCGCGGGAATACCCCATTTGTCCTTCACCGTCGGGTCGATCGTGACGCGATTGTCTGCGTGCGGGAGCGTCTCGCCCCATCCGGACGCGGACAGGCGCCACGGGCCGAGTTCATCGATCAGTGACTGCTTGAAGTCGGCGCCGTAGCCGGGCATGCTCCCGCCGCGTCCCCAACCGCTGCGACTCGAGCCTCCCTGCATGCCGTACCCGCGGAGAAATGCGGGATGTTGCGACGCGACATTCCTGAAGCGCGCGATGTAGATGCCATTCGGACGTCGGCCGATGGTGCGCTTGTCGGTGAACCCTGGATACGTGCCGCCCGCTCCCGAGCCGTAGTGGTGATCCATCACGTAACGACCGAGCGTGCCACTCGAATTCCCGAATCCATCGGGGAAGCGTGCGCTCTTCGAGTTCAGGAGGAGACGCGTGGACTCGATGGCGGACGCGCAGAGGAAGACGACGCGCGCGGTGTACTCGCGTTCCTGCATCGTATTGGCGTCGATCACCTTCACGCCGCGGATCTTGGCGCGTTTCGCGTCGAACAGGACTTCCGCCACGACGCTGTTCGGTCGCAACGTGAGACGACCCGTCTTTCGCGCTGCCGGGAGGGTCGATCCAAGGCTGCTGAAGTAGGAGTGCGTCACACAGCCACGCTCGCACGGGCCGCAGTAGTGGCAGGGAAACCGGCCGTTGTGCGCCTGCGTGAGAATCGCGGCGCGGCCGATCGTCATCACGCGCTCTCCGTTGAACGCCTTTCTGATCTTTGGACTAGCGTCGGCTTCGACGCAGGTCATCGCCATGGGCGGGAGGAATTCACCGTCGGGGAGTTGCGACAGTCCTTCCTTTGCGCCCGTCACGCCGATGAACTTCTCGACGTGTGAGTACCACGGCGCGATGTCCTTGTAGCGAATCGGCCAATCGTTCCCATGGCCATCCTTGGCATTCGCTTCGAAATCGAGATCACTCCAGCGATAAACCTGACGTCCCCAGGTGATCGAGCGGCCGCCGACCTGACGGCCGCGAAACCACTTGAATGGTGCGTCGGCCGGATTGGTGTACGGATTCTCGTTGTCGTTCACGAAGAACTTGTGCCCGACTTCATCGCACGCGTAGCAGCCGCGTTGCACGGGGTGATCGCGCTCGAGGAGCTTGCGATCGCCGCGTCCGCGGAAATGCATGTCATACGACTGGATGTGCTCGACGTAATCAGTCTTCGGATCGACCGGGCCGCCTGCCTCGAGCACGAGCGTCTGCATCCCGCGCTCGGTGAGTTCCTTGGCCGCCCAGCCACCGCTGATCCCGGAGCCGACGACGATGGCGTCGAAGTGAGTGACTTCACGCATGGGCGTCATCTCCACCGTTCGAGCGCTTGAGCTGAACCGGCATGGGCGCCGCACCATCGAATCGGCCGGGCATGATTTCCGTTTTCAACACCGTCTTCATCACGGGTTCGCTCGTGAAATAGCCATAGATGATGAGGTCCTTCAATCGCCAGTAGGTTCGCGCCGGATCGGCCCGCCGGTTGGTCTCGGCTTCGAGGGCGGCGATGACGTCGCGTCGTCCGGACTCGGCCAACCCGCCAAACGAGGCGCCGCCGATCTCCTTCGACCGCGCGTCGATCGCGCCAAGTCCAGCGATGAATGCGTCGCGATCGGCGTCGGTGTATTGCTCGCTCACGATCACGTCGATGAACGCGGGGACTTTCACGTCCGTGGCGCTTGGCGAGTCGGTGCGCGGGAGAATTGTGTCGGCGATCGCGCCGATCGAGGCGAGTTGTGGGCCGGTGAGGACGCCCGAGGCACCCAACCTCGTGCCGACGGTCGACCACGCCGCCGCAGCGTCGTGTGGAAGGAGGGCGACGGCGGTGGCGACACCGAACGCGCGCAAAAAGTCTCTGCGTTCCATGGATGTGGTGAGAGGGACGAGGCTAGCGTACGCCTCGAACGGGACCGCGTCAACATGGCATCGCGTCTTGACGGATATCGCACATCCGTTCATGCTCCCGCGAGCCGATTTCCACAGTTTCGCTCGGGAGACGAGACGATGATCACAGGGATACACTCGCTGCTGTACTCGACCGCCCCCGACGAGACGAGAGCCTTCTTTCGCGACGTGTTGAAGCTGTCGTCGGTGGACGCCGGTCATGGATGGCTGATCTTCGCGCTCCCTCCCGCCGAGCTGGGAATTCATCCGGTGGAGGAGGCACAGCCGCTCGAGATGTACCTGATGTGCGAAGACCTCGATCGAACGATCGCGGAACTGCGGGAAAAGAATGTCGAAATTACGCGTGAGCCCACGCAGGCAGGATGGGGGCGCGTTACTGCGGTGCGGATTCCCGGCGGAATCGAGCTCGGGTTATACCAACCGAGGCATGCGACCGCGCTCGCGCTCGCAGCCAGAGAGGCGCAGTCCTACATCACCGAGCAATGACGACATCCACGTATGTGCCGGCCACCGCCGTCGCCTTCGGAGACGACTCAGCGATCGCGCGCGAAACGATGCGCCGGGTCACGCTCAGGCTGATTCCGTTCATCCTGTTGTTGTACATCTTCAATTACGTCGACCGCACGAACGTGGGGATTGCCGCGCTACAGATGAATCGCGACCTCGCGTTCAGCCCCGCCGCGTATTCGTTCGGTGCCGGCGTCTTCTTTCTCGCCTACGCGCTTTTCGAGGTGCCGAGCAACCTGTTTCTCGCTCGCGTCGGCGCGCGGTGGTGGATCGCCCGCATCATGGTCACATGGGGCATCGTTGCGTCCGCCATGATGTTCGTTCGCACGCCGACGCATTTCTACGTCCTTCGATTTCTCCTTGGCGTCGCCGAAGCGGGCTTCTTTCCGGGAATCGTCTACTACCTCAGCGAATGGTTTCCTGCCTCGATGCGCGCACGCGCGTCGTCGCGATTCATGATGGCCATTCCCCTCGCCAACATCATCGGTGGCCTGATTGGCGGGTGGCTCCTTGCCCTCGACGGCGCGTTCGGTCTCAAGGGATGGCAGTGGTTGTTTCTCCTCGAGGGCATTCCGTCGATTGTCCTCGGGTTCATTGTCCTCGCGGTGTTGACCAACAAGCCAGAAGACGCGCGCTGGCTCACCGATGAACAGCGCGGATGGTTGATGCATCGGCTCGAGCGGGAAGAGGATGCCTCGCACGTACCGCATGGCCTTCCTCCGCTCAGGGCGCTTCTCCGGGGCGTCCTCTGGCTGACGGCTTTGCCGCTCCTCCTCCTGAACACGGCGGCATATGCCTATCAGTTCTGGGGTCCGACTTTCATCAAGGAGACCCTCGGCTCGGCGAATCAGCAGACAGGATTCGTATTCGCGGCGATCGGCGTAGTGAGCGTCATTGCGATGCTTCTGGTGAGCGCGAGCTCCGACCGCATGCAGGAGCGTTTCAAGCATGCCGCGATGTGTGGACTCGTGATCTCGATCGGTTGCGTCGGTGCGGCGCTCGCACCAACGCCGGTGCTCAAGGTCTGCTCGATTGCGCTGATCCCAATGGGAATTTCTTCGTTTCTCAGTCCGTATTTCTGCATTCCCGGACTGATGTTTCGGGGAAGTTCGCTGGCGGTAGCCATCGCGCTCGTGAACTCGATCGGCAACCTTGGCGGATTCTTCGGGCCGAACGTGATCGGGCAACTGGTACGGATCACCGGCGGGACAACCGGAGCATTCTACTCGCTGGCGGGATTGGCATTGATTGGTTCTGCCATTTGTTTGCTGTTGGGAAGAAACTCAGTGTTTGCGAGGCAAGGTTAGTCCTGAACCCGAGTTTGGGGTTAACGGTGTGGAGTTCGGGGTTACACAGTTCGGCCTCACGAGGAGCAAAACTGTGTAACCCCTCACTCCGAACCGTCAACCCCAGACCCGGGTTTAGATCCGCACACGACCACCAATAGGAAGAACATGCTTCAAGACTTCATAGACGAATACAAACGCTATCGTATCCTGGGCGAGAAGAGTCTCGCCCAGACTCCCGACGACGCGCTCAACCAGATTCACTCACCCGATGGAAACTCGGCCGCGATGATCGTGTGGCACATGAGCGGCAACCTTCGCTCGCGCTTCACCGATTTTCTCACGAGCGATGGCGAGAAGCCGTGGCGCATGCGCGATGAGGAATTCGAGAACCGGTCATGTACTCGCGAAGAAATCAACGCGAAGTGGTCTGCTGGTTGGGACGTGCTGGAGGCGACGCTTGCTTCGCTGAGCAATGCCGACATGGAGAAAACGGTCGTCATCCGAAACCAGCCGCTGTCCGTACATGCCGCATTGACGCGGTCGGTTGCGCACGCGGCCCACCATGTGGGGCAGCTCATACTCATCGGACGAATGTCGGCGCCGAAGTGGGAGAGCCTCAGCATTCCGCGGGGCAATTCGGACGCTTACAACGCGAACCCGACCATGGAGAAAGGTCACCGGTAGAAAGTTGTAAGAGTTGTGTGAACGTCCAACCCTAATATGAGGCAGGGTGTCCAAGGGGTAGCAAACCCACCCACCTGACCTCATGCGTCTCCCAGTTGCTTCAGGGCGCACTTTCCGTATGTGCGCCCTCATCGCCGGCACCGCCGTGCCCGGTCGCGCGTTCGCGCAGACCACCACCCCTACGTCGATGAACGATCCGCGTCCTGTCGCCCACGCCGGTGTGCGGACAGCGGACATCAAGATCGACGGCAAGCTCGACGATGCGGCCTGGGGAGCGGCCACGCCCATCGTCGATTTCCACCAGCAATCGCCAGACGAGGGCAAGGCACCCTCCGAGCGCACCGAAGTGCGCATTCTCGTCGATGGCGGAAATCTCTACCTGGGCGCCCGGATGTTCGACAGCCAGGGACCCGACGGTGTTCGCAAGCAGCTGGCGCGTCGCGATCAGTTGCTGAACGACAACGCCTCCGATCGCATCTCGTTCGTGCTCGATCCCTATCACGATCGTTCGACGCGCGTGTGGTTCGAGCTCAATCCGAACGGCGTGAAGGGCGATCACATCAACGGTGATGCGTCGTTCGATCCTGTCTGGCAGGGGGCATCGAACATCGACTCACTGGGATGGACCGCGGAGTTCCGTATTCCGCTTTCGCAGCTGCGTTTTCCGCGCGATTCGGTGCAGACCTGGGGCATGCAGATCTGGCGCACGATTGCGCGCCGCAATGAATCGGACATGTGGGCGTTCTGGAAGCTCAATGAATCCGGAGGACCGGGTTACTTCGGCACGATCGAAGGTCTGGAGCTCTCCGCGCAGCCGCGTCAACTCGAGCTCCTGCCGTACGTGGTGACGAAGAGCGCGTTCGCCCTTCCCACCGCGGGCGATCCGTTCCACAACAAGCAGCAGATGACGAATCGCATCGGCACGGATCTCAAGTACAACCTGACTTCGAGCTTCACACTCGACGCCACTGTGAGTCCTGACTTCGGGCAGGTCGAAGTCGATCCCGCCGTCGTGAACCTCAGCGACTTCGAGACCACCTTCCAGGAGAAGCGACCGTTCTTCGTCGCCAACTCGTCGTCGTTCTCGTTCGGTGGATTCAGCTGTTACTTCTGCAGCAACGTGTCCAGCCTCAACGTGTTCTACTCGCGCCGCATTGGCCGCGCGCCGCAACTCGGCGGCTTGATCGGCGGGAACTCCGCCTTTGCGGACGTTCCGGACGCCACCACGATTCTTGGCGCAGGCAAGATCACCGGGCGAACGAAGAATGGACTCTCGGTGGGCGTCCTGGAAGCACTCGTCAATCGTGCCAATGTCCGGTACACGTCGCCCAGCAATCCCACCGGCCCGTTCCTCGAGAGCGAAGCCGAGCCCATGACGAACTATTTCGTCGGCCGGTTGAAGCAGGACCTGCGTCGGGGGGACACGCGCATCGGGATGATCACCACCATGACCAACCGGTTCATGAGCGACTCCACCGAGAAGAGTCGGCTCCGCGCTCGGGCCGAGGTTCTGGGTACGGACATCACGCACTACTGGAAAAACCGCGGGTACTCCTTCACCGGCCAGCTGGCTCTCACCGACGTCGCCGGCGATACCGCCGCGATGCGGCGCACGCAGCTTTCCAGCTCGCACTACTTCCAACGCCCCTTCCGCACCGAGAAATCGGACGGATTGTTCGACATCGCGTATGACCCGAAGCGCACGTCGCTCCGCGGCTACGGCTTCTATGGTCGCATGGCGAAGGAAAACGGCGACTGGCTGTGGGAGACCGCACAGAACTGGCGGAGTCCCGGCTTCGAGGTGAATGACCTCGGAACGCTGAGTCGCACTGACTACAAGTGGATGAACGCGAACCTGTTCCGTCAGTGGACGAAGCCGACGTCGTGGTATCGCAACGCGTATGCGATCATCGGCGGACAGACGCAGTTCAACTACGAGGGCGACCAGACCGACCAGCAGGAACAGCTGTGGGGACAGATCACGTTCCTCAACTACATCGGCGTGAGCGGTTTCGTCATCAATCACCCGCAGACCTTCGATGCGACGCGTACGCGCGGTGGCGTCATCCAGAAGAACTCGGGCTACAACTTCTATTCGATCAACGTGAACGGCGATTCCCGCAAGGCTATCTCGTGGGACTTTGGTGCTGATCAGGGCATCGACATCAAGGACGACGGATGGAATGGCGACGGATACGCCGACCTGATCATCAAGCCATCCGTGAACGTGCGCATCAGCGTCGGTCCGTCGTATTCACGGAGCGTGAACCCCACGCAGTTCGTGCAGACGATCACCGACGCAACCAACACGGCCTTCGGTGGCCAGCGGAACGTGTTCGCGCGGCTCGACCAGCACACGGTTTCGATGAACACGCGATTGAACATGACGTTCAGCCCCGACCTCACGCTCGAGTTGTTCGCGCAACCATTCCTCGCCAACGGCCACTACGACCGCCTCGCCCAGTATGTGGCGCCGAGGTCCGGCGACATCGTGGTGTACGGGAGTGGTATGGGAACGGTGACCGAGACGAAGGACAGCAAGGGGATGCTCGTCTCGTCGAAGGTCGATCCGGATGGCGCTGGTCCGGCGTCGTCATTCACGATCAGCAATCCCGACTTCAACATCCGCTCCCTCCGCGGCACCGCGGTGCTGCGGTACGAGTACCGCCCGGGATCGACGCTGTTCTTCGTCTGGACCCAGCAGCGCTCGGGCTCGGACCTGTACAGCGACTTCGATTTCAATCGCGACAAGTCGGCCTTGTTCCGCGACCGGCCGGTGAACGTATTTCAGATCAAGGCGAGTTACTGGCTGGGAATGTGAACGGCAGTATGGCAGTGAGGCAGTATGGCAGTATGGCAGTAAGGGGGTATGGCAGTAGGTAGGGCGGTACTGCCTTACCAGTTACTGCCTTACCAGTTACTGCCATACTGCCATACTGCCATACTGCCATACTGCCTTACTAGCTTCACTGATGTTCGATCTCCAACACTGGCGCCCGCGGCACCTTCTGGCGTCGTGGGTCGCCTACTGGATAGCGCTCGTCGCCGTGACGCTCGGACCTGCGGTCCCCGCCATTATCCGGGCGACTTCGCAGACCGGAAATCAGGGGAGTATCGGCGCCGGATTCGGCGACGACGTGTGGAAGCTCACCGTGGACGTCGCCGGAAAAACCATATGGCAGGGCGTTGCGTCGTTCACTACTATCGCCCTGTGGGTTGGTCTCCCGCCGCTGGCCATCTGGCTCGCGTGGCTCTACACGCGGCCAAAGACGCCCCCGGCACTCGACCACCGCGATCCATCCCTCCTCGGCGCGCCTCCCATGGATCCACCGGGCGCTCGCAAGGATCACCTCAACGACTACGAGCGACGACGCTGAGCTATGGGCAAGGGCCGACTGGAGGCGTTCAGCGATGGCGTACTCGCGATCATCATCACGATCATGGTGCTCGAGCTCAAGGCGCCGGTGGGGTATACATCCGATGCGTTCGCTGACTTCTGGCCGAAGTTCGCGAGCTATGTCCTGAGCTTCGTCTACATCGGCATCTACTGGAACAACCACCACCACCTGTGGCACGCCGTCAAGCGCGTGAGCGGTGGTTCCATGTGGGCCAACCTCCATCTCCTCTTCTGGCTGTCGCTCATGCCGTTTGCGACGGCCTTCATGGGCGAGAACCACTTCGAGTCGATACCGATGGCGGTGTACGGCGGGCTTCTCTTCATGTGCGCCATCGCGTTCACCATTCTCGTGCGGTCGCTCATCAAGACGGAGGGACATGGGTCCATCATCGCGCAGGCGATCGGCGGAGACGCCAAGGGAAACATCTCGCTCTTCCTCTACGCCGTTGGCGCGCCGCTCGCATTTTTCAACCGCGCCTTGTCCGGCCTCTGTTACGTCACGGTCGCGATCATCTGGCTCGTTCCGGATAGGCGAATCGAGCACGCGCTGCACCAGCACAACGGGTCTGCGTGACGACCGCGCTTGGAAGGCCGAGGCGAAATGCACCGCGCCTGCAGAAGCTCGGAAGGTTCGTGATGCGCGTGTGGGGATGGAAATTCGTCGGCGACCTCCCCGACATCCCCAAGAGCATCGTCATCGTGGCGCCCCACACGTCCAACTGGGATTTTCCCGTCGGACTGGCGGCCATGTTGGCACTCGACCTCCGCGCCCACTGGTTCGGCAAGGACTCCCTCTTCCGGTCGCCGCTGGGGTGGTTCTTCCGCCTCATCGACGGTCGGCCGATTCGTCGCGAAACGAGCGAGGGCGTCGTGGCCGAGGTCGCGTCGATGCTCCGGGCGGAGGATCAGGTATTGCTGGCTCTCGCGCCCGAAGGCACGCGGTCGCACGTCGACAGCTGGCGTTCGGGTTTTTATCACATTGCGGTTGCCGCTGGCATTCCGATCGTGCCGGCCTGGTTCGACTGGAGCCGGCGTGAGATCGGCTTTGCGCCGCCCTTCACGCCCACGGGTAACCCGGCGGCGGATATCGCCTACCTGCGATCACTCTATCGGCCCGAAATGGCCCGCAACAGGAGCGGGTTTTAGCCGATTTCGTCGCTACCTTTGGTCAGGTATTTCCAGCTTCAGTTACTGACCGCATGGCCGACGCGCCCCTTCTCGAAACAACCGCCGAGCATCCCGGAGTGGAGCATACGCTCACGGGCGACGTGCGCACGCATGACAACTTCCATTCGCGCTATCTCGACCACGATCGCACCGTCATCGTCTACCTGCCGCCCGGCTACGATGACGGCTCGGCCGATCGCTATCCCGTGCTGTACCTGCACGACGGCCAGAACATCTTCGACCGCGCGACGGCATTCGGTGAAGAGTGGCATGTCGACGAAAACGCGCAGCAGCTGATCATCGACGGCGAAATCCAGCCGCTCATCATCGTTGGGATCTACAACACGGGTGAGTTCCGCATCGACGAATACACCCCGACGTGCGAGAAGAAGATGCGCGGCCGCGGCGGTCACGCGGATGACTATGGCCGGATGCTCATCGAGGAGCTGAAGCCCTTCATCGACGCCACCTACAAGACGCTGCCCAGCGCGGCGAGCACGGCCGTTGGCGGCTCGTCGCTCGGCGGGCTCCTCACGATGCACCTCGGCCTTCGCTATCCCACTGCGATCAGCAAGCTTGCGGTGTTGTCGCCCTCCGTCTGGTGGGACAACCGCGTCCTGCTCACGGAAGTCGAAGCGCTCGACCACAAGCTCCCTCTCGAGATCTGGCTCGACGCCGGGACGGACGAGGGCTCTGAAACGCTGGCCAACGCACGAGCCCTGCGTGACGCACTTCTTGCAAAGGGGTGGACGCTCGACGTGGACCTCGCTTACCTGGAGGTGCAGGGCGGGGGACACAACGAAGCAAGCTGGGGCGCGCGCGTGGGCGATGTACTGAAGTTTCTCTTTCCCCCTGTCTGAGTCGGCATCGTATGCATCGTGAGCACGTTCGCTGGTTCAGCCCGCGTCTCGAGCGCGACATGGATCTTCTGGTCTTCGGTCACGCCGGCGCCAGGGTCATCGTCTATCCGAGCTCGATGGGAAAGTTCTTCGAGTGGGAAGACCGCGGCATGATGAAGGCGCTCGCCGAGCCGCTCGAGCGCGGCTGGTTGCAGCTCTATTGCGTGGACAGTGTCGATTCCGACAGCTGGTACTCCAAGCGCAAGCATCCTGCCGACCGTGCGCGGTATCATGCGCGCTATGACGCCTATGTCCGCGACGAAGTCGTGCCGCTCACGCAGGGGAATCCGAATCCGTTCCTGATGACGACGGGCGCGAGCTTCGGCGCCTTTCATGCGCTTTCGTTCGCGCTCCGCTATCCCCATCTGGTCAATCGCGCCATCGGCTTGAGTGGCGTGTACGACATTCGCGAAGTCATCGACGGTTACACCGACGAGCACGTCTATCCGTACAATCCGGCCGAGTTCATCGTCAATGAATTCGACGAGGGTCGCCTGGAGGCGATGCGGCGGATGGACATCGTCCTCGCCGTGGGCCGGGACGATCGCCTGTGTGGTAACAGTGAATATTTCTCGGGGCGCCTGTGGTCGAAGCAGATCTGGCATGCGCTCCGGATCTGGAACGGCTGGTCGCACGACTGGCCATACTGGCAACAGATGATACAGATCTACATCAACGGGGCGGACTAGGTGTATGGCAGTAAGGCAGTATGGCAGTAAGGCAGTAAACTGCCATACAGCGTACTGCCATACCACTACTGCCATACTGCCTTACTGCTTTACTGCCATACCTTTTCCTCACCGCTACTATGCTTAAAGTCGGTCTGATTGTTGGTCGCGAATGGTCCTTCCCACCCGCCTTCATTGACGAAGTCGCGAAGCGGAACGCCGGCGTCGAAGTCGAGTACGTAAAACTCGGCGGAACGTCGATGGATGAGCCGGTGCCGTATGCGGTCATCGTCGACCGCATTTCGCACGAGGTGCCGTACTATCGCACCTACCTCAAGCATGCGGTGATGCAGGGCGTCACGGTGGTGAACAATCCGTTCATGTGGACCGCCGACGACAAGCTGTTCGATGCGTCGCTCGCAACGAAGCTCGGTGTCGCGCACCCAAAGACCATCGCGCTCCCGAACAAGGAATACGTTCCCGGCATCAAGCACGACGAGAGCCTTCGCAATCTCCAGTATCCGCTCGATTGGGATGCGATCATCCGGCACATCGGCATGCCGTGCATCCTGAAGGACGCGCACGGCGGTGGCTGGAAGGAAGTGCACGTCTGTCGCTCCAAAGAGGAGCTGATCGAGAATTACAACTCGAGCGGCCTCCTCACGATGATCGTGCAGGAGTTCATCGAGTGGGACGCCTTCGTCCGCTGCATGGTACTCGGTCAGGACGACGTGCTGGTGATGAAGTATGACCCGAAGAATCGCTGCTACGTTCCGGAAGAGGATCATCTCCCGAGGGAGCTGGAAGATCGTGTGAAGCGCGATTGCCGCACGCTCATGCGCGCACTCGGTTACGACATGTGTTCTGCGGAGTTTGCGATTCGCGATGGCGTACCGTACGCGATCGATTTCATGAATCCGGCCCCGGACATGGACGTCAATTCGCTCACGCCACATTACTTCCAGTGGGTGCTGACGCACATGGCAGATCTCGTGATCAGGCTGGCCAAGGCCGACAAGCAGGCGCGCGATCCAGGCAAAGGCGAGTTCTTGCTCGGGCGCCGCGAACCGTGACTGTCATTCGGCCAGTCACTGGCATCCCGAGCGAAGCGAAGGATCTGCCCGTTGTCATCCTGAGCGAAGCGAAGGATCTGCACCTCCCGCTTTCATGAACGGCATCGACGAATACCACGCGCTCCTCACCGACGACATCGGCGGTGAAACGCAGCGCCAGCTCGAAGACCAGCTGAGGGAACGCGGGCTGTTCTTCGGCGGTCGGGCGCTGTGCACGGTGTTGCGCCCGCGCTTTCTGTCGCCGTCACAGTATCGCTTTCTTCAGCAGCGCGGGGCGGTCATCCTCCGCGCGTTTCGCAAAGCCCATCGCGCGGCGCTCGCCGATGCCTCGGTGCTCGATCAATTCGGGATGCTCGACTGGGAGCATTCGCTGGTGCATGTCGACCCCGGCTTTCGTGACTCGAGTCCGGTCTCGCGCCTCGATGCGTTCTTCGTGGCCGGCCCCGGTGGACTCCGGTTCACTGAATACAACGCGGAGACGCCTGCAGGTGGTGGCTACAACGATGTACTGACGGAAGTGTTCTACGGACTTCCGATCATGCGCGAATTTCTCCGCACGTGGGACGCTCGCCCTCTGCCTGCGCGACACAACGTGCTGCACGCGTTATTCGACGCCTACGAACAGTGGTCTGGTCGCCGCGATCGGCCCAACATCACCATCGTCGACTGGAATGATGTTGCCACCGTCAGCGAATTCCTGATCTTCCAGGAGTATTTCACGCGACAGGGCGTGACGTGTCACATCGTGGACCCGCGCGAGATCTCATACAGCGGTGGCGTGCTGAGTGGCCCGCATGGCGAGATCCAGTTGATCTACAAGCGCGTTCTGCTTCACGAACTCGTGGAGCGCTGCGGCATCGACCACGCAATCTTCCAGGCATTTCGCGACAAGAAGGTGTGCCTCGTGAATCCGCCGGCGTGCAAGATCCTCCACAAGAAGGCCAGTCTCGCCGTGCTGAGTGACGAATCGAACGAGCACCTGTTCGATGCGAGCGAGCGCGAAGCGATCGCGCTGTCGATTCCCTGGACGCGCGTCGTGCGCGAGAGGAAAACGACGTGCAACGGAGCCACGATCGATCTTCTGCCGTACATGGCACAGAACAAGGACGAGCTCGTGCTCAAACCCAACGACGATTACGGGGGAAAGGGAATCGTGCTCGGCTGGGAAGTCGACGATGCGGGGTGGCAGGCGGCGATCAAGACGGCCCTCGCCGAACCGTACATCGTGCAGGAGCGCATCGCGCTTCCCAAGGAAGACTATCCGAGCTTCGTCGATGGCAAGGTGATGTTCATCGAGCGGATGGTGGACACCGCGCCGTATGTTGCGTACGGTGATCACGTCGACGGCGTGTTGAGCCGTCTTGGCACGGCATCCTTGCTGAACGTCACGGCAGGTGGTGGGAGTCAGACCCCGACGTTTATCGCGGAGCGGCGATGAAAGCACCCTCATTGACACTGGGCATCGAAGAAGAATATCAGATCATCGATCCCGAGACGCGCGAGCTGCGCTCGTACATCACGGAGATCCTCTCGGGCGACTCCATGATCCTCGATGAGGTGAAGCCCGAGCTGCACCAATCGATGGTCGAGATCGGGAGCAAGGTCTGTCACTCGCCGCAGGAAGTGCGAAAAGAACTCGTGCGCCTCCGCGGTATGGTGATGGATCTCGCCGGTCGGAACGGCCTGGTCATCGCCGCAGCGGGAACGCACCCGTTCTCACTGTGGACCAAACAGGAGATCACGCCGCTCGAACGCTACGTCGGCGTGAAGCAGGATCTCCAGGACCTCGCGCAGCAGCTCCTCATCTTCGGCACGCACATTCACGTCGGTATCGAGGACAAGGAGTTCCTCATCGAGGCGATGAACGTGTCGCGGTATCTCCTTCCGCACGTACTCGCGCTCTCCACGAGCTCTCCGTTCTGGCAGGGGAGACGCACGGGGCTCAAGTCGTATCGCAGCATCATCTTCCGGAATTTTCCGCGGACGGGCGTGCCGCCCATCCTTCGCGGTTACGAGGAGTACGATGAGCTCCTCGACACCCTGGTGGTGACCGGCTGCATCCCTAACGGCTCCAAGATCTGGTGGGACGCTCGGCCACATCATGCGTATCCTACGTTGGAGTTCCGCGTGTGCGATGTATGCACCCGCGTGGAAGAAGCCGTTTGCCTCGCTGCGATTCTTCAGGCGATCGTGGCAAAGATCTGGAAGCTGCGTCGCGACAACCTGACATTCCGCCTCTATCCGCTCGCGCTGATCGACGAGAACAAGTGGCGCGCCGTGCGCTTCGGGCTCGACGGCAACCTCATCGACTTCGGGCGCGCCAAGGAACTCCCGGCGCGCGAGCTGATCACCGAAATGCTCGAGTGGTTCGTGGATGATGTGGTGGACGAGCTGGGAAGTCGCCGCGAGGTGGAGTATGCGTTTCAGATCATGCGCGGCGGCACCAGCGCCGATCGCCAGCTGGCCGCGTACGAACAGAGCCGTGACCTCCGCACGGTGGTCGATCGTCTTGTTTCGGAAACCGCAGAGGGCGTTCGTCCCGAAATCGCCGAGGCGTTTGCCAAGCGAGTTCCTGTCGGTCCGCCGCACTTTGCCATTTCCAGTACTGATACAGTTTCCCTGACGACCTAGGTGCAGATCCTTCGCTGCGCTCAGGATGACGAAGTTGATCTGCACTCTGTTGTCACCCTGAGCGAGTCGAAGGATCTGCACCCCGTTTGTCATCCTGAGCGAAGCGAAGGATCTGCACCTCCCGCAGTTTCACGAATTTCCAGATAGCATAGTGTCCCAGCGCACCCGCCGGCCCGTCGTCGGCATCCCAACTCAAACCCTCCAGAGCCTCGGCGGCGTGTCGAGCGAGATCCCGCCGTCGTGGGTGATGTCGCAGCGATATATCCTCACGTTGACCGCCGCCGGCGCGATTCCGTGGATGATTCCCCTCGTCGACAACGACACGCTACGTGGCGTGTACGAGGAACTCGACGCCGTCTTTCTCCCCGGCGGCGCGGACATCGATCCGTTCACCTACGGCGCAGCCCCGCATCCACTCTGCGACAAGACCGACCGCGAGCGCGATCGGGTCGAAGTGGCGTTGGCCAAGTGGGCACTCGCGGAGGACAAGCCTGTGCTCGGCGTCTGCCGTGGGATGCAGTTGATCAATGTCGCCGCCGGCGGGACGCTCTATCAGGATCTCGCCGAGGAGTACCCCGGCGCGATCAAGCACGATTACTTCCCGTTCAGCGGACAGAATTATGCGCGCGATTACCTCGCGCATGATGTCGAAGTCGCGAGCGGCACCAGGCTCGCCGAGTTGATCGGTTCGGGGCCGGTGAAGGTGAACAGCATGCATCATCAGGGCGTGCGTGAGCTTGGACGCGGCCTCGTCGCGACGGCCGAGGCGCCCGATGGTCTCATCGAAGCCATCGAAGGCGAGCACGATGACAGTTATCTCGTCGCCGTGCAATGGCACCCCGAGGCGCTCACGGAGAATGACGCCAACTCCCGGAGATTCTTCGCGGATTTCATCGAGGCCGGCGCCGAATGGAGCAGGCACCACGCATGAACCAAAGCAGATCCCTCGCCGTGCTCGCGATGACGGTCTGCTTCGCGACAGCCGCGAGCGCCCAAACGCGAAAGAGCCAGCTCGCCGGTGTCTCGCAGCAGGTGGCGAACACGAAGATCGAGATCGTGTATCGCCGGCCGGTGGCACGTGGGCGAGCGCTCTTCGGCGCACTGGTGCCCTACGGAAAGATCTGGACGCCGAGTGCCGATAGTGCGGCGCGCATCACGTTTTCCACGCCGGTGACGGTGAACGGATCCGCACTCGCCGCGGGTACCTACAGCATCTGGGCGATTCCCGACTCCAGTTCGTGGACCGTGATCTTCAATTCCGCGGCGGTGGTCTTTCACATGAACTATCCGACCGGTAACGATGTACTCCGCGTGAAAGCGGCGCCGGTGAAGGGAGATCATGTCGAAACGCTCCAGTTTTCATTCCCCATGGCCGACGCGGATTCCACGCAACTCGAGCTGCATTGGGGTCCAACGATCGTGCCGCTCATGATTCGCGCTCCCGGCGCCTGAATGCCGAGGTACGTCGCGTTCCTTCGCGCCGTGAACGTCGGCGGGCGCATCGTGAAGATGGATCGCCTGCGCACGCTGTTCGGCGAGCTGGGATACGCCAACGTCGAGACGTTCATCGCCAGCGGAAACGTGCTGTTCGATTCGAGTTCGAAGTCAGTCGCCGCACTGGAGAAAAAGATCGAAGCGCATCTCTTCAAGGCGCTCGGCTACGACGTAGCAACCCTCGTTCGTCCCCTCAGTGAACTCGCGGCCATCGTCGAGAGTCATCCCTTCGATAGCATCGAAGATCAGCAGACCGTTCTCGTGGGCTTTCTTCGCGATTCACCGTCCAAGTCCGTCATCACGAAGTTGAAGGCGCTCGAGACGCCGACGGACATTTTTCACGTCGGCGGCGCGCACCTCTACTGGTGGTGCAAGGGACGGCTGAACGAATCCAAGGTCACCAACGTGAAACTGGAGCGGGCGATGGACGGCTCGCCGGTCACGTTTCGCAATGTGACCACGGTGCGCAAACTCGCCGCGAAAGCCGACTGACCGTGTCGTCCTGAGCGCAGCGAAGGACCTGCGCTTCCCGCGGTTGAAAGTGCGGATTCTTCGCTTCGCTCAGAATGACATCGTGTTCTAGCGTATCGCCGATTTGAGCGGAACGCCGTCCAGACGCTCCAGCGGCTTCACGCCAAGCAATGCCGCGAGCGTCGCGCCAATGTCCACCGTGCGCACGAACTCCGCGTGCTTTCCCGGTACGATGCCGGCGCCATAGAACACGATCGGCACGTTCGAGTCGTAGTCATACGGAGACCCGTGCGTCGCGATCGCGCCGCGATAGAGGCTGTACGGCGTCATCGTCACCACGACTTCAACGTTCGATGTCGCCGGAAACTGATGCGACCACCGGCGCGCGATTGGATCGGAGGCAGTGTCGGCAAGGAGTTTCTGGAACCGATCCGCCCTGGCCACGCCGGGAATGCGACGAAGGTCGGCCTGCAAAAGGTCGAGCAGCGAGTCCGTGTTCACGTGTGCCTTCTCGAAAGCCGCGCGATTCACCGCGACCGCCGGGCCGTCGAGTTCCACAGCGGTGGTGTCGACCTTCAGCGCGCGAAGCCTCGCGCGAAGCGACGCCATCGCCGGCGCGAGGGAAACACCGCGCGTCGGCTTCGGGGACGTCGACGCAGGCGCGAATTCCGGCATCGAGCCCGCACCATGATCGCCGCTCAGCGCGATGACGATCGATGACGAGTCACGAAGCTTGTAGAGCGAATCGAGGAACGCGCCGATCTGCCGGTCCACGCGGAGGATCTGATCGTGGATCTCGCGGGAGTCCGAGCCATACCGATGTCCGATGTAGTCGGTCCCCGAGAGCGAGATCGACATGACATCCGTCTGTGGCCCACGCCCGATGTTCAGCGAGCGCAGTCCATGCAACGCAAACGCCAGCGTCACGTTGTCGATGAAAGGCGTACCGCGCAGGTTGCCCGCCGCTATCGTTGGATCATCAGAAATCATGTGGGGAAACATGAAATCAACTCCGTTCCCCTCGATGGGCACGCTGTCCGCTTCCGTATAAGCAGAGGCGGGAAGCAGAAGGTTCCACGATGACCCGGCAAACGCCTGCGGCATGTGCCGGTCGTTGAACGCATTCACCCACGTCGGCAACGTGTCCCGATAGTACCGGCTCGTGATGAACCGTCCGTCGGGAGAGTACCAGTACACGTCCGACTTCGAACGGCCGATGGGAAGGATGGCCGCACGATCCTTCGACGAAACCGAGAACGCACGCGACCGCGAATCTGCCGCGGCGATCCAGTCGAAGAGCTCCGTGCCGGTGAATCGCCGAGGCGACGCACCCGTTCCGATTCCACCGGCGATGAGCGGTGAATCGGGATCCTCCACACCGATCGAGTTCTTCATGATCCCCGTGGATCGCGGAAAGCGCCCCGACAGCAGGGACGCATGCCCCGGTGCGGTTTCCGTGATCGCATGATCGTGATGCGCATTCGTGAACCACGCGCCCCCTCGGCTCAATCGGCCGAGTCCTCCGGTGAGTTGCGGCGCGAATCGTTGGAGGTAGTCGCCGCGAAACTGGTCGATCGCGATGAGGACGACCAGCGTGGGTTTCGACGATGGTGTCTGTGCGGCGGCGGCGCCGCACAGGGTGGCCACGCACAGGAGCGCGACGGCGGGAATACGCTTCAGCATCTTCGAAATTGACGGGTGCGCGATGGGGGAGCAAGGATGGCGCTAAGCCTTTACGGAGGCGATACTTGTCCCCGATCAGCCTCCCGAGCTCAGCCGCGTGCAAACTACCACGTCTCGTGTTGTCACCCGCCTCGCGCTCTACTACGCCATACTGATTGGCGGCGGGGGAGTGCTCATGCGCATATTGCCGCGCAGTTCAGCGTTCGATTCCACATCCCTCGACGCGCTGTTCGGTGGCGGCCCCCCACCTGCATCGGTTTCTGGAACGCAGGCGCTCGACGAAACCGCGCTGGCGGTTGCCGTTGGCGTCGCAATGCTCGCGGCAGTGCTCCTCGCGCTCCCCGTGGCGTGGGTCTACCTCCTCACGCGATCGAAGCGCGGATATCAGCAGTCGGTTGTCCAGCTTCTCATCACGCTTCCGCTCGTCGTAGCGGGGATCGTCCTCCTCGTGAAGTACAGCCTCGCACTGGCGTTCAGTCTCGCCGGCATCGTGGCCGCGGTTCGTTTTCGCAACACGCTCGACGACAGCAAGGACGCGGTGTACGTGTTCCTTGCGACGGCGGTTGGTCTCGCCGCCGCCGTGAATCTTCCCGTGGCCCTCGTGCTGTCGCTCGGCTTCAACGTCACGGCGCTCCTTCTCTGGTACACTGATTTCGGCATCGCGCCCATGGAGCTCGACGGCCGCATCGCCGAACGCCGATTGAAGCGCGCGCGCCAGGTGGCGCGGACCGGAACGTTCGTGGCCAAGATCGACGACGAAGTTCTGCAGAACATGACGCGCGATCAGCTCGAGGGAGTGGCGCAGCGTGCGCTCAAACGCGCGAACTCCCCTTCCGTTCGGAGCACCAGTGTGGAGGAGGGGATCGTCACCCTCCGGACGAACGACGCGGCGTCCTTGCGCGCGCTCATGGAACCGAAGCTCGAGGACTACGCGCGCTCATGGCGGCTGCAGGGCGTGACGTCATCGGACGGCGTGGACCTCGTCGAGTATCACGTCCAGTTCAAGAAGCGCACACCTCCCGACGAGCTCCTGTCTCTCCTTCGGGCCGCCGGTTCAACCACCCTGCTCGACGCACACATCTCGTGACTTCCCGCACTCTGGCTGTTCTCGCGCTCCTTGGAGCGTTTTCCAGCGCCGCCGCGCAGGACGCGAAGGCGACGAAGGACACCGTCACCGTTCCACGTCTCTTCCGGTCGGAGACGCCACTTGCCGTTACGCTGACGGCGAACTTCAGGAAGCTCAAGGACGATCGATCCGATCAGGCGCCGTACCGGTGGGCGCAGATTTCGTACACCGGCGATGACAACAAACCGGTGACCGTGCCCATGAAGGTGAAGACGCACGGCATCTGGCGCCTCAAGCACTGCGACTTGCCGCCCCTTCGCTTCAACTTCAGCAACAAGGATGTGAAGGGCACGCTCTTTCACGACCTGCAGAAGCCCAAGGTCGTGAACGTCTGTCACGACGATGGGCAATACGAGCAACTCCTACTTCAGGAGATGCAGCTCTATCGCATCTATCAGGTGCTCACGCCGAAGAGCCACCGTGTTCGCACGTTGCGGATGACGTATGTCGACAGCGCGACGAAGAAGACCGAGGCCGTTCGCTACGCCTTCCTCTTCGAAGATCCCGACGAGCTCGCGGATCGACTCGGCGGCAAGATGCTGAAAATCAAGGGCGCCGGCCCCAACGATCTCGAGCCGGTCCAGGCGGCGATCGCGTATCTGTTCGAATACATGATCGGCAACACGGATTTTTCCTTCAACGGGCTGCACAACGGAGAGCTCGTGCAGAAGCCGGATGGGAGTCAGCTGATTCCCGTCGGATATGACTTCGATTTCTCCGGCGCGGTGAACGCCCCCTACGCCACGGTCGACCCGCGGCTTCGCGTCAAGAAGGTTCGCGACCGGTTGTATCGCGGCTACTGCGAGTACAACGACTTGTATGACCAGGTGTGGCCCGTGTTCCGGGACAAGAAGGCAAGGATCCAGGCACTCTATCAGGACGAGCTCGGAAAGCTCATCGACGCGCGGGCGGTGAAGGAGACGCTCGCATACTTCGACGAGTTCTACGATCTCCTCAAGACCGAACGCGATGCGAAGAACTTCGTCTACAGCGGGTGCCTAAGGTAACCGTTGACTGACGTCGAGCTTTTCGACTTTCCAGCACATTGGGATCCTAAGCTTAGAATTCCACGTGGACAAGT
>JADMIO010833443.1_pt1 | contig 76312 bp, 55 predicted proteins | sample 8958161 | NCBI WGS metagenome assembly JADMIO01 (sample SAMN16585339, study PRJNA669376) | soil metagenome | isolation source: Crop rotation soil | place: USA: Cullars Rotation, Alabama | collected 2011
CGCGACAACTTGTCCACGTGGAATTCTAAGCTTAGGATCCCAATGTGCTGGAAAGGTCGGCGGACGAAATCGATCGCCTGACGGCCTGGATCAAACTGGGAGCGCCCGAGGTGGAGATCGCGCCCGATGTCGCCGGCACACAACCCGATCCGCTCGTCACCGCTAAGGACCGCGATTTCTGGTCTTTCCGTGCGCCGCAGGCGGTGTCCCCACCTCAGGTAAAGCACGCGGAAAAGGTTCGCACTCCCATCGATGCTTTTCTGCTGCAGAAGTTGCAGGAGAAAGGACTCAGCTTTTCTCCCGAAGCCGATCGCCTCACGTTGCTGCGCCGCGCGTCTTATGACTTGACTGGCCTGCCTCCGGAACCGGAGGAGATCGACGCCTTTCAAAGTGACACGGATCCGCGCGCTTATGAGAAAGCCGTTGACCGGATTTTGGCGTCGCCGCGTTATGGCGAGCGTTGGGGACGCTACTGGCTCGATCTGGCCGGTTATGCGGATTCGGAAGGCAAACGCAGTCAGGATCCCATTCGGCCGCACGCCTGGCGCTATCGCGACTACGTGGTGCGCGCCTTCAATGCGGACAAGCCGTACGATCGCTTTCTCCTCGAACAAATTGCCGGCGACGAATTGGCGGACTACGAGCATTTGCCGCTCAGCGACGAGATCAGGGACAATTTGACTGCCACCGGCTTTCTGCGCATGACGCCGGACGGCACCGGTTCCGATGTCGTGAATTTCGTGCCGGAACGCATTGAAGTAATCGCGGACGAGATGCAAGTGTTTGGCGGCGCGGTGCTGGGTCTAACATTACAGTGCGCCCGCTGTCACAGCCACAAGTACGATCCGATTCCGCAGCGCGACTATTATCGATTGCTGGATGTGTTCAAGGGCGCCTACGACGAGCACGATTGGTTACGGCCGTCGTCGGTGCCGGGGCAGGCCAAGACACAACGGCCAAGCCGCGTGCTGCCGTACGTGAGCGACGACGAAAAGCAGCAATGGCACAAGGACAGAGCACGCATTCAGAGCGAGCTCGCTGCCTTGAAGAAGCAGCCGACGTCCCCCGATAACACACGGCAAATCAAGGACCTCGAAGCTACCCTGCAAGCGGAACCGGGCATCCACGCATTATGGGATCGGGGCGAGCCTTCGCCGACGTATATCTACCGGCGGGGCGATTATTTGCAGCCCACCCGCCTGGTCGGTCCCGGCGTGCCCTCCGTGCTTACCGACGGCAAGACGCCCTTTGTGGTCACACCGCCCTGGCCCGGCGCCAGGCAGACCGGCCGCCGGCTGGCGCTGGCCCGCTGGCTCGTGCAGCCCGATCATCCCCTCACCGCGCGCGTCATGGTCAATCGCATCTGGAAATACCACTTCGGCGCCGGCCTGGTCGCCACTCTGGACAACTTCGGCAACACCGGCGCCCGCCCCTCGCATCCGGAGTTGCTGGACTGGTTGGCACGCGAATTCGTCACCCAGGGCTGGAGCATCAAGGCAATGCATCGCTTGATGGTCACCTCCGCCGCCTATCGCCAGGTGTCCACCGTGACGGCACAACACGAAAAGCTTGATCCGGAAAACCGTTTACTGGGACACATGCCTCTCAAACGCATGGAAGCGGAAGTTATTTACGATACGCTTTTGCAAGTTTCCGGGCGTTTGCATGAGAACCGTTATGGTCCGCCCGATGCCGTTGACGTGCGTAAGGACGGGCTTGTGACGGCGGCCGGCAGCGCTGCGGGCTGGCGGCGCAGCATCTATGTACGGCAGCGGCGCACGCAGATTCCCACGCTCCTGGAAACATTCGATCTGCCGCAAATGAATCCCAACTGCGTGGACCGCATCAACTCGACAGTGGCCGCACAGGCGCTGTTCCTCCGCAACAACGCCCTGGTGAATGAACTGGCCGCAGCATTCGCCGAGCGCGTGGAAAAGACAGCGGGCGCCAGGCCGGCCCAGCAGCTGGAGACGGTGTACCGCGTCGCCCTGAGCCGACCGCCGACCTCCGAAGAGCAGACGCTCGGCGTGCAGGCGCTGATCGATCTTGCCGAGCAGTGGGCCCAGGCGGGATCAACGGCGCCAGAGAGGCAAGCTCTGACAGCGTATTGTCACACGATTTTGAACTCTGCAGCTTTTCTTTACATCGATTGAGACGGACCGATGGCACAAAATCCTTCGCACGGCCAACCCCTGTCGCGGCGCCGCTTTTTTGATCGCGTGGCGGATGGACTGCACGGGGCCGCGCTGACGTATTTATTGAGCCGCGATCTGTTCGGCGCCTCCCCATTGGTTGCGGGCGAAGAGCCGGCCGCGGCGCGGCGCCTGTACGACCTGCGGCCCCGGCCGCCGCATTTTGCGACGCGGGCCAAGGCGGTCATTCAGCTATTCCAAAACGGCGGACCGAGCCAGGTCGATCTCTTCGACCCCAAGCCGGCGCTCGAACGCAATCACGGCCGGGCAGTGTACAACGACCTGGCCGCGGACGTGTCGTCCCCGCAAGCCGCCGGCGGGCTGATGCGCAGCCCCTTCAAGTTTGCCCGTCATGGCGAATCGGGCATCTGGCTTTCCGAGGCTTTGCCCCACCTGGCCAAACATGTGGATGATATCGCGGTCATCCGCTCGATGTTCAATTCACATCCGAATCACGAACCCGCCCTGTTCAAGATTCATTCCGGCCAGCTGCTGCCGGGCCTGCCGGCGCTGGGGTCATGGGTCGTGTATGGTTTGGGCGCTGAAAATCAAAATCTGCCTGCTTATGTTGTCCTGGACGATCCCCTGGGCTTACCAGTCAATGGCGTGCAAAGCTGGCAGTCCGGCTATCTGCCGCCCATTTACCAGGGAACGCGTTTCCGCTCCACGGGCGCCCCGGTTTTGAATCTGCAACCCGAGGTGAGCCAGCCCGCAGAAGTCACACGTTTGCAGCAGGATCTGCTGTCCCGCCTGGACCGCATTCACCAGGTACAGCGACCTGGCCAGCTTCAGCTGGATGCACGCATCGCCAGCTATGAATTAGCGGCGCGCATGCAACTGGAGGCCACCGAAGCCCTGGATTTGCGCCGCGAAAGCCGCGCCACCCTGGAAATGTACGGTGTTGGCCGGGAGCCAACCGACTCCTACGCCCGTCGTTGTCTGATGGCGCGGCGGTTGGTCGAACGCGGCGTCCGCTTTGTGCAACTCTTTATCAACGGGCAAATCTGGGACAATCACAATCGTCTGGGCAGCAGCCTGCAAGCGGCTTGCGACCGCACGGACAAACCCGTGTGCGCCCTGTTGCAGGACCTTAAGGAGCGTGGCCTGCTCGACAGGACGCTTGTGCTCTGGGGCGGCGAGTTCGGCAGGCTGCCCATTGCCCAATTTCCCGCCGGCGGCGACTATGCCAACGCGGGCCGCGATCACGGTCCGCGCGGTTTCAGCGTCTGGATGGCTGGCGGCGGCATCAAGGGCGGCACGGTTTACGGCGCCACGGACGACATCGGCTACGCCGCCGCCGAAAACCGCGTCAGCATCGCCGACTGGCACGCCACCATCCTGCACTTGCTCGGCCTTTACCACGACGAGCTATTCTTTGAACGCAGCGGTTTCCGCGAGAAGCTTACTTCGACCTTCGCCGCCCGCGTGGTGCGCGAGGTGCTGGCGTAGATCTTTTGCCTGCCGTGCTGCCAATGAAGCTGTAAGATGGGCAATCTTGCCCCGTCTTTTGGTCCGTCCGCCGGCCAGAGAGGCCAATTCTCGCTGCATCGTGCCATGGAAAAATGCGATTTTTCAAGCCTGGAGTGGGCGGAAGATCAATATTTTTATTGACCTTTCGCCGGTCGGCGTAGCATAATGAGTAAGTCCGCACCGGCTCGCAAATTTGCCGGACACGGAATCCATCAATCAAAGGTTGATATTACTTTAGAAAGAGGTCCGCAGCTTCTCGCAAGTGACGCAATCGCTGCGGGCGACCTACCGCAATCGTCTCGCTTCCTCTCTGCCCCGGAGAGGCCATGGGAAGTTTGCACCAACGACCACGGGTTATTTCATGATTCTATTTTGTCTTATGTGGGTTAGTGTGGTGCTCGGCGGCCTGCTTGCCAGGCTCTGGGTTCAGCGATCGAAGCGCGGCACATGGTTTGGACTGGCACGTGAACGAGTTACCGTTCCCGTTTACCGTCATCCCCGGAAAACAACATATCTGCTGCGGGAAGAAGACCCCTGGCCTTCGCCCGTCTTTCCGAGGATGCGGCCACCCCAATGACGCCATGAACTCCCGCATGCCCGGCTCTCTCCCCGCAGAGATAGCCCAGCGGCAGGGGGTTCGCGGTCTCAGGTTGCCCAGGCGTTCCGTTCTGAATGTGGATTACGGATAACCCTTCCATACGTATTCTTCTGGTGATCCGCCGTTTCCCTTTTGTGGGAGAGCGGCAGGAGCCGAGGGACACGTCGCAGGCGCAGAAGCAGGTCGGGCCACGAAAAGGAGTGGCCGCCATGCCGTTCGTTGAATGCATTCTGGCCGCTCTGCTGGGTGTGGGAATCGGCGCCGCTGCAAGCTTCGTGCTTGTGCGTCGCCACGATCGTCTCAACCTCAACAGTGCACAGAACCGAGTGTCGGAGATCATCGCCAAGGCCGAAAAGGAAGCTGACTCGCTCCGCAAGGAATTCGAACTAAAAACCAAGGAAGAGCTGTTTCAGAAACGCGAGGAACTCAACAAGGAAATCGAACAGTCGCGCGGCGAGTTCCGCGAACAAGAACGCCGCCTGGAAAAACGCGAAGACAACATCGAAAAGGAGTACCAGGGCCTTCTCAAGCGCGAAAAGACCGTACAGGCCGCCGAACGCAAGGTCCAGGAACGCGGCGAAGAACTCGACAAACGCGTCGCCGAGGCCGACAAGGTAATCCAGGAACAAACGAAAAAGCTGCACGAAATCAGCGCCCTGAGCCGCGAACAAGCGGAACGGCTGCTCCTCGAACGCATTGAAAAGGAACTGAGCGACGAGATCGCCTCACGCATCCAGAAGCACGAAGAACAAATCCACGTCTGCTGTGAAGAGAAAGCCCGGGAACTGCTCGCCACCTCCATTCAGCGCTACGCGGCGGACCACACCGCCGACACGACCGTGAGTACGGTCGATATTCCCAGCGATGACATGAAAGGCCGCATCATTGGCCGCGAGGGCCGCAATATTCGCACGTTTGAAAAGGCGACCGGCGTGGACGTCATCGTGGATGACACACCGGGCGTCGTCATCGTCAGCGCTTTCGACAATATCCGCCGCGAGACTGCCAAGCTGGCGCTGGCCAAGCTCATTCAGGATGGCCGCATCCACCCCTCACGCATCGAGGAAGTCGTGAAGGAAACCCAGGAAGAGATGGAGCGGCACATTCTCGAAGTCGGCAAGCAAACGGTGCTCGAGGCCAACATCGGCCATTTACACGAAAAGATGATGCAGCTGCTCGGTCGCTTGCGTTTCCGCACCAGCTACAGCCAGAACGTGCTGAAGCACAGTCTCGAGGTGTCCCACCTGTGCGGACTGATGGCGGATGAGCTTGGCCTCAATGGCCGGCTGGCGCGGCGTTGCGGATTGCTTCACGACATCGGCAAGGCGGCGGACCATGAGATGGAGGGCGGCCATCCGAAGATCGGCGCCGAGCTGGCCCGCCGCTACGGCGAGACGAGCAAGGACGTGCTCCACGCCATCGCCGGACATCACGATGATGTAAACTCCGGCAATATCTACACGGTGCTGGTCGCGGCTGCGGACGCCATCAGTGCCGCCCGGCCAGGCGCCCGCCGCGAAACCCTGGAGAAGTATGTCAAGCGGCTTGAGGAACTCGAAGGCCTGGCCTGCGGCTTCCCGGGCGTGGACCAGGCATATGCGATTCAGGCGGGCCGCGAGCTGCGCGTGATCGTCAACGCCGAGCAGTTAACGGACAGCGAAGCGCTGAAGACGTGCCGCGAAATCGCCAAGGCCATCGAGGAGCAGCTGAGTTATCCTGGCGAAATCAAGGTCACCGTGGTGCGCGAGACGCGCGCTGTCGAAATCGCCCGCTGATGTCCTGGCGTCGACTGTAACGCGGAGCCAGCGGCGTGGGCGGGGCACCCTGCCTCTACCGCTGGCTCGCATATTCTCTACGGCTCCGGCCGCACGACAAGGTCGAACGCTCCCACGCGGTTGTCAAATTGCGTGGCAATCACGCGGTAGACGCCATCGCTTTTCGGCGTGAAGACGAGTCGCGAATTGAGCATGCCGCCCGAGTCGTCGTCCGCGGCGAGTTCCCGGCCGCGGTCGTCTTCGATGCGCAAGAAGGGATCGAACTGCGTGCTCGTGAGGTCGATCTGGTACTTTTGGCCCGCTGTCAGCTTCAGCGGAAAAACTTTACAGCGCATCGTTCCAGCCCTGCCGTTGACGACATCGACCGGATCGAGATTGTCGAGAGCGCCGGCCAGCTTCTGACCTTCCTTGCCGACATCAAGGGTTTTGGGTCCGGGAATTTCGCGAACCGTCAAATCGAAGCGCCCCGCCTTCTGGTCGTAAGAAGTGGCCACCAGGCGGTAGATGCCATCGCGAAAAGCCGAGTAGTAGAGGGTGGAGTGGCCGCCGCCGCCCACGTCCTCGTACTTCAAATGACCATTGGCCATGCTTTCCAGCCGCATGTAGGGATCGAATTCCTTGCTCTTGTAGTCGATGGCGTAGTGCTTGCCCTTCTTGAAAAAAAAGTTGAAGGTCTGGTGCGGCGCACGCATTGTCGCGTCGAGTGGATCGCTATCGAGGAGCGTGCCGGGCAGTACGACGCCTTTGGGTCCGAGCTCGCGGCCGGTTTCCTCGCGGACGCGGAGGGTGAACGGTCCCATGCCGCGGGTCGCCGTTGTGACGATTTCGTAATCATCATCGTGATCCGGCGAAAATACGAGCAGGGCGTCGAACAGGCCGCCGCCGCCGTCGTCCTCCGCCAGGACAACGCCCGAGGCGCTTTTCACAACAACCCGCGGGTCGAGATCCTTCGGATCGGCGCGCATGTCGATCACGTAATGTTTGCCCGCCTGCATTTTGTGCGTGAAGATTTTCTGCGGCTTTCCCTGGGCATCCTGCGGGTCATCCGGGGCCAGCTTTTCGTTGTGAACCACCTGCGTCATATCGATGGCGACCAAATTCGGAGCGGAAAACACCGTCGCGCCCGCCGCATTCACGTAGCTGGTTTGATAGGCGATTTGCTCCTTGGCCTGGCCGGTTCCTTTCACGGAAAAGCGGCCCCGGCTGCGGTTCCCGCCCATTTTGAGCCACAGCTCGGTTGCGCCGTTAAGTGGCGGAAATCTGCCGTTCTCATCTGCCTTGGGCAAGTCCTTGGCGTCGCCGGCGGGGCGATAGTAAAACGCCACGTCCCTGAGCTTGCCCAGAGGGTCCGTGAGCGTGGCATCGACAGCGACTTCCGCCTGGCCCTTCACCACCCAGAGCGTTTCAAAAAGCACGGATGCTACCTTGCCTTGCAACATGTCCGCCAGCGGCTTGAGCGGCACGGCGAAGCCGACCGTGCGTGCCTTCATCATCTTCGAAACTGCCACGCCGATGAGCTGTCCCTTTTCGTCCACGATGGGGCCGCCGCTGTTGCCCGGGTTGATCTCGGCGTCTATCTGTACGAGCTTGACCTGGCCATGCTCGTCGTAGCGCAGGCTGGACACCGTCCCCTTGGTGATGGTGACGGCCGGGTTGCTCTTGCCCAGGGCCAGGGCGCTCCCGAACGGGAAGCCGATGGCGAACACGGGCATGGTTTCGAGAACTTCGTTGGCGGGATCCATGGCAATGGGCTTGGGCAGATCCTTGGCGCCGGTGATCTTGAGGATCGCCAGGTCGCGCAGGGCGTCGCGCGCCACGATGTGCGCATCCACGATCAGTTCCCTGGGCGTGCCGCTGTTAAAGACGACCTTGGGATTGCCCTGGGGCACCTCGCCCGCCATCGGGCTGACGACGTGGTTGTTGGTGGCGATAAAGCCGGCGCCATCCGCGACGTGGACGAGAAATCCAGAGCCAGTGACCGGGACAGACTTCGGCTGCGCTCCCTTCGCCTGGACAGTGGCGCCCTGCTGAAACTGAACCTTGATGTAGACGGAGGCCGCCTTCAGATCCTTGAGGGTCTGAGCCGGAATGCCTCCGGCCAGCAGCAGGGCAGGCGCTCCGATAAGTGCGATGAACCCAAGCGCGACGCGGACGAAGGCGGACATGAAGAGCCTCCCATGTTCATGAACGGTGTTGCGGCAAACGAAGCTAAGAGAATTGTAGCGTGCATTGCCGTCGCCGTCTGCAACGGCAGCCCTACGCCAGAAGCTCGCGGATTACCTGGCCGCCAAACTGGCTCAGTTGCTTGAAGCGTCCTTCGTGGAAATAGGTGAGGCGATTGTCATCCAGGCCGAGCAAATGGAGCAGAGTGACGTGCAAATCCTTGATCGGATGCGCGACGTCCACGGCCTGGTTGCCGATGTCGTCGGTCGCGCCGACAACGCAGCCGGCCTTCACGCCGCCGCCTGCCAGCCAGACCGCCATCGCCTTGGCGTTGTGATCGCGGCCCACCGTTTGCGTGCCGCCGCGGATGCCGTTGTCAGGCGAGCGGCCGAATTCGCCGGACCAGACTACCAGGGTGTCGTCCAGAAGGCCGCGCTGCTTCAAGTCGGCAATCAGCGCCGCGATCGGTTTATCGACGGCGCGAATCCGCGCCGCGTGCGAGCGTTCCAGGTAATCATGCGAATCCCAGCCGCTCGCGTAGATCTGCACGAAACGGACGCCACGTTCCAGCAGACGCCGCGCCAGCAAACAGCGGCGGCCAAAGTTGTCGGTAGGCTCGACACCAATGCCGTACATTTCGCGCGTGCGCGGACTCTCGCTGCCCAGATCGATGATCCCGGGCACGCTGGCTTGCATGCGAAAGGCCAGCTCATAGGATTCCATCCGCGCCGCCAACTCGACATGATGCGGATGACGGGCATGGTCCGCAGCGTTCAATTCCGCCAGCAGGTCCAGGTTGCGCCGCTGCACAGTGCTGCTGACGCCGGCGCGCGGTGTTAGGTCGAGCAGCGGGGCGCCGGCCGCGCGCAAGGGTGTACCCTGATAGAACGCGGGCAAAAAGCCGTTGCCCCAGTTGGCGGCGCCGCCCTGCGGAAAATTCACTTCCGGCAGAACGATAAAGGCGGGCAAGTCCTGATTCTCGGCGCCGAGACCATAGGTGACCCACGCTCCAAGCGCCGGGTCGCCGCCAAAGCGATTGCCGGTATTCATATGGTAGCACGCCGTCGGATGATCGATCGATTCGGCAACGCAACCACGGTACAGGCACAATTCGTCGGCCACGCCAGCCAGGTGTTCGAAATGATTGCACATGGGCAGGCCGGCGCGGCCGGCACGGCGGAATTCAAAGGGGCTGCGTACATAGTAGCGGCGGCCACTCGCCATCGCCGAGGCGAAGGCGTCGCGGCGGACGAACTCGCTCATGTGCAGACCGGCGAGGCGCGGCTTCGGATCGAAAGTGTCGATGTGGCTCGGCCCGCCCTCCATGAACAGGAAAACGCAGCGCGACGCCCGCGGACGATGATGCGGCGGACGCGGCGACAGCGGACCGGCCTGCAACAACGCATTCAGTGCAACGGTTCCAAGGCCAGCGCCGAGTCCGTACAGAAAATCGCGCCGTGAAGTCATGCTATCCTGCCACGTGAGGCGTTTAACGTAGGTACAAAAACTCATTCGAGTTCAAAAGCACGAGGCACAGCTCCGCTAGCGCCCGCGTTTCCGCTGTGACCTGCCACGGCTGCAAATCGCGCTGGTAGTTCTTCAGCGCGTCCAGCTCCTCCGTGATGGTGAAGGTTTCGCCGGTCAACTCTTCAACCATTTGACGCTGCACTGTCACTGGCAACGTGTCCTTGACCGGAACATGCCGGCGATGATGTTCCGTCATAACGTCCAAATGCTGCAGACAACGCCTTAATTCTTCGACGCTGGCCGTGCGGCCATAGACGGCCCGGAACGCATCGCGGACCTGCTGTGCACGCTCGTTGGTGGTCTTTTCCAGGCGAGCGGCCAGTGCCAGAGCGCGATCGCTGGTGAAACGTCCATTCCAGAGTGCGAATGCTTGCGGCGCGACTGTGGTCTCATCGCGTCGTTCGCAGGAGACTTCCGTGCCGGGGCGGTTGAGGACATCCAGCATGGGATCGGAGAGCGTGCGCCAGCGCATGGCATAGATGGTCCGTCGATTGCGTTGTTCCGGCCGCGGCGACGGTTGGTACGCCGGCGCCAGCGATCCCATCAGGTGCCGCGGCTGCAACGCCACTTCCCAGTTGATTTCGGGAAAGATGCCCGGTCCGCCGCGCTCGGCATTGAACTCGCCGCTGATCGCCAACATGCCGTCGCGAATCTCCTCCGCGGCCAGACGCCGGGGCGGGAAATACGCCAGCCAGTGATTGTTCGCGTCCGCCTTGCGCAGTTCGTCCATCCGCGCGTGGTCGCCGGCTTGCTGGTAGGTTGCCGAGGTGACGATCAGCCGATTCAGTTTCTTGATGGACCACTCGTGTTCAACGAACCACGATGATAGCCAGTCGAGCAATTCGGGGTGTGTGGGGCGTGCGCCCATCTTGCCGAAGTTGTTGGGCGTGGCCACCAGGCCGCGGCCGAAGTGCCATTGCCAGACGCGATTGACGATCACGCGTGCTGTCAACGTATTGTTCGCACTGGCGACCCAGCGTGCGAAAGCCAGCCGTCGGCCGTCAACGGCTTCGGGCAATGTGTTCCAGGCGCTCGGTTGCACGCGATCGTTCGAGCCGGCGACGGCGCTGAGCACGCCCGGCGTCACACGCTCGCCCGGAGAATCGAGCGCGCCGCGTTCCAGGATGCACACAGTTTGAATCGGTCCCTGGCGTTGGGCCGGCAGCGGAAATAACGCTTTGTTCGAGGTGTAGCCGTTGTTCGTTCCGGAATAGACGCTGTAGGCGTAGGGTTGATAACGAAGCCGTTCTCGTTCAAGCAGACTGATGCGCTTGCGGTAAACCTTGTCAAGACTTTTCTCGAGCGCCGTCAGGCCGAAATACATGCCGCTGCTGCGCTCTGTCGCCGGCAGATCGTTGATGCTTTTGACGCCGCGCGACTGCAAATACGCCGCCGTCGCCGCTTCGCGCTTGGCGCTCAATTGGGCAAGCAATTCCTGCGTCTCTTGCAAACGCCGGTCGGTGCGGGCCAGGCCGTCGGCACACGCGCTGGTATTGTCGAAATCTTGGAAGGGTACATTGCGTTCGGCAAACTGCACCGGTGCGAACACGGCCTGGACGCGGTAATAATCGCGCGTCGGAATCGGATCGAATTTGTGGTCGTGACAGCTCGCACACCGCAACGGCTGCGCCAGAAACGTCACGCCGACGCTGTTGGTCACATCGTCAAGAAAATACTGCCGCGTGACGGCGGCCACGCTCATTCCAGTGTGCTCCCATGGCCCCATGCGCAAAAAGCCGGCGGCGATGAGCAGTTCGGGATCCTGATCGTCCAGCTCATCACCCGCGAGCTGCTCGACGATGAAGCGATCAAAGGGCTTGTCCTGATTAAAACTGCGAATGACGTAGTCGCGGTAGCGCCAGGCGTTGGGCCGTTCATAATCGTTGGAGAAACCGCTGCTGTCGGCGTAGCGGACGACATCCAGCCAGTGCCGCGCCATCTGTTCGCCGTAGTGCGGACTCGCGAGCAGGCGCTCGATGACAGCGGTGCGATCGCTGTTCTTCAGGAAAGCGTCGATCTCCGCGGGCGTCGGCGGCAAACCGGTCAGGTTCCAGGTGACACGGCGGATGAAGGCACTGGCGTCGTCGGCGGCGGCGGGTTCGAATCCTTTTGGTCGCAACGTCGCCCGAATAAATGCGTCGATGGGATTATGAATATCTGCCGCATGCGAGTCTTTGTCCGGCACGGGAGGACGCCGCACGGGACGGTAAGCCCAGATGTCTTCCGGATGGTATTTGCGCTGTGTCCAATCCGGCGACAGCCCGCCGCTTGTGGAGACGAGAACGCCATCCTTGGCATCGCTGCGCCAGCCCGTGTCCGTCCTGGCGGCCGGCCAGGGAGCGGCAGCGTCAATCCAGGTCTTGAACGCCGCCACCTGAGACTTGGATAGTCGTTCCGACTCCTTGGGCGGCATTTTCAGCTCGCCCTCCCAGAGTAGCGCCTGGAAGAGAAGGCTGCGTGCGGCATCGCCGGGAATGAGCGCTGGTCCACTCACGCCCCCTTTGAGCAGACCGGCGCGCGAACGCAGATCCAGATTGCCGCGCAACCGCGGATCGCCGCCGTGGCAGGCAAGGCACTTCTGCTTTAGCAGAGGCTGGATTTCACGTAAAAAAAGGTCATCGACCGTTTGTGCGGGCGCGGATTCAGCGCTGGCGATCTGCCAGAGCAACACGACCAGGTTGCAGGCCAAGGAGCTTCGCCGCATATTACATCCTGGACGTAAATGTCAATCGAGATAAACAAACTCGTTCGTGCACATCAGCACTTGTACGTAATCTTCCCAGGAGCAGCGCGCCACATAGGCCTGGCCGATGGCGACTTCCTCGGCGTTAGGCAGGCGGCCGAAGAGACACAAATAGATTTGCGTGAGCCGCTCCTGTTCGTTGCCGCCATGCTTCTGCAGTTGTTGCGCCAGCTTTTCCGCCGCCTGGGCCATGAATGCGTTATTCATCAAGAAGAGCGCCTGCGTCGTTGTCGTCGTTGTCGCCCGCAGCGGCATGATGGTCAACGGGTCGGGACCATCGAACATCATGCGCGTCTGATCAAGGCGGCTGCGCAGGATCGGTTCGTAGAGCGTGCGTTTCTCCGCGCTCTTACCGGTTAGTTGCCTGGTCACGTAGAGGATGCTGTCGAGCACGGCTTCATACTCGATGCGCTGGCGCGACATGCGTCCGAGCAGACGGTTTTCTGGATCGGCCTTCAGCAAGGCCTCGCTTGCGAAGCTCGTTTGCTGATAGACGTTGGATAACGCGATTTCCCGAATCAGCGTTTTCACGGACCAGCCCGAACTGACGAAACGCTGTGTCAGATAATCGAGCAGTTCCGGCTGCGTGGGCCGTTCGCCGAGCAAACCGAAATTGTCGGGGGTGCGCACCAGGCCTTCGCCGAAAAGGTGCAGCCAAGTGCGATTAACCGCCACGCGTGCCGTGAGCGGATTCTCCGGCGCGGCGATCCATTGCGCCAGTTCGAGCCGACCGCTGCCTTTGGTCCGTTCGCCCAGCGGCACCTGGTTCTCGCCGGCCAGGATCAGCGGAAAGCGGCGCGGCACCACGGGTCCGAATTTGCGATAGTCGCCGCGAATGTGTACCGGCACATCGCCGATCTTCTCACGATTGCTTCCGGGCACGCCGCCCTCTTGAATGCCGATGGTTTTCGGCGGCACAACCTTTGTCTTGGTCAGGGCAGCGACTTGTTTGCGAAGTTGCAAAGCTTTAACCAACTCGGCGGGATTGTCGCTCCAACCCTTCGCCTCGCGATCTTTTAGGAGCGAGCTTTCTTCGCCCTTCAGTTTTGCTTCTTGCTTCTTCTTGTCGGCGGCCTTGATCTTCGTGTCGGCGGCCAGTTGCTGTAGTTGCTCGCGTAGCTTGTGGAGTTTGGCAGCCTGGGGCACTTGAGCTTCCAGTGCGGCGACCTGCTTTTCCAGCGGGCGAATCTGTTCATCAATGCGGGCGTTCTTGGCGCCGTCAATCTCGTTGAGCAGGGGGATTTCAATGACATCGCCGGACAGTCGGCCATCATTGATGAGCTTGCCGGGACTGATGTGGCTGCTAAAAAAGATGCCCGCGATGGCGTAGTAATCTTGCGTGGCAATCGGATCGAATTTGTGATCGTGGCAACGCGCGCACGCCAGGGTGAGCCCGAGGATTTGCCGGCCAACGACATCGACCTGACTATCGACAATCTCCGCAACGGCCAAATCGCGGCCGACCTTCTCCCAGGTTGCCAGGGCCAGCATACCGGTGGCGGTGATACCGTCGAGCGATGCGCCGCTGACGTGTCGTTGGTGCGGATCGGTTTCCTCCGCAGGCAAGAGATCGCCGGCGATTTGCAGCCGGATGAATTTATCGTAAGGAAGGTCGTTATTAAAAGCGCGGACGACCCAATCCCGATACAGGCCGCTTTTGTCCATGTCGCTGGCATAGCGCACGCCATCCAGCCAGTGCCGCGCCCAGCGCACGCCGAACTCTTTTGATGCCAGCAGCCGATCAACGACCTTGGCAAACGCTTCCGGCGATTCATCCTTGATGAAGGCCTCAATTTCTTCTGGCGTCGGGGGCAGTCCGATCAGGTCGAAGGTGATCCGCCGCAACAACGTGTAACGATCCGCTGCGACACCCGGTTGAAACCCCTTTTCCTGCAAGCGCAAGCTTACAAGCTGATCGATGACGGTTGGCGAAGGGGTATTTGGCGGAAGTGGCGTTCCACCTTTGGGCGGCAGGACTGCCAGGGGTTGGAACGACCAATGTTTGCGATCATCATCGCTGATACGAAATTCGCGGCGCGGCGTGACGCTCTTGACTGCCTGCCGCGGATCGGGAGCGCCCATTTCTACCCAGCGCACGAAATCGCGGATGACGGCGTCGTCCAACTTGCGGTTGGGCGGCATAAAAAGGTCATCTTCTTGTCGCAGCGCCCGGATCAGCAAGCTCTTGGCGGGATCGCCAGGGACAAGGGCCGGTCCACTATCACCGCCCTTGAGTAAGCCATCGCGTGTATCCACCACAAGACCGGCACGGATGCGCTTGGCGGTTTGTGAGTGACAGGAATAACACTGCTCGACGAGAACGGGACGAATCTTCTTTTCGAAAAAATCGCTGGCCGAATCGGCGCCGACGGCCCGACCGAAGCACGTCAAAGTTAACAACATCGCCAGTGCGCCAATGGAGTTCTTGAGCATAGTTCCTTCAGCCGGCAGGAATTAGGGAGACGAGTACGCGGTTGGATCAATCGCTATCGTACCATTCGGCCCGGCATAAAGGGAAGCGAAAAGCGGGATCGTTTTGCCGAACTCTGCCGGGGCAACATCGTGGGCGATTGGCCACTACACAGGGGACGTTCCAATCAAACGGGAGGCGGCAGTTCCTTCAATAGTCGGCAGTCCGCCTTGAACCGCGCAGCGGCCCTCTGGAACGAGCCGTTGGTCTTGGTAAGCCGCAAGGAATAGGGACTGCCCTTGCGTTCAAGCGTGTGTTCGACGTCGCACCGATGTCGGTTGATCTTGCCAATCAAATGCTGACGCATGTCTTCACGGGCCGGAATGCTATCGGCTTTGAGCGTCGGGTCGGACAAGAAGGTCTTGAGCTGCGCACAATACTCGCACTGGCACGCCACCTCTGCGGGGCGCGTCCAGTCGGCGGGGGGCGCCGGTTCCTTGGCGGTGGCTGTTTCCAGGTGCTGCCGTACCGCGGCGAGCCAGGACACGAGTTCTGGATGAACCTGGCCGAACTGCTTCTGCGACCAGGGAATCAGCGTCTTCAGGCTGGGAACCTGGCATTGGTCCATGCGGAATTGATCCGGCGCCGCTCGAACGAAATGAAGCACTGACGCCAAATCGTCGTCACACCCGGCCGCCACCAGCGCCTTGAGCAACAATGGCAAGGACAATTCGGCAATGGATGCTTTGCGGTCCTCGCTCGCAAAATAGTAGTTTCGCTCGGGAGGCTTTTGACAGAAGCGTGCCGCCGCCAGGGCGCATAATTCACGAGCCAGGGCCAACTTGTCCTTGTCGTCCGCCTCGTCGCAACAAAAGGCGGCGAGCCATTCCATGTCGCGGTACGGCACTTCCTGAACGCTGTGCCTGTCCGCGCCGCTACTCAACAATTGTTTCAATTCCCGCGCAAAGGCGCCCCAGCCGAATTCCCGGCACGCATCGACCACAAATGCGCTCAAGTTCAACTCTCGATCATGTGTGGCCATTTTGGCCAGAAAGGCTGCAACCGTCTCCGCGTCGTGCAGCGTCAAAAGCTGCTTTCGAAAGTCATTGTAAACTGCTGAATGTGCGGATGCGGCGTCGTAGTCCAGCTGGCGCCGCGGCCATTGGGCGATCAACGAACGAGCAAAGCAAATGCAATCATTGCGGGCGATTCCAATCCGTGTCTTCGGTGTCTTGGCCAGCTTTGCTGCCATTGCAAGAAACATCGGGATGCCTTCGCCCACGCCGGCGCTGGCGATAACATCGAAATGATGATCTTCATGCCAGACCACGAGCGCGGACCGATGATACCAGCGGTCGAGCGTGTTGCCTTCGTTGCCTGTATAACCTTCGAACGTCTCGGAAGTTGGCTGCCACTCGTCAATCGGCGCTGCTGCGACGATGGCCGAAACCTGCAAAGGAATCTTCCCCCAAGGTTGTTTCGTGCCCTCGACATCGGTCCATTCCATGCCGATCAATTCATCCTCGTAGGTCTCGCCAATCTCCAACGCGTGCCGTATGTGTCGCCGACGGCCCCAATGGCTGTCCGCCATGCTGCCGTCATCCGCGAATTGCAGGAGGTGGCGGGAAACCTGGGCCAGATGCACATGGCAATCCGCCGCCGCCGCGGCCGACACGACCAGGTTTGCAAGTTGCCGATCTGCTCCTTTCAGCAAATCCACCGACAAACCACGCTGCGTATAGTGATGTTCCAGTGCGAACACGAGCGGCTGCGCCGGCTGGGTCGCGATCCAGGAAGCGATCGATTCCGCCAGCTTGTCGCTGGGATCGGCTGGTTCCGTAGTGTTCGACCGTTTGCCACGCGTCGGTTGCAATACGAGGTTGTATGCCAGGCAGAGGCGAAGGCCGCGGGTGACGCGTTCCACTTCGTGTTCGCAATCAGCATAGAACGCGGCGTAACACGCCGCCTTGCCGTGTGCCGCATCGTCGAACGTGAACTTCTGAAGTGCGCTGCCGTGCCGCACGATCAACCCGCCGCCCTCGAATGGATTGGGAAGCACGACAACCATGCTCGCGACCATACGGTCGTGTTTTTCACTGTCGCGATGCGGCAGGAAGAAACCGCCTTTTTCATAGACCAGCATCTTATACAGCCGGGCTTCGAGTTGTTCGGCGGGCAAACCCAGTCCTTTCGCTGCCTCCTGCGTCGCGGCGGCGATTGCCGTGTTCCATGCCTCGCTCAAAAGCAACTTTTTGGCATCGAGCTGCAGCGTGTTGCGCACCTTCTTGTCTACCAACGTCTGCGCGCCCTGGCCGTATGGGGCCGTCTGGCACGCGGCGACGAGTGCCGCCGCCGTGGTGCGCTTTAGTGGAAGCTTGAGCACCCCGAGCCCTTCTACCTTGATGCCGGGATTTACGTCGGGCAAAGAACCGGCGACGCAAAACGTCGTGGACCTTGTCGCTTGCTTCACCGCATGCGCCAGCCATTCAACGGTGTTCGAATGCTTCATCGGTGCTCCCTGTCACTCTTCCTCGGAATACTGTGGCGGAGATTTACCCACGCGCTTGATGACGCGTGGATAGGTTACGGTGGGAATAGCCTTCTCGATTCGGTCCACTTGCACCTGATCATACCAGTCGTCGCCAAAGTCGAACCAGTAGCCGAAAACGCGCTCCACCTTGGCCCTGAGTCGGTGTAAAGTCTGCCATGACCTCCCCGGAATAAGAGTGAATCCTACTTCAGTGCCTTCACGCGGAGATTCTTGAAATCAATGTGTTGGCCTTCCGCCTGAATGCCAATCGGGCCGCTCTTCGCCTTGAAATCGTCGATGGTCCAGGCCTCCTTGCCGTTGACCTTGAGTGTCACCCTGGGGCCAATGCAGGTAACTTCCCATTCATTCCACTCGCCTGGTTCCTTGTGCAGCTCGGGAACGGCCTTGCTGCTCTTGGACACCATCAAGCGGCCGGCATCTTTTTGCGCCAGGTTGATCTGATTGCCGCCGCGCAGAAAGAAGCCGCTGTTGTAGCCCTTCTTTTCCGGTCGGAACTCAAAACGCACGATGAAGTCGTCGTATTTCTTTTCGGTAAAGATACTGCTGTTGCCGCCCAGCAGCACCATCATGCCGTCTTCAATCTTCCAGCTCTTGGCCGTCTTGTCGTCGGTCTTCCAGCCGGCGAAGGATTTGCCGTCGAAGAGCGGCACGAAGCCTTCATCCTTCTCGGCGGCCGTTTGTGCGAACACGGCGCTGGCGACAAAGAGGCCAAGCAATGAAGCGTATCTCATGAAAAAACCCCCCCAAACATAAGGTCGGCAAGATAGAATATCCTCGTGCATTGTATTCAATTTGGAGCGGCTGAATGCAGATCCTGATTGCTGAAGACGACGCCGTATCCCGCCTGGTGCTGGAACGCGCTTTGCAAAAATGGGGACATGAACCCGTGCTGGCGTGCGATGGGCAAGCGGCCCTCGATGTGTTAGCGCAGCCGAACAGTCCGCCGCTGGCGATTCTCGACTGGATGATGCCGGTCCTGGATGGCACCGAGGTCTGCCGTCAGGTCCGCGCCCGGCCGCAGTCGTTGCCCACATACATCATTTTGCTGACGGCGCGCTATCAAAAGGAGGACGTCGTGTCCGGACTGGAGAGCGGCGCCGATGACTACATGACCAAACCGTTCCACCATCAAGAGCTGCGCTCGCGCATCCGCGTCGCCGAACGCATCATCGATTTGCAGCGCAGCCTTGCCGAGCGCATCAGCCAACTGGAAACGGCCCTCTCGCAGGTTAAACAACTGAAGGGTCTGCTGCCGATTTGCAGTTATTGCAAGAAAGTCCGCAACGACGCAAATTACTGGGAGCAGGTGGAAACCTTCATCGGCGATCACAGCGAGCTGCAATTCAGCCATGGCATTTGCCCCACTTGCTGGAAGCAGGTTGTCGAGCCGGAAATGCACAAGGCGGGCATCCTTGGCCAAAAGCCGCCGGACGAGGCATGAAAGCGGTTATTCTCTATCACGTCAGCAAAGCGTTCGGCAGCCACGCCGCAGTCAAGGATCTGAGTCTCGAAGTCCCCGCCGGCTGCATCTACGGCTTCATCGGCCCTAACGGCTCCGGCAAGACCACCACGCTGCGAATGATCATGCGCATGCTGCATCCCGACAAGGGAGATATTCAGGTCCTCGGCGAACGCACTTATGGCGCCGCCAACGATCGCATCGGTTATCTGCCGGAAGAACGCGGCCTGTACAAGAACATGAAGGTCCGCGAGTTGCTCCGTTTCTACGGCGAGTTGAAGGGCTTTCGCGCCAGCCGTGCCGCCATCGATGAGTGGCTGGAACGCCTCGGCCTGGCCAACTGGGGCCACAAGAAAATCGAGGCGCTGTCCAAGGGCATGGCGCAGAAGGTGCAATTCATCGCCACGGTGATTGCCCGGCCGGACCTGATTATTTTAGATGAGCCGTTCAGCGGCCTCGACCCGGTCAACATGGAAGTGCTTCGCGATGTCATTCTTGACCTGCGCCGCCAGGGCACGACCATCCTTTTTTCCACGCACGATATGGGCGTTTCGGAAAAGATGTGCGATTTCATTTTCATGATCTACCAGGGTCGCAAGGTGCTCGACGGCACGCTGGCGGCCATTCAGGCATCCTTTGGGCAGGACACGCTGCGCGTGCGCTTTGCCGATGCCAGGCCGGACCTGGCGGATATCCCGGGCGTTCTCAAGGTGACTGATTGCGGCCGGTTGCAGGAGTTGCGTTTGAATGGCCTGACCCCTGCCAACACGCTGCTGCAAACACTCAGCCAGCGCGGCCAGCTCGAGCATTTTGAAATTGCCCATCCATCGCTGCACGACATCTTTGTCCGCATTGTCCGGCTCGAGCCTGCGACGGGCATTCCGGAGGCCGAGGCTGCTCATGCGTAAAATCTGGGTGATCGCAACACGTGAATATCTGGCGGCCGTGCGCACCAAGGCGTTTCTCATCAGCTTGCTCGTCTTGCCGCTGATGATGGGCGGCAGCATCCTCTTGCAGATCTTGCTGCGCGGCTTCGTCGATCTTGGCGACAAGAAATTCGTGCTCGTCGATCATACACAGTCTTCCGAAATTGTGCAGCTGATTGAAAGCCGTGTCGCCAATTACAACGAGACAAAAATCTCCGATCCGCAGACCAACCAGCAGCTACAGCCGCGCTTCGTCATCGCACGGGTGGTGCGCGTCACCCCGACCGACGATCAGGAGAAACTCGGCCGCCAACGTCTTGAGCTTTCCGAAGACGTTCGTGCCGGGAAAATCATCGGCTTTCTGGAGATTGTGAGGTCGCCCGCCAAGGATCAACCCGACCGGCTCACGTTGCGCTATCAGTCCAACCGCGCAACCGACAACGAGTTCGCCGACCTTGTCAAAAACATCCTGAGTGAAAGCGTGCGCGGCAAGCTCGCCCAGGAAGCGAAGCTCAGCGCCGCACAGGTGCGCGAAATCGTCAAGCCGTTGGACTACGAAAACAAGGGACTGGCACAACGCAATCCGCTCACGGGCAAAGTGGAAGACGCCCCGGAGGAGAGCCGGCTGGTTTCGATCATCGTGCCCGTGTGCCTGATGATGTTCATGTTCATGGTCATTATGATGACGGCCACGCCGCTGATGCAGGGTGTGGTGGAAGAGAAAATGCAACGCATCGCCGAGGTGCTGCTTGGCTCGGTGCGGCCCTTCGAGCTGATGTTCGGCAAACTGCTCGGCATGGTCGCCGTGTCGCTCACGGTGGGCGCCCTGTATCTCGGCACCACCTACTGGGCGGCGCAGCGCTTTGGTTTCCTGGAATACCTGTCCATCGATTTATTGCTCTGGTTTGTGGTCTACCAAACGCTGGCGGCGCTGATGTTCGGCTCCATGTTCATCGCCATCGGCGCCGCCTGCACGGACATGAAAGAGACGCAGAATCTGCTTTGGCCGGTCATGTTGCTCGCCTGCTTTCCGCTCTTCCTGCTCGGCAATGTGCTGCGCGAGCCGAACAGTTCCCTGGCACAATGCATGTCGCTGATTCCATTTGCCACCCCGACACTAATGATCGCCAGGCAGGCGATTCCGCCCGGGCCGCAGTGGTGGGAGCCCATCGTCGGAATTTCCCTGGTACTGATCACGACGGTCGCATGCGTGTATGCCGCGGGGCGGATTTTTCGCGTGGGACTTTTGGTACAGGGCAAGGGGGCAAAGGTCGGCGATATTTTGAAGTGGATCGTGCGGGGATAGCAAATAGCCGGCATAACTCTGCATCATCGTGCGCGATTCAGCAGCATGGTGAATATGGATCGTTCCCCTCTCCCCGGAATATCGACGGAGTACCGGGGCGAGGGGCGCGAGCTATTGAATCTTGGAAGGTGATTCTTCAATAAACTTCCGTCCCCAATCAGCCATCCAAACCTGGCAATGCGGGGTTTGAACTCATGAAGGACGAGCCGGTTACTGAAGGTTCAACATGCTTTGGCGGTGTGATGTGATAGAAGCCAGTCTCTGCACATGATAGAAAAAAGGGGACGGTCTGCTTTATCATAAGGTAATATGCTTAGTGAAAAGCAGAATGTCCCCTTTTTAGTTCTTTAAAACCCCTCACTTCAGCGTCCCTCTGCGCAGGATAATTAACGTCGCTTTGGTTTTACCGGGGCTGGCAAACTCCGTAGGACGAACGACCTCTGTTTTTTTTCCTGTTGTCCGGGCAGAGAAAAAGCCGGCCTGCAGATCAACAAGATATCGTCCTTTAACAAGTAGATGCACGGAACACGATGCTTTTCGATTTTCTCCCCTTTGTCGTTGAGAGGAACCAAATCCAGAGCATCCTGCTTTCCGTCGGGATGCAGGTCGTAAGCCCAGCTGGGAACGAGTTTTTCTCCAGGCCTGTCAAATCCCGATTCAATCGTCTTGTCGTTGAATTTCCACAGAGATAGTGCGTACGGCACAGAAGCTCCGGGGCCAGAGCGGATTGGTGCTGTTTGGGCGAGGCGATCCTGCGCCCTCATCCACATCAGATAGGTCACGTCGCGGTCGTATTCATCATAGATTTGTGTCCAGATTCCCAGAAGCGACGGTTGTTTGCCGTCGGACTGTTCCTGGGACCAGATGGTACCGCTTAGCAGGGCTACTGTTATAACGACACAAAACGAAAACAGTCGAAGCATAGGAATGACTCCTTCGTCATTGCAAGCGGCCTGACGTGTTAGCCGTCGGCCCAATGACAATTGGATCGCTATGGTCAGCGCCATTGAAATCGTTTGGACTGGAGACTCCCGACCCGGCCAAAATCCTGTTCACTCCTTGTCCCCCGGCGCCACCGTTATCCGCACGAACAACGAAGGGGCGCCCGTCGTCGCGCTTGTGCATGCTTGGCTGCTACTCGAGTTTGCCACGACGTAGAATAAATAGCCAGGTTCTCGATTTTTCACTCGTCGTGAATGCTGCTGGTCGAGGGTTGGCGCCAGGCTCGCTCGAGCAGATGATTAAGATATCATCAGTTCGCAAATAGATGGCAAGTCTCTTGTCCTGAGCGTTTTTATTCAACGGTATGAGGTCCAACTTGCCCTTGCTCCCGTCGCGATCAATGACGTATGAATACTGCTCGACAGGAAAAGCGTTGTTGTCGGGTCCGATTTCAATCTTGTCCTTCGATATCCTCCATAGATACGGTGTACTGGTTCAGCCTGAAATGGAAGACCGCAAGGTTCGAGTTAGCGGGTAAAAGAGACATCGCTTGCAACTCTCAAGGGATTGTACAGGTGGTTGAAGAAGCGGCTACGGGTTCCTCTTCTCTGTTCGCGGCCGCTGGCGTCGCTGGCTGTGGCAGCAGGGGCACGGGAATGTGCAAGCGCTGGCACAGGTCCAGGGCGGCGTCGTAGATCGACAAGCGGTTGGCGTCGGCCCACAGGTCGAGAGCGTTGCCGGAGCGGGTTGCACTTGAAGCAGTGGAAGGTATGGGCGTTGGTGTTGACGCTGAAGCAGCGGGCCGTGCCCTTGGTGGTGCCATGAAACGGGCAGGCGCCGCGTTGCTGGCCGTGATGGTCGGAGCGCGGCACGAAGCCCAAGAGGGCGAGCACCTGGGCGATGCTGATGGCGGCGCGCACGGCGGCGAAGTCGATAGCCGGGTGGGACGACTCGGCGCCTGGCTGCCGCTGTTCGTGCTGTGTCTGGCGCAGTTGCTTGCGGCGTTCGCGGGCCTCGGCGAGCTTGCGGTCGCGTGCGGCATGGATGGCGGCGTCGTTGCCAAGCAGCCTATCGTTGGGGGTGACGTAGCCGATGGCGCTGTGCAAGCGGACGTGGTTGTAATGGGCGACGAAGTCGGTAACGATGCTTCGCGCCTCATCGAGCGAGAGGGGCACTTTAACGCGGATGCAATCACCCTTGAGGGTTTTGTGCCAGCGTTCGATTTTGCCGTTGGACTGGGGATAGTAAGGAGAAGTTCGCACGTGGGTCATACCGGCGATGCGGATGAACTCCTTGAAATCCTTGGCGATGAACTGCGGGCCGTTGTCGGTGATGATGCGTGGAGTTTCGCCGGGGAACTTTTCGCGGGCGCGTTGCAGGATGGTTTCCACGTCGATTTCTTCCATTTTCTCGCGAATTTCCCAGTGCACGATGAAGCGGCTATAGCCATCGAGGACGGAGCACAGGAAGTAGAAGGTGCCGGCGATGTTGAGGTAACTGACATCGACATGCCACTCCTGGTGCGGCGTGAGCGGTTGCACATAGCCGGTGCCTTTCTTGGTGACGTTGGGCGTTTGCCCGGCCAGCAGTCCGGCCTTTTTGAGGACGCGGTAGACGCTGGCGGGGCTGCAGGCGACAACGTCGCGGTCGAGCATCATGAAAGTCATGCGGCGATAGCCCTCGCAGGGATATTCGCGGGCGAAGGTGCAGATGCGGGCGATCTCGTCCTCGGTGAGCCAGTGATCGCGCGGCACCCAGGCGTTGTGCTCGTTGACCTTGCCGAAGCGGTCGATCCAGTCGTGGTACTTGCTGCGGGTGATGCCGATCCAGGGCATGAAGCGCGCGACCGGGATGTCGGTCTTGTCCGCCCAGGAGCGAACGAAATCGACAAGCTGGTCGCGCGTGTCGTGGGGGACCCAGCAGCCGGTCAGAGTTCCCCAAGACTTTTTTTTAGCTCGGTGTGAGCTTCCATGAGCTCGGCCATGACCTCGTTCTTGCGCGCGAGCTTGGCTTCGAGCTGCTCGATCTTCTTGTCCTTGGCATCGTCGAGGGCCTTGGACTTGCGGCCATTGTCAAAAGCGGCATGGCCGTTCTCGAAGAAGTCCTTGAGCCAGCCGTAGAGCTGGTTGGGATAGATGTCATACTCATCGCAGAGGTCGGAGACCGCGACCTTATCGACGAGGTGACGCTTGAGGACGGCGACCTTGTCGGTGCCCGAAAAATGCCGGCGTTGCTTGTCCATGTAGAACCTCCGTTCAGGTTATGCTAACCCGAACCGGGCGTTCTTCCAGATTCGACTGAGGCAAAACAACGGAACCCACGAGCGCGACAACGAGTCTGGGCGAACGGGACTCATAAGCAACTTTTCGTTTGCCACGGAAGAGAAAAAGTTGCCATGACTTTCGTAATAAATTTGCGTCCAGTGGCCGACAATGCCCTTTTCGCCTGCTATTGCAGTTGCCGGCTCCTGCCCTTGTAGCAACAGAGCGAAAAGATGGACAGCAATCGTCAACACGCACAAAACTGCGACAGGAACGGATGCTTTCATGAAAGCCCCATGTTAGTTGATACGCGATGAGTTGTTGGCAGTCGGACCGATAACGACAGGGTCGGCACGATGCCGCCTTCCCAGCATTCGGGATTGGCACCAAAGCGCTAAACGCATCTGGGCGCCGTGCCACAGCGTTGTCGCTGTGCCCATCATTCCATCTCCTCCGCTTCCTTGGCTTCCACCGGCACAGCCACACGTGGCTTTTCGTGAATGCCATGGCGGTAGGCCTGGCCCGTGCGGAGCAAGGCGAACAGCACGCTGAGCAACCGCCGCGCCACCGCGACAATCGCCTTGCGTTTGCCGCGGCGTTTGCTGATCTGCTCGTAAACGGATTGCCACTTGAGCGACTCGCGCACGGCGCGCCATGCCGCCTGCACCATGATCCAACGCAGCAGACTGGAGCCCTGTTTGCTGATGCCCAGATCGCGCGCCTTGCCCGCCGACTCGCGTCGTCCCGGCGCCAGGCCGCTGTAGGCGATCACCTGTTTGCCGGTGCGGAAGCGCGTCCAGTTGCCCAGCTCCGACAGCACGACTTCGGCGGTGACTTCACCTACGCCAGGCGCCGACTTCAGTAGGGCGCGGGCCTCCTGATCGCGTGCTGGCGCCTGCTTGGCAAATTGCTGCAGCCGCTTGCCTGCTTCACGCAGTTGCTGCTGGGCGTGGTCGAAGGCGGACAGGAACTGATCGAGCACGAAGCGGTCCGCCGCCGACACTTTCACCTCGGTCAAATAAGCGCGGCCGGCAATCGTGAAAAGGTCGCGGCGGTCGGCATTGTAATTGGCAAGCACGCGGCGAATCTTGACCTTCAGTTGCGACAGCCGCCGCATGCTGACGCGATGGCGCACGAGCACGCGGTGTTCACGCTCGCGCGGCGTGGGCCGATAGGCAGGCGGGATCAGATCGAGAGCGAGGAACTCGGCCAGCACCTTGGCATCGAGCTTATCGCTCTTGTTGACGCTCTCGGCGATGACGCGCAGCTTGCCGGGATGCGCCAGCACGATGCGTTGGGCTAAGGGTTCGAGAAGAGCGACGAGCCATTCATAGCTGGCAGTGGCTTCAACGACGGCCTGGAAGAGGCCGAGCTCGGCAAAGAACTTCTGAATGCGTTCGGGTTCGGCACAGAGAAAGCGAGCACGTTGCAGCACTTTCTTCTGTTGGTCAACGATGCACAGTACGATAGTCTTCTTGTGGAGGTCGATGCCGACGAACTTCATGGCTTGCTCCTTTGTGGAAATGAGGTTTGGCGACTTTACTTCACAATAACAGGACATCGGAAGTTCGGGCTCGACCTCCTTCTCATAGCTTCACCCAGCCGCTGCTGCCATACACCTTGCTTTGATGGTCCGCGGTCAAGGCGCGAGTTTTCCTCGTCGCAGAATGAACAACCACCCTTTGGCCTTTTTCGACGTAGTGAAATTTTCTGGTCGGGCGTCCCGGTTCCAGCACACAATCATATAGTCATCCTGCATCGAATAAAGCGCCCGCAATTTCCCCTGACCGATCTTCTGGCCATCCTGGCCTATAGCCACGAGGTCCATCGCGCCTATCTTCCTATCCGGGCTCAACTCATAGCTGAAGCGTGAATTCGGAAACAAGTGGTTGTCCGGCCCCAATTCGATATAGTCCTTAGATATCTTCCATAAATATGGAACAGTCGCAGCAGCGCCAGGGAAATTTGGGTGGCCGGAACCAGGCAACGAAGACATCACCTCTCCGTCGATTTCATAGCAAACCTGTGTCCAGACGCCCTCGAGTTCCTTCTGCTTCAGCTGCATATTCAGAGCCGTTGCTTGCGCCCAAAGGGAAGATGGCGGAGCGATTAAAGATAGTCCAATAATACATAGACCGGTCAGCAAAAGCGCATGCTTCATGACATTCTCCTCGTTTCGTTTAATTGATGCTGGCGGCAGAATTGGCAGTAGGCGCACTCACCGTCGGGTCTGCGTGATTGTTATTGAAATCACCTGGGGCAAACACGCCGGAACCCGCCGTCCTTGTTGGATGAAGGTAGAGTGGCAATCAAAGCGCCGCTCCTCGAGTCCCACACGCGCACCCGACCTTCTCTGGTTGGCGCATGCTTAGAAGCCCTGACAAAACCCCCGGATAGTGCCGTTTTGTTCAGGCAAAAAGGGGTTTTGTCAGGGCTTCTTATATCCGCCGGAACCGACCGCCAACATCGAGCCATCCGGAGAAAAACTGATCGCGTTTATCCCCTCTTCATGCCCACTCAAGGTCATCCGGCGGGTTCCCGAGTGGGCATCGAAGAGCCGGCAGTCGCCGACACCACTCTGCACCGCGAGGGTCTTGCCATCAGGGGAAAATGCCAGGGCTGCCGACGAATTGTGCACATCGGCGCTCCATAGGCATTGCATCAAATCCGCGGAAAAGACATACACTGCCAGATCCAACCCAGCAAATGCCACCTGCGTCCCATCCGGGGAGACGCAAGGGTGAGAAACCGGCGGCAAACTCCGAGGCAGCGCGTCATCGATTGTACCCTTGGGGTAGCGCGCGGGCAGCGTAGCGCGGATTTTTCCGTCCGCAGTGTTGTAGATGCGCAAATAGGGCGCCACATGCGTGCACGCCAGCAGTAGCTTACCGTCCGGCGACAACGAAAGTCGCGGCTCCTTGAGGTAATCATCCAACTCGACAAGCCGTTTCAGGGTTCTCGTATCGTATATCCCAGTGGTCGTGCCGGCCTGGCTCGGGTAACTCGTGTATGCCAGCAAGGTAATGGGACGACACTTCCGTGAGGGGCTCACCTCTGCCGAAGGACATTGTCGTCCCGATCCGGAGCCGGCCATTTCAATGTCGCAACCGGTTAAGAAACATATGCTTACGTCAAATGAACGAGCTGCGTTTTATTCCCCCGTTAATTCTTCCGATCGGGCAGCGTGGTAATCAAAGTGCCGGTTTTCGCGTTCCACACCCGCACCCGGCCTTCTCTTCTTGGCGCGTGCGCGTACCCGCCGGACCCCACTGCTAGCACCAAACGGTTTTTCAGGTTCTGACGGTTAACTTTTGCTCGTTACAGATTACAATTCTCCCTGACACAATGTCATGGAGGATTTCTCATGAGTGCCACGCACGGCGCATTCGCACAATGGCTTTCCCAAGCGCAGATCGCCGAAGACCGATTGAGCGCCGAGCAACACGGCTTGTTGCGGTACGCGTTTGCCTTCCGGGAACGCTGTGGCGACGATTATTATTCCAACCGTCTGCTCAGCCACTTCTTGCTCCATTGCGGCTCAGGACTCAAGGTCGCGGCAATCGCCCGCCTGGTCGGTATCAGTCGGCCCACGGCTTCCAACCAGCAAGGGGTCTCGTCCAAGGAGGCGATTCAGGCGGCCCATCACCGCATGGCTGGCCGACCGCACGGCAAACTGCTGCCACGCTATGCCGGCCCCATCGCCGAGTTCATCCTGACGCATGCCAACGCCACGCGCTATGACCTTCTCGACTTCATCGAGCGCACTTGGAGCGTGCGTGTTTCGACGGTCGCCTTGCACCACTTTTGCAAGAAGTTCGGCCTTGATCGTGCCACGCGTGCCGAGGCAACGGCGCCCCGGCCCAGCGCGGCGCATCTCCCCGCCGAGCCGCGCGATGGCGACACGGTGCCGCCGCCGCTGCTGCCGCCGCTGGTACCGCCGCCGCCCCCTTTTTCTCGACGCGGACGCAATACGCGGGGGCGTTCCTCTTGATGCCCTCTGCTTTGGACTGGCTGAGCACGGCCCAGCAATGTTTCAAAGACGAATATGGCTCCTTGCGGCAGGGTCTGTTGACCAGCGTCTTTTCGTTGCTGATCGGCCTGGAACGCATCTTCCATCTGGATGAAATGGAGGACGCCGGCTTTGCCCGCTTGTGCGGCGGCCGACGCTGTCCGTCGCGGCACACGGTCGGCGGCTGGCGTCGCAACCTGTCCTGGCACGAGGTCGATGCCTTTTGCCGACGCACCTGTCCCTGGCAGTTGCTCAAGAGCGAGGACGCGCTGGTGAGCTTCGACGAGCACACCATCCCACGCTGGACACGGAAATTCCACATCGGCAAGGGCTACAGCACCACGCGCAACAAGTACATGCGCTGCGAGAAACTGTTCACCGGCTACGACCTGGTCAACGGCCGATTCCTATGCGTGCGCGGCACGCCGGGCAACGTGAACTTGCAGGATCTGGCGGTGCCGCTGGTCGAGCAGGTGTTGCGCCACGGTCGGCCCCGCAGCTTGCACGCCCTGTTCGATGCCGGCGCGGGCAAGTCGGATGCGGGCGTACGCGCCTTGTGGGACCTGACCGAGCAGCACGCCAACCTGGATGTTACGATGCGCGCCTGTCGCTACCCGCACCGCATGAAAGCCTGGAAGCAGTTGCCCAGCGGCCTGTTCGTGTCGATCGAAGATCCGGGCGTGTGCGTCGGCGCCCCGCCCAAAGAGGTCCGCCTGGCCGAGACCCAGACGGTGCTCAAGGATGAAGAAGCCGAGCAGGCGCTTCGCACCATTATCTGCCGCGAGGTCCGGCCCGGCCCCAAGAAGGATCGCTGGCACCCGCTGTACACGACGTCGACGCAAGCCGCCGAAGAAGTCTTGCCGATCTTTCGGCTGCGGCAAAACCACGAGCAAGGCCATCGCGTCGAGGTGCACGACCTGATGGCGGATGCGGTGCCCTGCGGCTACGACAAGGACAGCCCGGACCGAATGCGGCCGCGGTTCCATCGGGGTCCTTTGCAAATGATCGGCTGGCTGGTGGCGTTGGTGTACAACGCGATGGCGGATCTGGCCCAGACGCTAGGGCCGAACCATGTCGGCGAGCACGTGCGCACCCTGCGCCGCCGCTACATCAACCGACCGGGCCGGTTGTACGAGACCCCCGAGGCATTGATTGTGTCGCTGGACCCGTTCGCGGGTCAGGACGAGCTGCTGCCGCTCATCAATGAGCTGAATGCGCGCAATCATCATCTGCCGTGGTTGGACAACCGACGTCTGGTCATGTCGCTAACGCCCGCAGAAGACGCCCGACCAGAACCGTAGCGTGCCATTGTTAAGCAATAGAAACCGAAAAACCGTTTGGTGCTAGCATTGCCCCATCCGGAGAAAAGCTCATGGTGTTGATGCCTTCCTCATGCCCCTTCAACGTCATGATGTGGGTTCCCGTGCGAGCAGCGAATAATTTGCAATCGGCGACGCCACTCGCCGCCGCGAGAGTCTTGCTGTCGGGAGAAAATGCTAGGACGGCCGATGAGGTATGCAGTTCGACGGTCCAGTAGCATTCCTTCAAATCCGCCGAAAAAACATAGCCCGTTCCATCAAGCCCAGCGAATGCAACCATCGTTTCATCCGGAGCTACGCAAGGGCTATGAACCGGCGGCCAACTTCTGGGCAGCAAATCACTGATATGACCCTGAGGATAACGGGGATGGAGTGTCGAGCGCGGCTTGCCATCGGACGTCTTGTAGATACGCAAGTAGGGAGCCACATTGGTGCATGCAAGCAGCAACTTGCCGTCGGCGGAAAACGAAAGGCGCGGCTCCTTTAGATAGTCATCCAACTCAACAAGCCGCTGCAGGCTTTTTGTGTCGTATATCCCGGTGGTCGGGCCGGACTGATTGGGATAAGTCGTGTATGCCATCAAGTGATTGGATGGAAAGAAACCGAGATGAGCCGCTGTATTGCAAATTTCGCCAGCGGCGCGGTGAAGGCCAGTCAACTCCTTCTTTTCGCCCACATTCCAGAAGCGGAATAACATACCATCAGTTGGGTTGCCTCGGGCATTGCGGATATATTTTTGGCTTACACAGGCCACCTGATCGGCTGTGGCGAAAGAGACTCGTTCAACTCGATCCGTGAAGCTATCACGCTCGGAGAATTGGAGCTTCCAGTCAGGACAGTGCCAGACGTGGAGTTCGCCTTGCCCCCCCAGGGAGGTCGCGAGTTCGGTCCTGCAATCCCGCCACCTGCAGCCAGCCACTTGCAATTTGACGAAAAACAGACGCTGTGAACGGGATAGCAATCCAAATCCGCCAAGCCGCAGCCAAGGCTAAACGGTACGATCAATGGGGCTATAAGGTAGTATGGCCTGCACATGGGCTTCACGCGATCCTCCGTTCAAGGGGGCAACCTTACTCTTCATAACCGATTGCAACAAACTTGCTGTCGAAGTCCGTTAATGGAATCAAGAATATCCCGCCGGTTCCGGTTGGCGCCGCGGCACCAGGAAAACTTCCCCAAGGATTGCGCAATTTTACCATGTCCGTATCTGGGAAGAAATCCAGTACAGTGTACACATGACATGACAACAACCCTGTTCCGGGAGCCAGTCCGGTAGCGGCAGTGACGATCTTGTTTGCCCCCAAGGCCTGTTGTAGTTTGGTTCTTGTCGTGCTTTCACGCGTGCACCAAAACCAATCCGTATCGACGCTGTTCCCAGTCAATATCTTGATACCATCCTCTGGCACCCCTCCCGCATCAATGTAGTCGTCAGAAATGGGCGAGATCGAGCCGAACCCCGCATTCAGAAGGAAATGCCGCCCTGCCGCTTTCTCGAGGATCTTGATCCAGTCTCCGTCCGCCGTCGAATAGTTGTACCCGTCTCCGATAGGATTAGTAATCCGAATAGCAGCTTGGCCAGGAAACGTAACGTCATAAGAGTCTGTCCGATAAGCCAAGTTTACGCGGCTTGGCGGTAGTGAAATTCGGGTTCGTTATTCGTATGACTCAGGCGCTTCAGCATCAGATGGATCATCGACCACTGAATCATGGCTTCCGACGATTCGGGTTGTTTCTCTCGATCGACGCTCAAGCGGCGACTCTTCAGAAACCACCCAAACGTTCGTTCCACCGTCCAACGCTTCGGCAATCGCACCCAGCCTTCCGCGTCGGGCGGACGACGAATCACTTGCAACTCATACTGCTCTTGCTCGGCCACCCAATCATACAACGCATAGTTGTGATACTTGGCATCCGCAAACACACGCCGGATGTGGCCACACGGCGGCTCCGACAAGGGCTTCAGCACTTCGGCAGCGGCGGCCGCATCATCGACGTTCGCCGCCGTCACCGCCACAGCCAGCAGCAAGCCCAAGCTGTCCACCAGGATATGACGCTTGCGCCCGTTGACTTTCTTGGCGTTGTCGCGTCCTCGCGCGGCACCGCCCGAACTGGTGTCCACGGATTGGCTATCGATGCTGGCGGTACGGCGTGGCCGATGGGGTGCTTCTTGTTTGCGCAGTTGGTCACGCAAGGTGTTGTGAATGGCGGTCAAGGTGCCGTCGTTGCGCCAGGCCTTGTAGTACTCCCAAACGGTGCTCTTGGGCGGGAAATCGTGAGGGAGAAATCGCCACTGACAGCCCGTGCGGACGATGTAGAAAATCGCGTTGACGACCGCACGCATGGAAGTTTTTCGAGGACGCCCCGTAGAGAAGACCGGAATCAAAGATTCGATCAGCGCCCACTGAGCGTCCGTTAAATCGCTGGGATAGGATGAAGTGTTCATACTTCATTCTACGCAGCTGAAATACCATTATCGGACAGACTCTAAGAACGGCAGCAGCGGAACATAGGGCAGACCATGCCTTCCGTCGCGACACTTTTATGAGTGGGCTATCCCCCGCGTGTCGTCCGTTACGCGGTGTCGAAGTGCTATAGTCCGTCCGTTCCTTTGGTTATGAGTTCAATACGAGGCAAGGCTTTGCGAATTCTTGCGAGGCCTTGATTCGTGACCCTTGTGCCGGACAGACCCAGTTGGTGAAGTGATCGGACACTTTCGAGTTCCGCTAACCCTCGGTCAGTTATCGCTGGACCACTTAGCATTAGAGACTCAAGTGTTTTCAAGCATTGGCAGTATTTGAGCCCATTATCTGTTACTCCAGTCACGATTAGGTTAAGCGCACTAATTGAGTTAGACTCAGATAAATATTCTAGTCCGTGATCAGTCGTTCCCGTGCTGCTCAAGTACAGTTTCTTAAGGGCCTTCAATTTTGCGAGTTGCTTGAGGTTCTCATCGGTGACTTTGCTCATATGCAATGCGACCGTAGTTAGCTGCGGCAAAGAAAACAAACTGGTGAAGCCTTCCCCATTGATCTCGGTTCCTGACAGATCAAGCATCTGGAGCTTTCCATTGCCCGTCAACTGGCCAAACAGCTTGTCAGTAACCGAAGTTTCATGCACAGAAAGGTGAGTAAGATTCTTTAGTTTTCCGATATTTGCGAGTGCCCTATCAGTAATTGCATACTCCGATTTTGAGTATTCCTTCACGCTTAGATTCTCGATTTCTGGAATATCAAGGATTGCATCGATTCCGGCGCTTGTGACTTTGTTGAAGCCCAGTTGAACCACTTTTAGCGGCCTGATGTATTTCAACAACTTGATGTCTGCGTCGGCAACATCTGCGTTCTGGAAATAGACCATCCAATATGGCTCGACAGTTGGAGGCAAGTCTGCGCGCAGAATCCTCACTTTCTTGCTGGTAAGAACTCGAATCGCCCCGGCCTCATCCGAAACTGATGACGCCTGTACACTCGCGGCATCCGCGTCGCCTTGTTTGGCGGCAGGAGCACTGCATGAGCAAAGAAAGAAAACGCTCGTTAGCAACAAAGCAATTTTGATCATTTTTGTACTCGTCACAATACCGTCGTCTCAATCAAACGTATTTGCCTCGGACTCCGTGAGCACATTATCCGAGCCTGTCAGCAGACCGCTCCACATGAGACGTGGAGATGCATCCGCAGCGCCTAGCGGGTGCTCCAGCCCGACGCCGTGACCCATCTCATGGGCAATGGCATTGGCGATCCAAGCCGGCCCGGCAGCTCCAAGGAGCGAGTAGGTCATATGTTCAATAACGATGGAATGCACATCGCCAAGAATCGTGACCCCGCCTGCGCCTAGAATGTCGGTAACAAAGGCAATGTCCGCGTTCGCGCTAAAATGTCCGTCCAGAGAATTCTTGGGCGCCGGATCTGGGCGGGTGGGACTTGGGGCGAAGTACCCCAGGAAAATTGGATTAAACTCTACCGCCGCGCGCCAGTCGTCTGCGCTGTCCTTTCGCACGAGGAGGTCTTGAGCGGCACTGAAATAGGTAGGCAGCGCCGCCACAAAGGCCGGGTCCAGCGCGGCAAATGAGGTTGAGATATCGTAACGTATATCATATTGTTTCGTTTGCTGTACCCAAAATGTTGAAGCAGATATTTCTTGCTCAAAGGTTTCGTATTGCCCGTTGCCATTCATGTCTGCAAAAAATCGCACGCCGCAATAGCCCTCAAATCCGCCTGTTGTAAACGTATGGGTAAAAGAGTTGCCTGGCCCACTTGCACGCAGTCCGGACTGCGTGAAGATGTCCGCATCCCACAGCTCCCAACGTAGCATACTGTTGGCGCCTTGCAATCCGCCTAATATGCCGAAACTGAATTGTCCTCCGACTTCGAAATGCTCGCCGTATTTGATTGAAAACATCGATGCCTCCAGAGGGCCACCGCCGATTCGCTGTGAGCCAACGCTTGCCCCGGAACCCAAATCGATGATGCGAACGAAGAATCTCTCGGTCAGTTCAGTCGCAACCTCAAACGTTCCACTACCGTCCATGTCAATCCCCACATTGACAGTGTACATTAGCGTCGTTCCATCAACTGGGAAAGAAATAATGGGTGTCGTTGCAAAATTGCCAGAACCTGGTGTTGCGCTACTGCCTCCATCGAGTCGAAATAGAATATCAGACAACAAAGGCAGGGAACCGCCCGCCGGGGCCAGAGCCGTTAACCTTACGTCGTTTGCGCGATGAGATATCCACAGTTCCTGTCCAGTCAGGCCGTCAACAGTGACATTATTTGATAGTGGCGTGCCCGGGGCCGTGCCGGCGTAAATCTCCCTTCCAACCAGGACCAGGGACGCGTCTTGGACAGTCCAGGTAAATCCGATCATCGATGCGGCTCCGGTCGCATCTGTAACCGTAATAGTCGTATCATATACACCAGCCGACTCGTAAGTGAGGTTTCCCGAAAGCAAGCCCGTATTTGGATTGATGATCACTCCTGGTGGGATATCGACGGCTTCGTAGTGTGTGATGGCATCACCATCAGGATCGTTGGCGGTAATTTGAATTGAAACCGTCCTTCCTTCGATGTCGCTTCGGTCCGCAATCGCTGTGATTTCGGGCCCACTCCCTTCATCCTCTCCATCGGTATTCATTCCGGCGTCGACCGCGTTCTTGGCCTCGCCGATAGCCAACGAGATCATCTGGGATTCTCCCAGCCCCAGCGCGATAGGACTCGCGTCGCTGTCCCGAGTCGGATCAGCGCCCGCGTGCTGCGGGCTGAACGAGTAATCCGCGGGCAGAAGAAATACCACATAATAATCACCGGCCGCCAATCCAGCGAAACTGTAGGTCCCATCCGCTGATGTCACAGTTGCATCAACGTCATCGTGGGCGCTGTCCTTCAGATAAATGCTAATCCCAGCAAGGGCTGGCTCGCTCGAGTCGCGAATGCCGTCGTTGTTCGCTGAGTCATTCCAAACTCGGCCACTGATGCCCGGTGCCACGATGTCGAGCGTGTCGCCCATAAAATTGAGGCTGTAGTTGCCGGTGACCGCGAGTGTTCCCTGAGTGATGTTATAGCTGCCGACCGCCTCGCCCGCATCGCGGTCCAGAGCGCCGCTGAGCACGTCGGCCTCGCTGTCGTCCCCTTGCAAGCCGCTCACCTGGTAGGTCAACGCCGGATCGCTGCTGCCGTACACCTTGCTCTGATGGTCGGCAGTCACCGTCAGCGTCGCTGCTGTGATCTCCAGCGTGTCGCCCACGAAAGTGAGGCTGTAGTTGCCGTTGGCCGTCAGCGTGCCCACGCCGATGTCGTAGCTGCCCACCGCTTCGCCCGCCACACGGTCCAAAGCGCCGCTGAGCACGTCGGCCTCGCCGTCGTCCCCTTGCAAGCCGCTCACCTGGAACGTCAACGCCGGATCGCTGCTGCCGTACACCTTGCTCTTGTGGTCCGCCGTTACGGTCAGCGTCGCAGCCGTGATCTCCAGCGTGTCGGCCACGAAGCTGAGGCTGTAATTGCCATTGGCCGTCAGCGTGCCGACGCCGATGTCGTAGCTGCCCACCGCCTCGCCCGCATCGCGGTCCAGAGCGCCCGAGAGCACGCCCTCTGCGGTGTCATCCCCTTGCAATCCGCTCACCTGGTAGGTCAACGCCGGATCGCTGCTGCCGTACACCTTGCTCTGGTGATCGGCCGTTACCGTCAAGGTCGCCGCCGTGATCTCCAGCGTGTCGCCGACGTAGCTGAGGGTGTAGTTGCTGTTTGCTGCCAGCGTGCCCACCGTGATGTCGTAGCTGCCCACGGCCTCGCCCGCATCGCGCTCCAAAGCGCCTGAGAGCACGCCCTCTGCGGTGTCATCTCCTTGCAAGCCGCTCACCTGGAACGTCAATGGCGGATCGCTGCTGCCATACACCTTGCTCTGATGGTCCGCGGTCACGGTCAGCGTGGCCGCCGTGATGTCCAACGTGTCGGCAACGAAGCTGAGGGTGTAGTTGCCGTTAGCGGTCAGCGTGCCGACGCCGATATCGTAGCTGCCCACTGCTTCGCCCGCCACACGGTCCAGGCTGCCACTCAGAACGTCCTCCTCAGTGTGTCCGGGCAGCAGTCCGCTGACGTGGTAGGTCAGTGCCGGGTCACTTGCGCCGTAGGTCTTACTCAGGTGGTCGGCCGTGACGGTAAGCGTGGTCGCCTCGGCAGGCTCGCTGACAGCGATCGCGAAGGGAGTTGTATCCGACTCAAGTTCGCCGGCAGTTGCGTGAACCTCAACCGTGTAGCCGCCGAGGCTGGAGGCAAAGTCGATGAGGCTGCCATCGGCGACGGTAATCACGCCGCTGCTTGAGTCAATCTGAAACGCGCCGCCGCTCGTGTCGCTGACGATGCTGTAGATGGGGTCCACTGCCTCCGGGTCGTCCCAGTGCGCCGTAACGCCAACCAGGCTGCCGTACGCGGCCCCCTCGTCCACCAGATTGCTGCCGTCATCCAGGTCCACCAGGGCGGAGGGCGTAAGACGGCCCTCCAACAATTCCAGTGTCGGCCGAAAGGGGCGCCGGTGTGGTGCGCTCGTGCGTTGCAGTTTCCAAAGCTTGCTAAAAGCGTTTTCAAACCATGTCCAGCGCATGATGTAATCTCCTGAAGTAAGAAGCCCTGACAAAACCCCCCAGAACGTGCCGTTTTGTTCAGGTGAAAAGGGGTTTTGTCAGGGCTTCTAAGCAACAGTGGCAAGTTCCCGCTACCTATCAGGCGGGTTTGGGCTGCAGCCTCGGAGAGGAGTTAGTGTGCATTGGCTGCGGCGGACCGTCGAATCTTGACGCGAGAAGCCATCCATAGGGCGGATCCTTGGTGTAGCGTCATCGGATGCGGGCCGACGGTAACGCGCCATTTTGCGATTGCAAGAGAAAATCCGGTTTTTTCTTGCGCAGTTTACATTAAGAATGATTCGGGAAATGTGCGATGAGGAGCTGAACTAGCAAATAGGCCAAACAGGATGGCATGGCCGCTGGCCCGGGAAAAGCGCCAAGAATCAGTGCGGTTCTTGACACTGGCCTGTCACCGCAAGGCGCGGCCCCGAAGAAGTGCGGCTTTGGGCTTTGCAACGGAATCAGGTATTTTGCCTGAATTCCGTTGCAGCCCGTCGAATTACGTTTCACGCTAGCACGCGGCATGGTCGGGCAGGTGCAAGTCTGCTTGTAGGGAGCGATACGATAGATTCGCTCCGCATCACTTTGGCTTGGACTCAGGGTTGAACATTCTTGTTCCACGACGTGAAAATGGCTGGCACCAGGGAGCGGTCCGTCTTCTTGTCCGCGGTTTCGCGATTCAGGACCTTGTTGATAACGAGAGGCGCCAGGCGCGTGATATCGTTCCAGAAGTAGGCCGTTGCCGACATCGTGATCATGGAGACCACCATGGTCCAGACGCGACGGCGCACATTGATGGACTTCGGTTTGCGCATTGCATCATCCTTTGCCGGATTGAAGTGAGTTGCGATTCACAAGCCGAATAACAATTCGGCGGCATGGCCGCAAGAGGAATACGACGGACGCTGTCGATCACGCCGTCAAACGGGCACGCGTCGCACTTGCAAGCCCTTGATAGACGGCGCTGGCGCGAAAGCTCCGCAGAAAATACTCCTGCGACAGCTTTTGCCGCGTCGGACAGCGCATCAGATATACGTGTGTCTTTTCGACGAGATCGAAATCAAGCGCCTTGGCCGCCGCCTCGTCGAGCGATCGGAAATAGAAGGGATAATCGATGCCGAGGTATTCCACGACGGCCGGCAACGGATTTATCAGCAATGGTGTGCCCCGGGCAATGCATTCGACTACGGCGTTGTTCGCATTGGCGTCATACAGATCCAGGAAGACCAGGTTGCGCGACAGTAGCTCGTCGTATGCGGCATTGGGTAGATAGGGCAGCGTCTCCGTGTTGTCGCGATACTTGTCCGCCAAAACGTGCCGGTTGTCGCGATCATGGACGAAAGCGAGCCGTTTGAACTGGCGAATGGTTTGCGTCACTGCAGGACTGTCATTCAGCAATTGTTGCTTACGGTAGGGGCTGCGCTCATCCAGCGGCAGATAATCGATGGACATCAACTTGCGCAGCCACCAACCCACCGCGACGATCTTTTTATGCGGATTGGCCAGAAAGGCGGCGTGGTCGAATAGCGCCGCGGGCGTTTCGGTCGGATGGATGAGCGCCGAAACGGGCGCCGCCAGTTGCTGCCGTAAATACGCGGCACAGGTTTCCGAGAGCGTGAATAAGCCGCGACAGTGGGGCAAACTCTCTTGGAACGCTGCACCTGCAATCATGGATTGCAGCGCTGCTTGTTTGGGAAACCAGGCAGGCACGTGGGCGACTGCGTGCAGCACCCCCACCCAGGGCCGTTGATAGGGAAAGCGCTCCGCAAAACGATTGCCTCGTTGTGAATTCAAAGTCCGATCGAGAAAACCATCGAAGAGAACTCCCGCGTCGTTGTGCTCCGGCAGCAGCGCGTCCAGCGCAAACGACCAGCCGCTGCGATGCGCCGCGAAGGTCGTTTGCACCGAAAGATCGATTCGGCCCTCCGGGTTGGAAGGCGGTTGATAGCGGATGCTTTGCGTGCCGCTGTTATCGCGATAAAGGAGCGTTTTCATCCGATGGCCTCGCAAGGGGTATCAGAGGGCGTTCGCCATAGAGCAAGCCGGTGCATTGGACTCGCCGAGATTCCGATACACAGCGCTGCCGCGAAAACGATGCAGAAAACAGTCCTGTGACAAACACGCGCGCGTCGGGCAGTCAAGCAAGTATTCATGCGTTCGTTGCACCAGGCGAAAATCCAACGCCTTGGCTGCGGCTTCACCCAGCGATTTGAAGTAAAAGGGATAGTCGTTGCCCAGATACTCGACAACGGCTGGCAGCGGGTTTATCAGCAACGGCGTCGCCCGCGCGATGCACTCGACGACGGCGTTGTTCGCGCTGGCGTCGTAGAGATCGAGAAACACCAGATTCTTACTAAGTAGGTCGTCATACGCGCTATTGGGCAGATACGGCACAATATCCGTGTTGTCGCGGTAGCGGCGGGCAAGCCGCGCGTCGGCATGTTGGCCGTCGGCAAGCGCGAGCACGGTACGAGCACGCGCCATGCCGCGCGGATTGTCCTTGGGTTTGAGCAGATGGCACTTGCGATACGGTGTGTCGCCGTCGAGTGGCAAACGAAAGATGGAGGCCCAACGGCGCAGCCACCAGCCGAGAGTGACCACTTTTTTGTTTCGATTGGCCAGGAAGGCGGCGTAATCAAAGGTACGTGCTGGAATCTCCGTGGGATGCAGCAACACCGAAACGGGGACTTCGAGTTGGCGGCGCAAATAGGCGCCGAGGTATTCGGAGAGGGCCAGTAACCCTCGGCAATAGGGCAGGCTGGCGCGAAAGCTTTCCGAAGCCAGGCTGTCCTGCAGCCGATGAATTGGCAGATTGGCCGGCACGCCGGGTGGATCGTGGAAAAAGCCGATCCACGGACGCGCATACGGCAGAGGTTCGGCAAATCGTTTCTCGCGACGGTCGTCAAAGGTTTGATCGAGAAAACCGTCAAAAAGTACGCCCTGGTCGTTATGCTCCGGCAGCAAGGCTTCCAGGGCGTACGACCAGCCGCAGCGATGGGCACTGTAGACCGTCTGCACACCCAAGTGAATCTTGCCATGCGGATTCGAGGGCGCCCGAAAACGACAGCGGGCACTGCCTCCACTGGAGTCTTCATGCAGCAAAAGCTTCATGGCACTCCTTCGCCTCCTCTTGTATTTCAACGCCCACGAGCGGTATGCCCAGGCGGCGCGGGTCCGGACCCGTCAACGCCCATGCCGGACAGCGCAATTCCAGACGTTGCCAGTCGTAATCGGCAAACATCCACGCCTCGGCGGCGAAAGAAATAGTGCCGTTCTCAAAACGCAGACTCGCCGCGGCGATGGTTGTACGGTTAAGGCGGATCATCAGGCCATGGCGAATGTCGTCAGCCCAGGAACGCACCGGCAGCAGGTGCAAGTGCATGCGATAGCGTGCCGGGCGAAGCCGCAAATGCATGCAGGCTTCCGGTTGACTCCAGCGAAATATCTGCCCGTCGCACGACTCAGGAGCATGGAAGCCAATGAGTGTTTCCTCGGGGATATCCCCCATGGATACAAAACCGGGCGCCGGCTCGTTGGACTGCGGCTGCCGTGCCCTGAGCGCGGCACGTAACCGATTATGAAGAGCCGTCCACTCCACTTGCGTCAGCAGGCGCAGATGTTGGCGCAACGGCGGCTGCAGACCGTTCACAAGGGCGAGATAGTCCATCAGCCGCACATGCGCTTTCGCTTTTTGGACACGCACATAGTTCAGCAACGCGATCGGCAATGACTTCCAAAAGTAATGGCTGCCCAGCGGTCGGTGTGTGCCCAGATGGTGTTCGAGCCGGCTGCCCAGACCTGCACGCAAAGGTCGCAGCGCCGCACGCGCCGCCGGAGACGCGGGCAGCATCAGATGGCGTTCGAGATAGCTCAGTGTGTCGCGCACGGGCAGAACCAGGCGATAACGTTTGGCCAGGTGGGCCACACGGCGCCAATCGATCTGCGCTCCGGAGTGGGCGATTACCTGATACGCATCGGCAAGCCAGCGAAACGGCGGCACGTCGTTGTAGCGCAGACCGTGTTCGCACACATGCAGCAATTGATCGCTGGGGCAAAGCACAAGCGTCGGCTCCTCACCAATGCGCACCGCCATGGCGGCACGCCAGAAGTCGCGCTGTTCCGCGTCGCGCAGTGGTCGACCATGAAACAGGTCCCAGTGCAAGTCCAGATGCCCGTGTTCGCCGTGCTGAAAATGGCAGCCGTGCGTGACGTCCGGCAAATGCATGTGATTGCGAAACTGCGGCTGCCAGCCATGACTCTGCAAGATACGCATCGCTGTTTGGGCCCGGGCGCGCGGCACCATCACATCCAGGTCCGCCATCAAACGCCTGCCGTGCGGATAGACGGTGGCGTTCAGGGCGGCGCCTTTCAGCAGGAGCGTGTCCACGTCCGCTTCGCGCAGAACGCGCAGCACCCCGGACAATTCGCGTACGAGCATTTGATGCCGCACCCAGGCATAGCGCGCCAGCCCGCCGAGGCGTTTCATCTCGGCGTAATGGACGTCCCAGGACTTCAAACGGTGATAGAGCACCAGCAGCAGCTTGTGCGAACCGGCATCGATGAAGAAAAGCGGCGTCATTTGCTGCCAGGCATGAAACGCAGCCAGTGCGGCGGCGCGGTCCGGCAGTAAACAGGCCTGCAGCAGCAACTGCTGCCGCTCGTTGGGCCAGCAACCATGCGGCCAGACGGCGCCCGAACGAATCGCTGTGCTGTGCCTGGCCATTGTTATCCTCGCAGCGCATCGGCGCGGCGCCGGTCGCGGATTGCCTTGACCACCTTGGTGAAATCCACCTTGTTCTTACCGAGTGTAATGTTGGCGCCGTGCATGCGGCGGCACAGAACAACCTGAGCGGGCACGCTCAAGCGGATGCCGCGGTCGCGGGCCTGCGCCAGCCAACTGACGACCTCGCCCGCCGGCCACTGCGGTTCGAACAAACCGAGCGTATCGAAAATGCCGCGGCGGCAAAACAAGGCGCCGCCGCACAGTGCGGGCGTCATGCGTGTGGCTGGAAACACGCCGCATTGCAGGGCGGCGAAGGGCTCCTCGCCATCAAAGAACTTGTACTGCTGTCCGAAGATCAATTCGCCCGCACCGGCGCACATGGCCCGCCACTGAATCTCCAGCCGATCCGGCGTCATCAAGTCGTCGGCATCAAGCAGCGCGATCATCTCTCCCTGCGCCACGCCGATGCCTGTGTTCCGGGCGGCGCCGGCCCCCGCCTGCGTCTGCCGCAGCAAGCGTACGAGAGGCGCGAACTCGGCAGCTATTTCTGCGCTGCGATCGGTGGAACCGTCGTCGACGACAACGATCTCGCGGACCGGCAACGACTGAGTCAGTACGCTGCGGAGGGCCGCAGCGAGAAAACGTTCGCCATTGTGAACCGGAATCACGACGCTGATGGATGGATTGCTGCTCATGGCGTTCCGGCCTCACGTGCTGAGAAACTGATGAATGACATCGGCAATCGGCTCACGGCGGCGGCCCAGGTCAAGCCACAAAATCGGTACGCGTTTCACCAGGGCGGCGATCCACTGCAACGCAGCCGCATCGTTGCCGGGAATGAACGACAGCGTGCTCGGCGCAATGGCCCGCCACGCGTCCGCCTGTGCGGCTGGCCGCAAGCACGTCTCGGCGTTGCCTTGTAAACGCGGCAGGAGGATCGCCTTCAGCGGCGCGGCGTCGGCAATCTTGTCGCGCCAGGCGGGAAACAGGAAACACACCGGTTTGTCGTCCTCGCGCGTCCGTGCAGCACTCGGCAGACTGGCATACCTGCTCTGATCATGCGGCCACAATTTCACCGAGTTGTACAAACCATGAACGATGGCATCGTTGCCGCACAGTTGAATCAAGCACAAATCATCGGCCAGGTGCGACAGCTCCGGATGCGACAAGCAGGCGAGCGCGGTGTTGGATTTACCGGAACCGCTGGCGCCGGCAAATAGCACGGCGCCGTGCGCGTTGGCGACGGCGGCTCCATGCACCAGCTGGCCGGCACTGAGCTGGAACCAGGCATTGAATAGTTCGCGAAACGGCGCCGAAAGCTGGCGTGAAGAAAGCTGCTGGAAGGCTTTGTAGCAAACGAAGCCGCGGCGCTCGGGACGGTGCAGCAGGGTAAGCCGATCATCGCCGTCCAGGGCATAATGCATAAAGGCCTGGCGCCGGGCAGTGTTTTTCCAAGCGCGTGCCGCGGCCAGCCAGTCGTCATCGGGCATGGCAACCGGAACAGTTGGGCTGACAAAAACGTCCACGCTGAGGTCTGCAGCCGCAGCGCCGCTCTGAAGGTGAGCCAGCGCGGGCGCCAGGGCGGAGTGCAGCGCAGCGCCAACGAAACGCAAACGCAGCCGTTGCCCGGCGATGTTGTAGTAGTGCGCGAAAACCGGCGCATCATCCAGCGCACGGACGAGGCTTTCTTCGACCTGCTCCAGGATGTCTGGCGCCGCCGCCACTAGGGACATGTTGCCTCCCGGTCTATCGCGACGGTGTTCAAGCGGCTCGTCCTGCGACATCGCCTTGATTGTCCGTGAGATTGGGCCAGCCATTCTCGTCCGTATCGTGGATAATGTCGGCCAGCAAAAGTGCCTGCAGGTCGTCGAAAGCCTCGAGCGCTGGAGGCGAGTACGCTGACTTTTGAGTCGGCACGGCAGAAGGCGTCTCGGCGGCGGCAGCTTCAATGATGAGCCGTTCCGCCTGCAACTTCGCGAAGAATTCCCGCACGCCCGCGGCAACTTCAGGAGTCGCCGCGTCAAACACAGCTGCTGCGGATTCCACCGTTGCACTACCCTGTTGCAACACGCGCCAAAGTGCCGCGGCGGAATTGTGCAGACTGAAGTACATGCCGGTCTGCAAATTGATGACAATGATCTCGTCGTCGAAAAAATTGTACGAGACCTCGGAATTGTTGATCGTGAAGCACTGCTTGCTCATCGGTCCATCTCCGCCGTGAAATGGTTGGACAGGGAACATCCAACTGCGGTCCTTCGCGCAGTAACGACTGTTTCATCGGTTGGATCGGCGGGTATTCTTTAGAGAAACTCACGCCGGCAGGGAAATCGTGCCGGCGCGATCGGCAAAGCCAGTATTTCACGAATTGTGAAGACCGATTCGCACTGTACCTTGCTGTATGAGCGTCATGACGTCCCGCTATGCTTTCCAATACTTCATCGCAAGTGTAAGCTACCAGCATAATCGGCTCCGGTATCCGTCACCATGCCCGCTGCATCCTCATGAACAAACGGCTCCCACCTGGCGTTCTTATTGCCTTTTTCGCGTTCTCGTTGGCGGCGGCGCCGCAGCCGCCGCTGAAACTGGATGGCCCAAAACCGCTGTCGCCGCGCGACGAGCAAGCGACGTTTCGCCTGCCCGCCGACCTTCGCATGGACCTCGCTGCCGCGGAGCCCGATGTCGTCGATCCGGTGGCCATGGCGTTCGATGAGGATGGGCGGCTCTTCGTCGCCGAAATGCGCGCCTATCCCAACGAGGGCATCGGCACGGGCGCCATCTCCTCGGGCCGCATCCGCCTGCTGGAAGATCGCGACGCCGACGGTTTTTATGAAAAAAGCACCGTTTTCGCCGATAAGCTGCGCCTGCCCACCTCGGTCATGCCCTATAAGGGCGGCGTGCTCGTCGCCGATCCGCCCGAGATCGCCTTTCTCCGCGACACTGATGGCGACGGCAAGGCCGATGAACGCCGCACCCTCTACACTGGCTTTGGTCTTGCCAATATCCAGCAAATGATTAATTCGCTGCAATGGGGGCTCGACAACTGGGTGCATGGCGCCGCCGGCAGCAATGGCGGAACGGTGCAATCGACGCAGGTGGCGAAACCCGCGCTCGAATTGCGCGGCCGCGGTGTGCGCTTTCGCCCGGACGTTCCCGGCAGCTTACAAGCCACCTCAGGCGGCGGACAGTTCGGCATTGCCGCAGACGATTGGGGGCAGTGGTTCACCGCCACCAACAGCCAGCATTTGCGGCACATCGTCCTGCCGGATCATTATCTCCAGCGCAATCCTTTCCTGGCGGTGGCCGCCGTCAGCACCAACATTCCCGATCACGGCGCGGCCTGCAAAGTTCACCGCATCAGCCCGTTTGAGTCCTGGCGTGTGGAACGCACACGCCGCCGTAAGGAAAGTGAAGCCGCCAAGAACTTCTCGCCCACGGAACTCGTCCCGGGCGGCTACAGCACGTCAACGTGCGGCACGCTCGTCTACCGGGGCGATGCGCTGCCCAAAAATTATTATGGCCAGGTATTTGTCTGCGACCCCGCCAACAACCTCATTCATCGTGATGCGCTCGTCCCGTCCGGGGCCACCTTTATCGGCAAGCGTGTCGATGATAATTGCGAGCTGCTGGCATCCACCGATAACTGGTTTCGCCCCGTCAACCTCACGCTCGGTCCGGACGGGTGCATCTATGTGTGCGATTTTTATCGCGAGGCCATCGAGACGCCGCTGTCCTTGCCGGACGATATCAAGAAGGCGCTGAATCTGCACAGCCGAGAGCGGGGCCGCATCTGGCGCATTCGCCCGGCGCACGGAACGCTCCGCGGCCGACCCGGTCTCGGCAAGGCATCGTCGGCAGAGTTGGTAACACACCTGTCCGATGCCAACGCTTGGTGGCGGATGACCGCGCAGCGTTTGTTGGTCGAGCGTCAGGACAAGACCGTAGTGCCTGAATTAGTAAAGCTGGCGGAGGCATCGGCGTCGCCTCTCGGTCGTTTGCATGCGTTGTGTGCTCTGGACGGGCTGGGTTCACTGTCGGAATCGCTTATTATCCAGGCCTTGCATGATCGCAGCGATGGAGTGCGCGAAAACGCCTTGCGGCTTGCGGATTCGAAGCTGTCCACGTCGGCGTCCCTGCGCGAGGCCGTGCCAGCCCTGGCAGACGATGCCGCGGCGCGGGTTCGCTTCCAACTGGCGTTGACGCTCGGTGAAGCAGATGGTCCCGGTATGGCGGCAGCGCTCGCCAAAATTGCGTCCCATCCGGATACCGATTCCTGGACGCAGACGGCCGTGCTCTCCTCGGTACGAAAAACGGCGCCGCAACTTCTGGCATTGTTGCACGCGAAGCGGCAAGCAACGCCGCTGCTGCAGCGCCTCGCGGAGATTGCGGGGGCATCGGCTGAAAACGCGGATCTGGCGGCGGTATTTGCCTTGCTTCATTCCAGCAACGCGAACGACGATCGGGACATCGCGATTCTCGAAGGTCTGGGCGCCGGCCTGCGCAACGGCGGCAAAGCGCTGGCGAAGTTATGGGACGAGCCGCCGGCAGCGCTGCGGAATGCGCTGGATGCGGCCCGTCCCTTTTTCGTACGCGCCGCGGCAACCGCCAGCAACGATAAGGAAACGCTCGCCCAGCGCGTCGCGGCGGCTCGTTTGCTCAGTTACGGCCCATTCACGATTGCCAAGGAACCGCTGATCACCCTGATCCATCCGCAGCAGCCGCACGAATTGCAACTCGCGGGACTGCGTGCATTATCGGCGCATGATCATGCGGATGTGCCTGAATTATTGTTTGCATCGTGGATCAGCTACAGCCCAAACATGCGCCGCGAAGTCATCGAAAGTCTGTTTGCCCGCAGCGATCGCCTGCACAAGCTGCTTGACGCCATCGCAGCAAAACAAGTACTCGCCAGCCAGCTGGGGCCGACGCGTTTGCAGCAGCTGCGCAACCACGCCAATGCCGCCATCCGGCAGCGCGCCCAAAAGCTGTTGGCGCAGACGGCCGAGCCAGGCCGGCAAACGGTCATCGATCATTATCAGCAGGCCCTCAAGCTGGACGGCGATGCGACCCGCGGCAAAAAACTGTTTGCGAAAACCTGTGCGGTGTGCCATCGACTCGAGAACGTGGGTGTGGAAGTTGGCGCCGACCTGCGTGCCGTGCTCGGCACCAAAAAGCCGGCGGCCTTGCTCATCGACATTCTCGATCCGAGCCGCGAGGTGGATCCGCGTTATATCGATTACCTGGTGACGACCCAGGCAGGCCAGGTGGCCAGCGGCATGATCGCCGCGGAGACCGCGTCCAGCGTGACGCTGCGGCGTGCGGAAAAAGTGGAAGACACCATCTTGCGGACGCAGATCGACACGATTCAAGCGACGGCCAGGTCGCTGATGCCGGAAGGGCTGGAGATGCAACTCGCAACTCAAGACGTCGCCGATGTGATCGCCTATCTTCTGGGACCGGGCCGAAGATGACTGGAGGGCCGTTGCGGTAGCAACGACTGCCTTCAAACGCACGCCGTTATTTCTTTGCGGCGAAGTGCAAAGCACAAGTCCCGCCTTCGCATGCACCTCCATGCGTCTTCCCCAGAATGCGATAGCGATTCCGCGCAATCAACGCGTAGGCGCCATCGAGAAGCCAGCGCAGGCCGGGCAAGTAATACAGGTAGGCGACCCGGCCGATCAGCGGCCTGGTTGCCACGGCTTGCACGGCGGCCTCAAAGCCGCCGATGGCTTGCCCTCGCGGCGTGACGAGAATCATCTGCTGCATGCACATTTCGTGAGTGAGTCCAGGAAAGCGCTCGAGGGCGCCTGGTTCCTGGAAACTCTGCAGATGAAGCGTATTCGGTCGGGCAAGCGCCAGCAAACGCTTGGCGCCGGCCTGGCAGAATCGGCACAGGCCATCGTACAGAAGCACGTAATGGCCGGGAGGCGTCGTTTGCAGCATTCTTGGCTCCATCAAGGGGACGCAATCAGCGTGGATCATGCCCTATTTGAATAACCGCTCCGCGGCGGCGCACGTTAACCGGACCCGGCAGGTCAAACCGGCCATCGCCTTGTTCAACGAGATTGCTGAGCCTGGTCCAGTCGTCGAACGTCATCCCGGACGCAGGCCAGTTTTCACGTTGCCATACAAGACGGAACATTTCGCGCACCAGATGCTGAGGCGCATTGGCGAGTCGGGCCGCCGCGAAAATCAACTGGGCGCCGGCACGCGGCAGTTCCGCCGCGGTTAGAAGTTGTGCCGCCTGTTCGGCAAGGATGCTGCTCGCCGCGCTCGCCTGCTCGGCCAGCCGACAGAGAATCGAGACGATGGCCGGATTATATTGCTCGACCAACTTTGGCAGCAAGTCATGGCGGATGCGGTTGCGCGTGTAGTCCATTTGCGAATTTGATTGGTCCTGGCGGTAGGGCAGTTTGTGCTCTTCAATGTAGGCCAGCACGTCGGCGCGACGGACATGCAGCAAGGGACGAATGACCTGCACGTCTGGCGTCGCAGCATCAAGCGGCCGGCGTGCCGGGATGCCGGACAGGCCATGCAAACCGCTGCCGCGCAGGATGCGGTGCAGCACGGTTTCCGCCTGGTCGTCCGCGGTATGTCCGGTGGCCACCCAGGTGGCGCCGCTCGCATGGGCAATCTGGGCGAGCCACGCGTAACGCAGGCGCCGGCCCGTGCTTTCAACACTTTCGCATTTCCGTGCCTCGGCCGCGACATCCACGCGACAGCTGCGAAAGCCGACGCGCCGGTTTTCCCCGAGTTTCGTCGCGAATTCGGCAACAATGGCTTCGTCGGCATCGCTATCCGGCCCTCGCAACTGATGATTCATATGCGCCAGGATAACTGGACCCGCGTGGACACAAACCACGGCATGGGCCAGCGCCGTGCTGTCCGGACCGCCCGAGACGGCAACGACGCCCGACTTTCCGGCGTAGGCACACATCAAGGAACGCACCTGTTCCAGCAGGAAATTCGCGGCCTGCGGAGCTTGATCGACGCGGGGGGTTTTTTGCGTATGCTTGTCAATCGCCATTTCATAACCTATAACGTAAACAGCCAATTTTAGGTGAACTTTGATTGGTTCGCAGAAGTCATCAATGAAGAAGGATTTGCGTGCAGACATCGGCGACCCGCCCGCCCTAAAAATGCCGTCAAGGCCAGTTAACGATTTACTGCGACATCATGGAGGACGTAAGATGAGTTTTTTAAAGGATTTGCGCGATCCTAGGCTTCGCCCTCCCAATCCGGCCTGGCCCCTCTCCGTATAATACAAAAGCGGGCAGTCAGGTCGATGATTTGCTTTTTTCGAGCGAGCAATCTAGGTGAGATTTGATTCGGGCACTTGACGGGAAGTGTCTCCAGCCGTTTTTTCGTTTTTCGCACAGTAGGGGATGTGTCAATCGTGGCAAAGGCAAAGAAACTTGGAGTTGATCTCCTGCGCCAGGCTGATGTGGGCGCTGCCGAGGCGTGGGACCAGAACAATGGCGCCGGCGAAGACGAGGCCGTTGCCGTTGCGACGGCGCCAAGCGATGCGGAACCGGCCGCTGCCGACGAAGAAGCCGCCGCCGAGGAAGAATTCCCTACGCTTTCCAATGGCCCCGACGACGCGCTCGGTCTCTATTTGCGGCAAATGGGTTCGATCCCATTGCTCAGCCGCGAAGAAGAGCTGCGCCTGGCGGAGCGTCTGGAACGAGCCCGCAAGCGCTTCCGCCGCGCCGCCCTGTTCAACTGGCTGACCCTGGACAAGGTCCTGCACGTTTATGAGCGCATTCAGCGCGGCGAAGTCCCAATCGATCCCAATATCGATGTTGTCACCAGCCACGGTTTGACGCGGGAAAACATCCTGGCGCGCATGCCGTTCAATCTCAAGACGCTCAACAAGCTGCTTTCGGCCTGTGTAATCGATTTCAAGGCGTTGCAGCGGACCCGCACCATCAGTGGGCAGGCCCGGCTGCACCGCAGCTTGATGCGCATGCTGCGCAAGGCCATCACGCTGGTCGAAGAGCTGTCGCCGCGCAGCGAGCTGCTCGAACAGTTCATGCGCGAGACGCAAGATTTCGGCGCACGCATGATCGACATTGAAAATCGCATCGCCCGCTGCGGCCGGTCAGCGCTCGGCCGTGCCCAGGCGACGCAACTGACCAAGCAGCTCCGCGACATGATGTTGGAGGCACGCACCACAACCGATGAACTCGCCGGGCTATCGCACGTGCTCGAGTCCCGGCACCGGATTTACCAACAGGCACGTAAGGAATTGGCCGAGGGCAATCTGCGCCTCGTGGTGTCGATTGCCAAGCGCTATCGCGGCCGCGGCCTGGCGTTCGCCGATCTCATCCAGGAAGGCAATCGCGGCCTGATGCGTGCAGTTGACAAGTTCGAGCATCGCCTGGGCTTCAAATTCGGCACCTATGCAACGTGGTGGATCCGCCAGGGCATCACCCGCGCCCTTGCCGACCACGCGCGCACTGTACGTGTGCCGTGCCATCAAGTGACGACTCTTGCCGCCATCGAACGGGTCCGTGGCGAGCTGGTCGCCAAGCATGGCCGGGAACCGACCATTGAAGAAATTGCCGCCACGCTCGGCGTGACCGCCGATGAGGCGCGTTCGCTGCGGGCGGTGGCGCGTCATCCTATCAGCTTGCAAGAGCCGCTTGGCAACGACGCGGAGCGTTCGCTCGGAGATTTTTTGGATGATCCCAACGCCCTGCACCCGGGCCGCACGGCGGATCACCATCTGCTGCAAGAGCGGATCGCCGAAGTGCTGCGTTCGCTGACGCCGCGCGAACGCGAAGTCATTGAACTTCGCTTCGGCCTGCGCGACGGCCAGCCGCGCACGCTCGATGAAGTCGCCAAGTGTTACGGCATCACCCGTGAACGCATCCGCCAGATTGAGGCCCGCGGCCTGATCAAACTGCGGCAACCGGTGCGCAGCCAGCGTTTGCAAGGCTTTGCCGAGGCCAACGATTAGTACGGCATTTCAGGCTCGCAAAAGAATAGCCCGGCAAACGGTCGTTCGCTCCTAAAGTTCCGTATCCCAGATGGCAATCTGGCCCTTGGCGCCGCCGGCGGCGATAAGCGCACCGTCCTGACTCAACGCAATCGCGTGCAGCTTGCCGATGCCGCACTTTATTTCGCGAATGACGGAGAGGTCGATGGCATCCGCGAAGCGCACCTGGCCATCCCCGGAAGCTGTGATGACGATGCGGCCCGCCGGATGGACCGCCAACCCCGAGAAATAGCCTCGTCCCGGTGCGGCCAGCGTTGACGTACATTTCCCTGTCTTGAGATCCCAGCGTTCCACCATGGACTTATCCCAGACGTAGGCAGCTTTGCCATGCGATGCAATGGCGAGTCGGGCGGCGAAACCTGTGGCCGACCTGCCGAGTTCGGCAACCAGCTTGCCGCTGGCGCCGCGCCTGGACACGATCAGCGGCCTGTCGCCGCTTGCGCTGGAGCGGCTTTCGGCCGTCACAAGCAACTTGCCATCGCGGCTGACGGCAACGCCATTGGTAAACCACTTCGCTTGATTGAAAAGATACGGCTCCGCAGGATCGATGGACTCACCATCGCAGAGCGACCACTGCGCTGTGAATGCTCCATTGGCTCGCACCTTCCAGCATTCCAAACGGTTCAAGCTGGCGCCGCCGCGACTCATTACCAGCTGTCCCCCATTCGAAGTGATGTCGAACGACGTGACATGTCGCTCGTCAGCCGAGCCGGGAATCGGCGGCGGCTCTTTGTCGCCGAGTGCGAGCAGGCGAAAGCCACCAACGTAATCGGAAACATAGAGCCAGCGACCGAGCGGATCACATACACATCCATAGACATCCTTCGTGGCATGCGACGGGATGAACGTGTTGGATGTTCTGGCCAGGCGCCAGACGTCGTACCCGCCGCTACCCCCCGCCACGAGCGTCAGACCCGCGGGGCCGAACGACAACCCGCTCACAGGCCGCTCCATCGTGTTTTGCAGTAAACGCACGAATTCCTCCTGGGGATGTACAAGCATCGATAAACGCACGCATCCTGTCTCTGGAAGTTGCTGTCATTTTTAGCATTCGGCGCCAAGCCGAAAACGAGTTTTGCAGAGTGAAGCACCGCAGCTGTCGGGGCCCGTCGTCCGCGGCGCTTCCGCACATGTTCCGCAAAAGAGCCATATAATCTCGACATTACCTCACTATTCACGACTTGGAGACTTTCATGTTGTTTCGGTTTCTGATGCTTCTGAGCGCACTGCTCCTCGTTTCTCCCGCGGCCGCACAAGTCGCCGGCGTGGCTGGCATGGATGACCTTGTGATTGCCGGCGATGGCAAAAGCGAGGCCATGATTGTCGTGGCGGCGACCGCCGGCAAGGCGGAAAAACAGGCTGCCGATGATCTGGCGAAGACCATCGAACTCATGAGCGGCGCCAGGCCCGCCATCGCCAATACGGAGGCGGCCATTGGCGCCGCTTTGAAATCGAACCAACCACTGCTCATCGTCGGCGAGGAAGCGCTTCGCCTGGAGCCGAAGCTCCGGCCGATTTTGACGAAGGCGGCCAAGAGCGCGCCGGTGCTGCGTGCCGACGCCATCGTGCTGCAGCGGAACGGCAGGCGCGTCTACCTTGCCGGGGCCAACGACGACTGCCACTACTACGCCGTTGCCGAACTCCTGCACCAATGGGGCTGCCGCTGGTATCTGCCCACAGAAATCGGCGCCTGTATCCCGGTGCAGCCGACACTCAAGATCGGCGACCTCAATTACACATACGCTCCGCCCTTCGAAGTTCGCAACTACTGGATTGCCTGGAATGGCAGTAATAGCGGACAGCAGGATTTCATGCTGCGCAACCGCATGAACAAGTTGAGCGTGCCGTCCGGCCATGCCATTGGCAAGTATGTCAAAGAGCTGATTCCCAAGGGCAAGACCGTTTACAATGTGCCCATTGCCGACGATGCCACCGCCGAGCACGTGGCCGCCAAGATCGCACCGATGTTCGCCGCGAGCCAGGACATTTCGCTCGGCATGGAAGACGGCATCTACGAATCCGATTCGCCGCTGGACAAGCAACTGCGTGCCAATCTCAGCGACAAGTATTTTCTCGTGCCGTCCCTCACCGATCCGTTCATGGTGCTCTACAACAAGGTCGCAAACATTCTCTTGAAGCAGTATCCGGAGAGCGCCTCGAAGATCGGCTTCCTGGCTTACTCGAATATCACGATTCCGCCGCAACGCAACATCGTGGCCGCCCGGCCGCTGGTCGCCTATCTAGCGCCCATCGACATTGATCCCATTCACGGCATGGACGATCCGAAATCGCCGCCGCGCCAGGAATATCGCGAGATGCTCTATCGCTGGGCCAAGGTCATGGAAGGGCGTGTCGTCATTTATGACTACGATCAGGGCATGCTGGTCTGGCGCGATATTCCCAATCCGTCGATTCAATCCATACGCCAGGATATTCAGCACTATCGCAAGGCAGGCATTCTGGGCGTGAGCACCGAAAGCCGCGGCGCCATCGCCACGACTTTTCTCAATATGTATGTGCGTGCCCGCCTGTGCTGGGATCCGGATACGGATGTCGATGCGCTGCTTCAGGAATTCGCCGAGAAATTCTATGGCCCCGCCGCCAAGCCAATGGCGGCATACTGGGGAGACATCAATCGTGCCTGGGAAAACAGCATTGTCACGGAACACGAGTACTTCGTGGCGCCAGCCATTTACACGCCGGCGCTCGTGGAGCGACTCCGCAAGCATCTGGCCGCAGCAGAGGCTGCCATCAAGCCATTGCAAGGTAAGAGCGAGCTCGAGCGCAACGCGAAATTATATGTGGAAAGGCTGCGCTTCGCGCGCCTTGGTTTTAATGTGCTCGACGCCTACATGAGCATGGTGCACGCCGCCGCGACGGAGGGCGACTACAAGGCGGCCGTGGCTGCCGGCGAACGCGGCCTGGCGGCGCGTCTCGAAATGGCCAACATGAATCCGACCTTCACAACGCGCGTGCTCAAACCAGTGCCGGAATCCGAAAAATCCGGGCCCGCCTGGTGGCCGGGCGAAGTCAAGCAGTACCGCGATTTGCTGGAAACCACGGACGGCACCAAGGGCAAACTGGTTATGCAGCTGCCGCTTGAATGGGCGTTCCGCCGCGACCCCAACGACACGGGCGTCGTCAGCGGGTGGGCATACAAGCCGGTGGATTTGCAGTGGTGGAACCAACAGAAGGACCGCGGCTCCATCGCCAGCCATCAGAACAACCCCGGCCACTGGGAAATATTGCGTACCGATCTCTACATGCAAGCACAGGGAGTGCTGACGCCGGATAACCACAGTTACACCGGTTACGCCTGGTACCGAACCGACGTCGAACTGGACGACAGCCAGGTGCGCGGCAAGCTGCACTTGCGCTTCCCCGGCGTATTCAATGAGTGCTGGCTCTATGTGAACGGCTTCCTGGTAGCCCATCGGCCCCAGAAGGCGATGTGGTGGAATAACGACTATCGCTTTGAATGGGACATTGACTTGAGCGATGTGCTTCGTGCAGGCGAGAACACATTGACGTTGCGAATTCACAATCCGCATCATTTCGGCGGCATTTTTCGCCGGCCGTTCATTTACGCTGCCGTGAAGTAAACACGGACAACGCACGCCGCGTGAGCAGAAGGCGGGCCACCTTCTGCTCACCGCGTCCTACTTCTGCGCGGGACGGTAGATCCAGATCGTGCCGCCGGTCATGGCTGCGAGGTTGACCGTCGTTTCGTGGACCCAGCGTTCGCCATTGACGTTTTGCTCAAGCAGCTTGACCTTGCCGCCGCCCAGGTTCGCTTCGATGATCGACGTGTGGTGCGGGAAGCTCCATGAGCTGAAGCCTTCGGTAATCGTCACATTGCGGTATTGGATGATGTCGCCGGCACGCAGGTTGGCCAGGATGGCCGCGTTGTCGCCGGCGTGGTAGGTCGCGACCAGATCGCCCCAGACGTAGTCCGCGTCCAGGCCCGTCACACCGTAGTCCTGCGTGGTCTTGGCGCCGGCGGCTTGCAGGGCCGCTTCGACGAGGTGTGCACATTCGCCGCCGCCCACCTGCTGTCCCAGCTTGCCGGCGGCAAACGCGACCACTTGCGGGCCGAGGTTGACTGGGGCGGGGACCGATGCCGTGACCGTGAAGTCGCGGTTCAGGCTCCAGGCGCTGGCCAGTCCGGTGCTGTCGAAGGCCCGCACCCAGACGCGGTAGTTGCCTGCCGCCAGGGCCGTCGCCGGTGTGAAATTCGTCGTCGTCAGGTTCTTCTGGCTGATCACCTGGCGAACGCCGGTGCTGAGGTTATCCACCCAGATTTCGTAGCGGGCGGCGCCCAGGCTGCTCGTCCAGGTGAATTTCGGCGCCGCGTCCGTGGTGGCGCTGGTCGGAGCGGTAACCGTCGGCACGGCCGGGGCGGCGCCCTTCACTGTGAAGGCGAGCGAGGTCCAGGCGCTCGCCTGATCCATACTGTTAAACGCTCGCACCCACGTCTTGTAGCTTCCAGCCGTCAGCAAATTGGTCGCCGTGAAACTCGTGGCCGTCAGGTTCGGCTGGTAGATCACCTGTTGCTGACCGGTCGTCGTGTTGTTGATCCACAGTTCGTAGCGTGTGGCGCCGAGGCTTGCGGTCCAGGCGAATTGCGTCAGCGTGACCGTGGTCGCGCTGGTCGGCTTGGTGATCTTCGGCGTCACCGGAGCAACGCTTGTGACTGTGAAGTTGAGGGGGTTGCTCCAGCCGTTCGTGAGATCCAACTTGCCCCAGGCCCGCACCCAGACGCGATAGTTGCCGGCGGCCAGACCGTTGGCGTGAACGTAGCTGGTCGTGGTCAGGTTGTTCAGGTGAATGACCTCGCGCTGGCCGGTGGTGAGGTTGTCCACCCACAGTTCATAGCGAAGTGCGCCGGTGCTGGCGGTCCAGGTGAACTTCGGCGCCGTCGCGGTGTTGGCGCTCGTAGGGGCGGTCATCTTCGAGACGACCGGGGCGCCGACGCTGAACGTCCAGGATCCGCTCCATGCGCTGCCCAGATTGGCGCTGTTGTAGGCTTTCACCCACGCCCGGTAGTTGCCCATGGGCAGAATGGCCGTCTTCGCGCTGGTCGTGGTCAGATTCGTGAGGTGAACCACTTCACGCTGGCCGGTGGTGAGGTTGTCTACCCATAACTCGTAGCGAACGGCGCCCGCACTGGCGCTCCAGGTGATGACCGGCGCCACGCCCGTCTTGACGCCAACGGTGGGGCCGGTGATCGTCGGGGTTGTGGGTGCGGCGGCCTCGGGAGCGACGAATGCCAGGTGCACGTTGGCGTTGCCGATGGTCACATTGGAGCTCAAGGGCGCTGCCAGGCCGCCGCCGGTCGCCGTCACCGTATAGCTTCCCGCGGGGACCTGCAACTGGTAGCCGCCCGCGAGCGAGGTCGTGATCGTGAAGCTGCCGCCGGCGCCCGTGACGCTCAGCGTGACGTTGGAGAGACCTTCGCCCTGGCTGTAGAAGCCGTCGTGGTTGGTGTCCTTGTAGACCACGCCCAGCAGATACGGTGTGACCGTGGAGCGGTAGCCGAAATCCTGCGTGATGAGGAGCGGTCCGGTTTGTTTACCGGCGGTGGCGTCCACCATGCCGATGCCGATTTCCTGGAAGCGTGGGTCCATGAGGTTGGTGCGATGGCCAGCCGGGCTCTGAATGCCGGAGGGGCCATTGCCCCAGTCGATCGCGAGCGCCGCGTGCGCTGCGAAGACGCTGTCGGCGTAGGCGTAGATGTTCTCGTAAGCCAACCAGGAAGCGTTATTGACGTTCCAGCCGGCGTTGATCATGCGCTGGCCAATGTTGGCTTCGCCGGGCAACTGGTGTGACTGCAAATCCGCACTCAGCATGTTCTGGCTGTGCCCGAGGGCGGCTTCGGCAATGTCGTCGTTCCAGGCCAGCGGGGCGGCGGGCATCAGGCTGGACCACTGCTGCGCCAGCACGTTCTTGTCCACGCCGAAATAGCTCAGGGCGTTGTTCACATCGGCATCATTGGCGGCCAGGATGCGGGTCAATTCGACCGAGGGGTTTTCACGCATGCGATTGACGAGTTCGAGCATATATTGTTCGCGGATGCCGGCGGTGGGCACCAGGCGGTCTTCGAGTTGCTCCATGCGAAGGATTGTGCGGCGAACGGGCTTGGCCTGGCGAGCCGTGTCACGCGACAGGATCTTGACGAAGGAAGAAAGCAAACGACGCATGGCAACTTCTCCGATGGGCGATTCCGCGTATTTGGTTAAGTGGGCAACGGAAGCGAATAACGCACAGCCCGTGCCCCGCCGCGCATTTCACTCCCGGATACGATATTCAACTCGATAAATGGAAAAGACTTACGCTGACACAGGCCGCAGTGCCAAATGATTTCCAGACGCACGAAAATGTCTCAAAGTGATGACGTTGTGTCATCAAGCGCATAGGACAGGATTGGCGTCGCCCTGGTGCCGGAACGAACCCAAATGAACAAACCCTTCCGAATTGCCTTGACCGCGGACTTTCACGACCAGGACGGTCAGCCCAGGTTCCGCGACATCGGCTTGAGCATGCTTGCCGATGTCAAGCACATCCGTGTGGAGCGTTTTGCCGAACATCGGGCCGAAATCGGCGCCGATCAACTCGCCGACTGCAACGGTGTCATCGTGCTCACGCCGCGCGTGACGGCGCAGAGTCTTTCCGCAAGCGATGATTTGCTCGCGGTAGGCCGCTTCGGCGTCGGCTTCGACAGCGTTGATGTGGCTGCCTGTACCGCCGCCGATGTGCTGCTGTTTATCACGACGGGAGCAGTAGACCGCCCGGTGGCTGAGGCAACGGTCGGCTGGATGCTGGCTCTGACGCATCATGTACGCGTGAAGGATCGCCTGGTTCGCGAAGCACGCTGGGACGACCGGACGCTCTACATGGGTTGTGAACTGCGTGACCGCACGCTGGGCGTGATCGGCTTTGGCGGCATTGGCCGGGCGGTGGTGCGCCTGTTGTCCGGCTTCGGCATGAATCAACCTCTGGTCTTCGACCCCTTCGTATCTGCCCAGGCCGCGACCGAGGCGGGAGCGCGCTCGGTTTCGCTGGTGGAATTGCTGCAGCAAGCAGACTTCGTCTCGGTGCACTGCCCGCTCAACGCACAGACGCGCAATCTGCTGGGTCCGAGCGAGCTGGCGCTGATGAAGCCGACCGCTTATCTGATCAACACGGCGCGCGGCGGAATCGTCGATGAGGATGCCCTCTTCGATATCCTTGATAAGAGACGCATCAGCGGGGCGGCCCTCGACTGCTTTGTCGGCGAACCACTCAACGCGCCGCCGCGCTTTGCTGCACTGGACAATGTGTTGCTCGCTCCGCACAGCATCGCCTGGACCGATGAGTTGTTTCGCGACATCGGCCGGGCTGCCTGCCAGGGCATGCTCGATCTCACACGCGGCATGCGGCCACGCGGCGTGATAAACTTCGAGGTTCTGGATCGTCCCGGTTTCCAGAAGAAATGGCAGCGCCTCGTGGGGCGGACATTCCTGTCTGCCTGAAACGCCGAAAAGCGGTCGTTGTGGTTTCGGCAGGCCGAGCCTGCCCACACCGTATTGGGAAACAGTTATGCAATATCGATTGCTCGCCGGGCTTCTTGTTGCCCTCGGCTCGTCGGCTTCTGGTCTGGCTCAAGAACCGCAAGTCATCGCTGTGGCGGCGCCGACACGGCTCGACTGGGCTTTCGCGGCCGGTGACTTTGGCCCCGAAGGCAAGAACCTGCCGAACGACTACAACGCCCGCGCGCAGCGCTATCAGCTCAACATGCCCAAGGATTACAACGCGAACAAGTCCTGGCCCCTGGTCCTGTTCATCTCTGCCGGCGCTGGGCCGGCCGGCTGGAACAACTTTCGCCAGACCTGCAACGAGCGCGACATGTTTTTCTGCTCGCCGTACAAGGCAGGCAATGGCACGCCGGCGGCGGCGCGGATGCACATCATTCTCGACGCCCTGGACGATGTCCGCCGTAAGTACCGCATCGATCCGGAGCGAACTTACGTCGCCGGCTTCTCCGGCGGCGGCCGGGTCGCTTGCACGCTGGCGTATTATCTGCCGGAGTACTTCGGCGGCGTGATACCCATCTGCGGCACCAACCCGCCGCCGCGCTTGACACACCTGCGTCATCGCCTGCGCGATCGGCTGAGCGTCGCCTTGGTCACGGGTGAAACGGATTTCAATCGCAAGGAAAATGAACTCTACATGCAACCCTTCCTGGACGAACTCGGCGTGCGTTCCAAAGTATGGGTCGCCAAGATGGGCCACGCCCTTCCCAACGCCACGGTAATCGACGAGGTGGTTGGCTGGCTCGAGGCGGACGTGAAGCGCCGCCGCGACGACGTCACGGCCTGGCCGGACCTGGCTGTCGCGGCGGACAAGACGCCCTCGTCCGACGAACAAGCGGCAGCGCAATTGCGCGCAGCCAGGGCCGCGCTCGCCAAAGACGAGCAAATCTGGCGCGGCGTCGCGCTGCTGCAAGGCGGCATTGCGCGCTGGCCCGGGAGCGATGGCGGCAAACAGGCGGCGGCACTTCTAAAACAAGTGGCCAACGATGACCGCTTACTCAAACATATCGAGGTGCAAGGAGCGGAGGACGAACAACGTTTCCTGTCCGCCCAGGCAAAAGCATTCGAGCGTTTTGAGCAGCAGGCGAAGGCCATCGAGGCCTGGCAAATGCTCGCCCAACTGTATGCCGGCACCGCGATGGGACGCAGGGCCGAGGCAGAAATCCAGCGCTTGCGCAATAAGCAGTAAAGAACAGAAGGACGCGGTTGCGAGGCTGCGAAACCGCGAACACCTTGGCCGGTCAGGAGCGGAATCCTGACCTGCACATACCAGAAGACGCCGTCCGAATCGAGAATCTGGAACAGCCCGCTGCCGATGTATAGCAGGTCGATGGCCGAATACTGTCCCGCCGTCAGCGAAGGATTGCGCCGCGCTGGTTGCGCTGCGCGACGAATCAAGATGTTTCTCAGTCGATGTTTGCGTCGTGTCTGCGAGAATGCATTGCGCATCGGGTGTCAACATGGCGCAACGCATGTGCAGGTAGATGAGTACAGATTGTTTGCGCCGTCGATATCGCCGTCGGCCGGCGCTGTCCTACGCAAAGGTGGTGCGATTGCTCAACCGCGACGTGCCTGGCGGTAGCTGCAAAAGATCCGCCGGGCACGCACGGTCTTTCGCCCGGGGGCTGCTCTCGTCGAAGCCGTACAAAGAGCCGTGCCGAATCAGTGTGCCCACCACCTTGTAGTGGGGACACGGCCGTCAGCTTGAGCCGCTCGGTCATCGCGGCCAGTTCCTCGTCGCTGCGGTAAAACCAGTGCTGCTCGCCCACTCGGCGACGACTCCCACGAAAGGTGCGATTCTATGGCGCTGCACGTGGCGGGGTACGATAAGAAATCCACGAGCGGTGTATGCGCGGACGAGTACCAGCAAGCAAACTCCTTCAATCGAGAAGAGTCGCGCCCTGTGAATAGTAGGCGTGCTCCGGCATTACCACGCAGGCCCAGATTTGAATGCCATACTCGGCGCGAGCGGTTTCGAACGTCAGGCAAGCGGGCACACGGAGCTTCATCTGATGGATCCGGTTACCAGTGCGCAATCGGCCCCTGCGGCACCGTGATGCCCACGTCTTGTCCCAGATGCCAGTTCCGCGGCGGTCCCTGCTCGCGCATGCGGCCAACGATGGCTTCGAAATCGCCCACCTTGGCGATGTATACCATCTGTTGCTGAATGTCTCGGCCGGGCTTCAGCACTTTGCAGTACCAGCCGGCGACCTTGCGAAATGTCAGGCAACCGAAATGTTCTCCGCGGTATTCGATCAGCATGCGGAAATGCTCTTCCATGAAAGCAACGCGCTGGGCGTACGTCGGCAGCGGCCCCGGGTCGCCGGTCTGCTCCCAGAGATCCAACTGGCGAAAGATCCACGGATTCAGCAAGGCGCCGCGGCCGATGGAAATGCCCGCACAGCCTGTCTCCTGCAGCATGCGTTCCGCGTCCGCAATCGTGCAAATATCGCCGTTGCCGATGACGGGTATGCGCTCGACGGCCTCGACAACGGCGCGGATGCCGGCAAGGTTCACGCTGCCCTTGAAGCCCTGTTCACGGGTGCGGCCATGAATAATGACGGCGGCCACGCCGACTTTCTCGAACTCGCGCGCAAAGGCGGGGGCGCTCAAATCGTTGTCGTCCCAGCCGAGGCGCATTTTTACGGTGACGGGAATGCGCACCGCGCGAACCACGGCGCCAACGAGGTCGATCGTATTGACAACATCGCACATCATGGCCGAGCCACCGCCGTTGCGCGTCACTTTTTTCACGGGACAGCCCATGTTGATGTCCACGACGGCAGCGCCGTAGTTTTCCAGCCATTGCGCGGCGCGGCTCATGTCCGGGGCACTGGCGCCGTAGATCTGCACCGCCAGCGGACTGTCGGCGGCGCAGGTGCGAATCAGATCCAGGGTCCTGTCACTATTCTCCAGGAGGCCACGCGCACTGATGAGATCGGTGGTGGCCAGGCCCAGGGCGCCGAGCGAACGCATGGCCAGGCGAAAGGCAAGGTTGGTGTAACCCGCCAGCGGCGATAGCAGATAGCGGTTGGCCAGCTCCAGCGCGCCGATGCGCAAACGGCGTGGAGTGTTTTCGGCGGCGATCGTTTTCTCCTCAATCATTTCAGCATTCTACCGCCGCTGCCGCGCGGCGCAAACGTCGATAGGATAGGAACGCCCGGCCCGAATTCGCTGACGTTCGGAGGATTCCATGCGCTGGAAAACGAGCTTGTTGATACTTCTGATGGCTGCTATGCCTGGCGAGGCTGCCGACTGGCCGCAGTGGCTCGGTCCCAAACGCGACGGCAGCTCGCCGGAGACCGTCGCTCCCTGGAAGGAAGTTAAAACTCTCTGGAAAAAAGAAGTCGGCGAAGGCAACGCTTCGCCCGTCGTCGCCGACGGCCGGGTTTACGTTCACTACAAGGTCAAGGACAAGCTTCAGGAAGAAGTGGCCTGCTATGATGCGGTCAGCGGCGCGCTGGTGTGGAAAAAGACCTACGAACGCCCTCCGCTCACCACCTTTTATGGCAACGGTCCGCGCGGCACTCCGAGCTTCGCCGGAGGTCGGCTCTACACATACGGCATCACGGGGCTGCTGACTTGCTTTGACGCCAAGAACGGGGAGCAGATCTGGCAAGTTGATACGGTTGACAAGTACAAGCCGGGCAAGCTCGTGTTCGGCGCGTCCTGCTCGCCGCTTGTCGATGGCGACCGTCTATTTCTGAATGTGGGGGCCAAGGGCGCATCGCTGGTCGCCTTCAACAAGGACGATGGCAGCGAGATCTGGAAAAACCTCGACGATGGCCCAAGTTACTCCTCTCCCATTCTTTTCGGCGCCGGAGCTCAGCGGCAGCTTGTTTTTCTTACGCAGGAAGCGTTGGTGTCGGTGAATCCCGACGATGGCAAACTGCACTGGCGGTCGCCGATGCGCGACAACCTGCTCGAGAGCTCCACCACACCGGTGCGCATCGATAATATCCTCATCGGCAGCTCCATCACCTTTGGCAGCGTGGGCCTGACGTTGCTGGAGAATGCGGCCGGCGTCGAGCCGCGCTGGAAGAATCGCGAGCTTACCTGTTACTTTGCCACGCCCGTCGCGGCGAATGCCAAGCATGTCTACATGGTGACCGGCGCGTTGCCGAATCCCTTTTCAAAGAAGGGCGCAGCGGCGACGCTGCAGTGCACGGAAACGGAAACCGGCAAGGTGCTGTGGAAGAAGGAAAATGTGGGCAAATACCACGCATCGCTGCTGCGTACGGGCGACGGCAAGCTGCTGCTTCTCGAAGAAGAAGGCAATCTGGTTTTGCTCGATCCGAATCCAAAGGAATATCGTGAGTTGTGCCGCGGGAAAATTTGCGGCTCGACCTGGGCCCACGCAGCCCTGGCGAATGGCCGCGTGTACATCCGCGATCGTGATTACCTCTCGTGTGTGCAGTTGCAGGACTGACGCCACTAACCCAACGCGTCAGCGAGGATCGTCTCTCGCTTACGCGTCGGATTGGTGATTGAAGGCGCGGCTCAGAGATTATGATGCCTGAACCATCTCTAAAGACCTTTCTGGACAAGCTGCACGAGCAGGAGGAGCAGATTCGCCAGGGTGGCGGCGCCAAGGCCATCGGTCGTCAGCATGAGAAAGGCCGCCTCACCGCGCGGGAACGCATTCAACGCCTGCTCGATGCCGATACGCCCTTCTTTGAGCTTGGCCTGTGGGCGGCCTGGCAAATGTATCAGGATTGGGGCGGGGCGCCCGCTGCGGGAGTCGTCACGGGCATTGGCAACGTCTGTGGCCGGCAGGTCATGATCATCGCCAATGATGCCACGGTCAAGGCGGGGGCTTTTTTTCCGCTCACTGCGAAGAAGGTGCTCCGCGCCCAGCGCATCGCCATGGAAAATCGCCTCCCTCTCGTCTATCTCGTCGATAGCGCGGGCGTTTTCCTCCCGCTGCAAGACGAGGTCTTTCCGGACGAGGACGATTTTGGCCGTATCTTTCGTAATAACGCCGTGATGTCCGCGGCCGGCATTCCGCAGTTTTCTGCTATTCTGGGCAATTGCGTGGCGGGCGGCGGCTATCTGCCGGTGCTGTGCGACAAGCTGCTCATGACGGAAGGAAGCGGCCTGTACCTCGCCGGTCCCGCCCTGGTCAAGGCGGCCATCGGCCAGACCGTGAGCCATGAGGATCTTGGCGGAGCTCATATGCACGCAGCCGTGAGCGGCACCATCGATTTCCGCGAGCCGGACGAACCCGGCTGCATCACCCGGCTGCGTCGGCTCATCGATAATTTGCCGCCGGAGGTGCCTCATATCGATTTATCCACGAAGCCGGGGCGGCCGCCCGATGCACTTCAGGGAGAACTGGCCCGGGAGTACGATGTCCGCGACGTGCTGCCGAGCATTTTGGATTCCTCGCCCTTCGACGAATACAAGGCGGAATACGGGCAGACGCTGGTGTGTGGTTACGGCCGTCTGGGCGGCAAACCGGTGGGGATTATCGCCAACCAACGGCAACGTTCCAAGCTGCCCAACGGGTCGCTGCAATTCGGCGGCGTCATCTACGTGGACAGTGCCGACAAGGCGGCACGCTTCATCATGGATTGCAACCAGAGCCGCATGCCGCTGCTGTTTTTCCAGGATGTCAACGGCTTCATGGTGGGCCGCGACGCGGAGCAGGCCGGCATCATTCGCGCGGGCGCCAAGCTGGTGAACGTGATTGCCAACAGCGTGGTGCCGAAAATCACAGTCATTCTCGGCGGTTCCTACGGCGCCGGCAATTACGCGCTGTGCGGCAAGGCGTTCGATCCACGCTTCATTTTTGCCTGGCCGACGGCCAAGTATGCCGTCATGGGCGGCGAACAGGCAGCCAGCACCTTGCTGGATATCACCATCTCCGCACTGAAGCGTTCCGGCCACGATCCAGATGCCGCGGAGTTGGCCGAACTGCGCCGCAAGGTGGAAGCCAGCTATGAGGAGCAAACCGACGTGCGTTTTGCGGCGGCACGCCTGTGGGTCGATAAGATCCTCATGCCTGAGGAAACACGCGCCGCCTTGCTGCTCGCCCTGAGTGTGGCCGCACGCTTTGATGAGGGGAAGCCATTTACGACGGGCGTGCTGCAAGTGTAGGTAAATTCAGGATCACTGCACGATGCGGCCGGGGCGCTTCATGAGGAAATAGACCACCACTCCGGCGCCGACGAACGCGACGCCGCCCAAGGCTTCCACCTGCTGGTTGATGAACATGTTGACGAAGATGAACGCCGGAATCACGAGATACGCAAGCGGCACGAACGGATAGCCCCAGCAGCGATACGGCCGTGGAGCGTTCGGTATGGTGCGGCGAAACACGAAGATCGTGGCCACCGCCAGGGTTTCAAAAAGAACGGCGCCGAACATCGCGAAATCGGTCAGCATATCGAAGACGGCTTTTTCCCTGGGTGGATTCATGTCAATTGCATACCCGCCCAGCTGCACGACCGGCAGTTTGAAGTAAAGCACTGCTCCGGCCGCGAGCACCAGCAGAATGGCCCAGCCCGACATCACAAGGATCGCGAGCGCCGGCGTGTGAAACCGTGGATGCACCGCGCTCAGGGCACGCGGCGCCAGGCCATCTTCCCCCATGGCATAGAGCAGTCGGGGACCGACCAGTAAGTTGCCGTTAAGGGCGCCGAACACGGAACACATCACCGCTGCCGATGCGACGACGGCGCCGGCGGAGCCGAGCAAGCGCAAGCAAAAGTGCGTGGCCACGGTGGTATCGCCCGGCAACCCCGCCATTTCCTGGAGTGGGATCACCAGGTGATAGGCGAGATTCGTTCCCAGATAGAGAAATACAATGCAGCCGACGCCGCCCAGGAAGGCAATCGGCAGATTGCGCTGGGGATGTGTGACCTCACCGGCCAGAGGAGCGATGTTCATCCAACCATGGTACGCCCACATGACGCCCAGCATTGCTGTCCCCAGACCGCCCCAGGTAAAGGCAACCTCCGGATTACGTTGCCTGAGTTTTTCGCTCGTCGATTGCAACTCGGGCCCCCAGAACACAATCGGCAAAAGCATGATTCCCAGCAGCGAGGCGACCTTGATCAAGGTGATGAAGAATTGCAAGCCGCCGCCCCAGCGTGCGCCGCGAACATTGACCAGGGCCAGGGCGGCAATCACCGCCACAGTGACGAGGCGCTGCTGCCAGAACGACAGGACCTCGGCGCTGCCGGGTGCGGAATTGTGAAGCGTTTGAATAAGAATGTCATGCAAGGAATCGGTGAACACGGTAGCCAGTGCGGCCAGGGAGCCGGCGCGGATCATCCAGAACTCGACCCAGCCCCAGAGAAAGCCCGCGAGCCGGCCAAAGCCTTCACGCAGGAAAACATAATTGCCGCCCGCCTGCGGAAAAAGTACGCACACTTCCGCGAGCGCCAGAGCGCCGAAGAACGACAACAGTCCGCCGAGAATCCACACCAGCGCGACATAATTGAAATCCGGAAGCTGCTGGGCGATGGAAGCCGGTTTGCGAAAAATGCCGGACCCCATGACCGTGCCGATCACCACGGTCATGGCCATCAGTGGGCCGACGACGCGAACCAGTTGGGGGCGGGACTCGGCGGCATCGGCTGGCAGTATTTGGCTCATGCCTGCCAGTGTATGCAGCCGGGGCGGAATTCGCCAACGGCGTTTATTGCCGGATGCTGGACGGTGGTTGCACCGCTGCCGGCGCCGTGGCCAGTGCTGCCTGGGAGAGCACCATCGGCAACAAGGTAAGCGTGAACATGAGCCACATTACCACGGCGAAGCCAAGCGCGTGGGACATGGCGAAACGCAGGAGCAGCCAGAAGCAGGCAAACCAAAATACAAAATGCAGGAAGTTGATAAACAAGTTGGCGAGCGTGCGGCCAAAGCGATAAGCGATCAGTTGTCCGGTGGGGCCGCTCTCGTATTCCATCATGGCCCAGCCAGACTTGTCGGCAAATTCGCGATAGGGGCTGCCGGCGCCCGCCGGTTTGGGCTCCAAACGCGTTTTCGTGCCGTCATCCTCTTCGATGAGAATGGCCTGCACGTCGCTCGGGCTGTAGGGACGCTGCGGCAGGGCCACTTCGCGATACTCGAAGCGCGTCTGATCGATGCGCTTGCGCTGGTACGCGACTGGTTCCTTCACGTCTTTCTTCACGGCCCACAGCCGCTTTGCCGGCTGTTTGAACTTCTCGACTTGGGGGCTGAAACGAAACAGCGTATCGTAAGGCAATTCCTGCCCGGTTGCCGTATTTTGCACGAGCCAGCACCAGAACGTGAAGAACGCAGCCAGCGTGAAACCGGCCGCCGGCGCTTGCCAGACCAGGCCCTCCGTCGCCTCGGTGTAGAAATAGTTCTGGAAAAACATGGTGCCTATCCAGAGCAATACCGTCAGACCGACGCCAAACAGAAAGAAAACGACGAGCAGGAATAACACGCTTGTCTCCTGAGCTGGTGCGTGAAGCGGCGCCGGATCTGGCGTCTTCCGCTACGAGAATTGTAGCGGAAGACGCCAGACTTCCGAGCAGACAGGTGGGATCTCGCGCCATGACGGCTCGCCAACCATTTTCAAGTTGCGGCGCCGGCGATATGCTGTCAGGATGACCACAGCAATGTCGAGGAAGTGCCGATGACCGCGACCACGCCTCTTGTGCTCATCTTGATGGCCCTGCTGAACGCCGGCGTGCCAGATTCACTCCATAAGGATATTCAGGCGGTTGTCAATCAGGGCGCGGGCTCGGCCGAGGGCCGGGCTGCCTGGGAACGTTTGAGCCAGGCCGATCCGCAGACGCTGCCGCATCTCCTGGCGGCCATGGATGGCAAGGACATTGTCGTTTGCAACTGGCTGCGCACCGCCTTCGACCGCATCGTCGCACGCGACCTGGAGCGCGGCGGCAAGGGCATCGATCTCGACGCTCTGACCGTTTTCGTAAAAGATGAGAAACGCGCCGGAAGGGCGCGGCGGCACGCCCTGGAATTGATCGAAGCCTTGCGGCCGGGAAGCAGCAAACGGCTGGCAGCAGACTGGCTCAATGATCCTGAATTCCGCTACGAGGCGGTGGCCCTGGCCCTCGACGACGCCGAAAAGTTGGCCAAATCCGGCGCCGCCAGGGAAGCGGTGGCCGCATTTCACCGCGCCTTTGAGGCCTCTCGCGATGTACTGCAGGCACGCGCCGCTGCCCAGGGTTTGCTCGATCTGGGCGCCAAAGTCAGCGTCGCCGAGCACTTGGGCTTTTTGACCGACTGGTATCTCATCGGACCTTTCGACGGCATGAACGAACGCAGCTTTCATCTGGTCTACCCGCCGGAAAAACAGATCGACCTGTCCGCCGAGTATCAAGGCAAAGCTGGTACCGTGCGCTGGAAGCGTTTTCGCGCGGCCGAGGCGGCGCCGACCTCACGGGAAAAACATCAAGTGCTTATCGATCTCCACGGCAAGGACGCACTTGGCAGCGTCGATGACGCCGCCGGTTTTGCCTATACGGAAATTATCATGCCCGCGGCCCAGGAGGTCGAGTTCCGCGGCGCCGCCGACGACAACCTCGCCGTCTGGGTGAACGGCAAGCGTGAATTCGGCTTCGAAGAGTGGCGCAACGGCGTCCGGCTCGACCGGCATCGCTTCAAGGTTCGCCTCAATGCAGGGAAAAACACCATCCTTGTTAAAATCTGCCAAAGCCTGCCCTACATCGCCCCGAACTGGGAATTCTTCTTGCGCCTCGTCGATGAAACGGAGAAAGGCATTGCCTTCAAGAATGGTCTCCCCGACCGTTAGCACACGAAAGAAGTTTGCCATGCGCCAATTCGCACTCGCGTTAGCCCTGGTTCTTTGTCCGGTCGTGGTGCGTGCCGAGAACTGGCCCGGTTGGCGGGGACCGACGGGCATGGGCATTTCCGCGGAGAAAGATCTGCCGGACACCTGGTCTGCGACCGACGGCATCCTCTGGAAGGCGCCGCTCGAAGGCGCGGGCGTCAGTGCGCCGATTGTCTGGAAGGACCACATTTTCCTGACAGCCTCGGACGGCCGGCTCAACGATCGGCTGCACGTTTCCTGCTATCGCCGCAAGGACGGCAAACGTCTCTGGCACACACAGCTCTTCGGCACCGCGCCCACCAACCTGTACGCGCCCGGCGGCATGGCCGTTCCTACACCGGCGACGGACGGCAAGGACGTCTATGTGCTATTTGGCACCGGCGACCTCGCGGCTCTCGATTTCGACGGCCGACCGGTGTGGATTCGCTCGCTGGCGCAGGAATATGGAGCATTCAGCAATCGTTGGGGCATGGCCGCCTCGCCCATCCTGGTCGGCGATTTGCTGGTGGTGCTCGTCGATCACTTCGCGCAGTCATATCTCCTCGGTGTTGACGCTGCAACCGGCGCCAACCGCTGGAAAACGAATCGCACGGCCACTGTGGGCTGGACAACGCCGTTGCCGGTAAAGGTCGGCCAGCGCACGGAACTCGTCGTTTACGGCACGTATCGCGCGATTTCCTATGATGCCGCCGACGGCGCCGAACTCTGGTCGGTCGGCGGCATGCACATGCAATGCATCCCCAGCCCGGTGGTTGCGGACAGCTTGCTGGTCGCCTGCTCCGGTGAAAATACCATGGCCATTCGTCTCGCCGGGCAAAGCGGCGACGTCAGCAAATCGCACGTGGCCTGGACGAACGAAAAGGCAAAAAACAACGTGCCGTCGCCGCTGGTTTACAACGGCTTGATCTACCTTGCGGGCGATCGCGGCATCGTGTCCTGTCTCGACGCCAAGACCGGCGCTGAAGTGTGGAAGAAACGTCTGGGCGAAGAATATCACGCCTCGCCCATCGCCGCCGACGGCAAGATCTACTTCACCAGCAAACAGGGAGTCGTTCACGTCATCGCGGCGGGAAAGCGGTTCGAAATTCGGGCGCAAAACTACATGGACGAGATGATCGTGGCCTCGCCGGCGATCTCCAGTGGCCAAATCTTTTTGCGCGGGGACAAACACTTGTATTGTGTCGGCAAATAGGGGTCATGCCGTTGACTTGAGAAGGATTCGAGCTTTTGCCTTGAGAATTGCAATAACGTTTCCCACCGCAATGTAGCCTTCGTATTCCGACCGTTCGGCAGGAGTCAAATCGCCTTCGTTGCATTTTCGCGCCAATACCCCGATACGCGTTTTTGCTTTGGCATCAGCCTTTAGGCGCACCAGCTTTCGTGCCGCCTCCAGATTCAAACTTTGGTCAGTGGTTCGAGCAGTTGTGCCAGGCCGGGTATTCGATGACTCATGCCGATATAGTAACAAGAACGCTGTCGGTCTGGCCAGCAAATCACGCCGGTCGCCTTGTGCGCCCCCCGTCAGACCGGCGCTTCCGGCAGACAGGAATGTCTGCCCCACGGGTTGTAGAATGACGTGGGACGGCTATGGCGGAATACTTTTCATCCCACTGGCTGGCGTTTGGTTTTCTGGCGGCGGCGTTGCTCGCCGGCGGCCTTGCGGTCGCGCTGCGTTCACACAGGCGCATCTTGCTTGCTTGGGCCGCCGTCATTTTCGTCTGCGGGCTGGGCGGCGTGCATATCGTTCCCGAAGACTGGAGTTTTTGGCTCGTCGCGCTCGCACTGGCCGTGCTTTTCGTCAAGCTGCTTGTCGTGTTCTTGACGGGCAACTGGTGGGCGCCGCTCGGCATTGCTGCCGGCGTTTTGCTTCTCTTAGGGCTTGGCGCGGCGCTAGTTGTGCCAGTCAGCTTGGCCCTCAACGATTTTGGCCGTTTCGTCGCCAGCATCGATCTGTTGCAGCCGGCCTGGCTTGGTTTGCTGGTCCTCATTCCGCTCATCGTTTTCTTCAGCTTTCGCAGTTTGGCGGGTCTCGGACGCGTACGCCGTTGGATCGCCATCGGCCTGCGCTGCTTGCTGGTGCTGCTGCTCACGCTCGCACTTGCGGAGCCGCACGCGCGCCGGCCCAATCCCAACATGACGGTCCTCTTTCTCTGGGACCGCTCGCTGAGCATCCCGCAGGAGCTCGTCGGCGATCGCGATGTGCGCGAGGAACGCATCAAGCAGTTCATCAGCGATGCTGTCGCCCAGCGCGGGCCAGGACGCGACGGCGACAAGACGGGCGTCATCGTTTTTGGCCGCGAACCCCGATTGGAGCTGCCGCCCGACAGCGTGCCGCAATTGACACTCCACAAGATTCTCAGCCGGCTCGATGACACGCACACGAACATTGCCGCCGCCTTGAAGCTGGCGCTGGCCTCATTCCCGGAGGGGACGGGCAAACGCATTGTGCTCATCAGCGATGGCAATGAAAATCTCGGCAGCGCGGAAGAGCAAGCACGCATCGCCCAGCACAACGGCGTGCAGATCGATGTCGTGCCCATCGCCGCAGGCCGCCGCAATCAGAACGAAGTCCTCGTCGAACGTGTCGAAGCGCCGCCGTTCACAGAGCAAGGGGCACGGCTGCCCATCCGCATCGTTCTGCGCAGTTTCCATCCGCAGATTGTCGTCGGCAATCTCAAGCTGTTGAAACGCGATCTGCGCACGCGGAAAATCGGCGACCAGGAATTGCCGGTCTTCGATAGTGAGCTCGTGCTGCAAACCCCGGTGAAGCTGCGGCCGGGCCTGAATGCCTTCTTTTTTCAGCAACCCGTCACGAAGGAGCAAGACGCCTACACCTACGAAGCCGAGTTCGTCCCGCAACACATCGAAAACGATAAGGGCGTCGTCGTGGAGCAGAACTTCACGGGCGACCGTATTCAGAATAATCGCGCCAGCGCCAACGTCATCGCGCGCGGCCAGCGGAGCGTCCTGCTTATCGAGCCGAGCGTCGGCGCTCACCAGCTTCTTGCGAACCGTTTGCAGGCGGCCCGGCTCGGCATGCGCGTCATCTCGGTCCGGCCCGAGGACCTTCCCGACGACCCCGACGCACTGGCACTGGTGCTGAGCAAGTTCGATTCCGTGATTATCGCCAATGTGCCGGCCGAGGTGATCAGCCCGCAGCAGCAGAAAGTGATACGCAGCAACACGCACGATCAGGGTTCCGGCCTTATCATGATCGGCGGCCCCAACGGCTTCGGCGCCGGCGGCTGGCAGGAGACCGAAGTCGAGAAGGCTTTGCCCGTAACCTGCGATTTGAAGTCCGTAAAAGTGGACACCAAGTCGGGCTTGGTGCTGATGATGCACGCCTCCGAAATGATGGACGGCAACGCCTGGCAAAAAAAGATCGCCAAGCTGGCTGTCGAAAAGCTGTCGCCGGCCGACATGGTCGGCATGCTCTTTTTCGATGGCCAACACAAGTGGCACATTCCTTTTCAGCAGATCAAAACCAACCGCGGCGGCATTCTGCGTCTTGTCGATCAGATGTTTCCCGGCGATATGCCCGACGTCGATCCCGCCTTCGAGAAGGCCCACGGCGAGCTGACCAATCCCATTTATGAGCTGGGCACCAAGCACATCATCTTCATTAGCGATGGCGATCACTGGATCGCCAGTGCGGCCATGCTCGGCAAGCTGCGTACAGCGAAGATCACGTGTACGACGGTGTGCATTACCAGTCACGGTCCGGGCGAGGTGGCCAACATGAAGCACGTCGCGGCGGCCACGAGCTGGCAAGAAGGGGGCAAAACCTTTGGCGGGCGTTCCTACCATGTGACCAATCCCAGCGAGCTGCCGGCCATCTATATGAAGGAAACGCGGCTCGTCAGCCAGTCGTTCGTGCATGAAAAGAGCTTTCAACCGCGGCTGGTGCCTACGTTCGGAGGACCGACGGAAGGCATTCAGGATGTGGATCCGCTGCACGGCTTTGTCCGCACTACCAAACGCGCATCGCCGCTCGTGGAGATGAGCATCGAGACGCCGGAACTGAGCGGCTTCAAGTTTCCGGTGCTGGCCTACTGGCACTACGGCCTGGGCAAAGCCGTCGCGTTCACCAGCGATGCCCGCACGGTTCCCGGCAAGGAAGCGTACTGGGATCGCGACTGGGCCAACTCGAACCTGTATTCCAAATTCTGGGAGCAAACGGTGGACTGGTCGCTGCGTGCCACCGAGAGCGGCCGGCACCTGGCGCTGGCCACGGAACGGCATGAAGGCAAGATCCGCATCATCGTGCATGCCCGCGACGCGAAAAAGCTGCCCATCACCAACGCGGAACTGAAGGTGGGCATCATGTCGCCGGCGCTGAAGGACGGCCAGGGCCAGCCGGCGGTGCAATTCGAACAGACAAGCAGCGGCGTCTACGAGGCGGAAATCGACGCGGAGAATGTCGGTGCTTATTTCGTCAATGTCCGCGCCGAATGGGACGAGAACGGCAAGAAAATGACCGACAGCGTCCGCGGCGGCGTGACAGTGCCGTACTCGCCGGAATTCGCGGAGATGAACAGCAATCCCGCTCTGCTCGAAAAGCTGCGCGACATCACCGGCGGCGCGGCATATGCGGAAGAGGATGACGACTTGGCGCAGGCGGCCGGCAATGTCTTTCGGCCGCTGCCGGTCGCCTATCATAGCCTGCAGCCGTTCTGGTACTGGCTGGTGGTGCTGGCAGGCGTCGGCTTGTTTGTGGATGTGGGGCTGCGGCGCATCACCATCAACCCTGCCGAGGCGGCGTCGCGCGGGCGCTGCCTTTGGGCCAGGTTGCGTGGTCGAACGGGGGCGGAGCGTGTGCCGGAGTTCATCGACCGGCTCAAGAGCCGCAAGGCGCAAGTGTCGCAAACGCTGGAGCGTGAACGGACGACGCGCAAATTCGCAGGGTCTGAAGGCCCGGTTGAGGTTGTGGACGAGGCGTCCAGGCCGGAAACCAAGCCGCCGCCCAGACCGAAGGCGGCGCCGCCGTTGCAGCCGCCGCCACAGGGTGAACCGCAAGACTACGCGAGTCGGTTGCTGCGGGCCAAGAAAAAAGCCATGGAAGACCGCGACAAGGATAAGGACAAAAAGTGACACGGCTTCGATTCATCGTTTTTTCGTGGCTCGGCTTGGTCCTCGGCGCCCATGCTGAGAATTGGCCGCAGTTCCGTGGACCCACCGGCCAGGGACATTACACAGGCAGGCCGCTGCCTCTCGAATGGAGTGAAACAAAGAATGTTGCCTGGAAGCAAGCGATTGCCGGCAAGGGCTGGTCCTCGCCCATTGTGCTGGACGGGCGCATCTTTTTGACCAGCGCCGTGCCGATTCCGGACAGCAAGGATTTCTCTCTGAAGGCAATCTGTCTGGACGCGGCGACAGGGGACCAGATCTGGGAACGGGAGGTTTTTCGGCAGATGGGCGCCAAGGCGCCGCGGATTCATTCCAAGAACAGCCACGCCAGCCCCACGCCTCTCAGCGATGGCAAACGTTTGTTCGTGCATTTCGGCCATCAAGGGAGCGCGTGCCTGGACCTGGACGGAAAAATCCTCTGGCGCAGCACGGAGCTGCGCTACGCTCCCGTCCACGGCAACGGCGGCACACCCATCCTGGCCGCGGATCGTTTGATCTTTTCTTGTGACGGCGGCGACAAGCAATTCGTGGCCGGCCTCGACGCGGCGACCGGCGCCGTGCTCTGGAAGACCGACCGCAAATGTGCCGCCTTCAAGAAATTCGCCTTCAGCACGCCGCTGTTGATTTCCGTGAACGGCGCGCCGCAAATCATCAGTCCTGGCAGCGATGCCGTGATTGCCTACGATCCGAAAGACGGCAAGGAGCTGTGGCGCGTCCGCTATGAAGGCTACTCGGTAATCCCGCGCCCGGTGTTCGGCCACGGGCTAATCTTCATGAGCACTGGCTACGATTTCCCCAAGATGCTTGCCATTCGCACGGACGGCGCCGGCGACGTTACCGACAGCCACATCGTTTGGACGGCGGCCAAGGGCGCCCCGCACACGCCCTCGCCTTTACTCATTGGCGACGAATTGTATCTTGTCTCCGACGGCGGCATCGCCAGCTGTCTCGATGCCCGCACCGGCAAGGCACACTGGCAGGAACGCATCGGCGGCAATTTTTCCGCTTCACCATTTCATGCCGATGGGAAAATCTATCTCCAGGACGAGGATGGCCAGACCACAGTGCTCCGCGCCGGCAAGGAGTTCGAACGTCTTGGTCAAAACAAGCTCGAGGGGCGCACCCTCGCATCGTACGCCGCCCAGGACGGAGCGATTTTCTTGCGGACCGAAGGCCATCTTTATCGCATCGAAGAGAAGTGACGCAGCGCCTTTCTTGGCAACCACGCGCTGCGGATGGAATTTTGCACTTAAAAAATTTAGGATCCTTGGCGGAAGGAAGGATTCCCCATACAATCATGACGTGGCATCAGTATCACTTGGGTCAAGGAGGACCACGATGAGCACTTCTTTCTTCCGCATCGAAATGCGTCGCAAGCGTGATGTGATTATTGCCCGTCAGTGTGCCCGCCACATTGCCCATATGCTCGGCTATGAACCCGCTGATGTGACCGCCATTGCGGCCACGGTGTTTGCCCTGGCCCGCAACTGCCTGGCCCAGGCCGGACGCGTCACCCTGCATTTTCATGTCCGCCGCAACGTATTGCAGGTGGTGCCTGAGGTCCCGGAGGCGGCAAGCATTCCGCTCGAGGCGTCGTCCCTGTGGAGCGGCTGGCGTCTGGAGAAGCCGCTGCCGCAGCACGAAGCCGCCCTGAGCATTGAAGACCTGGCCTGGTCGCTGCAAACCATGAGCGAGTTTGTCTCGAATAATCTCTTCGAAGAAGTGGAACAGCAAAACGACGATTTGCTCAACACGCTGCGCGAACTGCGCGCCTGCCAGAACGAGCTGGCACGCTTGAAAGCCCACATGCATGGCGCAGCGGCGTAGGCCTCAGGGCGACTGGAGCTGTTCCGCGTCGACTACGACGTGTTTAATCGAGCGACGCTCATAGGTGTACGTCATGTGTACCTTGCGGTCCGCACTCTGGATCATGGCCGGGTAGGAGAATTCTCCGTTGGAGCGTTCAAGGGTGAGCAAGGGAGTCCACTGAACGCCGTCCGCTGAGATGGCAACATTGATCATGTTGCGGCCGGCCGGGAAGGCGCCTCGGCTCGTGGTGTGGTTGTAGATCAAAAGCTGCCGCCCATCATGCAGCGTCACGGCATCGGCGCCGGCATTCGGGTTAGGCAGTGTCGTCGCGGTCATTGGGCTCCAGGTTCGGCCGCCGTCTCTGGACCAGCTCTGCGTGAGCACGCCTTGCCGGCTGCGGCACAGCACCTGAATGCGGCCATCCGCATACGTCAGGGCCGTCGGCTGGATGGCGCTGAACTCCTTGCCATCATTAATCGGACCGATGACCTCCCAGGTCTTGCCGAGGTCCCTGGTCATCTCAAAATGGACGCGCCAGCCGTCATGCTCGGAACTTGAAGGACAGAGAATCGTGCCGTCTTTGAGTTGAATCGGCTTGCTTCGCACCGGGCCGAGGAGATGGCCGATCTTCGCGTCGTCGCCAAGCTTGCGCGGCGGCGACCAGGTTGTGCCATCATCCGCCGAAGTGATCAACATGCCCCACCAGCGGCTCGGGCTGGGGCCGACTTTATAGAAGAGCAGCAAGGGACCGTTCGCAGGTTGAAAAAGCACGGGATTCCAGCATGCGTAACGCTTGCCGCCATCTTGCCCGCCATTCGCCACTTCCACAGGCTTCAACCAGCGTTTGCCGTCATGAAGTGACAGCCAGATGCCGACGTCCGGACTGCTCTCGAACTTGCCGCCAAACCACGCTGCCGCCAGTCCGCTGCGCGTCTCGACGATGGTCGAGGCGTGACATTGCGGCGTGGGTTTGTTGTCAAGCGGATAAATCAGCTCGCTGGTCAGAAGGGCGCCCTTGCCTGGTTCAGCTAATGGGGGGATCCGATAATTCTGTCCCTCACTTCGTGAAACCCACGCCCAGAATGCGAAGGTAATAACCATGACGCTTTTCCATGCGTGGAGCGAGCGTTTGGGAAATCGATTCATGATAAAGGACCTGTGAAAACCGCCGCGTTTCGGATAAAAGAGGTAGATGGCCGTTTCCGACACTTCCCCCGGTAACTAAAGATGATAGCGTTCCGACACCTGATTGCCCTGGCAATTCCTGCAATGGTCGCCATTCCATACACCCACGCGGATGACAACGCCGGCATGGAATTCTTCGAAGCCAGGATCCGGCCCGTGCTCGTCAAGCACTGTTATAGTTGCCACGCGCTCGAGACGGGGACGGCCAAGGGAGGACTGCGGCTCGACACGCGCGCGAGCATTCGCGCGGGAGGCGAGCGCGGGCCGGCGGTTGTGCCGGGCGATCCGAACGCAAGCTTTCCAGCACAGTGGGATCCGAAGCTTGGAATTCACGTGACTTGAAGTCG